>Ga0169931_10001172_pt1 | contig 43186 bp, 38 predicted proteins | sample Kivu_15m_20L_FD_129675 | JGI IMG/M metagenome (GOLD analysis project Ga0169931, IMG submission 129675) | Freshwater microbial communities from Lake Kivu, Western Province, Rwanda to study Microbial Dark Matter (Phase II) - Kivu_15m_20L... | ecosystem: Environmental > Aquatic > Freshwater > Lake... | reverse complement strand
TCGAGGCTTTCTTTCATCAGTCGTGGCTCCATCGGCCACGGTGTCCTCCTTTATGAGGCATCGACTCTCTCCAGCTACCCCGGTCTCTCCCCTCTCGGTGTCCTTTTCAATGAGGCACTGCGCACCCGATCCGCTCTGTACTTTGGGATGAAACTTTTTGAGATTAGGAGTGACAAAATGTGAGCAAGTGAATAAATTTGTTGAAATTTCAATAATGAACCTGAAATTTTATAAAGTGTTCCAAACTTTTTAGAATTCTATGGAATCTCTGCTCGCCACCGTCGCCACCGATCCTGCCTTCTCTGGCTTCCAAGTTCAGAGTTACGGAAGCCTCGTTTTGCCGGACCATCCCATCCGTTTCGGATTCCAAGTGGACATCGTCCCGGAAAACTCCCCCAAAAGCATCCTTTTCGGCCTCATCAGTCGCGACCCCGTCAACGGCGGGTGTTCGAAGACCAGCGGTTTCGCCGTGCGTATCGATCTGGAGATGCGCGAGATTTGTGACGTGCTGAACGGAAGCGGCCTTGTTGGATGGGTTGAGCACCCGCTGGGCCTCGCCGGCTTCACGGATGAGGAACCCCTGCTGCTCGGCTGGGAAATCGAATTTCACGGGCAGGCTTTGATCCCCAAACTCGTCGTGGCTGACCAGCAGTGGCTCTATCCGGCCATCCAATGCCCGGCTCCCGTGGTCATGGAATCTCTCGTCGGGTGGCAGGGAGACGAGACCTCCGATCCGCGGGACATCTTCCTGCACCCGGCGCTTTGGCGTGAACAAGTGCCCATCCTGACCACTTCAGGCTCCGAAACGCTCGCCGCCGCCTGAATTAAGCTCCGGCTTGAATCCCGCTGCTTTTCCCGTTACCAGCGGGAAGCATGAAGAACACGGAAAGTCGCATCCTCATCACCGGCGGGGCCGGATTCATCGGCAGTGCCCTCGTCTGGGAACTGAACCGCCGTGGCTGCGAAAACATCGTCGTCTGCGACCGCCTCAGCACGGACGAGAAGTGGAAAAACCTCGTTCCCCTCCGCTTTGCCGACTACATCGATGGCAACGACCTCCTGCAGGCCGTACAGCATTCACCCGCGAAACTGGGCCGCTTTGACCACGTCCTGCACCTCGGGGCCTGCTCCGCCACCACCGAGCGTGATGCGGATTACCTCATGCGGAACAACTACGAGTTCACCAAGCAACTCTGCCAGTGGTCGCTCGCCAATGACACGCGCTTTGTCTATGCTTCCTCCGCTGCCACCTATGGCGATGGTGCGCACGGCATGAACGATCAGGACCCGGACATCCACAAGCTGCGTCCGCTGAACATGTACGGCTACTCGAAGCACCTCTTCGACCTCCACGCGAAGCGTGAGGGCTGGCTGCCAAAGATCGTCGGGCTCAAGTACTTCAACGTCTATGGCCCCAACGAGGACCACAAGGCCGACATGCGCAGCCTCGTGCACAAGGCCTGCGGTCAAATCCTCGCCACCGGCAAGGTGCAGCTCTTCAAATCCCATCGCCCCGACTACAAGCACGGCGAGCAGATGCGCGACTTCCTCTACGTGAAGGACGCCATCCGCATGACCCTCCACCTTGCCGAAACCGTCAGCGCAGGCGGCCTTTTCAACCTCGGTTCCGGCGAAGCCCACACCTGGATCGAACTCGCCACCGCCATCTTCGCCGCCCTCGGCAAGCAGCCGAACATCGAATTCATCGACATGCCGGAGCACCTGCAATCGAAGTACCAATACTACACCTGCGCCGACATCGCGAAGCTCCGCGCCTCCGGCTTCACCCAGGACATCACCGCCCTCGCCGAAGCCGTCCGCGACTACGTTCAGGGTTACCTTGTCCCCGACAAACGCCTCGGCGATGAGGCGGTGTAAGGCCGGATTTGCAAACAGGGCCGGTTCACGCTAAACACCCGGCCCCATGTCCGCCCCAGCCAATCGCATCGACGCCCGTTTTGCCGCCCTTCGTGACGCGAAGAAGAAGGCCTTCGTCGCCTATGTCTGCGCCGGCGATCCCACCCTCGACGCTACCATCGACATCGTTTTGGGACTCGAACGCGCCGGTGTGGATGTCGTCGAGCTCGGCGTGCCGTTCTCTGATCCGCTGGCTGACGGTGTCGTGAATCAAATGGCCGCCGACCGTGCCCTGAAGGCCGGTGCCAGCACTCCGGGCGTGCTCGAGATGATCCGCAAGCTGCGCACGCAGAGCCAGATCCCGCTCGTGCTCTTCACCTACCTGAATCCCATCTACACCTACGGTTACGAGCGTTTCCACCACGATGCCGCCGCTGCCGGAGCCGATGGCGTGCTCGTGCTGGACCTCCCACCGGATGAGGCCGCGCAGAATGCCGAGCTGAAGCCCGCGCCGGACCTCCGCCACATCCAGCTCATCGCGCCGACCTCGCCTGCCGACCGCATTGCCAGCATCGCGAAGAGCGCCGAGGGATTCGTCTATTATGTGAGCCGCCTCGGCGTCACCGGAGCCCAGGCTGAGATCGCCACCGGCATCGCCGAGCAGGTCGCCGTGATCAAAGCGGCCACCGAGGTGCCCGTCTGCGTCGGTTTCGGCGTCTCGAACCCCGAACAAGCCGCCACCATCGCCAGCAAGGCCGACGGCGTCGTCGTCGGCAGCGCCATCGTGAAGCTTATCGAGCAAAACGGTGCTTCCGCTGATTGCGCCGCGAAGGTCGAGGCCTTCGTGAAGCCGCTTGTCGATGCAGTTCACGCCCTTTGATTTCCTCCCATGACCCTCCAATTCACCAAAATGAACGGTGCCGGCAATGACTTCGTCATGCTGGACAATCGCGACCTCAAGCTGGCTCTCACCAAGGACCAGATCGAAAAGCTGTGCGACCGCCATCGCGGCATCGGGGCCGATGGCTTGCTCTGCGTCGAGCCCGCCACCGAGGGCGGCGACTTCAAGATGCGCTACTACAACGCCGACGGCGGTGAGGCAGAGATGTGCGGCAATGGCGCCCGCTGCTTTGGCCGTTTCGTGAACCACCTGCACAGCGACACGCTGACGATGATTCGCTTCGAAACCCTCGCTGGCATGATCAGCGCTGAGTTCGAGGCCGGTCAGGTGCGCATCAACATGAGCGCCCCGCACAGCCTCAAGCTGGCGCAGACGCTGCCTGTCGCCGGCAGCGATCTCACCGTTCACAGCGTGAACACCGGCGTGCCGCATGCGGTCGTTTTCGTCGAGGATCTCCCCAACGTGCCCGTTCGCGAGTGGGGTGCCGGATTGCGCTATCACGAAGCCTTCAAGCCGAAGGGCACGAACGCGAATTTCGCCAAAGTGCTCGCCCCCGGCAGCATCGCCATCCGCACTTACGAGCGCGGCGTCGAGGACGAAACCCTCGCCTGCGGCACCGGCATGGTTGCCTGCGCCCTCATCCATCACGAACTCACCGGCTCCCCCAGCCCTGTCAGCGTCCTCGTGAAGGGCGGCGACACGCTGAAAGTCGGCTTTGAGGAGCCGAACAAGAGCGAATACACCAACGTGACGCTGTTTGGCCCCGCAGATTTCGTTTTCCAAGGCACTGTTCAACTCTAAGCTCCGCGCCCTTCGCCCTCCGCTTCCCATGTTCGCCGGAACCCACACCGCCATCGTCACCCCCTTCAAAAACGGCCAAATCGACGAGGCCGCGCTCAAACGTCTCGTCGATTTCCAGTTCGACAACGGCGTGAACGGCATCGTGCCCTGCGGCACCACCGGAGAGTCGCCCACACTCGATTACGACGAGCACGAGCGTGTTGTGAAGCTCAGCGTCGAGTTCGCCAAAGGCCGCGGCATTGTCATGGCGGGCACGGGATCAAATTCCACGCGTGAAGCGGTCGAAATGACCGAAGAAGCCGAGGCCGCCGGTGCCACAGCGATCCTGCAAGTCGCGCCTTATTACAACAAGCCCACCCCTGAGGGCCTCTACCAGCACTTCAAGGCCGTGGCGCAGTCCACGAAGCTGCCGATCATGCTTTACAGCATTCCCGGCCGTTGCGGCATCGAGATCGGTCTCGATGTGCTCGTGCGCCTCGCCGAGAGTTGCCCGAACATCTGCGCGATCAAAGAGGCCGGTGGCAATCCCGAGCGTGTGAGCCAAATGAAGCAGATTCTGCCTGCGAACTTCGAGATCCTCTCGGGTGATGACGGCCTCACGCTGCCCTTCATGTCCGTCGGCGGCTGCGGCATCGTCAGCGTGGCATCGAACCTGATTCCGAAGCAGATCAGCGACATGGTCAATTTCGCCCTCAAGGGCGACTACGCCTCTGCGCTTGGCATTCACTCGCAGTATTACCCGCTCTTCGCCGCCTTCCTGAAACTCGCCACCAATCCCATCCCGATCAAAACCGCGATGGCTTTGGCCGGCCACTGCTCCGACGAACTGCGCCTGCCGCTGGTGGGCATGGAAAAGGCCAAGGTGGACGAGTTGACCGCCACGCTGAAGAAGCTGGGCATCATTGCCTAAAGGCCGGGATCAGCAGCGCCGCCAGCACAAGCAGGCTTCGAAACGCCTCGATCAGGCTTTCAGAGCCTGCACGATGTCGGCCTTGATGTCGTCGATGTGCTCGATGCCCAGCGAGACACGCAACATCCCCGGCTGGACGCCTGCGGAGGTCTGCTCACTTGCAGAGAGCTGGGAATGCGTCGTGGAGGCTGGGTGAATGATGAGCGTCTTGGCGTCGCCTACATTCGCCAGATGGGAGATGAGCTTGAGACTGTTGACGAACTTCTCCGCGCGAGCGCGATCTCCCTTCAGCACAAAGGACAGCACCCCTCCGAAGCCGCGAGTGAGGTATTTTTTCGCCATGGCATGCGTTGGATGATTCGGCAGCCCCGGATAACTCACGGATTCGACCTCAGCATGGGCTGAGAGCCACTGCGCGAGAGCCAGCGCATTCTCGCAGGTTCGCTCGACCCTCAACGAGAGCGTCTCGAGCCCTTGCAGCAGCATGAAGGAATTAAAAGGGCTCTGGCAGGGACCCCAGTCACGCAGACCCTCGACGCGGCAGCGGATGATGAACTGGATGTTTCCAAAGGGCCCGCCGATGCCGAAAATGTCATTCAAAACCATGCCGTGATAGCTCGGGGAAGGGGAGGTGAACTGCGGATACTTGCCATTGCCCCAGTTGAAAGTGCCAGCGTCGATGATGACGCCTCCCATGCTCGTGCCATGGCCCCCGATCCACTTCGTCGCGGACTCCACCACGACATGAGCGCCGTGCTTCAGCGGTTGGCAGATCGCACCGCCCGCGCCGAAGGTGTTATCGACGATGAGCGGCAGGTCATGCTTCTTCGCCAGTGCGGCGAATGCTTCAAAATCCGGCACTGTGAGTCCCGGGTTACCTATGGTTTCGAGGTAGATCGCCTTCGTCTTGGCATCGATCAGCGGCTCGAAGCTCTCCACACGAACTCCGTCAGCAAAGCGTGCCTCCACACCGATGCCTTTGAAGGAGTTCTTGAACTGATTGTAGGAACCGCCGTAGAGATGCGAGGTGGTGACAAAGTTATCGCCCACCGTGGCGATGTTGTTGATGGCGATGAACTGCGCCGAATGCCCGGACGAAGTCGCCAAAGCCGCCGCACCGCCTTCGAGTGCCGCCACTCTCTTCTCAAAGACATCCGTCGTCGGATTCATCAGCCGTGTGTAGATGTTTCCAAACTCCTGCAAGGCAAAGAGCTTGGCCCCATGCTCAGAACTCTTGAATTGATAAGCCGTCGTCTGGTAGATCGGCACTGCCCGAGATTGCGTCGTGGCATCAATTTCCTGTCCGGCGTGAAGCTGCAAGGTTTCAAAATTCATAGAAGAGATCAGATTGGTTGAGGGCGCGATCCTACGAGGCCCGTCAGAGCCAACAACGCAATTTTCAGCCTGTTTAAGACCTGCAAGGCTCCACGGAAGCTCCCTGACTTGGTAAAGCGGTGCACAACGGTGTCCGCCAGGAAACGCAATCGGTAGGGACGCGCTGCGTCGCGTCCGACTTCTTCATGTGCTTGCCATGCGTCGATCTATTCCGCATGCTCGCTGCATGCCCGCCCCCTCGGAAGATTTCCCTGTCGGTCGTCGCACGCCTGCTCAGGGCGTGCTGCCGACCTACGATGGTGCCACGATCTTGTGGTGCACGGTCTGCGCGGATCAGCGGGGCGACTGGTGCACGCAGGACTCCGTCATCGCCTTGCTCCGTGAGCTGTGGACCGATCCTGCGAATGCATGGCTGGTCGGTGATTTCCTGCTCATGCCCGATCACGTGCATTTCTTTGCCACGCCGAAGGACGGCCCATGGGTCGAGGTGGAGCGGTGGACGGCGTTCTGGAAGGATCGTTTCTCGAGGCGCGTCGGGAATCCCGCCTGGCGGTGGCAGCGCGGCCTGTTTCATCATCGTTTGAGAAGCGAGCGGGAGTATCAGGACAAAGGCGTTTACATGAGGAACAACCCCGTGCGTGCCGGTCTCGTGAAGCATGCCGACGAATGGCCCTGGCATGGCCGCATCCACACCATCCGCTGGTAGGGACGCGTTGCGCCGCGTCCGACTTCTTCGTGGGCGGAGGCGGTGGTAGGGACGTGCTGTGTCGCGTCCGAATTCTCCGCGCCTTCGCCCCCCAAACAAAACGGACCCGGCGCAGCGGGTCCCTACCATCACGCGCGTTCGCGGCCACGAAGCCCAGAAAACGGAAACGGTAGGGACGCGCTGCGTCGCGTCCCACTTGTCTGCGGGCGGAGGCGGAGCGGAGCGTCACGCGCGTTCGAACGTCGCACAGGCTCCGCACCACCCGCCGCCTTCGTCCGCCCCGAACAAGACGGACCCGACGCAGCGGGTCCCTACCATCACGCGAATTCGCCCGCCCCAAACATCACGGACCCGGCGCAGCGGGTCCCTACCACGTCCAAGCCGTGAGGCCTTTCAGGTCGCGGACCCAGATTTTGCCGTGGGTGACGGCGAGGTGGGCCCATGAGTCAGCGGCGCTGACTTTGAGGCGGTCGATGAGGTTCCAGTCGGTGCGAGAGGGTTGGAAGAGGAGCAACTCGCCCTTTTGGTCGAGGGCCAGGACCTTTTTGCCATCGGTGACGAGGCTCCAATACTTCCCGAACTTGTCTTTGATCTCCCAGAGCTTGGTGCCGTTGGAGAGGTCCACGGCGACCAGCCGCTGATCGCGGGTCAATTCGATGGCCATGCCGTCGAGGATGACGGGGGAGGTCATGTAGCCCTGCAGCTTGAGCGCCCACTTTTTGGTCACGTTGAAGGCCCCTTTTTCGCCGGCGACCTCGAACAGGGCCGTCTCACCGCCATAGGTGCTGGTGAAGAGGCCGCCGTCGTGGACGGTGGGCGTGAGGATGTTCATGCCGCGAAACGCCTCCACCGGCTGCGACCAGAGTTCCTTGCCCGTGTCGAGGCTGAGTCCCGCGAGATGCGTACGGGATTGCACGAGGAGTTGTCGCTTGCCGCCCAGGGTGCCGATCGCGGGGGAAGCAAACGCGCTGCCGGACATGCCGCCGTCGTCCTTCAGCGAGCGCCACAGGAGTTTGCCGCTGCGTTTGTTGAGTCTGCAGGTGCCCGCCCCGGCTTGCACGATCACCGCATCCCCCTCCAGCAGCGGCGAGGAGACAAAGCCGAACGAGGGCAGCGGCGTCTGCAGTTCCTTCACGAAATCGAATCGCCACAGCTCCTTGCCAGTGCCCACGTCGAGACAGACGAGCACATCGCACATGCCCGCGACGTAGAGGCGCTCGCCATCGCAGGCGGGCGTGGCCCGGATCCAGTCGCCGTTCGATTTGGCAAAGAAGGGAACGCTCATCGCGCCCGGCCAAGAGGCCCGCCAGAGTTCCTTGCCCGTGCCGACCTCCAGGGCGCGAACGATCTCCGTGGCGCGGTCCACGGTCTCGGTGGTGAAAACCTTGTCGCCCGCGATGATCGGCCCCGAGTAACCCGGCTCCAGCTCCACCCGCCACACCTGCTTCAGGGCCTCGCCCTGAAGGCGATCTGGCAAGGTCATGCCACGCACCGTGCCGTCCCTCGCCGGTCCGCGCCATTGCAGCCAGTCCGCCGCTCGTAGCGAGTTGAGGGCGAGCCCGATGAAAACGCAAAGGAGTAGAGGTTTGATGAAGGTGGGGCGGCTCATGGTGGTGGAGGCCATACGAGCATCGGGCTGGTAGGGACGCGTTGCGACGCGTCCCATGGATCTGCGGGCGGAGGCGGCGGTAGGGACGCGCTGCGTCGCGTCCGACTTCTTCGTGGGCGGAGGCGGTGCGGAGCTTCCCGCACATTCGAACGTCTCACAGGCTCCGCACGACCCACCGCCTCCGCCCTCCCCAAACACAACGGACCCGACGCAGCGGGTCCCTACCAGCCCTTGAGGAGCCGCCGGGACGCCCAGGAAACGGCTGGAGGGGGCTTTGGGGGCTCGATTCAGGCTACGCAGCCTCGCGGGAGCAGGGACGAGAGAGCTGAGGCGGAGGTCGGATTTTGCACCTCGTTTTCCCGTCCGATTTCTACGCGGTGCCGATGTATTCTAGTCTATGTGAGGTGTGGTTGGCTCAGCCACCAACACGGCAACGAAGCCAAGGCGTTTGCGAACCTTCTGAAACTATCGCTGTGTTCTTTCATCACAGAGGGCCTACAAGATTTGAGCCAAGAAACGCCATCAATAGTTTCAACATAACTGCGTCCAGGGCCTAGCAACTTTTTGATTTGGGTCTTTCCCTTCAAACCTTCGTAGTCCTCTTCTAGGTTTTCAGTGCTTATGCGTGCGCAGCCGATGAATGATTCAAAATCCGCGAGAATCCAGTTTTCAATGTCACGATCAGGAACGCCAACAATAACGGGCACCTCTATCCCTTCATCGATTAATGCCTCACGGAATTGCGCTTCGATTTGCTCCGACGACTCAGCGCGCTGTTCTCGGTCGAAAACCACAACAATTACCGAAGACCGTTTATGAAGAAGGCGGCCAAGCGTTCCCACCCTTTTGGCAATCGAGGCGATCGCAACAGCGTCGCCGTTGCAGCCAATTTTTTGAACTGGTGCGCCCGGGCAAGTGTTTTGAATAAACTTTTGCTCCAGATCACCTTCGACGAGGAAAGCAGGCTTAGTCATTTTGCACAGCGTTACTGACGAAGTAATACCCGAGGCCAAAACCGGTGCGGCTGATTTCGTCGGAGATGTCGGCTGCGTTTGAACAACGCTTGGCCTCAGTTCTCCCATCCTTCATTGATACGATAATGAGTTCGTCTGGGCGACAGTGGTTTAAAAGTGTCTCGCTATGGGTGGTCATGAGTGTGAATCGCTGACCTTCTTTCTCGAACAGAATTTCGCGGAGAATAGTTACAATCTGACCCTGCATTTGAGGATGCAGATAGTTTTCTGGCTCTTCGAAACAAAAAACTGAATCGGCCGTCACCGCAGCAGCAACTACGGCGAGCCACTTGAGTGTGCCATCACTCATCAGGCTTAATGGAAGTGTCGCGCCATAATCCCCACTCTTGATATGAAACTTAACTCGCAGTTGATTATCAAATGGGTCGTTTTCGACTGTGATGTCTTGGACACTAGAATTAACGAGTGCCAAATAGGCTTTGAGCTTATCGAGCGACTCCGATTCGGAGTCTGAATACGTGGGGCGGAAGGCATGTCGCCAAGGACCAAACTCAACTGGATGCCGAGCACGCTGGAGAGCATAAAGAGTGGAGGCCAAGCCTGAGCCATCACGCGCAATTCCAGGAGGTTTGGCGCCATCTTCAGGAAGTTTCAGGCGAGATGGAACCACATTGTAGATTTGCCCACCAGTAAGGTCGGCAGAAACCTTCCAAAGTTCAGGAGTGTATCGAGAAATAGCAGGCACTAAAGACATGGTCCCACCTGCTAGCATATGCGAAATGATCTGATCAGGCGAAACCTCCTCTTGTTGTGCCATCTTGGTTTTGGAGGTGCGTACTCGACGAGTGTAATAGGGCAACTCCAACAACGCGTCGTCAAAAGTCAGTGTCTTGACGCCGACGCTGCCGTCAGCTTGCAGTGTTGCCTCAATATCGAGCCCCCACTTTTCAGACTCAGGGCACTTTTTCTCGACCGTGAATTCGCTGGTTCTCCTGATTCGAAAGCGTTGCGATTCGAATAGAACGGAATCACCTGTTTCAGGAAACACCAAGGTGAATTGATAATCGTAAGCGCAAAATGGCAACTTCGGCGCGCCATTCTCAACGCGTGAAGTCCGCCTGTTCTCGCCAATCTCAACGCAGCCGAGTATTCTGGCTTTAAGGTTTCGCTCATAACTGTGCCCGATTCTTCTGAAAACCGCGCCGGCTCCGCCAACACAACTTGTAGCCTCTGAGGCATCACTCGTCATTAGATGTGTCAGAAACTCGAAGAAGGCAACGATGTTAGTTTTACCGGCCCCGTTAGGGCCAACTAGGATATTCAACCCCTGATTGAATTCCAACTTGAACTCCTTCAGGCTCTTGAAGCCATCGACTTCGATTAGAGTGATCATGATTCAGATGAAGTTGGAGTTTCGGTTCGTTGTGAGTGATTGCTGTGGAAGACAATAACGGCGCAGAACTCTAGGCCTTCGCGTAAACCTCCGCGCCCGCTTCCACGAACTCCTTCGACTTCTCCGCCATCCCGCGCTGCAGCGCTTCTTCCTCGGAGATGGCTTGTTCGGCGGCGTATTTGCGGACGTCTTCGGTGAGGTTCATGGATGAGCTTTCGGTTGGAGGCGGTGAGTTTGCAAGGTGAGGGTTACCGGGTCTCAAGGGCGCTCCATTCGCCGAGCTTCTGTTTCAGCCGTTCCTTGGAGGACTGGTAGAGCAGATGAAGGGGAAGAATAGGTCGGATAGGGCCTAGAAGGCTCATGGCGAGGACGATGGGGGGGCATCAGTCTTTGCGGCGGTTCGGGGGCTTGCGGGTGGTGTCGCCGGTGGGTGGGCTGGGAGGTGGGGGTGGTGGTGGAGGCAGAGGTGGGCGGGACTGCTGCTTTTTCCGATACTCCAAGCGGGCCTTGGTCATTTGCTCGCGGATGCCGCCTTTTTTGACGAAGTCCTTCTCCAAACGGCGGCGCTGCTGGTCGAGGAGGTAATTCGCCTGATGGATGAGGCAGAGGGCGATGTTCGCAAGGACCTCTGGCGGACGGGTGTCCATGAACTGTCGATAGGTTTGACGCTGTCGTCTCCCGACGACAGCGCCCTCCGGGTTGACCTTCGGTCAATCTGTCTCGGCCACTCCGGTGGCCTCGGCTCGTAGCTCTCGTCGGGGGTGCGGCCGAGTTTGCGGACGTAGAGGGCTTCCTTGCTGTTTTTGTCCCAGAGGGCGTGGTCGCGGACTCGGAGGTAGTCTTGGTAGTCCAACAGAAGCTCTTCCAGGCTGGCGCGGGCGACGTTGACGAGCTTCAGCTCCATCTCGGCGGAGGTGATGGAGGCTTTGCAGCCTTCACCGATGTTTTGTTTCCCAGAGCGGGCGGACTGCACCATCTGGTCGATGGTGCGGTCGCTTTTCTTGAAGAAGCGGTCGCAGAAGCGAAAGGTGAAGTCGAAGACGGTCTCGGACTTTCGGAAGGAGAGGAGTTCCCGGTAGTTGCCGCCCTGGGGAAGAAAGCCTTCTGGTTCTGGATCGTCCGGGGGCATGGCGGGGGTGGCTTTGAATAGGACTTATAGGGCCTATGCGACCTATTTTGCTGAGGTATAGACCTCCGCGCCCTTTTCGACGAACTCGCGGGACTTTTCTTCCATGCCTTTGGCGAGGGCTTCCTCCTCGGAGATGGCTTGTTCGGCGGCGTATTTGCGGACGTCTTCGGTGATCTTCATGGAGCAGAAGTGCGGGCCGCACATGGAGCAGAAGTGGGCGCTCTTGGCTCCGTCCTGAGGCAGCGTCTCGTCGTGGTATTCGCGGGCGGTGACGGGGTCGAGGCTGAGATTGAACTGGTCTTCCCAGCGGAACTCGAAGCGGGCCTTGGAGAGGGCGTTGTCGCGGTATTGGGCGCCGGGGTGGCCTTTGGCGAGGTCGGCGGCGTGGGCGGCGAGCTTATAAGTGATGACGCCGGCTTTGACGTCCTCTTTGTTGGGGAGGCCGAGGTGTTCCTTGGGGGTGACGTAGCAGAGCATGGCGCAGCCATACCAGCCGATCATGGCGGCACCGATGCCGCTGGTGATGTGGTCGTAGCCAGGGGCGATGTCGGTGGTGAGGGGCCCGAGGGTGTAGAAGGGGGCCTCGTGGCACCATTCGAGCTGCTTGGCCATGTTTTCCTCGATCATGTGCATGGGCACGTGACCGGGGCCTTCGTTCATGACCTGGACGCCTTTGGCCCAGGCACGTTTGGTGAGCTCGCCCTGGACTTCGAGTTCGCCGAACTGGGCTTTGTCATTGGCGTCGGCGATAGAACCTGGTCGCAGACCATCGCCGATGGAGAAGGAGACGTCGTAGGCGGCCATGATGTCGCAGATGTCGTCCCAGTGGGTGTAGAGGAAGTTTTCTTTGTGATGAGCGAGGCACCACTTGGCCATGATGCTGCCGCCGCGGCTGACGATGCCGGTCATGCGGGAGGCGGTCATGGGGACGAAGCGCAGGAGGACGCCAGCGTGGATGGTGAAGTAATCGACGCCCTGCTCGGCCTGCTCGATGAGGGTGTCGCGGAAGAGCTCCCAAGTGAGGTCCTCGGCCTTGCCGTTCACTTTTTCGAGCGCCTGGTAGATGGGCACGGTGCCGATGGGCACGGGCGAATTGCGCAGGATCCATTCACGGGTGGCGTGGATGTTCTTGCCGGTGGAGAGGTCCATGACGGTGTCCGCGCCCCACTTGGTGGCCCAGCGCATTTTTTCGACCTCTTCCTCGATGCTGGAGGCGACGGCGCTGTTGCCGATGTTGGCGTTGATTTTGACGAGGAAGTTCCGGCCGATGATCATCGGCTCGAGCTCGGGGTGGTTGATGTTCGCGGGGATGATGGCGCGTCCTGCGGCGACTTCGCTGCGGACGAACTCGGGGGTGATCTCGGCGGGGATGCGCTGGGGGAAGCGGCGGAAGATCGCAGGAGTTTCAAGTTTGTGAGTTTCAGGTTTCAAGTTCCCTGAGCCCTCGTGCTGCTTGAGCAGGTCATTGCGCACGATGTCGTCTTTGAGGTCGGAAACTTGAAACTTGGAACCTGAAACCTGAAACCGTTTCAGATTCTCGCGAATCGCGATGAACTCCATCTCGGGGGTGATGATGCCTTGGCGGGCGTAGTGGAGCTGGGTGACGGGCTTGCCGGTGCTGCGAAGGGGATTGCGCTGGGCGTTGATGGGGGCCTTCAGGGGGCTGAGGAGGCCTTCGCGCTTGGCGGCGGCGTATTCGGCGTGGTTGGCGGTGAGGTAGCCGTTGTCGCGGGGCTCGATGGCGCGGCCGGTGTATTCTTCGACGTCGTTGCGGGCGGCGATCCAGCCTTTGCGCAAGGCAGGGAGGCCTTCTTCGACGGTGCCGTTGTAGCTGGGGTCACCCCAAGGGCCGGAGGTGTCATAGACGCGCACGGGTTCATTGACCTCAATGCGGCCATTGAAGCTCTTCGTGGGGCTCAACGCGATCTCGCGCATGGGGACGCGGACGTCTGGGTGAATCTGCCCCTCGACATAGACGCGTGTGGAGGCGGGGAGTTGCTCGGAGGAATGGGGCTCGAAGGAGGTCGTGGGGTCGGCGATCATGTCGGAGTTACAAGTTTCAGGTTTAAAGTTTCAAGTTGGGGCGCGGTGGGCCGCTGAAACTGAGATACCTCCGAGCGAACTCCCTTCGGCAGCATAACCTGCATCAGGTTCGGAGGGTTCGGATCGAGGAAGATCCGTCTCAGTCCCTGCGGTGGGACGCCCCTGTCGTGACGAGGGCGATTGTCCGGCTGCAATGGCGAAGGTCAAAGGCAATTTCAGGCCTGAAACGTGGGGGTGTCGGGGGGAAGGTTAAGGAAGGAAAAGGAATTGCTGCTTGATGGAAATTACAATAGATTTACTCGATACAATCTCCATGCCGCCCCGTGCCCGCCACTTTTGCCGCCTTTGGGCAGGTCTTTGCCTGCTGCTGACGCCGTTTTCGGTGTCGCGGGCGGATCTGGTCACGGAATGGAACACCCTGGCGCTGACGACGATGCGCACGAACACGGTGGCTCCGGTGATGGCGCGTGATCTGGCGATCCTGCACACGGCGATCTTCAACGCAGGCGAGAGCATTCGCGGCGGTTACCAGACCTACGGCTTCGGCACGTACTCCGCGCCGGGATCGGGCACCTTTGGCGCTTCGTACGAGGCGGCGATGATCTCGGCGGCGAACACGGTGATGCAGAGCCTGTATGCGGCATCGGGCGGTTCTTTTACCACGCTTTACAACACCCAGCTCAGTGGCATCGCGGACGGGCAGGCGAAGACGGACGGCATCGCGTGGGGCGCATCCATCGCGGCCGATCTGCTGGCTTGGCGCGCAGCGGATGGTGCCTCGACGGCCGGCAGCACGCCGTATTCGCCGGTGGGCACCATCGGTTACTGGGCGCAGACTTCGGGCGCAGGCGCACTGCTGCCGGGCTGGGGCACGGTGGGCACGTTTGCGATTCCCGGCACCGGCTCCTACACGACGTCGCTGCCTGGCGGCACGCTCAGCAATTATATGCTCACCGGTCAGTATGCGACGGATTACAACCAGGTGAAGGACATCGGCTCTTCGTTCAGCCTGACGCGCACCTCGGATCAAACGAATCAGGCGTACTTCTGGGCGGCTGGGGATGGAACCGTGAAAATGACCGGCATGTGGAACCAAGTGGCCCAGAGCGCCGCCAGCACGGCCTCTCTGAGCGTGTCAGACAAGGCTCGCCTGTTTGCGGCCTTGAATGTGGCGATGGCGGATGCGGGCATCGCGTCGTTTGCGACGACCTACAGCACAGAATTCTGGCGTCCAGAGACGGCCATCGCGAATGGCGACATCGACGGCAATGCGAGCACGGATGTGGACCTAGCCTGGGCTCCGCTGATTGCTTCACCGTCGTTTCCCGAATACGCGGCACTCAGCAGCACGCTCAGCGAGGCCGCTGCCGCGACGTTGGCGCATTATCTCGGTAACAGCATGGCCTTCAGCCTCGGCAGCGACATCAATGGCGATGGCAGCATCGACATGACGCGGAATTTCGCCAGCTTCAGCCAGGCATCGGACGAGGCGATGATGAGCGGCATCTACGGCGGCACACAGTTTGGCACCGCGGCCATGGACGGTCACACGATGGGCGGAAACGTGGCCGATTGGGTGGTGAACAACAACTTCGCCCTCGTGCCGGAGCCTGCGGGCGCGCTGCTGGTGCTGCTCGGCCTAGCAACGCTGGCGCGCAGGCGACGTGGCTCAGTTTGAAGGATACAAATCCGGCATGAGCAACGGCCGCAGCACCATCGGTGTGAGTTCGCGCGGCAGCGGCTTCCACGGGTAACGGTCCTCGGACACCTTTGCCCACGCCAGGACGCCGCAGTGCCTCCAGGGATCGAGGGCGATGCCATCCTCGAAGCGCTGGCCTTTGGCGGTGACGATGATGCCGTTGTGCTCCAGCAGCGTGGCACGACGCGCGGAGGTGAGGTGCAGGTCCATCGTCTTGAGATGGAGCCGGTGCAGATGCGGGAACAAATCGTCGCGCCACTGGTAGCAGAGGCCACGTTTGCGGAAGCCCGAGTTGACGAGGCCGTTGTTCATCCAGGGAAAACGCAGCGGCTTGAAGTCGCGTGCGAGTTCCGCGGAGGTCTCGATGGCGGTGACGGCCACCCTGTCCGCCTCGGCGGCCGAAATCGAGGGGCTGAGCTTCTGCAAATCATGACTGAGCTGCCGAGCTTTTTCCTGGCGTTGTTCAGGCGTGCCGAGATTGACGCAGGAGGCGATGAGGAGCGAAAAAAACGAGAGCGTGAGGCGCGGAAGGCTGGACATGGGAACAATGAAAATCAGGTAAGAGGGCCGTGAGCGGCCTCATGGAGCGCACGGGCCTGCTCCTGCCACTTTTCGCGGCTAGCGCGGTTTTTGAAGGCCAGGAGCTCGCTGAAGACTCGCAGCTCTTCCTCATCCCAAAGCGCGATCTGCCGCCAAGTGCGAATGCCATGCACATGGAGCTGTTCGTTGATGACTTTTTTGATGCCTTTGATCTGTGTGAGATCGTCATCCGGCACGGAGGCAAGAGCGGCGGCCTTTTCTTCCGCACGACGAAGCACGCGCATCTGCTTTTGTAGGCGGTCGATCTCGGTCGTGGTTTCGTGGAGCCGTTTTTCGCTGTCCGTCAAACTACGGCGTGCCAAGGCCAGCCCGGCGGGATCAGTGGGTGTTTTTCCTTCGAGTTGGCCGACTCGACGAAGCCAGTCGTTATGCTCCTGGGTGAGCGCGGCGACGGCAGACTGATGCGAGGCAAGCTGCGCGTCGAACGCGGTGATTTTTTCGCCAAGCGTGGCGTTTGCGGGCGCGGTTTTGGGGGCTTTGGCCGTCGTGGCGCGTTTGCGCTTCGGTTTTTCAACCGGCGGCGCAGACGCGGCGGCGGGAACCTCGTTTGCAGGCGCCACGATGGCCGCAGGTGTCGCGCGGAGTTGCTCGAGCTCATCGCGGGTCGCTTGCAGCGCCGCCGCGTGTTGATCGCGTTCGCCACGGAGAAGGTCGAGGTCGCGCAACAGGCGGCTGGACTCGGTTTCGAGCGCCTGGAGGCTCTCGCGGGCCTTCGCTGCGTCGTCCTCATGCCTGCGAGCGGCCTCGAGCGCGGGCTGCAGTTCGTTTTGCAACGCATCGCGCTCGCTTTCGGCCTTCGCACGGTTTTCGCGCTCGTTTCCGGCCTCGTTTTGGAGTTCATTCACCCGCTTCAAAAGATCGCTCCCGCGCCAACGCCAGCCGAACCATCCAAACAACGCGGCGGTGATGCCGAGCAGCGGAGCGAGGTAGAGCAGCAGCCAGAAAGCGGAGGACATCAGGGGCGCGAGATCGGTGATGGGAGGTTTGAAATCCAGATGCGAAGCTGTTCGAGGGCGTCAGCGGAAAGCTCTTGAACGAGGCCGGCGGGAATGCCTTCGGGCAGGGACGCCTGTCTGGCAAGGCCGCCTGCTTCGACGAGCTCACGGCTTGCTGGGATCACCGTCCACGTGGCTCCAGGTGTGGCGATGGCAAGAAGGCCCGCGCTTTGAGTCGCGGGAGCGGGCGGCATGCTCTTGAGGGTGTGTAGGAGGTTCGTTGAAGGCTGGCAACCGGCGCGGACATGCAGACCTTCGCTTTGCACCAGGATGCGCGGCGTGTAAGCCTGGCGTGCAGCGGCGATGAGCTGCGTGCGTGCGGACTCCTCCGCCACGCGGCCTGAGAGCACCGCTTTCCCGCCAAACACGGTCAGGATGATCACCGGCAGCTCGGATTTGGGCATGGACGGCGGCTCATGCGATCCATCGCCGCTCAACCACCCGGTGAGCATGGCGCTGTCCTCTTTCACACCGGCGCGGTCAATCCCGGCAGGAAGAGCCTCTTTCCATGACTGCTCGGCCGGCGTGATCTGCCAGTCCACGGACTTCCAAGCCTCGCCTCCGACGCCGAAGAACAGCGAGCGGCTGTTTTTCTCCGCAGGCAGCAGAGCGATCGTGATGGGGCCGAAATCTCCAGAAGGACGGCGCCGCTCAGTGACACGAATCTCGTCATGAACACGACGAGGAGCGAAGGATCGAAGCGCCTCGTCGAGAATCGAGCGTTTCATCGTCGCGGAGCCCACTTCGCCCCGGATGACGACCTGAGAATCCTGCGTGGCGATGAAGAGATGGCCGGGCGGGAGTCGAGAAAGACGTCCCTTCTCGGCTTCTGACCCACGTTGCCGCTGCAGCTCGCTGCGCAGATCCTGAATCACCGGCAGGACGTGCTCACGCCATTCGGATTCGCTGACGCCTGTCGCGTTTGCCTGGGCAAACAAGGCTGCGTCATCTTTTTCGAGCATAAGTTCCATCCACGGCTGCCCGATGCGGGCAATCTGGGCCTGCGCGGTCTGCCGGGGTGCGGGCACGCCGCGCAGGGTGGCGGAGGTGTTCGCGGCTTCGTCGTGCTTCGCTGCGTCCGCGCCGGGAGTGCCGGAGAGGGCGCCGCCTTTCACACTCCAGCTCTCCTGCACGCTGCGAGCCAGATCGCGTGCCTCGTAGGGGTTGGCTGCGGTGCCGAGCAGGCGCGCTTCCGCGCCGGTGGCGGCCAGTAGCATCCAACCCGCGGGGAAAGGCACCACCTCGATCTCGCCGAGCACCGTGCTGACGGGATTGAGGCGCATGCCGAGGCTGCTCGTCAACGGTGTCGGGGCTCGTACGTGGTCGAGCAAAGTGTTTTCTAAGATAAGCCTATCGTGTGCGGCGCGCACCTTGCCGGTGAGCCGCGCTTGAAGCCCATCAAAGGAGAAGCTCACGCCTTCGAGCTGCCCGGCCAGCGCAGGCTGCTTGGAAAGAGCGAGCTGAGCCGCCGCCTCGAGGTCGCGCTCCATGCGTGGGAGTAGCACCAGCACGCCCGCGAGCCAGAGCAGGAACAGCGTGGCAACAGAAAGAATCCAGCGCGCGCGGGTCATGGCGTGTGGGAGCTCAATCTTTCGGCGCCAGCAAGCGCACCTCGTCAAAGCTCAGCCGCCGCACCTCGCCCCGCTGGCTGGTTTGCACGAAGGTCTCCGTGCCCGTTTCCAGCGCTGTTAGCCAGCCTTCGCCGTACGCCCAGGTGTCGATGCAGATGCGGCCGGGCAGGATGCGTGGCAGGCCGTCTTTTTGCGCGGTGTGACCGCAAATGAGCATCTTGCCGGAGAAATGCGGGTGCGAGTCGTCAAACCGCCGCCAGAACAGCCAGTCGTCACTTTGCTCCGCCATCGGCAGCATCGCATTCACGTTCGCATGGGCGAAGATGTGCGTGTCGTTCTCATGCCAGCGGCGGAGGCGACGGGATAGGAAATCCCAGTGCTCCTGCGGCACCATGCTCCAGTCCGGCGTGTCCATGCAGGCATAAGACTGCATTGTCTGCCTGCCGCCCACGGCATACCAGGCGCTGGTCTCCACGGCGTTGTTGCGCGCGTCGAGCATCAGGACCTCGTGATTTCCGATCAGGGGGATGAGCTGCGTGCTTGTTTCCAGCTCCAAGAGCCGGTTCAGGACGCCGCGTGAATCGGGGCCGCGGTCCACGTAATCCCCCAGCATCACCAGCGTGTCATTCTTCCCGGGAGAAAGCTCCTCCAGCATGAGATCCAGCGCCAGGGAGCAGCCATGCACGTCCCCGATGACCAGAGTGCGGCTGCGGGACGGCTCACGAGGGGGCAGCGTGATTCTCGACGTGTGGATGTCGGGGGCATCGTCGCTGACCAGGATGGGCATGCGTCATTCTTGCGCGTGGAACGCAGGACGCAACCGCCGATCATCGAGTTGGCGCAATCACTTCCGGTGTGCAAGGTGGGCGCATGTCACGCCCCCAGCCGCTCCACCACGACCAGAAGCCGGTCTTCGAGGCCCGCGGCCTGCGCAAAGTGTATCACACGGGCGAACTCGACGTGGTGGCCCTCCAGGGCGTCGATCTGGACTTCCACCCCGGTGAACTTGTCGTCCTCCTCGGCGCCTCGGGCAGTGGCAAATCCACCCTGCTGAACATCCTCGGCGGTCTGGACATTCCCACGGCGGGTACGCTGCGCTACAAGGGCTGGGATCTCAGCGGTGGTGGCGAGCGCACACTCACGCAGTTCCGCCGCAACTGCGTCGGTTTTGTCTTCCAGTTCTACAACCTCATCCCTAGCCTCACCGCACGCGAAAACGTCGCTCTCATCACCGAGATCGCCCCGGACCCGATGAAGCCGGAAGACGCGCTCGACCGGGTGGGCCTCAGTCATCGCCTCGACCACTTTCCCTCGCAGCTCAGCGGTGGCGAGCAGCAGCGCGTTGCTATTGCCCGTGCCATCGCGAAAAAACCCGAGGTCCTGCTGTGCGACGAGCCTACCGGAGCGCTCGATGTGACCACCGGCATCACCGTTCTCGAAGCCGTCGAGCGCATCAACCGCGAGTTGGGCACGCTCACTGTCGTCATCACCCACAACGCCGTCATGGCCGCCATGGCCGACCGTGTGCTGCATCTCTCCGACGGCCACATCGTCAAAGAAAGCCGCAACGGGCAGCGGGTGGATGTGACAAGCCTGAAGTGGTGACCTGCGGTTCCGGTGATCACGCCGGACTCATCACAAACCCGTGACGCCGCTTGAGCATGCCTTTGTCGAACGAGGCTAGTGTTCTAAATGGGGGTCAGCCTGCGTAACACCTGCGACCCTCCTCCCGTTTCAAACCGATGCTCCGCATCATCGCCTTTACCTCGTTCATCTTCACTCAGCTCGCTGTCGCACAGACTCCGGTGCGCCCGTTGTTCCGCGAGTTTGTCGGCCTCTGTGGTCACACGGTGCAGTTTAGGCCGGATCTTTACCAACCTGTGTGTCGCATCGTGCGGGACTACCATCCGGTGAAGTGGGATCTCGGCACCGACACCAGCGTGATGCCGGAGTGGCCCTTCGCGAAGAACCGCGTGTCATGGGAAAAGGTCTATGGCTCCTGGCATGAGAAAGGCCTGCGCATCAGCGTGTGCTTCCAGTTCGATGACATGAAAGCGGCGGACTGGAAGGATATCGAGCGCGATGCGCGAGCCTATGCGAGGGGCTTCGCCAAGAACTTCGGCCCCGACGGCAAGTGGCCCTTTGTCGAGTGCGTGGAGCTTGGCAATGAGCCGGGCCATCTCGATGACGCCACCTACCTGCGCCTCTTCGCGGCGATGGCAGCAGGCATTCGCGAGGGCAATCCCAAGATGAAGATCGCCACCTGCAACACGGAGGCTGGCGGCAGCGACCGCTACTGGAAAGGCGCGGACATCTTCAAGCCACACCTCGAAAGCATCGACGTGCTGCGCATTCATCGGTATGCCATCAAGGACGGCTGGCCGACCTGGCGTCGCAGCTACCCGGAAGATTCGACAGTGCCCTACCTCAGCAAGATTCAGGACATGATCGACTGGCGTGACAAGCATGCTCCTGGCCGTGAGATGTGGGTGAGCGAGTTTGGCTGGGATTGCAGCACCCAGAAGCCCGACCCGAAGGGCGACATGGCGAAGTTCATCACCTGCACGGACGACGAGCAGGCCATGTGGCTGGTGCGCAGCTACTTCCTCTTCGCGCAGATGGGCATCGACAAAGCCTTCATGTACTTTTTCAACGATGACGACAAACCTGCCTTCCATGCCTGCTCCGGCCTCACACGGAACTTCCAGCCAAAGCCCGCCTATCACGCCATAGCATGGATGCTGAAACACCTCGCCGATTACCGCTTTGCACGCGCCATTCACCAGTCAGAAAAGGATGGCTACCTCTTCGAGTTCACCTCGGATAAGCCTGATACGCCCAAAATCCTAGCCGCCTGGCACGCCACGCGAGAGGATGTCTCACTCGACCTCCAAGGAGCCACGGTGATGCGGGCACAAGTCATGCCGCTTACCGCTGGCCTTCCCTCCGGCGGGAAGGCAAACTTCGGCGACACCACCATCAAGGCCGGAACCAAGCCGGTTTTGATCTGGACGAAGTGAGCGCGAATGACCCGCGGCGCTTGCATGCCGTTTTCGGTGACGATGCGGCTCCAGTCGTGCTCGAGGCCGTCGATGGCCTCACGTTCCGGAGGGGAAGCATCTAATCACCCGCAACTTCGCCCTATCGACCGGGGTTTTAGGTCTGTTCCACGCCCACCGCATCCACCATGAAAAGCAGCTCACTCTCCCGGCGCGCCTTTGTGGCGGCCACTGTCCAGTCCACGGCAGCGCTGGCGCTGTCAGCTCGTGCTTCCGCCTCGCCTCGCACGGTGCGACTGCCGGTGAAACAGGCACGCGCTCTCGCGATCGATGAAAAGGGAACGCTCATCATCGCGGCGGATCGAGTGCTCTTGTCGGTTTCGGCGGATGGCAGGACGCAGTCATCCATCGAAACGCCGCGGCCGGTGCGGGCGCTTTGTCATGACTCGAAGGGCGGGCTGTGGATGACCTTCAGCGATCAAGTCGCTCGTTTGTCCGCGGATGGCTCGCTGGAGATGGTCGGTAGCCGTTTCGGCCAAGACACCGCGCTCACCGGCATCGCGGTGGCGGAGGACGGGCACATCTTCGCGGCGGACAGTGCGCAGCGTGTGATTTGGCGACTCGACGCGGCCGGAAACGTGCTCGGGCAGATCAAGCCGGGTGAAAAGGGTTTCGCGGTGCCGCGTGCCTTCTTTCCCATCGCCTGGCAGGAAGGGCATCTCATCGTCGCCGAGCCGGGCAGGCATCAGGTGCAGCGTTTCACGGCGGAGGGCGAAAAAGTCGCCGCGTGGGGCGCGAGATCGCGCGATGAGGCAGGCTTCACCGGTTGCTGCAATCCCGTGGCGGTCGCGCCGATGGCCGATGGCGGCCTCGTCACCGTGGAGCGCGGAACGGTGCGCGTGAAGCGCTTCGACACCGCGGGTCAAATCGTCGCCCAACTCGCGGGTCCCGATGCCTTTGCCGCTCCAGTCGTGATAGATGAAGACATGAACGCCTGCGAAAGCGGCCTGCTCGATGTCGCCGTCAACCAAGCGGGCCGCGTGGTCGTGCTGGATCGTGCGGTGGGCGAACTCCACATGCTCTCATGAAACTCGTGCTCAGCATCCTCTGCGCGGCCATCACCGCGCAGGCCGCGTCGTTGGATGAGCCCACGCATGTGGAGGTCGCGCCCATCAAGTTCGACATCGGCGGCGCGGACGGTCATCTGAAAACCATCGCCATGGACCCGAAGGGCAATCTGCTCATCGGCGTGTCGTTTCTGCCCGGGAAAGGCGGTGGAAATCTCACCGAGCGACTGCGCGCCGCATCGAAATCCGGCGATGCCAAGGCCTGGGACCGCGTGTTGAACGAAGCCAGCGCCGAAGACATCCGTGATGCGATGATGGAGGCCGACGCCGCCACACGCGGCGACTTGATGCAGGCTCTCGATGAGACGAAGCGCACGCAAGTGCGTGAACTCATGCGCGGCGGCAGTGCGGGCACATCCAGCGGCACGGCCTACGCTTTGAAAGTCGTCAACCCCGAGGGCAAAGTGCTCGCCACCTGGCCCATGCAGGACGGTCTCCAGCCAAAAATGATCCACGGTTGCGATGACGGCCTCGTCTATGTCGCCGGTGGCGGGAAAATGGCCGCCTTCAGCGCCGAGGGGAAGCTGCTCAAGCAGATCGACACGGATGCCGTGTGCGGCCAGCAAGCCGTGGCGGCGGGGCTTTACGTCACGCAGACGCAGGTCTTCCTCGCGCTCGGCGTCGGCAACAGCCTGCGTGCCACGGAGGACGTGTGGAGCTTCAAGCGCGACCTCAGCGAGCCGAAAAAGATCATCGAGCGGCTCTTCGGCTGCTGCAGCCACATCGACATCGAGGTCACCGAAAAGGAAATCCTCATCGGCGAAAACTCACGCCACCGCGTGAACCGTTACGACCTCGACGGCAAACAAACCGGCACCTGGGGCAAACGCGACCGCACCAGCTTGGAGGGCTTCACCGCGTGCTGCAATCCCTGCAACCACGACATCGGCCCCGGCGGCGTGTTTTATGCCGCCGAGTCCGGCGTGGGCCGCGTGAAGAAATACAGCACCGATGGCCAATACCTCGGCCTCGTCGGTTATGTGGACACCACGAAGTTCGACGGCGGCAGCGCCCTCGCCGCCGCCTCGTGCTACATCCCCATCGAGGTGAATGCCGACGCCAGCCGCATCTACGTCATGGATGTGCGCGCCCACATCATCCGCGTGCTGGAAAAGAAAAGCTGAGCTGCATGATGAAGCGCCTGTTCATCCTGATCTTCGGCTTCAGCAGCATCGCGGCGGCGTTGGAGCCTTTACAGGTCATCGTGATGGACCCGCTGGCACTCCAGCTTTCCTGCACCTGCGTGAAAGGCACCGGCCAGCGACGCTATGACGCGCTCGCCACGCACCTCGAAAAAGCAACCGGTCGCAGCGTCGCGCTCACCTTTGATGAAAGCCTCGCCCTCGCCCTGCCGCGCACGGGTGGAAAAGCCGATCTCATCATCGGCAAGGACGCCGTGGTGCGTGCCGATGCGCTCAAAGCCAAACTTCATCTCCATCCGCTCGCCGCACTCACAGATGGAAAAGGCAGCACCGAACTGCGTGGCACCTTCATCGTGCCCAAGGACTCTGCCGTTCGCACGCTTCAGGATCTCAGCGGCAAACGCCTCAGCCTCGGTCCCGTGGAAGATGCCGAAGCCCACGCCGCCGCGAAAAAGGCGCTGGAAGGCATCGCCAACGTCACGCTGCACACCGCGGGCAGCATAGACGCCGCCGCGCTGGCGATGAGTGATGGCGAAAGCGATGCCGCCGTCGTCTCCGCCTTCATGCCTGTGCTGTTGGAAGGCTGCGGGAAGCTCGAAAAGGGCCAAACGCGCCTTCTCGCCGAAACGGAACCCGTGCCCTTCATTCGAGTTTTTGCCACCGAAGACCTCGAAACGGCTTTGCAGGCCAAAATCAACACCGCGCTGCTTTCCGTCGCGAAATCGCCCGAATTGCTCACCGCGCTCGAAAGCCGCGATGGCTTCGTTTTGACCGAAAAAGCCTCCGAAGACGCTGATTGGCCGGATTGGCGCGGAAAAGGCCGTCGCGGACATGTTTCCCACCTGCCTGCCAAACTTCCCGAGCCCTTCAAACCGCTGTGGACGCACGCTTTGACCGGCCCCGCCATGTCCGGACCCGCCGTCAGCGGCCAGCGACTCGTCATTCCCGACAAATCCGCCGATACCAAACGCGATGTCTTCCTCTGCCTCAGCACGCACGACGGCAGCGAACTCTGGCGACTCGAATACGACGCCGCGGGCGACATGGAATACAGCAACGCCCCGCGAGCCACGCCCGTCATCCACGACGGCCTCGTGTATCTCCAGGGAGCCTTCGGTCATCTGCATTGCGTCGAGTTGGACACCGGAAAGGTCGTGTGGAAGACGAATCTCTTCACCGATTTCGCCGCCGAAAAGCTCAACTGGGGTGCCTCCATCGCCCCGCTCGTCGTCGATGACCTGCTCATCATCGCCCCCGGTGCGAAAGCCGTCTCCATCGCCGCGCTGGATCGCAAAACCGGTGCCGTGAAATGGAAAACGCCCGGCAATGCCGCCGCGTATGCCGCCTTCATCCACGCCAGCTTCGACGGCGTCTCACAAATCATCGGCTACGACTCCGGCAGCCTCGGCGGCTGGCATCCCGCCACTGGCGAACGACTCTGGACCCTCGTGCCGCCGGACGGTTCCGACTTCAACGTCACCACGCCCATCGTGCTCGGAGACAAGCTCCTGCTCGCCACCGAAAACAACGGCACGCGACTCTATCGCTTCGACGGCCGCGGCCGCATCGTCACCGAACCCATCGCCCGCAACGACGCCCTCGCCCCGGACACCTGCACCCCCGGCATCGCCACCCAGCGCCTCATCGCCACCGCCTACGGCGACCTCTTCTGCCTCGATCTCGCCCAAGCCCTCCAAACCGTCTGGCAGCAGCCCGGCGACGAGTTTCACGACCACTGCAACATCATCACCTCCCCCAACCGCGCCCTCCTCTGGACCGCCAACGGCGACCTCCTCCTCCTCGACACCCAGTCCCCCCAATACGCCCCCTTATCGAAACTCCGCCCCTTCGACGAAAAACACCCCGATACCCTCGCCCACCCCGCCATCGCCGGTGGACGGCTCTACCTGCGCTCCGCAAAAGTGCTCGGTTGTTTCCTTCTGCCAGACGAGTGAAGCCACCTTTGGCAATGAGCCACTGCCGGTGCGGCGGCATACATGGGCATCGCCTACATCTTCTTGAACTTCACGAAGTAGTTCTCCTTCAGCAGCTCCTTCACCTCGCTGACCTTCTCAAAGCCCGCAGCGATGACTTCGGCCTCGAAGACATCTTGGCCGGCTCGGACGTGGCCCATGATGAAGTCGCTCGTCTGGCCTGGGATGCGTTTGAAGTCGATGAGGACGAGTTCGCCGCCGGGCTTCAAGGCCTTGTGCAGGGTGGCGAGCGTGGCCTGCGGAAACTCGAAGTGGTGGTACACATCGCAGATGAAGGCCAGGTCGATGCTCGCCTCCGGCAATTCGACGCTCTTTTCGGTGCAGAGGATGGTTTGCACGTTTGGGGTGCTGGCCTTGCTGGCGCGGGCTTTGATGTGTTCGAGGAAGTTCTTGGCGATTTCGACCGCGAAGACCTTTCCATCGGCTCCAACCCCTTGGGCGAAGTGCAGCGTGAAAAGCCCCGTGCCCGCGCCGATGTCCGCCATGACCATTCCCGGCTTCAAACCGGCTGCGGTGACGATTTTCTCGCGCTGGTGGAAGATCTCGCGGCTCTCGGTTTCGAACTTTTTGGTCCATTCCTCGACGTTGAGCTTCGGATCGAGGAACTTGTCGTTGATGCCGGGTTTCACACTCGCGTCTTGCGCGAAGGTGAACGTGGCGAGAGCGAGGAGCAGCGTGGTGAGGCGTGTTTTCATGGTGGAGTGTTTGGTGTCCACGACATGTAGCCGCGGTGGAGGTGCTGGATGTTCTTGAAGCCGAGATCCTTGAGCCGAGCGACCGCTTTGCGACTGCGGAAGCCGCCAGCACAATAGACCAGCACCGGCTTTTCCTTCGCCAGTGCGGCCACCTTGCCGTCAAAGTCAGCGTCTCCGATCGAGATATTCACTGCCTTTGACAAGGCACCGCCGGAAAACTCGCCTGCGGAGCGCACATCGAGCACCTGCGTCTCCGGATGCTCGTGCAGCCACGCCTTCGTCTCACTGGCGCTGAGATTGTGGCAACCGTTTGTGAAGAGAGAACGATCCCACAGGCCTTCATACACATACCAGCCCGCAACGACGGCGATGAGAATGGCTGCGGTCCAAAGCATACGACGAAGGATCATGAAACGTGAAACCTGAAACGCGTTCTGCGCCTTCAAACACCCGCCAGATGCCTTGAGCGCTCCTCGTGCTCCGCTTTGAGTTTGGCGCACATGATTTCGCAGAGCTGGAAGATGGCCGGATCGGAGATCGAGCAGATCGTGGCGAGGCCCTCGCGTCGCGTGGCGATCATTCCGGCCTGTTTCAGCACGGAGAGATGCTTCGACACGTTCGCTTGGCCGGTTCCAGCGGCCTCGACGAGCTGGGTGACGTTCTTTTCGCCCTGCATCAGGGCGCTGAGCAGTTTCAGTCGCACCGGTTCCGAAAGGGCGCGGAAGCGGTGGGCGATGAGCTCCAGCGCGGCATCAGGTAGCTGCTTGCCGGCGGCGACACGCTTGGATTGGGCTTTCTTTGGCATGGGTTGTTTCAAGGCTTGACTTTATATCGCCAAATAGCGATATAGCAACATCGTTGTTCCAGATTACCCAATCCCAAGCCTGAACTCCAATGAAAACTGACACCTGCATCCTCCCTCGCGAACTCGCCGACGCCCTCCAGGCCGGCGGCTGCCAGCTCATCGACGTGCGCGAGCCCGTCGAGCACGCTGAATCCCACGTCTCCGGCGCGAAACTGATCCCGCTGGGCCAGATCGAGGCCCGTTTTGGCGAACTCGACCAATCGATGCCTGTCATGGTCATGTGCCAGGCTGGCAAACGCGGTGCCGCCGCCGCCGACAAGCTGCGCGCCCTCGGCTTCAGCGACGTGCGCAATCTCGAAGGCGGCATCCTCGCCTGGAAGTCCGCTGGGCTGCCCTGTGCCACCGGCACGAAGGTCGTGATGCCGCTGATGAGGCAGGTTCAGATCACCGTGGGCTGTTTTGTCCTGCTCGCCTCTCTGCTGACGGTCTATGTCGATCCGCGTTGGGTCTGGTTGTGCGCGTTTTTCGGTGCCGGACTGCTTTTTGCCGGTTTGAGCGGTTTTTGCGGCCTGGCGATGGTTTTGGCCAAAATGCCCTGGAATCGTGTCGAAGGCTCTTCGTGTTCGAAAACCTCCTGCTGCGCCTGATTCGATGAAAAAGCCTCAAAAAGTCATCATCGTCGGCGGTGTGGCCGGTGGTGCGTCCTGCGCGGCACGCCTGCGCCGTCTCGATGAGTATGCCAGCATCACCGTCTATGATCGCGGCCCCTTCGTGAGCTTTGCGAACTGCGGCCTGCCCTACCACGTCGGCGGCGTCATCCCGAATGAAGCGAGTCTCCTGCTCGCCTCGCCGCAGTTGTTTCACGACCGCTTTCGCATCGTTGTGCAGATCCATCACGAGGTCACCGCGATCCATCGCGAGTCCAAAACGGTCACGGTGAAGAATCTGCTTTCCGGCGAGTCCTTTGAAGACAGCTACGACGCGCTCGTGCTGTCGCCCGGCGCGGCACCGCTGAAGCCGGACCTTCCCGGCCTCGATCTGCCCGGTGTGTTCACCGTGCGCACGATTCCTGACACGCGTGAGATTCGCAGCTGGATCGCGAAAACGCAGGCGAAGCACGCCGTGGTGGCCGGTGGCGGCTTCATCGGCCTCGAAATGGCCGAAAACCTCCGCCACCTCGGTCTGGAGGTCACTTTGGTGCAAAATGGGCCGCAAGTGATGATTTCCATGGATGCCGAGATGGTCACGCCGCTGCACGCGCACCTTCAAAAGCATGGCATCCAGCTTCAACTCAACACGCCGCTCACCGGTGTGGGCCAGCGTGGCGGCAAACTTGTCGTGAATGACACCTTGGAGACCGATCTCGTCATCCTCGGCCTTGGCGTGCGACCTGAAACCACGCTCGCGAAGGCTGCTGGGCTCACGCTCGGCAAACGCGGCGGCATTTCCGTCGATAGGCAGATGCGCACGAGCGATCCGGCCATCTTTGCCATCGGCGATGCCGTGGAGGTGCACGACCTCATCACCGATACCGACATCCTACTCGCCCTCGCCGGCCCCGCAAACCGCCAGGGCCGCATCGCCGCTGATGTCATTGCGGGGCGGGACAGCACCTTCCGCGGCGTGCAGGGCACGGCCATCTGCGGCCTGTTCGACCTCGCCGTGGCTCAAACCGGTGCCACCGAGAAGTCACTGAAGCGCGCTGGCATCACCAACTACGAAAAGGTGTATCTGCATCCGAAGCATCACGTCGGCTACTACCCCGGCGCGCAGACGCTGCATCTCAAACTCCTCTTCTCGAAGCCTGACGGCCGCATACTCGGCATGCAGGCGGTCGGCACCGCGGATGTCGCCCGCAAGGTCGATGTCGTCTCCGCCTTGATTCAGAAGAACGGCACCGTCTTCGACCTCGAAGAAGCCGAGCTGTGCTACGCGCCTCAATTCGGTGCCGCCAAGGACGCGCTCAACTACGCGGGCTTCATCGCCGCCAATCACCTGCGCGGTGACCTACCGCTCTCGCATTGGGTTGCGCTGCCCACTGACGCCTTCCTCCTCGACGTGCGCGACGACGACGAATTCGCCGAAGGCCACGCCGAAGGTGCCGTGAACATCCCGCTGCCCCAACTCCGCGATCGACTCACCGAACTTCCCAAGAACAAGCCTCTGCACGTCTATTGCGGCGTCGGCCAGCGCGCCTACTACGCCGTGCGCCTGCTGCTGCAGCACGGCTTTGATGCGCGCGACATCAGCGGCGGCTGGATCACGGCAGAGATGGTGGCATGAAAAAGCGGCGCTCTTTTCAGAGCGCCGCCAAAGAGTTTGGAATCATCCGGGGAGATTAGTAGCGATCACGGCCACCGCCGCCACCACCACCGTAGCCGCCACGGCCACCACCGCCTTTGCCGCCGTAACCACCACGACCGCCGCCGCCACCACCACCGTAACCACCGGAAGGACGTTCTTCCTTCGGACGGGCTTCATTGATGGCGAGCTTGCGTCCGCCGAACTCCTGGCCGTTGAGATTGTTGATCGCGGACTGCATGGCCTCGGGGCTGTCCATGGTCACAAAGGCAAAGCCGCGAGGACGTCCGGAATCGCGGTCGATGGGAAGGAAGACATCGGTAACGCCGCCGTATTGGGAGAAAAGGCCGTTGATGTCGTCGGAGGTGGCGCTGAAGGGCAGATTGCCCACATACATTTTGGTATTCATTTCGATTTCTGGGTTCGGTCAGCCTGAAAGGCTGACAGCAAGCTCCGGGATCGGATTTAGAACACCAAATAATCAACCTGATGAGCAACTTGGTTTGGCCTTTATCAGGTTAACGTGCGTAGTTTACGTCGTCTGCTTCCAGAAATAAGCAAACGATACTTTGCCGGTCAGCCCTGGCGAGACTCTGTTCCGTCGATGATGAGGCCCGCAGGCGGAATCGGTCCTGCAGACATCCCTGCCTCTCCAAGCGGCATGTTTTGACCCGAATCAGGCTTCGATCCTGTGCCACGCATGTTGATGATCTTCTTCATCAGGTCGAACCAGAATTGTGCGCCGAGTGCTGCGGCCGCGCCCGCCATGAGCCAACCGAGCAGGCTCTCGAAGAAAGTGCTGATTGGGTGTGTGGCCCAAATTTTCGCGGTGGTCTTGTTCCAACCCACGGGGAAACCGGCGTCGGACAACTCGGACACGGCCTCGTCGAACACCGCCCGCGCACCTTTGGACTCTTCAGCGCCCATCTTGGCCGCCAGTTCGCTCTGCGCTTTGACGGAGGCCTCGGCTTTCTGCACGAAGGCCGCGCGGAGTTCGTCATTCGTTGAAAGTGCCCGTGTGATGGCGATCACGTTCAAATTGCACGTGATGGCGAGCACAATGCCGATGCCAAAGTTCCACACCTGCGTGAGACGTTTGTACCAACCGGTGGTGCGGTTCATCATCCCGTCATACCACTGGCTGGCGAGAAACTGGAAGACGCTCATCGGCTCCTGGCCGGGCAGCAGGTTGCGCTCCGCGTCACGACTCAGCGCCTGCAAAGGGCCACGTGATCCTTCAGGCAGCGCTTGAATGCCCTTTTGCACCTGTTCCCAGCGGGTCTCGGCCTTCGCTTCCGTGCCTTTCGTCTCGATCAAATCCATCAGGACCTGGCTGAACTGCGTGCTGGAGAGATAGGATGGGAAGTGCTTCGCGACGCCGTCGTCCGCCGTGGTCTGGCGGTGCATGCCTGCTATCAGTGGATGTGCCACGAAGTCCTTGAGGGGCACCGCATCCTTTCCATGCCCTGCATTTGGCAACAGGTGCGAGATCGCCTTCCATAGCATCTTCCCGCGTGCGTTCGTCCAGGAGAGGATCATCTCGCTCGTCGTCGAGACCAGCACGCTGAAGAGGAAGAAGATGAACGAGAGACCGAGGGCGACGTCGAGTGTCTGGAGCATGGCGGGCGGGAGTGAGTCTTGGGCTTTGAGAGTGACTGGGGCCGCGAATGACGAATGTCGAATTCAGAATGACGAATGGCACCAAACCGAGACATTCCTCATTCGGATTTCGTCATTACCGCCGAAGGCGGTCAGTGCATCTCCACCTCGCAGTGGCCGAGGCCGCCACGGAAGTAGTTGAACTGCACATTCGGGTGATCGGCGAGCAGTGACATCGGCACGGCGCTGTCTGCCATGCGCTTCGAAATCATGAGCGCGGTCAGGCGCTGGCCCAGGGGATTGTCATGCATGCCCGCGTGCCAGATGCTGACCTTCTCGGCCATCCAGGTTTCCTTTGGGCCGACGGTGATCGCCATTTTCGGCACCATGGTGATGTTGCCGCCGCCGGAGGTGCGGGCGTTTTGTGCCAGCGTCACCGGATGCAGTTCAACGACACGCGTGCCGAGTTTGCGATACTCTGCGGGTGGTGGAGGCTCATTCTTCCATTTGCCAGCACGTTTGAGCGGGTCATTGAAGGCCCAGTGCTTGATGTCGCCCTGGCCGCCCTGCATCACCACGCAGCGCACGCCGCTCTGCCAGCTCTTCACGTATTCAGTCACGTCCGCTTTCGGGAAATGCAGGTGCGAGTCTGGCATGCAGAGCTTTTTCTGCATGCGGTCAAAGCACAGCAGGCGGTCCGCCCGCTCAAAGGACAGCGGATGCTCCATCGTGACCTCCTTTTTCGTGTTCTCGTCATACCACTCGTCCATGCCCCAGAAGTGGCCGTCTTTGATGGAGATGCCCAGGTCGTTGATCAGCCTTGCGACGAGCGGGAGCTGTTCCGTGGGTCCAATCGGGCCGCAGATGCCGGTGGGATTGTCCGGGGTCGCCTGCCGCCACGCGTGGATGTATTCCAGTGCTTCGGCGAGGTAAAAATCCTCCAGCGTGTCATACATCACCACCTTGAAGCCGGGGCGCGTGAGCTGTCGCAGGTCGCGCTCGGTGAACCTTGCGGCATCGTTGATGAGATCGAAGTCCAAGGTGGTGTAGTCCCACCAATCCGGGGCGATGTGGCTGAGTTTGCGCGGCATGGCTCGAAAGAGGTTGTTGCGTGATATTCATGGAGAACGCCTCATTTGCCAAGCTCTCATCATTTGCGGCGAAGAATTTCTTCGCACCTGCCGCCGGGCGCGCTACCTGCGCCCATGCACGATGACGCCACGATGCTCCACCACCCCGATGCCCTCACACGCCTGCGCTACGTCGTGCACCGGCTGCGTGCGCCGGGCGGCTGCCCGTGGGACATGGAGCAGACGCATGAGTCGTTGATCCCGCATGTCATCGAGGAAGCCTACGAGGTGGCCGAGGCCATTCGCGGCGGCGATCCGGCCCAGATTTGCGACGAACTCGGCGACATCCTGCTGCAACCGGTGCTGCATGCAGAGATCGCGAGTGAAAAGGGCGCGTTCGACCTCGATCAAATGGCCCACGGCCTCTGCGACAAGCTCATCCGCCGTCACCCGCACGTCTTTGGCGACACCACCGCCTCCACCAGCGACGCGGTGCTCACGCAATGGGACGCCATCAAGCGCCAGGAAAAAGGCACGCAGCACGAAGGCATGCTCCACGGCGTTGGCGGTGGTCTGCCAGCACTCATGCGCGGCCAGAAACTGCAAAAGAAAGCTGCACGCGTCGGTTTCGACTGGCCGGATGCCGCACCGGTCTTCGACAAAATCCGCGAGGAGACCGCTGAACTCGAAGCCGCCGTGCAAAGCGGCGATAAGAAGCACATCCAAGAGGAAATCGGCGATCTCTTCTTCAGCGTCGTCAATCTCGCCCGCAAGCTCGGCATCGAATCCGAGTCCTCCCTTGCCGCCGCGAACGACAAGTTCGTGAAGCGCTTCCACGCGATGGAAACCCACCTCCGCGAGCACGGCAAGGAACTCGGCAAGCTCAGCCTCGCCGAGATGGACGAGGCTTGGGACGCGGTGAAAAAGAAAGCAGCCTGATCCGATGGATCTCAGCAGCTTCCCATTCCCCAAGCTCTGGGCGCAGGTGCGCTCGAAGTCGTGGCTGTGGCTGTTTCGAAGGCAGCAGATCGACGAGGGCGGGCGCTTGCTGAAGCATGGGGACATCGGGCTTGCGGGCGTGCATGTGTGCTCGGACAGCGAGTTGGAGATCATCGCGGGCGTGGGCGCGGGCTTGTTCAACACGGCCAGCGTCACCGCGCATCTTCGGCTGCGGGAGGATGGATCGCTGGCGATCACATCCCACTGCACGTGTGTGATGGGATCGCTTTGCCACCATGCGGCGGCTGTGATGCTCATGCTCGAAATCGAGGAAGGACGTCAGCGTGTCGAAAAGATGGCACGTGTGCAGGAAAAGGCCTCGCCATCGCCGCAAAGCGAGAGCGTGGAGCTGGAAATCAAAGAGGAACTGCCTCCTTCAGAGCCGAAACCGGTGCTTGTCGTGCGCCGCATCGCCGCGCAGGTGCCGCAGATCACCGCGAAGCGCGGCATCGGCGGCTGGACGACGCGCAGCATCGCCATCGCGCAGCCGTTTGCGGAATATGACGGCTGTCCGCGACGCTTTGAACTGCTCGTGCGCAGTCCGGCGCATCAGTGGACGGACGAGGCCGGCACGAAACACACCGTGGTGCGCAATTTGCGCTCCGAGCGGCTGCTGCTGACTGATTTGTCATCGCTGGGCCTCAAGCCTTTCGCCGAGGCGATGCCCGGCACGAAGGCGGAAGAGTCCACGCTGGGCTACATGGCGGTCGCAGGAGATCAGGCCTTGTTTTGGGCGCAGTTTCTTCAAGAGCAGTCGAAGAAGCTCGGTGAAAGCGGCTGGCGTGTGGAAGTGGTGGAAGACATCGGCTTCCAGATTCACGAAGCAGCCGAGGACGCGTGGTTCAGCGACCTGGAAGGCGACAAAGGCGGCAAGGACTGGTTCTCGCTCGATCTCGGCGTGGACATCGAAGGCCGCCGAATCTCGCTGGTGCCGCTGTTGGTCGATTGCATCGATCAGGGGCTCACCGCGGCTGTTCTGGAGAAAAATCTCGACCAGCGTTTCCTGCTCTCGCTCGGCGGTGATCGCGATGATGTGCTCTCCGTGCCTGCGGAGCGGCTTCTGGTGCTGCTGCGCTTCTTTGATGAACTGCTCTCGACACGACCGGTGCGCAAAGACGGCAAATTACAGCTCGACAAGCTCCGCGCCGCGCAGCTTGCCACGCTCGATGGACTGCCGATTCGTGCTCCAGCGGAGCTTTCGGCGCTTTCGCAGCAGTTGGAGAACTTCCAGCGCATCACGCTCATCGAACCGCCAAAGTCGCTGAAGGCCAGTTTGCGCGATTATCAGCGCGAAGGTGCCTCGTGGATGCAATTCCTGCGCGAATTCGGTCTCCATGGCATTTTGGCCGATGACATGGGCCTGGGGAAAACCCTGCAAACGTTGACGCACATCCTCATCGAGAAGGAAAGCGGCCGCATGGAGCACCCGTGCCTCATCGTGGCCCCCACGAGCGTTTTGCGGAACTGGATCAACGAATCGATCAAATTCACACCGACGCTGAGCCTGCTGCTAATGCACGGACAGAGCCGGAAAAGCGATTTCAAGTTCCTGAAGCAGTATGACCTCGTCGTGACGAGTTATCCGCTGCTCGTGCGCGATGCGGAAGTGCTCACTGCACAAGAGTGGCACGTCGTCGCGCTCGACGAGGCGCAGAACATCAAGAACCCGAAAAGCCTCGCCGCACAGGTTTGCGGCAGTTTGAAGGCCAAACACCGCCTCTGCCTCACCGGCACGCCGATGGAAAACCATCTCGGTGAGCTGTGGAGCCTCTTCCACTTCCTCATGCCCGGTTTGTTGAGCGATGCGGACACCTTTCGTCAGCACTATCGCAATCCGATCGAGCGTGATGCCGATGCGGCCCGCCAAAAGCAGCTCAGCACGCGCCTCCAGCCACTCATGCTGCGCCGCACGAAGGACGCCGTGGCGAAGGAACTGCCGCCAAAGACCGAAATCCTCCACAACATCACGCTCGGCAAGGAACAGACCGATTTGTATGAGACGATCCGCGCCGCGATGGACAAACGCGTGCGCGAAGCCATCGCCGTGAACGGTTTGGACCGCTCGCAGATCGTCGTGCTTGATGCGTTGCTGAAACTCCGCCAGGTCTGCTGCCATCCGAAGCTGCTGAAACAAGAAACCGCGCAAAACGTCGAGGAGTCGGCCAAGACAGCGTATTTAATGGACGAGATGCTGCCCGAGTTGATCGAGGAAGGCCGCCGCATTCTCATCTTCTCGCAGTTCACCGAGATGCTGGCGCTCATCGAGGCCCGCTTGAAGAAGGACGGCACTCATTTTGTGAAACTCACCGGCAGCACCAGGGATCGCGAGACACCCATCCGCGAGTTCCAGACTGGCAACGTGCCCGTTTTCCTCATCAGCCTCAAAGCCGGTGGCGCAGGCCTCAATCTGACCGCCGCGGACACCGTCATCCATTACGACCCGTGGTGGAATCCCGCCGCCGAGGCACAGGCGAGCGACCGAGCGCATCGAATCGGCCAAACGAAGCCCGTTTTCGTTCACAAGCTCATCTGCGAAGGCACCATCGAGGAACGTGTCGTCGCGATGCAGCAAAAAAAGGCTGCGCTCGTCGAAGGCCTGCTCACCGGCCGCACGGACAAGCTCCAACTAACGCAAGCGGACATCCAGGCGCTGTTTGCGGTGGAGTGAGGTCGGACAGCTTTACGAGGCCGAGATGAAGCCATCCTCGTCGAGATGGAAGGCTTTCAATTGAACCTGGCGCTCATCTTTTGGATGGAGGTCGCTGATTTGGAGGCCATCGGGCAGGTTCTCGATGGTGAAGCCCGGGAGCAAACGGCCCAGTGACCCGGCTCTGCGACCGTGCTGCGGTTCTTCATCGCCTTTGGCAGGAATGGGGTCAGGCACTTCGACGGACAGGAGAGTTTCCGTTGTTGGATCGATGTAACCGCGCAGCGCCTTCACTTCTGCAGGCAGTGCGGCGGTTGAGCTGTCGAGGCAGAAGGCAAGGCGCTCCTTGCCAGTGAGTTGCGAGAGCGTGTGACGCGTGCCAAAGGCGACGATGTGTGAGGTGTCGGCTTCGTCGGCACGGGTGACGTACTTGCTGCCCGGAAGCATCTGCGTGAGCGCCTTCACGGTGCGTGTGACGATGCTGTCCTCGGCCTCAAGGCTGAGGAATACATCGCCCGCACGGTGCCACTCGACTTCGCTGAGGCGAAAGGCGTTGGCAAAGGCTGGCAGATCATCATGGGCGTCCTCCCAGCTCTTGCGGGTGAGCAGGGCCTCACTGCCGAGCTTCAGCATTTCATGACGCACGGCACTCGCTGAACCTTCGCGTGCTCCGAGTGGTGTTCCGAAGCGCACGCTGACGGGATAGCGGAGGTGGCGTGGCATCTTGGTGAAGAAGCGTCCGCCTTGGAACGAGAAGATGCTGCCGTAGAGGCCGTCGAGATAGACGGGAACGACTTGTGCCTCGCCCTGGCGTGCCATGAGTTCGAAACCTTTGCGTAGCTCGTTGATCATCCCGTGGCGTGTGATTTGGCCTTCGGGGAAGAGGCACACGACCTCGCCTTCCTTCAAAGCCGTGGCGACGGAGCGGATGGCGTCCTTCGCACGCGTGGGCGAGATCGGCACGGTGCCGACGAGGCGAAGGAAGCCGTTCATCCACCACACCTTGTAAAGCACGTCCCACATGACGAAGCGCACCGGACGGCGACTGGCGGCGGCGATGACGAGCGCGTCCACATAACTGACGTGATTCGACAACAGCAACACGCCGCCTGTTTTTGGCACCTGCTCCTCGTGAAACGGCCGCACCTTGTAGATCAGGCGCACCACGGCGAGCGTGAGAAAGCGCACGAGGTCCTGCGGCAGCAGGCGCATGGTGTAAACGGCTGCCGCGAAGGTGGGGATGGCCAGCAGCACGAACTGCGTGGACGCACTGAACTCCAGCCACTTCATCAAAGCGACAATCGCCACGGCAACGAGTGTGCCGAGGCAGTCCATGAGGTTCATGCCGGCATGGATGCGTGCTTTTTCCTGCTTCTCCGCCTTGTCCTGGGCAAAGGCGTAGAGGGGCACCATGAAGCAGCCGCCCGCAGCACCGGTGAAGATGATGCCGGCGTACATCCAGGTGCTCCCCAGCGAGGCGAGCCCGGACCACAGTAAGCCGATGACCAGGCCAAACCCGCCGAGCGGGATCAAACCGAGTTCGATACGGTTTTTGCTAACATGCGACGCGAAGAAACTGCCGCTGATGACGCCGATGCCGAGGATGCCGGCGACTTTGGCCAGCTCCATCGGCCCATCACCACCGGCGGTGTCGGGATGCAGTTCCTTGGTGAGCGTGACGAGGATGAAGCTGAGCGCGTTCGAGATGAACCAAAAGTAGGTCACGCCGAGGGCAGCTAGACGGATCGAGCGGCGGCGAAAGACGATTTTGAGGCTTTCAAAATGCTCCAGTGCCATGCCTTTGCGCCAGTGAACCTCGGGATGCGAAGGCGTCTTCTGAATGCACAGCGCCGCGATCAATTCGCCGATGCCGAAGATGCTGATGATGATCAGCGGCCAGAGTGCGGACATCCACGCGTCGCCGTTTTTTTCGTACTCCGCGCCATACCACATGCCGCCGGCCCACATGCCGCCAAGGATGCCGGCGAGCATGGTGACTTGCAGCCAGCCGGAGACCATGCCGAGGCGGCGCGAGCCGGAGAGCTCCTTCATCACGCCCATCTTCGCGGGGCTGAGCACCGCCGCCTGCACGGCGAGCAAAAAGAAGCCGAGGAGGCAGATCTCCAGCGAACCGGGCACACGTTTCATCCACAGTGCGAGGGCCAGCCAGATGAAGCAGACCATCTGCATGACCTGCATCCAGATGATGACATTGCGCTTCGAGAAACGGTCCGACCAGTAACCCGCCAGCGGCGCGAAGAGCATGTAGGGCAGGGAAAAGATCGCTCCGAGCCACAGCTCCATGTGACGGCCTACCCACGAGTCTTTGGCGATGATGATCGACAGCGCAATCAGCAGCATTTTGACAAAGTTGTCGCTGAAGGAGTTGAGTGCCTGCACCACGAGCACCAGCACGATGGAAACCCAGTTCCGGCGCGGCAGGCTGGGTGATTCGTCGAGAGCCTGGGAGTCGTGCATGGGTTTTCAGTCCACAAAACGTTGCGCCAGAACGATGTCCGCGGGGAAGGTGATTTTGGGGTTGGGCTCGGCGTTTTCGATGACAAATACAGGCTCGCCGAGATGCTGCACGGCGGAGACTTCGTCGGTGACGAGAAGTCGGTCACGGATGACCGCATCGTAGGCGCGCACGAGGAGATCGCGTTTGAAAACCTGCGGCGTCTCCATGATCCAGGCGCTCGCGCGATCGATGGATTCGGTGATGCGGCCGTCGGAGTCGCAGCGCTTGAGCGTTTCCGTCATTGGACGAGCGCAGGCGACGGCGTTTTGCGTTTTCGCGGCTTCGACACAACGGCAGATTTGATTTACGGAAATCAGCGGACGTGCGCCATCATGCACGGCGACGATGTCGCAGGCCGGATGCAAGGCCAGCAGGCCCGCATGCACGGAAAGATGCCGTTCCGCGCCGCCAGGGATGATTTTCACGATCTTGTCGAGGCCGTCCGCCTGCCACACACCGATCTCCATGCGCAGTGCCTCGCTGGCGACGACGATGATCTCGTCGATGGCCGTGCAGCTTTGGAAGGCGCTGAGCGTGCGGCGTAGCACAGGCTGACCGGCCAGCGGAGCGAGGAGCTTGTTGAAGCCCATGCGTTTGCTGCTGCCTGCGGCGACAATGATGGCGGATGTCATTCGGTTCTCTGTTCTCGGTTCGCAGTTCGCGGTGGTTCTCAGTTCAACAGAGAACCGAGGACCGGGAGCTGCAAACTGAAGGTCAGGCGAGTCGTTTCGCGACTTCGGTGGAGATCGACTTGCTGTCAGCGCGACCAGCAACGCGTTCTTGCAGCGCTTTCATGACGCCGCCCATGTCTTTCTTCGAGGTGGCACCGAGTTCGGCGATGACGGCTTCCACGAGTTTCACCAGCTCGTCCTGGCTCATGGCGGCGGGCAGATATTTTTCCAGCACGGCGATCTCGGCCCTAGCGGCTTCTACAGCCTCCGGGCGGCCCGCTTTTTCGGCGCCTTCCACGGAGTCTTGGAGTTTTTTGAGCTCCTTGCGGACCACAGCTATCGCGTCGGCGTCCCCCAGCTCACCTTCAGCGCCGAGTTTCTCGATGGCGGCATATTTGAGGGCGGATTTGAGGTTGCGGACGACATTGAGGGCCACGGTGTCCTTGGCCTTCATGGCGTTTTTGATGTCTTCAGTGAGGCGTGCGGCAAAGCTCATGGAAAATGGCAGGGTGGGGTTGATAAAGCGGCGATCATGGCGTGGCACATGGCTTTGTCCAGATGTTAGGCAGGGGCGGATGGATTGGCCTTTGCGCTGTTTGTCCACCCGTGCATGATCGGGCTGCCGTGCAATTCCGACATCCCAAACACGATCTTTACATCCCTGATGAAACTGAGCCCTGGACCGCGCTGCGTCGGGTGACGCATCTGGGCATCGTTTCGCATCAGGACGACCTCGAAATCGCCGCCTATCATGGCATCACCGAGTGCTTCCATCACATGGAGCAGTGGTTCGGCGGCGTGGTGGTCACGGATGGTGCGGGCAGTCCGCGAAAAGGACCGTATGAAAGCTACACCGACGAGGAGATGCAAAAGGTGCGTCTCGTCGAGCAGCGGAAAGCGGCCTATGTGGGCGAGTACAGCATCATGGTGCAGCTCGGTTATCCCAGCGACGACATCAAAAAGCCTAAACACGCGCCTGCTGTGGCCGATTTGAAGTTCATCCTCGAGCACGCGCAGCCGAAGATCCTGTATCTCCACAACCCGTGTGACCGGCACGACACGCATGTGGCCACGTTTCTGCGCTGTCTTGAGGCCATTCGTGAGCTGCCGCCGGAGATGCGCCCGCAGGTGGTTTACGGCTGCGAAGTCTGGCGCAAGCTCGACTGGCTGCTCAGCGAGGACAAGGTGATGCTGTGGGTGGACAAGCATCCGCACATGCTGCGGCCGTTGCTGGGAGTGTTTGATTCGCAGATTAGCGGCGGGAAGCGCTATGATCTGGCGGAGGAAGGCCTGCGCCACGCGAACGCGACGTATTTCGACTCCCACACGACGGATAAGACCAGCCTACTGACGTTTGCGATGGATCTGACGCCACTAACGAAGGACGACAGCCTGTGTCCGGTCGAATACGCCGTGAATTACGTGAGGCGCCTGCAGGACGATGTGCGGGACCGTGTGAAGAAGTTCATGTGAAGATGCGGGCGCAAAAGCCCGCAGATCGTGATGCAGACACTCCTGTCTGCACGAGCGTCGCCAGGCAAACAAGCCGACTGCGGACAGACAAGAGTGTCTGTCTCACCTTTTTGCGCCCCCGTCTGTGAAGCAAAAATGCCAGCCGGAGCGACCGGCTGGCATTTTGAATTCTCGGGAATGGAGACCTAGGTCCGGTTATTCAGACACCTTGGCGCTCTTGATGGTGATGGGCTCGAGGGGCACGTCACCGTGTGGACCTTTGCGTCCGGTGTCCACGGTGGCCATGGCATCGACGACTTCTTGGCCTTTGGTCACTTTGCCAAACACGCAGTAGCCCCAGCCGTCCTGGCCAGGATAATCGAGGAAGCTGTTGTCCTTCAGGTTGATGAAGAACTGTGAGCTCGCGCTGTGTGGATCCGACGTACGCGCCATGGCGATGCTGCCTTTGACGTTCTTGAGGCCGTTTTTGGCTTCGTTCTGGATCCGGTCGCTGGGCTCCTTCTGCTGCATGTCAGCGGTGAAGCCGCCGCCCTGTACCATGAAGTCAGGGATCACGCGATGGAAGATCAGACCGTCATAAAAGCCCTTCTTCACATAGCTGACGAAGTTGGCGACGGTGACGGGGGCCTTGGCGGCGTCGAGTTCGAGTTCGATGGTGCCTTTGGAGGTTTCCATCACGATTTTCACAGGTTTGGCGTCACTCACGGTTTGGGCGGGGGTTGTGCCGGTCAGAGCTGCGAACGTGAGAACGAAAGCGGCCAGAGTCGGTGCGATTGATTTCATAGTGGTTGGGTTGGGATGGGGAATCAGCCACGAAGGCTTTGATTTGCAATGATCAAAATGACTGCATGCATTCGAAGCCAACGAGCTGGACGCCCTCTTTGACGTAAAACGCCTGAAAACAACTCGGCCCGGAGGAACCCAACCAAAATTCCTCCGGGCCTTTAGGTGACCAGAGAGTCCCAACCATGAAGCGACTCTCCAGCTCGTTGTGTGTTTCCCCGAGCGAACCCGGGAAATATGTCAGTGAAGCTTTCGCCCCAACCGAGTTCTTCAAAGAGCAGCCGTCGGGCCAACTTTGGCGGGTATTTTCAGAAAATTAGTTTCCGCCGCCCGCGAGTTGCTGCGTGAGCGTTGCCAGTGGCATAAAGATGCCGAGGGACATGATCACGCCGGCTACAGCCAACAGGAATGACGAAAGTCCTGCGGCGATCCAGACTTTGAGCAAACGCTGGGATAAAAAAATCACCGCTGCCGCTGCCACGGCAAGCAGCCAGAATGTTCCCAGCAGCGGCATGGAATGATCGAGAATCAACCGCGTCATGATGGGTAGCTTGTCCTTGGAGCCGAGCAGGTCCATGAACATGTTCTGAAACTTCGGCACGCGAAGCAGGATGAGCGTGTCATAACAAAGCGGCAACACCATGAGTACCGCTGCAGCGCTCCGGGCGCTGAAAGATGGCGCTTTGATCAGGGGGGCAGACGTGTCGCCGTTCGAGGCAGTCGGATAATCTTCTGCGGGCATGTCACAGGCTTATCAAATCCCAGACCGATTTGTCACGCTCAAATGTCATGCCGAGTCGGCGCCAGTGCGCAGGAGATGGGCTATCCTGGCCCCCGAGGTTAGGGATCCAGATGATGCCACTCCTCACTTCGGCATGACGCGCACGATGAACGCCTTGCTTTCACCGAAATACTTCGCGGCGACGCGCTGCACTTCCTTCGAGCTGATGTCGGTCATGATGCCGGGAAGTTTCTGGAAGTGATCCCAGCCGAGGCCGTTGAGCTCGTTCCAGGCCAACGTGTCCGCCATGCCAGGATTTCCCTGTTGCGAGCGCAACCACGAGCTGCGCCAAGTGACGCGGGCCCGGTCGATTTCGTCGGCATGCAGGCCGTTGGCGGCGAGATCGTTGATCTGCGCCATGAGTTCCTTCTCGGCGAGCTTCGCCTTCTTCGGATCGGTCCCAACGTAGAAATAGAACGCGCCGGCACCCATCGCCGCGAAGTTTTGTGCACCGACGTAGTAGGCGAGACCGAGCTCTTCGCGGATGCGATTGAACAAACGGCTGCCCATGTCGCTGCACGCTTCGTCGATCAGGTTCAGCGCATGCACTTCCGGATCTTCAAGACCGACGGTGCGGAAGCCGATCACGATGACGGCCTGTTCCTTGTCGAGATGCTCGGTCCAGGCATTCGGCTTCGCGCTCGCATGGTAGGTGCGGCTGTGCGTGGAGTGGCGCGGACCTTTCGGCAGCTTCACGAAGGCTTTTTCGACCTGTTTTTTGACCTCTGAGGCCTTCACATCGCCGAAGACGGAGATGACGCCGTTGTGCGTGGTCAGGCTGGCGCGGATCATGTCGCGGCAGTCGGAGAGCTTCAAATTCGCGACAGTTTGCTCGCTGCCGAGCGCGGTGCGGTGGAAGGGCTGGCCAGCGAAGATTTCGCGGCGTGCTTTGCGCATGGCCACGGTGAGGGGATCCTCCTTTTCTTCGAGGATGTTGGCAATCTGGCGCTTTTTGACGTCCGGCAGGCTGGTTTGGGGCAGAGCGGGATTTAGGATGAGATCGGCCAGGAGATCGAGCGCGCTGGTTTCGTCGCCACGCATGACGTCGGCGCCCAATAC
>Ga0169931_10001171_pt1 | contig 43206 bp, 40 predicted proteins | sample Kivu_15m_20L_FD_129675 | JGI IMG/M metagenome (GOLD analysis project Ga0169931, IMG submission 129675) | Freshwater microbial communities from Lake Kivu, Western Province, Rwanda to study Microbial Dark Matter (Phase II) - Kivu_15m_20L... | ecosystem: Environmental > Aquatic > Freshwater > Lake... | reverse complement strand
TCTTCCTTCCAACAACCGATCGATGGCCTTCTGAATAAGCTGTTCTGTTTCCGTATCGATGGCACTGGTGGCCTCATCGAGCAAAATGATTCTTGGGTCAAACGCCAACGCGCGGATGAAGCTTATGAGCTGACGTTGTCCGAGCGACAGAGTCATGCCGCGTTCCATTACGTTGTAGTCAAATCCGCCGGGTAGTTTTTCAATGAATTCATAGGCTCCGATGGATCGCGCGGCATCAATCATTTTCTGTACATCAATGGCATCATGGTGTAAGCGAATATTATCTTTTACACTGCCGCTGAACAAAAATACATCTTGCAAAACCAGCGCGATTTGCTGTCGCACCGAGGTGATATTCAACGAATGAATGTTGTGGTTATCGAGCAGGATTTCTCCTTTTTGGTGTTGGTATAATTGATTAACCAGCGATGCAATGGTGGTTTTGCCTGATCCTGTAGCGCCCACGATGGCCATGGTTTTGCCCGGCTTTAGGTGGAAGTAAACGCCGCGAAGCACCCATTCTTCGGGATTGTAGGCAAACCAAACGTCTTTGAATTCAACGGCACCTTGTAGCACGGGTGCTGGGGTATCGGTGGTGGCTTCTATGTTCTCTGTATCGTCGATGAGTTTGAAAATTCGATCTGCGGCCACGATACCCATCTGAATGTTGTTGAATCGATCGGCGATGGCACGAACTGGCCGGAAGAACAGGTTGATGAACATGATGAACGCGGTTAGTTCTCCAAATTCGATGTCTCCTTTTACTAGCGAACCACTTCCATACCAAACAATCAGGGCGAAACTACAAGCCACAAGGACTTCTAAGATGGGGAAGAAAATGGCGTAGTAGTAGATGCTGCGAATGTTTGCATCGCGGTGGGCTTGGTTGATGAGATCGAACCGACGCATTTCCTCTTTTTCTCGGTTGAATAGTTGCACCATTTGCATGCCGGTGATGCGCTCTTGAAGGAAGGCATTGAGTTTGGCCACTTGATTCCGCACATCTTGAAAGGTGTCGCGGATGCCTTTCCTAAAACGGTTGGCAGCGAGAAGCAAAAGGGGTACAACGATGAGTGTAATGAGGGTGAGTTTTACATCCATGTAGAACATGCAGCCCAGAATCATAATGATTTGGATCAAATCCCCGGCGATGGTGATCACACCCGACGAAAATAGGTCTGTGATGGTTTGAATGTCGGAGATAGAACGGGTAACAGCGGTACCCACAGGCGTTTTGTCGTAAAATGAGAGCTTTAGCCTTGTGAGGTGTTCGTACACATACTGACGCAGTTTCAAAATCACCGATTGGGCGATGCTTTCAGACAGGTATGAATTCGCGAACCCGAGCGTGGCCTGCAGCAATAACCATCCCAACAGAATTAAGGCCCATTTTTCGAGCAGGTGAAATTGCTTTGGAATGATGACCGAGTCGATGACAATTTTGTATAAGTAGGGCTGGAAAGCGGTGATGACACTCTGTGCAATGGTTAAAATTACAGCCACAATCATCCAATGTTGTTGGAATTTCGCCAAGGACAAAATTCGTTTGAAAAGGGTCCATTGGGAGGCGGTTTTTTCTTTGGGTTGTGACTTCATGAAAAGGATTGCAAAAATACGTTGATTGCATCAACCTTGGGGTATGTGAGACGCAGAATTGACGCGATTTTTATGGATTATTGTGGGGGTTGATTTTGGGGGAGGTGGTACCCCAATAATTGTGTAAAACTTTTGTTCGTTAATGATTTGTAAACCCTTGGTAGTGCTTCGTAATATTGCAGTATGGCTAAGCACATTGCGATTGCAGGAAACATCGGCGCTGGGAAAACCACCCTCACGAATTTGCTGTCGAAACACTACGGTTGGGAGATGCAATTGGAGGATATGGATGACAACCCATACATCTCTGATTTCTATGAGGATATGCAGCGTTGGAGTTTCAATTTGCAGGTGTACTTTTTGACAACCCGCTGGCGCCATGTGCAAGACATCCGCAATGGAAAGCAGACGGTGATTCAGGATAGGACTATCTACGAGGATGCCCATATTTTTGCGCCAAACTTGCATGCCATGGGGTTGATGAGTACCCGTGATTTTGAAAATTACAAGCAACTGTTTGATGCAATTAGCAACCAAGTGGAGCCCCCAGATTTGTTGATTTATTTGCGTGCGGGTATTCCCAAGTTGGTTCACCAGATTCAAATGCGTGGCCGCGATTATGAAGATGCCATTCGGTTGGATTATTTGAAGCGATTGAACGAGCGTTATGAGGCCTGGATTAGCAATTACAAAGGCAAGTTGCTCATTTTTAATGTGGATGACATGGACTTCCAAGAACGCCCAGAAGACGCTGCCGAAATCATTCAAAAAGTAGAAAGCACGCTGAACGGTTTGTTCTAATGCACTTTCAACAGCCAAATATGCTTTGGGGATTGCTTTTGCTAGCGATTCCGCTGTTGATTCACCTATTCCAATTTCATCGAACCAAAACCCTTTACTTTCCGGGTGTGTTTCGCCTAACACAGCGGTTGCAACAGGCAAGGCACCGAAAAAAGCTGGAGCATTGGCTTGTCTTGGCCTCGCGATTGTTGGGGATTTTGTGTTTGGTACTTGCTTTTGCTATGCCGAGTTGCGAAAATCAGCAGGCATCCAACAAAGGGTATTCTCATGTGTTGTTGCTGGTAGATAATGGGTTTTCATTGTCGGTAGAGATACAAGAAGGCCAATTGATAGAGCAAGTGAAATCCCAGGCCCGGGCCATCTTGAACGATTTGCCTGCAGAGGCTCAAGTGAAACTGGTTTCGCAGACTACCCAAACCGATCTTTGGATGTCGCCCAGCCAAATTGCCTCCCTCCTGGATACATTGGGCGTTGGACCTCAGCGCTATTCTTTGAAAGATTGGATTGAAAAGGCTGAATTGGCGTCGCAGGAAACAGGGGTTCAGTCTATTGCTGCTATTGTGTTTACTGATGCCCAGTCTACTTTTTTATCGGGTTTGCAAGCCCATTTTCAACCAACCAACATCGATTGGCGATTTGTATCGTTTAATTCTAGTCCTGACGATGTGAAAGGGGGCAACCTGAGTTTGGATACGGCTTGGTATGTTTCACAGTTTTCGAGCGATAGTAAAGCCACTGGGTTACTGATGAAAGCGAGAGTATCGCACCGAGGGGGTCAAGCAAAGGAAGCCCGACTGTCGTTGTTGGCCAATGGCAAAACGCTGTTTGCCCAGACCAAAGAAATAGCTCCGGGGCAGACGGTTGAATTTGAGGGATTGATATCTCCAGAAAATGCCAGTGAGTCTTTGCTGTTGCAATTGGGGAAGGACGGATATGTTTATGATGATCAATTGTATTTGCACCCGGTAAAAACTTGGCAAACGCGCGTTGGGGTGATAGGCGGGGACCGTTCGTTGGATGCTTTGTTCGCAGCACAACCCCTTTTGCAGAAGCAATTGATACGCACATCGGATATAGAGGTCAACCCGGCTGTTTTGGCGGGATTGGATGCCATGGTTGTGGTTGGTGATAGTGCTTTGAAGGACAAAACACGAGAAGCCATTCGGGCTCAAGTTGAGGTGGGAACCACGTTGTTGCAATTTCCAACTTCAGCGACGTCGCAGCCCCAAGATATTTTGGGAGGAATTTCATCCCGTGGAACTTGGCGAAAAGTATCACAGAGATTGGCGCTGCCGGGATTGAATCATCCGGTTTTTCAAGGGGCTTTTGCCGAGAGTTTGTCGGACAAAGTGCAGTTGCCCCTCATTCGCAACGTGTTTCAAAGCGATGCATTTTCGGATTGGGAAACTGTGATTCAATTGGAGGACGGACAACCCTTGCTGGTGTTGAAAAGGATGGAAATAGGGACCCAGTGGTTGTGGCTATCGGACTTGAGCGAGGGCAGCAAAGAGTTTTTGAATTCGGGATGGTATTTGCCCTTGGTTACGCAGATTTTGGCGAGCAATGCATTGCAAGAAAAACCCTTGTACGGGGTTTTGTTCTCAAAACAATTGTTGTCGCTACCGGCACCAATTTCCACCGACGAGCGAGCGGCTCAGTTGGTGGGTGAGCGTGGCACTTCTGTTGTGGAATTGCAGGTGAATTCGGAGCGACATACTTCCATGTATGTGGGCGTGGAGCCCAGCTATTCTGGGCTGTTTGAACTGAAATCGCCCTTGGAAAAATCGGCAGTACTCGTGGCCTTTAACTGGCCCAGAGTGGAGTCGAATTTACAGACAGATCCCAACTTGAACGACAAATTGGCGTTAACCAAACTCACTTGGAAGCAAAGTTTGGCCGATGGCAGGACCTCTATTTTACAGAATGAGCCGTTAAAGGTGTTGTGGCGCTTGTTTATGTGGGGGGCTGCCATTTTCTTCGCGGTAGAGGTGTTGCTATTGTTATGGCAATCGAGAAATAAAAGACTTGAAAATCAATAAAATGAATCATACCACCCTGCTCCAAAACGTGAGATTGTTCGATCCTAAAAGTGATTTACACAACCAACTTGTAGAGATATTGATCAAAGATGGTGTCATTGAGGCCATCGGCGAAGGTCTCAGCATGGCGGCTTCAGAGCTCGTTGACGGGGATGGGGCTTATGTGTCATTGGGATGGTTTGATGCCTTTGGGTATTGTCCTGATCCTGGGGAGCCTTGGAAAGAATCGCTCATTTCTTACAGCGAGGCAGCACAGCAAGGTGGATTTACCCATGTGGCGGCATTGTGTGGTTCATCGCCCAAATCAGACAATGAATCGGTGATTGCACAAGTGAAACAGGTGGGTTCGTTACAACGGGCGGCCTTGATGCCGTGGGGGTTGGCCAGCGTGCAAGGCGAAGGCAAGGAGATGACTGAGGTTTATGAAATGCATGAATCCGGTGCAGTGGCTTTTACCGATGGCATTCATAGCAGTTCGTCGTTGGGACTTCGCACCAAATTGATGCAATATTGTGCATCGTTGGGGTTGAGATATGCGCATTTTCCTTTTCAAAAAACATTGGCGCCAGACGGCAAGATGCACGAAGGATTGGCGAATGCCTCATTGGGCTTCAAGGGGATACCTGCCGTGAGCGAGGTGGTTGAGTTGATGTCGGACATCGCCCTGGCCAAGCACTTAAATGTATCGCTGACCGTTTTGGGTGTGAGTGCTGCGGAGAGCGTAGAAATTATTCGCAAGGCCAAATTGGAAGGTGTAGACATTGTTGCGGCTGTGCCTGTGATGAATTTGTTGTTTACGGATGAGTCATTGAGCGACTTTGATGAAAACTTGAAGGTCTTGCCACCGTTGCGCAGTGAAGCCGATCGGAAGGCGCTGTTATTGGGGTTGTTGGATGGTACGTTAACGGCTGTGGTGAGCAATCATCACCCAGAAGATATCGAATCGAAAAAAGTGGAATTTGACTATGCCGCTTGGGGTGCTGCCACGTTGGGAATGACGTTTGGGATGATGTGTAAGGCGTTTGAGCACGAGCGTCCCGAAAACTGGGTGCCCTTGTTGTATAGCGGAAGTCGTGTGTTTATGGGAATGGAAGTGTCGGGTTTGTCGGTGGGAATGCCTGCAGACTTAACCCTATTTCAGCTAGAGGGCGAGCAAGAGGTGAACGGACAAAAATGGGCTAGCAGGGCGTACAACGTTCCGCGGATTGAGGGTATATTGAAAGGAAAGGTAAAAGGCACAATTCGCAAGGGTTGTTACATGGAAAATCATGGTTGATCGTATCAAGTTGTTGGCCAATCGCGCTTCTGTGTTCCATGGGGTGTTGGCCGGGATTTTTATTTTCATGGCGAAAATTGTGGTGTATGTGACGCAGCATTGGGAATTTAGATTTTTACCGGCCTTTACGGTATTGTCGTTTCTGATTGTTTTGGCTGCCATGATCATGGGTGGTTTGGGTGATCGTCGTCAGTTGGAGGGCATTCATTACACATACAAACGTGCTTTGATGAGCTGCTTTCGGGCGGTGGTTTTTGCGGTGATGTTGGGCAGTTTGGCCGACAATGTTTTGTACGGACTGGTGGATGTGTCGTTGGTGAATCAGACCAAGTCGATACTGATAGAGCAATTACAGAACAGTATCGGACAGGCCAAATGGATGAGCAACGAGGACATGGAGCGTTTGGTGAAGGAGATACGCGCTACGGAAATGGGTACGGTTTGGTCGTACTTTCAGGGGCTACCGGGTTTGGTAATAGGGAACATGATTTTTGGGTTGATTGTTGCTCGTTTTTTGCGGGTGAAACAAACGCAAGATTGGTTAAACGATTCAGAGGTTGCCTAACGAATCAAGCGGTTAAAATCGATGATAAAAGCCATTACCTCTGCCCAGAACCCTTGGTTAAAAGACGTGGTTTTACTCCAGGAGAAGGCCAGGTATCGCAGGCAAGTGGCGAAGTTTACGGTTGAGGGTATCAACGAAATTCGATTGGCTATAAAGGCGGGGTTGAAATTGATGGAGTTGGCTATCAATCCCAAGAAAATGGATTGGGAGGGGTTGTTGTTGGCCTTGGAAATGCGGTCGTTTCCTGCGGGAATGCATCAATTGGAGTTGAACGATATTGCTTGGGCGAAGGTGGTGATGAAAGAAACCGGGCAGAATGCCTTGGCGGTATTTGAAATGCCTCAGGCCTTACCTCAGTGGAATCCACAGCCGGGCGAGTTTTACCTGATGGTTGAGTCGGTGGAGAAGCCGGGGAATTTGGGGGCATTGTTGCGTACTGCCGATGCTGCCGGTGCAAGTGGCGTGGTGTTGTGCGATGAGCGCATTGATGGGTTTCATCCGCAAGTGATTCGCAACAGTGTGGGGACTACGTTTACTGTACCTTTGTACGTGCTTACCTCGGACAATGCTTGGACGGTTATTCAAGCCAATAATGTTGAATTGTACACCACTTTCATGGAAACGTCTGTGAGTGTTTGGGAGGCGAATTTAACCGGATGTGTGGCCATGTTGGTGGGTACCGAGCATCAAGGGGTTTCGGATTTTTGGCGAGATAAAGGCACCAATATCAATATTCCCATGTTTGGATCGGTTGATAGTTTGAATGTGTCTGTGGCAGCGTCATTGTTATTGTATGAGGCGAAGCGACAGCGTGAGTTGAAGCAGAAATAATGGTTTTATGAACATGAACGTCCGGAAGATTGGTGTTTTGGGAGCGGGCCGGAGTGCCGGATATTTGATTGAATATTTGGGTCAATACTGTGATCGCACGGGCCGCAGTTTGTTTGTTTACGATTGGCAATTTGAGCGATTAAAATCGTCATTTACGGTGGCGAATTCGGTTGAGTTGCAGGTGGCTTCTTTAAACGAGGCTGCTGTATTGGAGTCCATCGTGTCGGAATTGGATTTGGTGGTGAGTTTGTTGCCGCCGATGATGCACATATCTGTGGCAGAGGCTTGTTTGCGTCAGGGGTGTCATTTGTTCACCGCTTCTTACACATCGACAGAAATGCGTGCATTGGGCGAGGAGGCGGCAAAAAAAGGGCTGTTGTTCATGAACGAGCTGGGGCTGGATCCTGGCATTGATCATTTGAGTACCAGTCGTTTGTTTGATCAAGCCCATTCTCAAGGACTTCAAATAGAATCGTTTGAGAGTCATTGCGGTGGTTTGGTTGCCTTGGAAGATTGTCAGCGCAATCCGTGGCAGTATAAATTTACTTGGAATCCCACGAATGTGGTGCTGGCTGGACAGGGGGGCGACAGTATATGGAAGGAGGGTGGACAACCGCAGCGTTTGGATGGGTGGGATGTATTTGCGCATGCAAGAACCATGGAGGTGCCGGGCTTGGGTTTGTTTGATGTGTATCCCAACCGCAATAGTTTAACCTATGAAGCTTTGTATGGTTTGGAGGGTGCTTCCACCATGTTGCGAGGCACGTTGCGCAGGCAGGGATTCTGTAGGGCTTGGGATTTATTGGTTCGAAGTGGGTTTACTCGCTGCGATGTTGTGGGTGGTTGGACTTCGGTACATGAATGGTTTTACCGGCACACGGGATTTAAAAACAGCGAGCAATGGGCTTCGTTTTTGGAGATGGAAACGGCAACGCAGGGGCTTGGTAACTATGTAACATTTTTGCGACTGGAAGAGGGTGTGTCGGATTTGTTGGTGGGTGGTAAGACCTCTGCCCAAATTTTGGAGGCTATTTTGTTGGATCGATGGGGCTTGGGCGACAACGATAAAGACGAGGTGGTCATGGTTCACAAGCTTGGATTACGTGGGGTTTCCGGCGAATTTCAGCAGTGGTATTCTGTGTTGCAGGTGATGGGTGAGGGAGGCGATCGCACGGCCATGGCAAAAACGGTGGGGTTGCCGTTGGCGATGGGTGTGGAAACATTTTTGGAGGGCGATGCGGTGGGGGTTGGAGCGGTTGTGCCGTTCGATAAATCATGGTATTTATCCATTCTGCACAAGCTTGAAAATCAAGGAATTGTATTCCAAGAATATTTGACCTAGCGCAATTATCCACACTCCAAAAATCTTGGTGGGTTTGTCGTTAATTTTGATAAACCAAGCATCAAATTCAGGTATGAAAAATATTTCTCGAGTATTTAGTGGTAAGTCTTTGTTAGCCAGTGTGCTGCTGTGTGCTACGATGGGGTTAGTTCCCGCGTTGTTTGCACAATCGAAACAACCCACGACCAAGCCAGCGACTTCGGCGGTTCAAAAAGATCTCAGCAAGCCAGCTCCGGTAAAATCCTCAGAAGTCGTTGCGGCCGATGAAAAAGCCAAAACGGATTCAGCGGTGGTGGCAAACGAGCCGGTGATTTTGGCCACAGATACCATTTTTACATTGCAAGAGAAGTTGATGGGTCACACATCCTCCACGGAGTCTGCAGCCATCTCTCCCGACGGGAATTGGGTAGCAACAGGTGGATGGGATCGGAAAGTGTTACTGTACGCTTTGGATAGTAATGGTGTGTTTAAATTAATTCAGACATTCACCGGTCACAACGGAGCGGTTACTTGTTTGGCCTTTGACACACAGAGTACGATGTTGGCCAGCGGCTCCAAAGATTTTTCATTACGCGTGGTAGAATTGGCTTCGGGCGCGCTGAAGTTTCAGACGATGGATCACCGCGATGCGATAACCGCGGTAGAATTTGATGCATCGGGCAATTTTGTGATGTCGGCATCTGCGGATGGTACCATCCGATTGTATGATGTTGCCAATCCAACCAACAATCAAAAACCCAGATTTTACACGTATGGCAAGCCGGTGAACGATTTGATCACGGCGCCCAATGGCAAAACATTTTATTTAGCCAATAACAGCAACAACGATGTTGAGGCAATCGACTTTACCGGTAAGGTATATCAGCGATTTTTGGGTGTTCACACCATGCCTGTGAACTGTTTGGCAATTTCCAACGACAAGCGATTGTTGGTGACGGGCGGTAACGACAAGTCGGTGGTGATTTGGGATATTGCCACGGCGAAACCCGTGAAAACCTTGTTGGGACACACATGGAAAGTGAATTCAGTGAGTTTTTCACGGAACGATCAATACTTGGTGACAACGGGCAATGATGGAGAGGTTCGTGTTTGGGATGTTAATACGGGGGCTTGTGTATCGACACAAAAGAATTTGATCACGGCGGCCAGAGAAGCAGTGTTTACGCCTAATATGAAGCGTTTGATTGTGGCCGGTAAAATGGTGGCACAGGGAAGTACCTATGGGGCATTGGTGTATACCACGCCTCCAATTTGGCACAAGGCCAAAGCCAAGCCCGTGAAATCAGAGCCAGTGAAGCCAGGTGCACCCGCAGTGAAGCCTGGTTCTGCTACATCAAGACCTACGACAAAACCCACCCCAAAACGTTAACTTTGCAGCATGTCAGATCAGAGCATTCATAGTGGAAAAGCCCCGGAGCCAGTGGGATTATATCCTCATGCCAAGCGTGTGGGAAATTTGCTGTTTTTGAGCGGTGTAGGTCCGAGAGAAAAGGGCACCAAAAAAATCCCCGGCGTAGAACTGAACGAGGCGGGAGAGATTGTGAGTTATGATATTGAATTGCAGTGTAGAAGCGTTTTTCAAAACGTTCGTTGGATCTTGGAAGATGCGGGTAGCAGTTGGGATAAGATTGTGGATGTTACGGTATTTTTGACCAACATGAAAGATGACTTTCCTATTTACAACCGTTTGTGGGCGGAATATTTTGGAGAGAATCCTCCCTGCCGAACCACGTTGGAAATTAATTGTCTTCCCACACCCATAGGCATTGAATTAAAGGTGTTGGCCACCATCGATTAAAAACTAAGTTATGGAGCCGCAGCGTCTGCAGTTTTTGGATTATATCGCCAAAACCAAGCGGATGTCGGTTCATACGGTATCGGCTTACGGCCACGATTTGCTGCAGTTTACGGATTTTTTGGCTACTCAGTATGTGATGAGTCTCGCCGATTGCAAGCCCATACACATTCGTGGATTTATGGCGATGTTGTTGCAGAACAATCTCACACCTAGGTCGGTGCATCGGAAAGTATCGAGTGTGCGGGGCTGGTTCAGGTATTTGCGAAAACAGGGGGAGCTTACGGTGGATCCGATGAGTAAAATCGTGTTGCCAAAGATGCCGAAGGTGTTGGTGAAGGACATTCCTGCGACAGATTTGCACAATTTGTTTGCGCGTTTTCCGTGGGACGAAGTTGCCAACGGCGAGCGGGATCGGTTGTTGTTATTGATGTTGTACACTACAGGGATGCGCTTAAGCGAATTGATCGGTTTGAAGGTGGGGGATGTCGATTTTTACCGGCAGTCGCTGAGGGTATTGGGAAAGCGGAACAAGGAGCGAATTATACCGATGCATCCGGAGATGTTAGACTGGTTGAAGGTGTATTTGGATGGACACACGCAGGCGATGTTATTCGTTACAGAGAAGGGGAAGCCATTGTATCCGGTGTATGTGTATCGGTTGGTGAATCACTATTTGAAGTTGTTTTCACACGCGGCCAAGACAAGTCCGCACGTTTTGCGACACAGTTTCGCTACGCATATGTTGAATAACGGGGCGAATTTGTTGGCGATCAAAGATATATTGGGGCATGCTAATTTGTCGGCCACCCAGGTTTACACGAAGAATTCTTTTGAAAAGTTGAAGCAGATTCACGCGCTGCATCCACGCAAGTAGTAGAGGGAACAAAAAAAGCCACCCGGAGGGTGGCTTCAATATCTATTCGGCGCAACGGTTAGGATTATCCTTCTACGTCGGCAGTTTGCATTTTCTGTTTGTATGCCGCACGAATTTTCTGCATACGCTTGGTGATGCAGGGTTTTTCGAAAGCTTGACGAGCGCGAAGTTCCTTAACAACACCAGTCTTTTCGAACTTCTTCTTGAATTTCTTCAATGCTTTTTCGAGCGAATCGTTTTCTTTTACGTTAATTACAAGCATGTTAAATTTTATTTTGGGTCACAAAAATACGATTTTCTTTTCAAAACGACAAGAAAAATTAATCTTTCAATATGTTTCTTGAAATTACCAACTTTTGAATTTCGCTGGTGCCTTCTCCGATTGTGCAAAGTTTGCAGTCGCGGTAGAATTTTTCCACGGGGAAGTCTTTGGTAAATCCGTAACCACCAAAGATTTGAACGGCTTCATTGGCGCAGTACACACTCACTTCTGAGGCGTAGTATTTGGCCATGGCGCCTTCTTTTGTCATGCTGAGTCCTTTATTTTTCCGATCGGCTGCTTCTTGGGTTAGCAGTTCAGCGGCTTCGATGCGTGTGGCCATGTCGGCCAATTTGAAGGCGATGGCCTGAAAATTGGCGATGGGTTTGCCAAATTGTTCGCGTTCTTGGGCGTATTTCACGCTGGCTTCGAAGGCGCCTTTGGCGATTCCCAGAGACAGGGCAGCGATGGAAATACGACCGCCATCGAGGACTTTCATGGCTTGGATGAATCCGTCTCCCACATTGCCTAGGATTTGGCTTTCATGGACGCGACAATCTTCGAAGATCATTTCGGCGGTTTCGCTGGCGCGCATCCCCAATTTATTTTCTTTTTTACCACCTTTAAAGCCGGGGGTACCGCGTTCAACCACGAAGGCGGTGATGCCGCGTGAATCGAGGAGTTCTCCGGTGCGCACCAATACAACGGCTACATCGCCGGTGATTCCGTGGGTGATCCAGTTTTTGGCGCCGTTAATAATCCAGTATTCACCGTCTTTTTTGGCGGTGCATTGCATTCTGAGTGCATCAGACCCGGTATTGGCTTCGGTTAATCCCCAGGCGCCTATCCATTCTGCGGTGGCGAGTTTGGGCAACCAGCGCATTTTCTGCTCTTCATTGGCGAAGGCTAGGATATGGCCGGTGCAGAGGCTGTTGTGGGCGGCCATACTCAGGCCAACGGAGCCGCACACTTTGGCCAATTCTTCGATGCCTGCAGCATATTCGAAGTAGGAAAGTCCGGATCCGTTGTATTTTTCTGGGACGAGCACGCCCATCAAACCCAATTCGCCGAGGGCTTTGAAGATGTGGATGGGGAATGTTTGTGATTCATCCCATTCCATGAGGTAGGGACGGATGTTTTTTTCGGCAAAATCTCGTACGGTTTGACGTACCATTTGCACACTTTCGCTCTCTTGAAAACTTGCCATAATTGCTGAACAAAGATAGAAAAGGATTGGTTTGAAATTTCCTAAGAAATATCATTTCCGACCAAGTTCACGAGTGGCGGATTTCTTTAGTCGGTGAATTGCAGGTAGGGGGTGATTTTGGCTTTAGATTCCGGGGGTATGCCTTGCATGGATTGCCAATCTTGGTGGGTTAGATTGGGGTGTTGGGTGAGGAAGGGGTGCAAGATTTTTGCCATGGCTGCACCGATGTATGGGTGGATATAGAGGGCTTTCCAGGAGGGGTTGGGGTTGAGTTTTGTGATTTCGTTGGGGTGAAACTGAAAGGTAGGTGCGAGGTATTGGGCAAGCAGGGTGTCGAATTTGGGGATTTCTAATAGCTGTTGTGGGTTGTTAAATCCGCCAAGTTTTTGTTGGTATCGGATGATTTTTCTTGCGGTTGCAGGTCCGATGCCAGGGAGTGCTTCCCGTTGGGCGGAGTCGAGCCGGTTCCAGGCCAGGGGCCTGGAACCGGCTCGACTCCCATTTCGGACCGATTGTTCGAGTTGTCGGCCGAGCCGAAGGCTGTCGGCCGACGACCAATTGCCCTTATGGCCATTGTTGCTTTGTCTAAGGGCCAGGAGTAATTCGAGGGCCAGTTTGGGGTTGAGCGGTTTGTGTTTGTCCGCGGAAAATTTCGCCATGGCACCTGAGATGTTCAGGGGGGTGCGCGCAAACCTTTTGGGCCATTTGTGTCTGCGGTACGTGTTTTTGTGTTTGTAGTTGGCATCCATCCATACCGCGGCGGTGTCGGATAAATTTGGGGCCAATGTGCTGTGCACGATTTTGTCGTTCGATGCCAACCGATGACACCGCGATATGCCAAAAAGAAGAAGGGTCGTCATGGCAAACCATAACGACCCTTTTGTGATAGTGTTTCGTAATTCCATCCTCCGCTGCCGTTAAACTCCGGCAACGAAATTAGGCGAACTCAGCGAGTTTTTCTTTGCGATATTCGCCAGAGTCCAATTTGTTTTTGATAGATTTAAAAGCATCGATGGTTTCTTTTACGTCTTCCAAACTGTGAACGGCGGTTGGAATCAAACGCAAAATGATCATGCCTTTGGGTACCACGGGGTAAACCACAATGCTGCAGAAGATGTTGAAGTTTTCACGCAAGTCTTGGGTTAAGTGGGTGGCTTCAGGAATGGTTCCGTTCAATACCACGGGGGTTACGGGGGTGGTGGTGATGCCGATGTTGAAACCCGCTTCACGCAATCCATTTTGCAATGCGTTGGTGATGGTCCATAGTTTGTCTTTCAACTCCGGCATGGTGCGAATCATTTCCAAGCGCTTGATAGAGCCAATAACCAAAGGCATTGGCAAGGCTTTCGCATAAATTTGAGAGCGCAAATTGTAGCGCAAGAACTTGATTACATGGGGCTCAGAAGCGATAAAGGCCCCGATGCCTGCCATGGATTTGGCAAACGTTGAAAAATAGATGTCAACCCCTTCTATGCAGTTTTGCTCTTCGGCAGTACCTGCGCCGGTTTTGCCCATGGTACCGAAACCATGTGCATCGTCAACAAACAAACGGAAGTTGTACTTCTCTTTCATTGCCACGATTTCTTTCAACTTTCCTTGGGACCCGGTCATGCCGAAAACACCTTCAGTGATGACCAAAATGGCACCGCCGGTGGTTTCAACCATCTTGGTAGCACGCTTTAATTGCTGCTCCAAGCTCTCCATGTTGTTGTGGTTGTATACAAAGCGCTTGCCCATGTGCAAACGAACGCCGTCGATGATACAAGCGTGAGATTCGGCATCGTAAACGATCACATCGTGACGGTCTACCAATGCATCAATTGCGCTCAATACCCCTTGGTAGCCGTAGTTCAACAGGATGCAGTCGGGCTTCTGTACGAAGCTGGCCAAATCGCGCTCAAGTTGCTCGTGGTAGTTGCTGTTACCGCTCATCATGCGCGCACCCATGGGGTATGCCATTCCGAATTGCGCCGCCGCATCGGTGTCGGCCTTCATCACATCAGGGTGATTGGCCAATCCCAAATAGTTGTTCAAGCTCCAGTTCAAACGCGTTTTTCCGCGGAACACCATGCGGGGGCCGATAGGACCTTCCAACTTGGGGAACGTGTAGTAACCGTGTGCGTCGTCGGCGTGCTGGCCCAAAGGACCCATGCGCTCATGCAATTTTTCGAAAATATCTCTCATGATGTTGGACTACAAATAGTATTGATGCAAATTTAACAACCTATTGATGAAAAATATGACATAAGTTGTTCTCCGTTTGTGAATAAGGTCATGGATTGTGTCAACGACCCACCACAAAAACGCAAGGACTTTTGCCAAAAGTTTCAGTTTTTTTCTTCCAATCGGCGATGGTTTGGGTGCGGATGGATTCGGCTTCGGTATGCAAGTCTTTGGCAATGCACAACAGCATATCGCCCGGTAAATTTTTGCAGAAATATTGAAGCAATCGGTCTGTGCGGTATGGGGTCTCGATAAACAAATGACTGTGTTTGTCGCTCGCTTTGTTTTGCAGCAATTGGGTCAATTGTTTCAATTCGTTTTCGTTGATGGGAGGGTAACCATGAAAGGTGAAGGTTTGTCCACTCAATCCACTGGCGGCAAGGGCTAGCATGAGGCTGTTAGGGCCCATGATGGGTTTCACATCCCACCCGCGTTGATGAGCCAATTTCACGGCCAGCGCTCCGGGATCAGCAATGCATGGCATCCCCGCCTCAGATACTACGCCAATGTGGGATACCCCCTTGATTTCTTTGAAAAATTTCTCGAGTTCTTGTCGGGGCGTACGGGTATTAAACTCAAAAATGTCGAGCTCATTGATCATGATACCCACTTTGAGTGATGATAAAAATCTTCTTAGTGTGCGTGCATCTTCTGCCACCCAATGTTTGATGGGTTGAATGGCTTCGATGTAGTTAGGGGTATTCATCCAGCCCCAGCTCAGTTCTCCGATGGGCAAGGGCAATAAAACCAATTGGGTGGGTGTTGCTATGGGCTGCTCAACGGGAGAGAATGCGGGACGGGGTTTTTCCATGGCACAAAATTGCCATTAAATGCTGAAACATTTAGACCTTTCCATCCACATCAAAAAAAATCGACCAAATTGTCATTTAAATGCAATGTGAATTCGCTGTCCGCTGAGAATGAAGTACCTTTGTCGTGTGAGCTTTGTAAATCGTCTCAAACAGCGTTGGAATGTAGAGAAAGCCTGGATGGTATGGGTGATCTTGTTGGTGTTTGCCCTTACGGGGTTCACTGTGATGTACCTGAAAAAATTCGTGAAGCCTTATCTTGGTGAAGAATGGTGGTTAGACGTGGTTTATTACGTGCTCATTTTGCCTGTGTACAATCTTTTGTTGTTGGGCTATGGATTTTGTTTCGGACAGTTTCGCTATTTCTGGAATTTCGAAAAACGATTTTTCAAACGCATTGTTGATTTCTTCAAATGATTACCCAAGAATCGGTTCTTAAGGCCCTTTCACACGTTGACGATCCCGACTTAAAAAAGGATTTGGTGAGTTTGGGGATGATTGAAGATTTGGTCATCGGCGATGAAATTTCCTTTACATTGGTTTTAACCACGCCGGCATGTCCCATGAAAGACATGATGGTAAACGCGTGCAAAACGGCCATCCGGATGATGGTGGATCCCAATATTTTGGTTACTGTGAATACTACTTCTCGCGTTCGTGGCAGCATTCCAATGTCTGAAGTACTCCCGGGGGTTAAGCACGTAATCGCGGTGGCATCGGGGAAAGGAGGCGTGGGGAAAAGTACGGTTTCAGCTTCGCTGGCGCTCGCCCTTCACGGCATGGGTGCCAAAGTGGGTTTGTTGGATGCGGATATTTATGGTCCAAGTGTTCCCACCATATTTGGTGTTGCCGAATCGCCACAGATGTACATGCAGGGCGATAAACAGATCATGATTCCCGTGGAGGCCAAAGGACTGAAACTTTTGAGTATAGGGTTTATGACAGCTCCCGGACAAGCCATTGTGTGGAGAGGTCCGATGGTGTCGAGTGCGTTCAGGCAGTTTGTGCAGGACACAGAGTGGGGCGACTTGGATTATTTGATCATTGATTTGCCCCCTGGTACGGGTGATGTGCAATTGAGTTTGGTGCAAAATGTTCCGTTGACGGGGGTTGTGATTGTAACAACGCCGCAAGAAATGGCCTTAACCGATGCCCGCAGGGCGATGGGCATGTTCTCCATGGAAGCGGTGAACAAGCGCATTTTGGGTGTGGTGGAAAACATGAGTTATTTTACCCCAAGCGATGCGCCGGACAAAAAATACCGCTTGTTTGGAGAGGGTGGCGGACAAACCCTGTCGCGGGAATATCAAGTGCCATTTTTGGGTGAGTTGCCTTTGAATCCCGATTTGATGCAGCACATCGACCAAGGAAACATCACGGCGGAATCCCCAGAAATATCGCCCTATTACCCCGTTGCGAGTGCATTGGCACAGCAAGTGAGTATGTTGCAAATCACAAAATAATATTACTTTTGCTAAACATGAGCGCCATCGATAGTCAAGTTGAACAAGTTCTGGAGACCATCCGTCCGTATTTACATGCCGATGGTGGGGATGTGGAGTTGGTTGAAATCAACACAGAGCTGGACGTGGTGTTGAGATTGACGGGTGCGTGCAGCACTTGCAGCATGAGTGAGATGACGATGACTGCGGGGATTGAGGAGAGTTTGCGCAGAGCCATTCCCAATATTGGGAGGATTACGGCATTAAAAGATTGAAGATGTTTGGGCGTCTGCTGATGTCATTTCGGGCAAAGGGTGCATCACAGGGTAGGCCACATTTTTTTACACAGGCCTTGGGTATACCGGTGGTTGCGGTGGTTTTTGTATCGCTGCGATTGTTGCTGTTGAACCAGTTTTCGCTTGATGCAGTCTCTGTTACTGATGACACGCATTTGGGCTTTGGGGGGGCACTGACTTTGGTGGATTTTATGCTGTTGGGGTGCTGTATTTGGGTGTACGCGATGGATTTTTTCATCGACGGTTTGCGTTGGGATGCCCTGGGGGTTTCAATGAGGCCTTGGCAGGTGGCTTGGGCGATTGTTTGGGGGCTGATACCGATTTTTGGGTTATTATTGGTTGCCTTGGGCACATCGGTTTTGGTTGGGGAGGTTGATGGTTGGTTTTTATTCGGTGCTTTTCGTTGGGTTGTGTTGGGTGGGATGGGGTATTTGTTGGTGCGTTGGTTGGGCGGTAAAATGGCGGCTATTTTGGGTCCGTGTTTCATTGCAATCACCTTCGCTTCTGCGTTGTTTTGGGATGTGTTGGAACCTTGGGAGGCGCCATTATGGCGACAGGGGGTGCTAGTTTTTGTTTTCAATGTTTGGGTGATGCAGTGGTTTGAGCAGGACAAGGATGGAGTTTCGATTTCTAACAATGTATGGCGGTCTGTAGATCGGCGTTGGATGATGTTTTGGATGGCGGTGGTTTTGATTGCGTTGTTGGTTTTTTGGGGCGGGCAAGCCCAGCGGAGCTGGGGTCTGCCCGCCTTACTGCTCCTATATGGAGCCATGCTCATTTTGCCCAACCCCGTGCGGCTATTTCGCTTGTACAGACTCATCATCGACACCGCGCTGCTTTTGTGGTTGCTATGACATAAATCATGTTTTGCCCTTTTGGCCGTCATGGTTTGGGCGCTTGAATCAACGCAACTTGCAACCATGGCTTGATTGTTTTAAATGTCCATCAACGATTGATTTATAAATCGTTGGGGGGCGTTTTAATACTTTTGATGGCATTGAGTCGAATCGACATGTCTTTTTTAAACAAACTTGAATTCACATCGTAAATCTGGGGAGTTAGCCACATGTGGATGTGTAAGTACCCCCTTTTTCGAACTGGGTTAGATTCGACTTTTCAATTTTAAAAGGACAAAACCCAAGGTTGCGCACGTGGTTGAAGCAATCAAAATGCTCACTTTTCCTAGGTCGATGAGGTGGGTGTCGGAAAAGGCCAAGTTATCGACAAATATCGCCATGGTGAAACCAATGCCACCTAGGATGCCGGCACCGATGAGTTTTCTTAGGTTGATGCTTTGCGAGAGGCGGGCAATGCCTAGTTTAACGGCAATGAGACTGGCCAAAACGATGCCTAAGGGTTTGCCCAATACCAAGCCAAAAAAGATGCCGAGGCTGGCGGGGTGGGTAGTGATGGCGGAGGTATCGGCTGGGATTGCAATGGCGGTATTGGCCAAGGCAAACAGGGGCAAAATGATGTAGGTTACGGGCCATTGGATTTTATGTTCTACCCGATAGCTCAGGGTTTGGGGTTTGCCTGATTTGAAGGGGAGGGCAAAAGCGAGGATGACACCAGCGAGGGTGGCGTGAACACCGCTGTGAAGCATACAAAACCACAAGGAGATGCCTAAGAACAGGAACAACCAACCATTTTCATTCTCTTTTTGGTTTAGTCGATAAAGAACCAGGCCGATGACGGCGCTGAGTCCGAGATAAAGGAAGTTGAAGCCGCCTCCGTAGAAGAGGGCAATGACCACTATCGCCCCGAGGTCATCGATGATGGCCAAGGCCGTGAGGAACACTTTGAGCGCAGCCGGAACCCTATCGCCCAATAAACCCATGATGGCAATGGCAAAGGCTATGTCGGTGGCTGTCGGAATTCCTGCGCCGGAGATCGATTGAGGATGGTTGAAATTGAAAAGTAAATAGATAAGGGCGGGAACTATCATCCCACCCAGCGCGCCCATCATGGGCAGGAGTGCACGTTTCCGATCGGAGAGTTCGCCGATGTACAATTCACGTTCAATTTCAAGTCCCACCAGCAAAAAGAAGATGGTCATCAGCGCATCGTTGATCCACTCGGTGATGCTGTGTTCTAGGTGGAACTGATGGCTAGTAAGGCCGATTTTTTGCGACCAAAATGCAATGTATGAAGGTCCGGCCGCTGAGTTGGCAAGGAGCAGGGAAACAACGGTCGTGAGCACCAGAAGGATGCCGGCTGATTGTTGACTTTGAAAGAATTCTTTGAATAGGGCGGTAAGTCTGAGGCGGGATTTGGGGGCTTGGGCCGACATGAAAAGTGTTGATTGTGGGGTTATGCGGTGGTTGGGATTTCGAGGCGACCTTCCATGCCTTGGAGCCAATGCTCTTCGCAGCGGGATTGGTAAATATCGGCATGTCCAACCAATACCAATTCTGAGTTGCCGGGTTCACGGTAGGTGAAATTGGCGGGTTTTTTACAGATGTGGCATTGCGCTTTTACTTCGATGCGTTGAGTGGCCAATTTTTTGAGCGCCGACATGGGGCCAAAATCGCGGGCCATGTAGTCTTTGTCGAGTCCAGCGGCAATCACATGCACGTTGTTCATCATGATTTCGCCGATTACTTCAATGACATAGGGGCCCATGAATTGTACTTCATCGATGTACACTTCGCGGGTGGTTTCTGTGAGGAGGGGGTAAATTTCTTCAGCTTTTGAAATACGGTGTGCAAGCATTTGTAAGCCACTGTGGCTATTGATTTTACTGGCCTGATAGCGTTGATCTAGCAGGGGTTTTACGGCCAATTTTTCATCATTGAGGAAGGGACTTTCGTTGTACAGGCCGATGAGTTTGGTGGTTTTCCCTGCAAACATGCAACCGTGGATAAGTGTAAATTCTCTCATGATGAAATCTCGGTGGGTGTTGTAAATTGCACGTGACAATGGAATCCAACAACAGTTCTCTGCGCGCGGTGCTGAACAACATAGCAAGTATACAGCACGAATTGGCAAATCGCCAAACCCAATTGCTTGATTCAGACATTTTGATGCAACTCAAGGGCCTGGCGGCTCAGTTGTATTTGGAGAGCGATATTGAATTGTTGTCGTTGAGCGACGAGGAACATGTTGAAGAGCCAGTTGTGCCGGCGGAGGTGGTCGAGGTTGGGCCTGTAGTTGAAGTTGCTCCTGTGGTTGAAGTTACTCCCGTGGTGCCTGTTGTTGAGGTTGCGCCTGTGGTTGAAGTGCCTCCGGTTGTCGAGGTTGGGCTGGTATTGGAAGAAACTCCGGTGGTTGAGACCATTCAGGTGGCCACACCTGAGGTGGTTCCAGCGTTTATTCCGGAAGTGGAGCAGGTTGCTTTGCCAGTAGTTGAGGTTGCGCCGGTGGTTGAGGTTGTTCCTGTAGTTGAAGTGCCTCCAGTAGTTGAGGTTGCGCCGGTGGTTGAGGTTGTTCCTGTAGTTGAAGTGCCTCCAGTTGTTGAGGTTACGCCGGTGGTTGAAGCTGTTCCCGTAGTTGAAGTGCCTCCTGTAGTTGAAGCGACCCCGGTGGTGGAATCGTTGAATGGGGGTGAAAAATCGGGTAAAACTGTGGATGAAGTCATTTCGGCAATGCCGTTGAGTCGTCGGTTCGAATTTGCCAACATCCTATTTGGGGGTGATATGCAGAAAATGGGTATGTTCATCCAGCAATTTATAGATGCGCCCAATGCGGCAGGACGGTTGGATGTTTACGATCAGTGGTACGAGGAGAAGCAGTGGCGTAGGCGGGATGAATCGGCGAGCGATATGCTGAGAATGTTAAAACGCATGTTCGCTTCCTAAGTGGCATTGGGGCAGGGCCCCAACATGCAAAATCAATTTCAAAAATACCCGTTTTTATTGCCCTTGGTGGGGTTGTTGTTGGGTTATGTAGTTTCCAAAACCTTCGTTGATTCCATGTTGTTTGCGCCGGGGGTTTTGCTGATGTCGGCCCTTTGGTTGTTCGGTTATTTGTTGGGTTTGTGGAAGGTGGGTAAGGGGTTTTGGGTGGGACTCATTCACGTTTGTTTGGGGATTTTATGGACAGGAAACGCGGGTGGGGGCGATGTTTTTAGTAAAGCTAATGGGGTAAGGCAATCACAAGAACCCAGGTATGCGTTGTTGGAAGTGCGGGATTCTTGGATGTTGGGGGCCAAGGGCGTGCGGGGTACAGTGCATTGTTTGGGTGTACATCAGCGGGGTGGGGGATTTTGGTCCTGTGATGCCGATTTTCGGGTTTCGTTGAAGGGCATCGCCCCAGTGCCACCGGCACTGGGGCGATACTGGGTAAATACCGATGAACTCTCAGAATATTCACTGCCTAAGGTGCCGGGAGAATCCAATTGGCGCACCATTATGCGGTCGCTTGGCATCGTGGGATACGTGCAAAAAACCGCAAAATGGCACGTGGTTCGGGGTTCTGCCAAAGAAATTTCATGGATTTATCGAGCACGTTCTACCTGTTTGGTTTGGTTGCATGGTGAATTTCGCCGGCGGTTGCATCCGCAACACGCCGGCTTGGTCTATGCCATGTTGCTGGGAGATAAATCCGGTTTGGATCCGTCCATGGAAGCGCAGTTTGGGGTGGCTGGATTGCTGCATGTGTTGGCGGTTTCGGGTATGCATGTGGCCTTGATTATGGGGGCTTTGTTTTGGGTGTTCTCGGGGTTTGGGGCCCGCGGCAGTCCGGGAGTTATTTCACTACTGGTGTTGCTTGCCGCGGGTTGGGGGTATACCTTTCTTACCGGCGGCGGAGCCGCCGTTGTGAGGGCCATGATCAGTGCCACCTGGTTGTGGTTGGGGAAATATGCAGTTGGGCGACGTCAATCGCTCCTTCACGTGCTTGCCGGTTCTGCCTATCTTCAATTTCTGATCGACCCGCCATGTGTTGAACAGCTGGGATTTCAACTCAGTTATTTGGCGGTTTTCGGCATCGGATGGTTGCATCCCAAAGTGATGGATCTCTGTCCAGATACCCACATATTCCTGCGCTGGTTGGCCGAAAGTAGCAGTTTAACCCTTTCCGCCACACTGTTTACCCTGCCCCTGTTGTTGTGGCAATTTCAGTCATTCCCAACCTGGTTCTTGCTCGGTAACTTGCTGTTGCTACCCCTATTTTCTCTCAGCGTTTATCTCACGCTGGCTTGTTTGGCATTGGGATGGACGCCCCTGCTCGGCGATGCCTTGTACGCATCTTTCGATCTGGGATTGCACATGCTGTTGAAGATTCTCTTGGCCATGCAATCGCTGCCCCTGGCCCAATTGTTTTCGTTGCCCATGGATGCGGTTGATTTTGTCCTCATGATTGTCTTGGTGTGGACGTGCTGTAGGTGGTTAATGCTTCAATTTCTGGGCGATGTAATACCAAAAAAAGAGGCCCCGTCTATTTGGCGATCTCCCAAGGCCCAACTGCTGATGTTTGCTTTGACTTTTGTGTCGCTCTGCGCACATTTGGAATGGGGTAGATCTGTTAGGCATCATTCTCATCACTCCTTTTCAATTCGAGCGGGTTCTCAGGTGGTTCAAGTTCAAAAATATGGTGGTACACTTAGGTTAATTGGAAATTGGCGAAATTCGAGAACGAAAAAATTCGTTTGGCAAAAATTGCAAATCTACGCCGAACAACAGGGCGTTCGTGATGTGATATGGGTAAACCAATTACCTTTGCAGCATGAGTGAATTGTTAAGCACACAAGTCGATGGTCCCGTGGCCCATTTAATCTTGAATCGACCTGAAAAACGCAACGCCCTAAGTGCGGAATTGGTGTATGAAATGCATCAAGCCATGCTGGCGTTGAATGAGGATAACAGTGTGCGTGTGGTTATCATTCGCTCTGCCGATAAACCGTTTTGTGCGGGGGCCGATTTGGGTTATTTAACCCAACTTCGCAACAATACTTTGGAAGAGAATGAAGCGGATTCTCAGCGTTTGAGGGCCTTGTTTGATGCCATCTATTTGAGTCCCAAATACATCATTTCTCAGGTTGAGGGACCGGCCTTGGCGGGTGGATGCGGACTTGCCATGCTCGCCGATTATTGTATTGCCACGCCTGAGGCCACCTTTGGGTATACAGAGGTAAAAATTGGATTTATTCCTGCTTTGGTGATGGTTTACTTGCGCGAGAAAGTGAGCGGTGCTGTGATGTCGGATATTTTATTGTCGGGCCGTATTTTTAATGCCCACGAAGCCCAATCCTTACAGTTGGTTCAGCACGTTGTATCCGACGAGGAAATCGCCAATTTCGCGTTGGCGCATGCTCGTCAGATTTGCGAAACCACATCGGCACAAGCGGTGGCCAAAGTAAAAGAAATGATGAGAGTTATTCCGGCTATGAACCGCGACCAAGCATTGGATTATGCTGCCAATCAAAATGCCTTGGCCAGAGCCAGCGAAGATTGTAAAAAAGGCATCGATGCTTTTTTGAATAAAGTGCCTGTAAAATGGCAATCGTAAACCAGGGGATATACAAACAAATATGAGATTGATTGATACTCACTGCCATCTTTACAGCGAGCAGTTTGAAGCGGATCGTGAACAAGTGATTGCCAATGCCAAACGGATGGGGGTGGATCGCATATTGTTGCCCAATGTAGATTTACAGACAGTCCCAGGAATGCATGAGTTGGTGGCAAATCATCCGGGGGTATGCTATCCCATGATGGGGTTGCATCCTTGCGATGTTAAACCCGATTTTGAAAGCGAACTCGCCCAGCTATTCTCGTACTTCGATATACATACATACTGCGCGGTAGGTGAAATTGGCATTGATTTGTATTGGGATAAGTCTACCCAAGACATTCAAGAAAAGGCCTTCGTGATGCAAGTGGATTTTGCCTTAGAAAAGGGCCTCCCTGTGGCCATTCATTCCCGAAATGCCACTCACCGCATCATCGAGATTTTGAAAGACTATAAAGGCAGGGGTTTGCGCGGGGTTTTTCATTGCTTTTCAGAAAGTATTGAACTGGCCCAGGAGATCATTAAGCTGGAAGGTTTTTTATTGGGGATTGGGGGCGTGTTGACCTTCAAAAATGCTGGGTTATCAGAGGTGCTAAAGCACATCGATTTGAAGCATATCATCTTAGAAACCGACAGTCCCTATTTGCCACCCTTGCCGCACCGCGGAAAGCGCAATGAGCCCGCTTACACGCGATTGGTGGCCGAGAAACTTGCGGATGTGAAAGGGATGACTTTGCGCGAAGTCGCTGAAATTACCACAGAAAACGCAGAACAACTATTTAAGTTGTGATATTTGCTTCTATTAATTCGGGTTTTTAGATGGATGACATTTACCATATGAGCAATTGCAGTTGCGGTTGCAAACAAAATGAGAATTCGGGCGATCGCAGGTCGTTCCTCAAGCAAGCCTCGGCCCTTGGCCTCGGCTTGGCCTTCGGCACCAAGGTTGCCTCAGGGGTTACCCAAGACCCACATGCCCTGTCCGATATTAAAAAATCGCAATCGGTAAAATCGGGAAAAGCCCAGCATTTTACCCTCTTGCATACTTCAGACATTCATGCACAGTTAGACATTCACGACGAGTTCTTTTTGGAGAATGGCAAGCCCGTTTACAAAAAACGCGGGGGGATGGCCTCCCTGAAAACCATGATCCAAACCTTAAAAGCCGAAAATCCCCTGAATACCCTGGTGATTGATGGCGGTGACTGCTTTCAAGGTGGCGGCGTAGCCGCCTTATCCGAAGGCAAAGCCATCGTGCCGTTGATGAACAACATCGGGTATGATTTGATGTTGCCAGGCAACTGGGAAGTGGTCTATGGAAAAGAAATGATGTTGCGCGATTTGGGGGCCTATCACGGAGCGAAAATTTGTGCCAATATGTTCCATGATACCCAGGATGAAACCAAAGGGGATATGATTTTTCCGCCCTACTGGACAACCAACGTGGCGGGAATAAAAATTGGGTTTATTGGGTACAATGATCCGCTGACACCGAAACGACAAAGTCCGGCCTACAGCAGTGGGATCCATTTTTCGGATCCATCGGTGAATGCCGCCAAATATGTAAAAATTCTGCGCGACTATGAACAATGTGCCATGGTATTCATGGTGACCCACATGGGCTTGGCGCAACAGGTGGATTTGGCCAATAAGCCTTACGTTGAAGGTGTCGACTATATCTTGGGTGCCGATACCCACGAGCGGGTGAGAAAACCCATCGAGGGGAAATATGCCAAGGTAACCGAGCCCGGTGCTTTTGGGTCGTTTGTGGCCAAACTGGATATCGTGGTGGAAGATGGTGTGGTGAAGGAACACCATTACAACCTATTGGATGTGGATCCTGAGATTTATCGGCCCGACCCTGAAATGTTGTCGCTGGTGGAAGCGGCAAAGGCGCCATATCGGAAAGAATTGGAAACGGTCATCGGTACGTCCAAAACAACGCTGGTGCGCTATTACGTGATGGAAAATCCCATGGACAATCTCATTACAGATGCCTTGATGTGGAAGCTGAAACCCGATATCGCTCTGTCTAACGGATTCAGATTTTGTCCGCCCCTGGTCCCAGAGCCCAAAACCGGCATGGCCACCATCACCAACGATTATTTGTGGAGTATGCTGCCGGTAAACTCGGAAGCGAAGTGGGCGCAAGTGACGGGCGCGCAGCTAAAACAGTGGTTGGAAAAGGAATTGGAAAATGTGTTTGCCAAGGATCCTGCCAAGCGTTTCGGCGGCTGGGTGGTGCGATTTAAAGGAATGGAGGTGAATTTTACCGCCAACAAACCTCAGGGGGAGTTTGTGAATTGGATCAAAGTGAAAGGCAAGAAAATGGACCCGCAAAAATTGTATTCCATCATCGCTTGCGATAGAGAAGGCGACCCAGTAGATACGTTGTGTAGGATTGAGAAAGTGCAAAATCCCAAGTTGCTGGGGGTGAATTTGCACGATATTATGCGTGAGTATTTGAAGAAATTCTCGCCAGTGGCACCCCGTGTGGAAGGCAGAATTCATTGCACGGATAAGCCCATTGATTTGTTGTCGCAGTTGGAAGGTTACGACTACGAATTTGTGTAGGCAACGTGATTTTAGTCACAGTAAAAACATGACGAAAGTCACAACTTTGTATTTTAAGCATTGAGAACATGGAAATATTGGGGTATATCGGCGCGGTTTTGATGGGTTTGTCTTTGGGATTGATTGGCGGTGGCGGATCGATATTAACGGTGCCCATTCTGGTGTATTTGTTTCAAGTTGATGCCGTTTTGGCTACGGCGTACTCCTTGTTTATTGTGGGATTGACCTCTTTGGTGGGGTCGTTCAGTCATATCAAATTGGGCAACATTCACTGGCGCACGGCCATCGTTTTTGGCATTCCCAGCATCGTGAGTGTGTTTTTAACCCGCAGTTATTTGGTGCCTAGGATTCCGGACCCCATTGTAACGTTCTCGCAAGATCCGAACGGCGGGGCGGCATTTGTGATGACCAAAGCGGTTGGGTTGATGGTGTTGTTTGCGGTAATCATGGTGATGGCGGCCTACAGCATGATTAAACCCAGTAAAAATTCAACTGCAAAATCTGATGTCCTTGCTGCAGATGCCCAGCCGCAGTTCAATTACCCCTTGATTTTGGCGGAAGGGGCCATTGTGGGCGTGGTGACGGGTTTGGTGGGTGCTGGCGGAGGATTTTTGATTATACCTGCATTGGTTTTGTTGGCCAAGCTGCCGATGAAACAGGCGGTGGGTACCTCACTCATGATCATTGCGGCGAAATCTTTGATTGGTTTTGTGGGCGATATGCGGGGCGAGGAGGTCATAGATTGGTCGTTTTTAGCCACGTTTAGCAGTATCGCTATAGTCGGTATTTTGTTGGGAAGTTGGCTGTCGAAGCGCATCCCAGGAGAAAAGCTCAAGCCTGCTTTTGGTTGGTTTGTGTTGGTGATGGGGACTTACATCATTGTGAAAGAATTGTTTTAACTTCACACTCAAATGGACGAGAATTCAGATAGAGACATTGGCAAACTGATTAAGCAGGTCAATGCCCTGTTGTGGGGAGTTGGAGGGATATTGGCTGTTGTGGTGGTGATGGTGCTGTTGATTTTTGTGGGCGACGATATGGCCCGTGAGGACGCTGAGGCCGGGGAACTCAACCGCGCGTTGATCGACAGTGCTGCTCCGGTGAATCATCCTCCGTTGGATGAGTCAAATGACTTGTGGACGGCGGCCGATTTGTCGCAAGCGCCTGAATCGGCCCAGGCCCAGTTGGAATACGGCAAGGAATTGATTGTAAATACGGCCAAATATTTGGGTCCAAAAGGCAGTATTGCCCACCTTACAAACGGGATGAACTGTCAAAACTGCCACCTGAATGCGGGCACCCAGCCCTATGGTAACAATTATGGTTCCGTGGCCAGTACCTACCCAAAATACCGGGGTCGCAGCGGTGCCATCGAAGATGTATACAAGCGAGTGGCTGATTGTTTTGAGCGTTCACTCAATGGCACGGCCCCAAAGGTGGGAAGCAAGGAAATGGAGGCCATCGTGGCGTACATCAACTATGTGGGCAGCAATGTAAAGCAGGGCGAAAAAGCCAAAGGGTCGGGCCTATACGAGGTGGCTTTGATGGATCGTGCCGCAGACCCAACTAAGGGGAAATCGCTCTACATTGCCAAGTGTGTAAGCTGTCACCAAGCCGATGGCTCGGGGATGATGAACGGCGATAAAATTGCTTATCAGTATCCGCCGCTGTGGGGAGATCATTCCTACAATCACGGGGCTGGGTTGTATCGATTGTCGCGCTTTGCGGGCTATATCAAGGCGAACATGCCTTTGGGCGCCAGTTACAAGGCACCGCAATTGAGTGATGAGGAAGCTTGGGACATAGCCGCTTACGTAAATTCTATGCCGCGGCCAAGCAAAGATTTGAGCAAAGACTGGCCCAAAATTGAGGAAAAGAATTTCGACCACCCCTTTGGTCCATTTGCCGACGGGTTTGGCGAAGAACAACACAAATACGGTCCTTTCAAGCCCATCAAAGCGGCACAAAAGAAGGCCAAGAAGGGTTAATTGTACAATCCATAATATACGAAAAAAATGTCAGAAAACCAAGAAGTTACCACCGAGGAAGTAAACGCAGGGATGGAAGCCTGTTGCGTAGTTCAGTGTGATTTGGAGTTGGGTGAGAATTATTGGAACAACCAATACGAGTCGGGTAAAACCGGTTGGGATTTGGGCATGGCATCGCCGGCGTTGGTGAAGTACATTGATGCGTTGCCCAACAAGTCGGTGCGGGTATTGATTCCTGGTTGTGGGAATGCCTACGAGGCCCAATACTTGTTGGATCAGGGATTTACCGATGTTACGTTGATTGATATAGCGCCTGCGTTGGTGAAACAGTTGCAGGCGAAATATGCAGGCAACCCGCACATTCACGTTGTGTTGGGTGATTTTTTTGAATTTGAGGGACAGTTTGATGTGATCATCGAGCAGACGTTCTTCTGCGCCATTCAGCCCTACATGCGCAGCGAGTATGTGAAACAAATGCGTCGTTTGTTGTCGCCCGAGGGCGAATTGGCGGGTTTGTTGTTTGATAGGCGCTTTGACTTTGACGGTCCGCCATTTGGGGGCTGTAAGTGTGATTATTTGCCCATTTTTGATGAGGGGGGATTGCGGATAGATGAGATGGAGATTACCCAATTTTCAGCTGGGCCGAGGGCGGGAAGGGAGTTGTTTTTTCGCGCAGGGGTGAAAAAATCTACCGATGCCTGTGTTACGGAGAGTGCGTGTGGCATCAAACAGTATGCGAGCATCGCAGAGAAATTGAATTGGAATGGCTCTGACAACAACGAAAAAAAATAATAAATTAGCAAAACAATGAATATTGAGCAAATCTACACGGGATGTTTGGCACAGGGTGCTTATTACATTCACAGCAACGGAGAAGCGGTGATCATCGATCCATTGCGTGAAGTACAACCTTATATGGATCGTTTGGCCAAAGATGGCGTGAAGTTGAAGTACATCTTTGAAACCCATTTTCACGCAGATTTCGTGAGCGGACATTTGGATTTAAGCAAGAAAACCGGTGCTGAGATCGTTTACGGTCCGACCGCCAACCCCGAATTCGCCTGTACGATAGCGCAGGACGGACAAATATTTATCTTGGGTGATATCACCATCGAGGTATTGCATACGCCTGGACATACCATGGAGAGTACTTGTTACTTGTTGCGCGATGCAGCGGGCAATCCTCACAGTTTGTTCAGTGGTGACACGCTGTTTTTGGGCGATGTGGGCAGGCCTGATTTGGCGCAGAAAGCGGCCGATATGACCCAAGAGCAATTGGCGGGTATGTTGTTTGATTCGTTGATGAACAAGATTATGCCTTTGCCAAACGAGGTGATGGTGTATCCAGCCCATGGCGCGGGTAGTGCTTGTGGTAAAAATATGATGAAGGAGACGATGGACAGTTTGGGTCATCAGAAAGAGATGAATTACGCGTTGAATCAGCCCAGCAAAGAGGCCTTTATTGAGGCGGTTTTGGATGGGTTATTGCCTCCTCCTGCCTATTTCCCGATGAACGTTGCCATGAACAAAAAAGGCTATGAATCGGTGGATGTGGTGATGAACAATGGCATGCGTGCGCTGAGTGTGGCTGAGTTTGAAGCGGCTGCTGAAACGATGGATGCGGTGGTATTGGATACCCGTGGAGCAGGATTGTTTGCCCAGGGGTTTGTGCCAAGGAGTATCAATATTGGCATCGACGGACAATTTGCACCTTGGGTGGGGTCGGTGATAGGCGATGTAAAAACGCCTTTGTTGTTGATAACCGACGAGGGCAGAGAAATGGAAACCGTGACTCGATTAACCCGCGTAGGATTTGATCATATGCTGGGACATTTGAGCGGTGGTTTTGCAGCTTGGAAGTCGGCTGGAAAGGAAGTAGATACGGTAGATCGCATTACGGCAGATCAATTTGCATTGGAGGTGAAAGTGGGAGAATCGAAGGTGGTGGATGTGCGCAAGGAAAGTGAATATCGGGCAGAGCACGTAGACGAAGCCTACAACAAACCCTTGGATTTTATCAACGATTGGTTTGCAGAGGTGGCGGATGACGCGCCGTTTTACATGCACTGTGCGGGTGGATACCGCAGTATGATTGCAGCGTCTATATTAAAGGCGAGGGGTATTCACAATTTTAAAGAGGTTGAGGGTGGCTTTGGCGCGATTGCCAAGACGGGCGTTGCCAAGACCGATTTTGTTTGTCAGAGTAAATTGCAAAAATCATAAGGATGTTAACATGGATTTCTCAACCTTGGCCATGGTATGTGGCTGGGGTTTTTATCGGATTAACGGTGCCGGCACTCTTGTTGTTGGGCAATAAAACGTTTGGAATTTCTAGTTCGCTCAGGCACATTTGCGCGGCATGTATCCCGTCTAAAATTCCCTTTTTCAACTACGATTGGAAGAAGGAATCGTGGAATTTGTATTTTGTGGTGGGGACATTGCTGGGTGGTTTTTTGGCCACACAGTTTTTGTCGAACCCCCAGGATATGGTGATCGCCGAATCTACAAAGACCCATTTGCAGCAGCATGGGGTGATTGATTTTGCGGGGATGTTGCCTTCCGATATTTTTAGCTGGGATGCATTGATGTCGATCCGCGGATTGGTTTTCACGGTTGTGGGTGGCTTTTTGGTGGGTTTTGGAACGCGGTATGCGGGCGGATGCACCAGCGGTCATGCCATCATGGGTTTGAGTAATTTGCAGTGGCCATCGTTGGTGGCAACGTGTTGTTTCATGGTAGGCGGAATCTTGATGACATGGTTCGGCATTCCTTTTTTATTGTCGTTATAATCACTTGAAAGATGACTAAACATTCAGAACAAATGGTAGAAACGGGCACGGCCTGTGTCAATGAATCCGCGGTAGTAAAGCCTTGGTATAGCAATTTGAGGTATTTGGTGGTGGGGATGATATTCGGAGTTGTGTTTGTGAAGGCAGAGATCATCAGCTGGTTTCGCATTCAGGAGATGTTCCGGTTTGAGAGTTTCCACATGTACGGGGTGATTGGCACAGCGGTGGTTGTGGGGATGATTTCAGTGCAGCTCATCAAGGCCAGAAAAGCCAAGTCGTTCGAGGGTGAAGAGATTGTGATTCACGGCAAAGAATTCAACAAGGGTCAGATTTATGGCAGCTTAATTTTTGGTTTGGGCTGGGCGATAACAGGTGCCTGTCCGGGTCCACTTTTTGCTCAAATTGGCGCGGGATTTTCGGTGGTGATAGTGACCTTTTTGAGTGCTTTGTTGGGTACTTGGGTTTACGGGAAGTTGCGCGATAGGTTGCCGCATTAAATGGTTCAAAAAATGAAAAAAAATAGATTGAATGGAATGTGGGCATTGGCCATTGGCGCCTTACTTTTTGCATCGTGTGGCGGAGCCACGAAGGTGGCAGATGCAACCAACGCTGGCACGGCGGTGGCTAATGTAGAGGCGCAAAGCACGGTGCCCCAGCCGAAGGCTGGGGAAACCATCATCGTGGATGTACGCACGGTGGCTGAGTGGGATAACGACGGGCATGCCAATTGCACTGTGAATATTCCTTTAGACCAACTGGAGTCCCGCATGGGGGAATTGAAAAAGGACCAAAAAGTAATTTTGGTTTGCAGAAGTGGAAACCGTGCAGGTACGGCCAAGCAACTGCTTGAAAGCGCTGGTTTTACCCAAGTGGAGAACAAGGGCGCTTGGCAAAATATTGAATGCAAATAATCTCTTCCCCACTCAGCCTTTAGTGACCAAAGGCGCCTACTCGCTTTGGATGTGGGATGCCAAGCAATCGGCAGAAGAATAATGAATTGGGATTTTGTGGTGTTATCCCAGCAGCGGGTAGCGCCACAATTTCCATTTGTGGAAACGGTATCGCAAAGAAACCGCCAAGCAGCCCAAGCCGTACACCGCACTGTTGCTCAAGTTGATAGAACTGGCTTCAGGGAAGTACTTGGTTGGACAGCTAACCTCGCCAATTTTGTATCCCCGACTCACACATTGAGCCATGATTTGATTGTCGAACAAGAAATTGTCTGAGTTCAAATCCCATCGGATCGACTCTAAGACTTCGCGTGAAAAGGCCCGATAACCGGTGTGGTATTCAGACAGTTTTTGGTTGACCAGGATGTTTTGAGCCAGGGTGAGGATGCGGTTGGCGATGTATTTTACTAATGGCATGCCTCCTTCCAGCGCCCCTTTGCCCAAGATACGAGATCCCAAAACCACGGGGTAGATGTCGGTGGCCACCAGGTGGGCCATGGCGGGAATGAGTTTTGGGGTGTATTGGTAATCGGGGTGAAGCATGATTACGATGTCGGCCCCCAAATCCAGGGCTGCGCGGTAACACGTTTTTTGGTTGCCCCCATAGCCCAAATTTTTTTCATGTTTGATCAGGTGTTTGATGCCCAGTTTGGCCCCTACTTCGAGCGTGTCGTCGCCCCCAGCATCATCGACCAGAACCACATCATCGACCAAATCGAAGGGAATTTCACGGTAGGTCTGTTCCAAGGTGAGTGCGGCATTGTACGCCGGCAAAACCACCACCACTTTTTTACCATGAATCATGTTGCGAAAATAAGGGTTTGGGATTAAGGTCCGGCAAATTCTAGCCGATAGTCCATGTAAATCCCGGCCGTCCATCCAAAGAAATCGGGCATGGCATACTCGTTGGTGACGTTCAATGTGCCGAAATGGAGGTTGTATTTTTCCCAGAATTTGCCGGTGAGTATCCATTGGGTTTCTACGGATTGTAGGTAGCCTTGAATCAGTTGAAAGCGTTTTTCTTGGAGGTTACGGCAGGTTTTTGTGGCGGTGAAACCGCTGGAATAAAGGGAAAGTGCCTCTGCCACAAAATGGGTGAGGGGTGGCCAGGCGTTGGGGCTATTCCATTGAGTGGGCCAAGTAACCCGATTTTTTAGTGCGGTTGCCGAATCGCGCAAAATGGGTAGGCAGGGGTGAACGCCATATGGGCCAATGAACAATTCGCTGAGCGATTGCAGGGCTTTTTTGTGTTTGGCATTGTGTGGTGCAATGTTGGCGAAGTAGGGCATGAACTGGGCCGCGCTGTTGATGCGATGAATTTGCTGCTGGGCAATGTTGTAATCCCAATACCATCCGTTATGTTTGTCGTAGAACAGCTTGTTTATCAATTCTTTGCGATGCTTTGCGATTCGTTTCCAATGCTTAGATTTTTCGTGGTTGTTGAGGGTTTTATACCCACGGTACAGGGTTTTTTCGGTGATATAGAGCAGGCAATTGAGGTCGAGCGGTGCGATATTTTGGCATTGGGCGTTGAATCTCGGGGTAAAATCCCAACCACTTTCGGCTTCTGCGAGCATGTGGCCGAGTAGTATAATGCCTTTGCCTTGTTTTTGTTGGTTGGGCAATTGGAGGCTGTCTTGGTTGTTTTTTTGCAACAGGGTGTCAAAGCCTTCGCCCAATCGGCCAGAGAGGAAACGACCAAACCGAACGAGAAAGGCGTCGGAGGCGTTGTGTCCATAGTGGTTATACGCGATGGCGTTGGGAGCGATTTTTTGCTCTTTGCGGGTGAGTCCGAGCGAACGTTCACGCATCCACCAATCGTGTTCTTTCTCCAGGATTGGGAGCGCCTGGCGAAGCCAGGCGGTGTCGCGGGTGGCTTGAAAAATATCGGCAATCATGGCGCCTAGCAACGGTGGCTGGCTGCGGTTGGTCATGGAATGGCGGTTTGCATTGGGGATAAAGCCCAGTTTTTCGACGAGAAAAAGGAGGTTGTTTACGTTGTGAAGGGCTTGTTGTAGGGCGGCACGTTCATCGGGGGAGGACTCACCGCGGCGTTGGGGGTGGGTGCCATAGGCGATCAGGCCCCGGTTGATGAAATAGGTGTCCCAATAATAAAATTCTTGAAACAGGGTGTTCCCTGTCAGGGTGGGTGTGGAATAGGGGAAGGGGAGTCCGATGTAATCGGCAGAGTCATGGGTTAGCCTACGGACGCTGTTTTGCCATTGCTGTGCGTAGTAGGTGTGTGGGGTAAGTTGCGGTATGGCGACGTTAATGCTGGAATCGCTCGAGTTTTGGGCGATGCCACTTGTTGCGCCAAGCAACAGGGGAAATAGGGCTGTTTTGACAGCAATTCCGAGGATGAAAGTGCTTTTGGCCCATGACATGGGTCAAAAATACGCAGGTTCCTACGTTTTTGGTGGTGCGATTACAATTGAGCTGCGATACCATCCCATAAGGCGATGCGCGCACGCAGTGCTTCTTGGGCGGTTGCGGAGGCTTGGGCCCATTTCTGTGCGTCATCGCCACATACGTGGCTCAGCAACAGGGCCGATAGTCCGGCATGGTGGTCGCCATCGAGTTCGATATGTCTTTCCAAGTAGTAGATGAAGGTATTGAACTGTTGGTCATTGGCGTTGAGTTCTTTGACCATGGCAAGGAACATGTCGGGGATAAGGTCTTCGCGGCCGAAGGCGAATGCCGCGGCGACTTCGTGCAAGCGGTCGCGACCGATTATTTCAAAGGTGCTTGCCACGAAGGCCGCGGCGGAAGCAGGCGCTCGCCCCTGCGTGAGCGCTTGTGAAACGGTATGTCCATTTTGCAGTGACAATACAACTTGGTCGATACTGCTGAATGAGGCACCGGCTTTTTGCATCGCCCGCTTGTACAATTCAAAGTGACTGATATGTCCGCCTGTTGGATCCTCATCGCTCTCTTCGCCCAATACGATTTCATTGATGAAGAAACGCAATTCGGCCGTACTTTTGGGTACCCAAGGGGCTTGGGTGCAGGTGAGGTGTTGTTGGAGGTATTTGAGGAGCGACATGAAATCCCAAACGGCGTACACGTGATGTTCCATGAACAATTGTAACTTCTGTTGGCTATTGATTTTTCCGTACAGAGGATGATTGGCCAATTGGGTTCTCAATGATTGAATGTCGGCTTGTAATGAAGCCAAATGCGGGTTTGTCGCTGCTTGGGTTGACATGATGCAAAGGTAACACGCCTGCGGCTTTGCAGTTTTTGCGGCTGTCGAACTTTTTGTCATTTTTATCTCATTCGCTGTTTACCTTTTTGAGGGTTGGTGTATTAAGGCCCGAAAAATTCGAAAAATACCATGAAAAAAATGCGCATTTCCATCGAAAATCCTTGCCATGAAGATTGGCAAAAAATGACGCCAGAATCCCAGGGTAGATTCTGTCAGGCCTGTGAAAAAACAGTGGTTGATTTTAGCAAAATGAGTGATGCGGAGATTTTGTATTACTTTTCTCAACCCAGAAACGAAAAAGTTTGTGGTAGATTTAGATCGGAACAATTATCGCCCAGCACAGAAAATGTGGCTCAACCCTTATTGGGAAGTACGAATAGCCCGGGGGTTGCCGATTATTCGGTTAGGCCAAGCAAGCAACTGTTGCATTTTGCCTATTTATTGGTGTTGGTGTTGGGGGTAGGACTCACCGCATGTGGAGATTCTAATTCCAATGTGACTGGCAACATACAAGTAGATACTAGTTTTAGGGATTCGCTGAAGCATACATCGCCGAGTTTGGAAAAGCCGGAAGCGCCTAAGCAAGAAGTTGAACCAAAGCAAATCGAGCTGATGGGTGATACGGTTGTTGATGTCATAGAGGAACCGAGGCCGCAGACGGAAACCATGGGTAAGCCCGTGATTCATATGCCCAAAAGACCTGGTCAGCCTGACCCTGCTCAATTTATGACAGGTCCGTACGAGCATCCATTAACCCCTGGAAGATGCATTGATACAACGGTTGTGCGAAGACCCAAAGAGGATCCGAGGCCGCAGCCTCCCAAATACATAAAAGGGAAAGTGGCGCTTCCCAAAAAGGACAAACCTGCGGTGGTTACGCCGGTGGAAACCGTCCAAGATATCCGCATCATGGGCGAGTGTGTGGTGCCCTACGAATACGAAAAACCGCGAGGTTAGGTAGTGGGTTTCTTGGTGCTCTTGGCGGTGGTGGCTGTGTTTCCTTGAATTTGGTTCATGGCCATCATTTCCTTGAGTGTTTTATTCATGCCATCGGTGGATCCGTCGAGGAAAATGACGTTTCCTTTGCCGTCTGAGGCGAAATTTTTGATCGCTTCTGTCCACATGCTAAACAACAAAAACGAGGAGTCGAGGTCTGCTTCCTTCATCTCGATGGCTGCATCGGACATCCCCTTGGCTACTTCTTTGCGGAACAGGGCGATACCTTCACCGCGAAGTTGGGCTGCGATTTTTTCGGCTTCTGCGGAAATTTTGATCGCGTTACCCTCCGCTTCTGCCGCTTTGGTTTTGGTAATCAATAACGCTTGTCCTTCATTTTCTGCTGCCGCCTTTAAGTTTGATGAAGCCACAACCTGGGCCATGCTTTTGGTGATGACATCGTCGAAAGTGATGTCGTTCAGTTGTAAATCAATCAAATGGTGTCCCCAAGATTCGAGTACCGAGTCGATGCCTTCCTTTACCGATTCTACGATTTCTTTGCGAAGGGCCAAGATCTCGGCCTGGCGTTTGGTAGCCACAAATCCGCGGATAGATCCTTCGATGGTTCGGATAAGCGCGGTCATGAAGTCCCGATCATTCACAAATTTAAATGCCACATTTTTAAGTGTCTCTTCACGGTTGTCGAACACGGAATACAGCAACATCGCCTTGAAATAGACATTGGCTTGGTCTTGTGTGATGGCTTGGAAGTCGAGTTCTATGCTGCGATTTTGGATGGAAACCTTGCGGTAGACCACTTCAAGCATGGGGATTCGGAAGTTGAGGCCAGGGTAGAGAATTCTGCGGTATTTGCCGAACATGGTTAGAATGGCCACATTCCCCTGTTGAACGGTCATGATAGACGACAGGAGTACCAAAATGGCAAACCCCAATAAGATGTAATTGAGTAGCATAGCGTATCAAAGATACACAACTGCCACCTTAATAAAAAGTCTTCGCCAAGAATTTTAGGTATTCCATGCGCAATTCGCCAAAGATCTTTTTGAAGCGCTGAACAAACAGCCGTAATTCGTACCCAGTGAATAAAGTATCTCATACCAGAAAATGAAAAAAAACATCGTTTACAGCTTTTTAATCGCCATCTGTTCAACAGGCATGGCCCAGAATCTCGCTATAGAAAATGTTCCGAGGGGTGGAATCAATCAACGCTTTTTGGATAGCGTGGGTCATTTGGCAAAAGAGGTGAGTTTTCCATTGAGAATTACCAGTTCAAGCCCTGTGGTTCTTCCCAATTATTTAGCAATTAGAGAGGGCGGAAAAACGCACGGTGGGAAAAAAGATGTGCTGATGGGGAAATTGTTCGCAGTTTCTGATTCCGGCGTGTTTCTTTATCGTTCCGCTGAGGCGAAAGCTCATTACATTCCATTTTCAAAAATGGATTACCTCATGAAAGGAAAGCCAATTCGCAAGCGGATTGTGGGTAGGTGGACGACCCATGTAGTTGGTTGGACGATTGGCGTTGCCGCGGTAGCTTGGGATGATTATTACATCGGGGGCGCGTCATCACTAGCCGTAGGGGCTGCTTTGGGTTTCGTTGCAGGCGGTGTAGAATCACTTTTTTGGACGGTTGTTTATGGCATCAGGAAAAAGAACCCGAACATTTTATTTGCGATTCACCGAGACGCGGCCAATGGCACGAAATTCAGAGCCCAATTGAAGGGAAATCAGTTGCGTGTTTGGGAAAAAGTGGATGCAAGTAATTTCCCGATTGGTCAGAACTAATCGTTGGTGATTGGGTTGTCGGAATTTGGATAAAGAACTACCTTTGTATTGATTTTATCCATATGTCACAAGATCCACACTGCCCCCAATGTAACTCTGAATACCCTTATCCCTCCGGTGATTTGTGGATTTGTCCTGAATGTGCTCACGAGTGGAGTTTGTCTGAACAAGCAGAATCAGGACTAGTGGTTCGTGATGCTAACGGCAACTTGCTACAAGATGGTGATTCAGTAACGGTAATCAAAGATTTGTCTGTAAAAGGGTTTTCTAAATCCATCAAAGTAGGTACGAAAGTGACCAACATTCGATTGGTGGAAGGCGATCACAACATCGACTGCAAAATTGCCGGTTTCGGTGCGATGGCGCTCAAAAGCGAATTCGTAAAAAAGGCATAAGCCGATTTACTGCCTCTGTGATTGGGGTGGCTGGCTGGGCGGCCAATTATTTCCCCACTCGCGAACTTGCGCTTCTTACCGTGTGGTTTTTACAAAACGCAGACTGCGCAACTGTCCTCCAGCGTTTATTTCAATCTGATAAATTCCGCTTGCCAGGGGCTGAATATCGATGTTTTGCTCGGTGCCTGATAACATGAGATGTCCAGAGATATCAAAAATCCTGTAATTCAATTCCTTCGCTGGAATGTCAATATTGAGTTCGTCGTTAGCGGGGTTGGGGAAGATTCGCCATCTAAGATCACTCGCTGTTGAAGTTGTTTGGCTGGTGGTTGATCTCACCATTTGGAATTGCCAAAATCCATTGCCGTAATTGATCAACGCGGTGAGCCTTGTGGCAGTGAGTCCAATTTGATAACTCCGGCTGTTGGGAACAACCGAACTACTGCTCAATTCGCCTGCATTGGTTGCCTTGGGTAATCCCAAAAACAAACCTTGTCCGTTGATGACCAATTGACCGTTGCTGCTATCGATGAACCAGTTGCCCGTTTTAGATCCATCGTGGGGTGCAACAGGATTTCCGCAACCTTCCTTGCCGGCATTTTGCCATCCTTCAAGCCAAGTATTGCTGCCCAGTAGGTTCTTGAAACTGCCATCTTTGTTGATTTGGTAAATGTCGTCGAACAGACAAGCCCTTGTCACCACGTCGGCACTGCTGTTGCTCCACCAAGTTAAATTGGCGGGGGTAGGTCCCACGGCCAGAGATTTAGCCACAGGTTCAATGACCCAGTTTCCGGTGATGGATAGCGCCGAGAATGAGATTGTGGCGCTTTGATTGGCATTCCCTGTATTATCAACCGCCTTGGCAAAAGCGGTGTAATTGCCCAAAGCTGCGGTGAATTTGTACTCGTAAGGTGCGGTGAAATCCGTAAAAATGGAGTCTCCATTGAGGTAGAAAGTTACCTGTTGGATGCTTCCGTCTAGGTCTTCCGCTGAAGCTTGAAGGGTGATTCGTTGGTTTTCAATAAAAGTAGCGCCTTGGGTGGGGTTGTTCAGGCTAACTTCTGGGGCCACATTGCCTCCGTCTTGGACAAAAATAAAGATGTCGTTGTAGTCGCTATTCACGCTGTCGCTCACAGTCAATCGCACTTTATAAACGCCTTTTATGAGGTTTTTAAGGGTTGTTTTTGCCGCATTGGGTTGCAATAGGGTGATGCGAGACGGGCCATATATTTGTGACCACTGATAGTTTAGGTAGCCCAAAGAACCGGCTTTGCTCTTGCTTCCATCGCTGGTTGCGCTGTCTGAGGTGGTTGGACAAGAAACGTTCCCACCGGCGTTTGCTAGAGGCAGAGATTTGGGCAGTGCACCTGTTCTGGTGAAAGTGATTTTTCCAACATTCATGCCTCCCTCTTCGAATTGGAGTTTTAGGATTCTTCTTCCTTGTTGCAAGGGTAAATTGGTTAGGCTTACACTTCCAAAGGTTTCCCATTTTCCTGTTGTTGGAAAGCCAACATAAGTGCCAATGTGCTTGTTGTCGAGCCAAATCGTTAGTTTGCCCGCCGCACCGGCGCTGCCATTGGCGTAACGCACTGCGCACTGATACAGACCATCGTCCTGCACATTTACCGTGTATTCTGTCCATTCGCCGGCATCGATCCACGTTAAAATGGCCCCTTCCTGGGCGTCGTTGCTCACATCCGCCGATTCGTTGGTTCTGAAATTTCCCAAGTTGGTGGGACTGAAATCGATGTATGAAATTCCTTGTCCTGCGCCGCCCTCGAACTGATCGAAAAGTCCACTCTGAATGGTTCCAGGGACTGAAGCTGCGGCTTTGTTGTAGGGGATTTGCTCACCCACAATCAGCGTAAGCAGGTTGCTGTTAGCCCTGATATCGCCTTTAAAAAGTTTGGCGTAAATGGTGTATTTGCCCGCATTGAGTCCGTCAGTACGTAAATTCCAGGGGTGTTGTATCGCAGTTTTGATGCGCTTTGATCCCATCATCCAGTGAACGGAATCGGGTTGAATGCTCAAACTATCGAAATAGATATCCGCCGCCGTGCCTTTGTAGAGTTGAGCGAAATCGCTGCCGATGTGTGCGGTAAGGTTGTTGTCGATACTGGTTTGAAGTTTGTGCGGAGCCACCACAAAAACATAGCCGTCTGAGTAGGCGATTTTAAGTGTGTCTTTCCCGTAATTCTTGGCAACATAAATCGTTTTGTTCCCCTTGGTAAAAGCCACGGCCAGCGGATGGTTGGCGGTGATGCCAGGGTTCAATCTGCCAAGTGCGTTGAGTGAGTGCAGCCAATGGTAGGTTTGAGCATCCGAAATGCCGAATTTGAGTTTGCGATTGGGGTTGCTGTTGTAAAGTTCGATGGCCTTCGCTGGGTTTGTAAAGGCCAAAAACTCCCAATACACATCGTGCCACAGGTTGTCGTTGGCTTGGTTGGTTAAAATGCCAGTGTTTTTCGCCATTTCCTTCCAAAGGCGTGTGGCATAGGCCGTGTCGTGTGCCAAATAAAAGGATCCGCCATGAATGGGATACAGTTCGATGCCATAGGAAGCGGCGATGTCGCTGGTCCAAAAAGTGCCATTGTCGTATGAGTTGCCCCAAACCCGTGAAACAAGTGCGTATTGCTGTGTTTTGGCGAAATTGCGCTGCTTGATATCAAACCAATACTCTTCGATGGCCGATTGTTCAGTGCAATACAAGTAGATGCCCAAATCGCGGATGGACTTGTTTTGGGTGATTTCGCCCCAGTGAATGAGCGATGAGTTGAACTGCATGCTTTCGGATGTGGATTCTTGGTCGTTCCCCTGGGGAAAACTGGCAAAGCCGTTGGCCCAGCAATGGCCGGTGTAGGAGTTGAAATTGCGCAAATAGGGGAAAAGGGTGTCTTTTCTGTTGGTGGTAGCGGCGTCTCGGACAAGCAAGTTGATCATTTCGCCGTAGGATTTGGCCCAGCCGGGTTCAAATTCCTCCAAGAAGGCGGCGGCATGCACAAAATAGCCCCAATGAAAGTGGTGGTCGTTAATGTTGTTGTCTTGCCCATGTCCAGCAGGGTAGCCCAGCATGGCCGACCACGTTTTGTTGTAATGAAATAGAAATGCGACTTCGCCAGGATTGTGGGTGAGCCAATTCTCCAATCTCGATTTGATGGTCTTATGGATGCGCATGACCGAGGCGGTTTCGCCCATTTCATGGGCAATGCGCGCGGTTTGAATCAGGCGATTCATCACTTGTCCTTCGTTGTAAGAATCGGTCCAAGTCGCCAAACCTTCATATTCCAGGTCGGTAATCTTTTGCTTCAATTTAGCGGGGTCAAAGCCATCCGATAGAAAATCAACATAGGGAAGGGTTGGGAGTATGCCTTTGAATGTGTGAGATACTGAAAACGCGGATTTGGCTATCATTTTGAGTGTGCCGCGGATGCTACTGTAATTGTAACTGAGGTAGTCTTGGTTGGGGAGGTTGCTGCGCGACCATTGATGTGGAAGGAGGCCAACCAAGGGAAGGGAATCTGTGCCTTCGTGAACTTTGGTTTGAATGGTGAAATCGGTGGTAACGGTGCTATTTTTTTCGTTGAATTGAAAATTGGCCTCGGTTTTTGTGGGTTCAATATAGGCGAATCGCTGAAAGGAATCGGCTAACGCACTGAGTTGTGTGCTGTTTTGCGGCAGCATCACCATGGACCAATAATTCTTGCCATTGAGATTGGATGTGTAGGTGTTCCCGTTTTTTGTCCAACTGCTGCCTTTCGGCGCATAAACTACAAAGTCGGCACCGTTGTAGGCGTTTTCGATGATGATTTTTTCGTTGGAAATTGTGGCGGTGCCGGTATTGATTTTAACGCTGGCTTCGTTGGCGCTATCTTTTTGATAGTAGAGAAATGGCATGCCCATGCCCACAGTGGTTTGAAATCGTTTTCCCGCGCTTTTCCATTCGATGGTGATCAGCCAATCGGAGTAGTGAGAAATGTAGGGTGCGCTGTGATTGAGGGATGTTACTCCCACGGTAATGGGTTCGATGTCGGAGATAACGCCCCAGGGAATGTAGGAAGTTACCAGTCCGGCATTGACGGTTTTCAGCGTTAGTGGGTAGTTGAATAGGTTGTCGCAGTGGGCATTTTTAACCTTGGCCGACCACCAATCATTGGTGGGGACGGGTTTGGTTTTGAGTGAGTCGATGAGGTAGGGGGTGCCGGAGGGGTATCCGTTTCTTCCTGCTACATCTGTGCCCGGGAAGGTTTGGGTATAGCTGCCACTGCCCACTTTGATGGTTTGGGCGAGGGTGTTGGTTGTGACAATCAGGCCAACAGCCAAAATGAGAAGGTAATGATAGAGGCGTTCTAGAGTTTTCAAAATGAGTTGACCGCCCTGTGGGCTGTCAACGAAGATAGATGATTATTGTAAAAATTACAATAATAAACTGTGTTTGGTTGGGGACTTGGGTTACTTGATAGTAATTGTCTAATTATCAACAGTTTGCAGCGTTTCTGGTGGACTTGAGAGGTGCTTTTCAAAAGTCCACCGATTAACGCACCTAGCTTAGGAGCAAATGAGTGGATTTCAGTTCCAAAAAGGCATAAAAAGCCCAAAATTCACTAGAATTCGGGGGGAAATGGGGTAAAAACAGGGTTTGTTGCAGAGAGGAAGGGAGTACTCGCTTCGCTCTCTTGCACGCTGCGCGCGCAGATTCCCCAAACAAAAAATGCCCCGATTTGGGGCATTGGGTTGCAGAGAGGAAGGGATTCGAACCCT
>Ga0169931_10001170_pt1 | contig 43220 bp, 49 predicted proteins | sample Kivu_15m_20L_FD_129675 | JGI IMG/M metagenome (GOLD analysis project Ga0169931, IMG submission 129675) | Freshwater microbial communities from Lake Kivu, Western Province, Rwanda to study Microbial Dark Matter (Phase II) - Kivu_15m_20L... | ecosystem: Environmental > Aquatic > Freshwater > Lake... | reverse complement strand
GCAGGGCTGGCTGGAGGACAGCATCACCTCGCCGACGCGGGGGCAGGGCGAAGTGGTCGGGGACTACAGCGCCAGCCGGCCCTACGCGCCGGTGGTGGACGTGGCGGGCGAGCTGGCGGCGAACGCGGTGACCGGTCCCGGGCGGACCGGGGATGCCGGGAGGATCGTGGCGGTGCCGAACTACGAGGAGGTGGTGCGGCGTGCGCAGCTGGCGGCGCAGGGGGTGTCGCTGGGGGCGGCGACGCCGCCGGCGCCGGTGCCACAGCCGACGGGGGTCGGGGATGCGCTGCGGCTGCGGACACTGCTGGCGCAGCTGGCGGCGCAGGGCGGCGGGGCGGCGGGGCCATTGATGGGCGAGCTGCAGTGGCAGCCGCAGGCGCGACAGAACGCGATGCTGGGGCAGCAGGGCGTGGATCCGACGGTGGGCGTGTGGGGGCAGAACCCTGGCGGCCAGCCGCCAACCCTGGAGCAGCTGGCGGCCCTGGCGCGGGCGCGGAGGACCTGATCGGGGCCGACTAGGATGGTGGCTTCAGATTGGGACTCATGGCAGGCGGTCGGTCTCTTTCTCCCTTGACGGGCCCGGCCGAATCGGTGCAGCGGGCGATCGCCGCGGCGCTGGTGAACGCGGACAGCCTCAAGGAGACGCCGGCGGCGGGGTTGACCCGGGCGGGCGTGGCGGTGCGGGGGACGCCCTCACCGGCCGGGACGCGGCGGTTCGCCGGCGATGAGGTGGCGCAGGCCTTCGAGCGGGCGGACCTGGTGGCGGCGGCCGGGCCGGCACTGAAGGGTTTCGTGGATGCGATGCAAGCCGGGCCGTTCGCGCTGCCGGCGCCGGGCGCGGCGCCTCCGGCGGGTGGAGGTGCGGCATGAGGTTTGCAGGACTGGGACGGCGGGCGCTGGATTACCTCAAGCGGGTGACGGTGCCGCGGAACGAGGACGGCAGCCTGGCAAAGGGTCAGTTGGTGCTTGAGTACGGGAGCAACGCGCTGGCGGCGCTGCTGTCGGGGGCGGCGTTCGGGGGCGGTAACCTGGGGCACTCGGCGGCGATCGGGGCCGAGGACCTGGGGATCGGGCTGCTTGGCAGCCTGGCGGGCCGGGTGGCCGGGGACCGGGTGGGGCGACTGCTGAAGCTGAAGGACCCACAGGCACTGGACATGGCCCGTCTGGGCGGCTCGATGGTCGCCGAGACGGGGGTGGGCTTTGGGGCGCCGCGACCGGTAATGGAGGGGATCCTGCGGCGGCAGCAGGAGCAGGCGGCCGCGGCGCAGCAGCCGGCCCCTGCGGTGGCGCCCCCACCGGCCCCGGCGGCCGGTGGCTTCACGCGGCAACAGTTCGGCGATTCGCCGCTGGAACTGCCGGCCAACTACGGCGGGGTGGCGCCGGGGCTGCCAATGGGAGCGAGTGGCGAGGAGATGTTCGCCCGGTTCCTGGCGCAGCAGCCGAAGGACGTGCAGGATCTGGTGCTGGGTTCGATGGGGGCTGATCGGTGACCAACGGCTCGCAGGTGATCCAGAACGCGAACCTGCCGTGGGATTGGGACGAGCTGAAGTGGATCGCGGCGCAGGCGTTCCGCTCGAACCCGCGGGCATTCCACGATGCGCGGACGCGGGCGGTGGGGGGTGGCTACGAGGCGTCGCTGTTCGAGGACGTGACGGCCAATTCGCCGCTGGTGGATTATGTGCGCCAGCACCTGCCCGGGCGGCTTGAGGACACCAGGCTGGGGCAGGCGCTGCCGTGGAACACGCCGGGGTGGGTGCAGCGGCTGCCGCTGGGCGGGTACAGCAGGGAGCGGATGGAGGAGTTTGCCCGGGCCCGGGCGTCGGACGCAGAGCTGCGGGCGACGACGGTGCAACGGGACATGACGCCGGAGTTCGAGCGACCGGTGAGTGACGTGCCGATCGGGGACAGCGGGCGGCGGAAGGCAGCCCAGGCCCTGGGGGTGACGATGGCCGATACCGTGGGGGTGCAGGGGCTGATGAACCTGTGGTGGTTGCTGAATGCCGGCGAGGCGGTGACGAGCGTGGCGACGCTGCAGGGGATCCATAACGCACAGGCGGGGATTTCCGGGGCGAGGGCGCCGCTGCTGCAGAGCCGGGCGATGCGGATGGCGGCCACGGCGCCGGCGTGGATCGCGATGAAGTTTGCCAACGGCAGTTTCGGGCGGTTGGACGGGTACTCGGCGGCCTCGCCGGGGCTGGGCGATCCGCGGGAGGCGAGCAGCCCGGTGGAGGAGTTCCTCAGCGAGATGGTGCTGGGGCGGAGCGGCAACCTGCTGCCGTACCGGGAGTTCGTCCAGGAGCGGCCGGACGTGAGCCGGGGCGAGTATGAGGCCTACAAGGCGTTCCTGCACGGGAACAAGATGCCGATCAAGTTCACTGCCGACGGGATCCATGGGGCGGAGGTGAACTTCCTGGGCAAGTCGCTGCCGGTGGCGACCGCGGTGATCCCGGCGGTGGCGATGGCGCTGGGGGGCCGGGCCGGGGCGCGCCGGGCGGCCCTGCGGCTCAAGGAAAGTGGGGTGGACCCGGTGAGCGGGGAGATTGGGGTGGACCTGCTGCAGCGGCGTCAGCAGGCACGGGCGGCCACGCAGGAGGTGCGGCGGGAGGCACGGGAGGAGGGGCGGGACATGCGCAACGACGCACTGGTGAGCGAGGCGGTCGACCGGGAACGGGCCTACAACCGGGCGGTGGAGAACGAGGTGCTCAAGGACGTGCTGATCTACGGGGGCGGCTCGTTGACGACCGCGGCGCTGATCGGCTCTACGCTGGAAAGCGTGCGGCGGGGCCTGAAGGGTCGTGCGCCGATCGAGGAAGAGGAAGAGCCCACCACGCAGCAGCCCGCCGCGCCAGCCCGAGGACCCGTGACACCAGGAGCCCGATGAGACCGAACGTGATGCAGGGCGGCAGCATGGCCCGGGGGGAGGAGGCGGCGCCGAGCGCGGTGAGATCCTTCAGCCGGATGCGCAACGCGGGCGTGAAGGCGGCCGGGCGGATGGCGGGAGAGAGCGTGACGCGGCGGGCACAGATGGCGGCGCAGCAGGACCTGAACTTCCGTCAGAGCCTGGTGGACATGTCGGTGCAGATGTTCCGGCCGCGGGGGTACGCCCCGGGTGCGGCGCCGGCTGTGGGAGTGAGCAGCAACCAGGGAGCGTTCGATGCGATCGGCCGGGCACTGGGGGAGATTGTGGGGTTCAACCGCGGCGGCCAGGCCCCCCGGAGTTCGGGAAGCAGCAGCCCGGGGCCGCGGACCTACTGGCAGCCACGGGGCGACGACGGCTGGGGGAACACGCAGCTGGGCACCCGGGGCAGCAATGAGTCGATGGCCTCCAAGGCCATCGCGGGCTTCAGCTTCCTCTGAGGACGGCCATGGCACGGCAGCGCGGGTATGAGTTCGACGAGCAGTTCACGCCGGAGCAGGCCTATGCGGTGCCGCAGTTCCGGCGGGGCAACTACGAAGGTGGCTCCCGGGGCGGCTCAATGGCGGCCGGTGACGGGGCGTGGCAGGGGGTGCAGCTGGCGGCACCGGAGTCGGGGAACGGACTGAGGGCCGGGCAGATCATGGGCAACATGCGGGAGGCGGCCGTGAATGTGGCGACGCCGAACCGGGAAGGATTCAAGACGAGCAGCGAGGCCTCGGATTTGTTCGCCGAAAGTGGCGAGGCCCTGAGCGAAGCGCAGGGGGACGCCTACAACCAGGCGCTGTCGGGGACGGGGCAGGCGCTGCTGGACCGGAGCCGGGGGCGGGCGGAGCTGAACAGCCGGCTGAGCCGGGAGATGATGAGCATTCAGGCGGCGAACGAACAGACGGCGGACAGCCGCAAGAAAGGAGGCGGGGTGCTCGGTGCGATCGGCTCGATCGTGGGCGGGATCGTCGGCGGCCCGGTAGGAGCGGGGATCGGGGCGCTGGGCAGCTTGTTCGGGTGAGGTCGGAAGCGGCCTAGAATCTCGGCAGTCTCACTGTGGGTTGAGCGCAAGCCATGGCGATGCCCACGCGGCTGTATGTCCCCCGTTCGAGTCGCATGGCTGGCGCGCCGCCTTTGAGCGCGCCGCCTCCGGCGCCATCTTCAACAGGGCGGTTCGGCGGTGACTGGTTGCAGGAGCTGCGCGACGGCGCCAGCGGCCTGGCGAGCACGATTGGCCGCAGGCGAATGATCGCCGGCGGCGTGGGCCTGGGGGCCCTGCTGGCGGCGGCGAACGAGATGGGGGACAAGAACGAGAACGCCCGGCAGAACCTGGTGGACGCCACCGGCGCCGGGGCGGGCGCGATGGCGGGCGTGATTCCGCTGGCCCTGGGCGTGACGGGCCCCCTGGGCTGGCTGGCGGGCGCGGGGCTGGCCCTGGCGGGCAGCCAGATCGGCAAGGCGGGGCTGCGGGGGGCGACGGATCTGATAGGGCTGACGACCACCGAGAGCCCGGAGGGGAGGGCGATTCGAATGGGGCTCAACGCGAGCAACGCGCAGATCAGGATGGACGCGAACCGCCGGCTGGCGAACCTGCCGATTGCGCGGCAGGAAATGGCGCTGCAGCGCGAGAACGACATGCTGCGGATGAAGCAGGATCTGGAGGCCCGTCAGCAGGCGGCTTACGCCCAGGCGGTGCTGGCCATGGCCCAGGGCGGCACCACGGCGGCGCTGAACACGATTCCGCGGATGGCCCAGCAGGTGCTGGCGATGCCGACCCCCTACTGATCGACCATGAGCGCGCTCGCTGCTGCCTACGTCCAGACGTTTCGGCCGGTCGGTCCGCTACAGGGGGTGGTGTTCGACAACGGCTCGGACCAACTGCTGGGCAGCATGCCACTGCAGACGGCGACCCTGATGGCGCCGCTGGCCCAGACGGGGCTGAACAACCAGGGGCAGCTGATGAACACGCAGCTGAACAACCGCCAGCGGACGCTGGAGATGAACACCGAGATCGCGTTCCGCGAGAAGGAGCGCAAGGACACCCGGCGGGCCACCCTGGCGGACCGGCTGCTGCAGGTGGCTTCCGGGGTTGGCCGGTCCGGGGCCCAGGACTGGGCGATGGGGCAGCTGTTCGCGCCCCAGGGGGACGGGCTGACCCGGGCGGGGAACCGCTGGGGCACTGCGCAGGCAACCTTTGAGGGGGCCCAGGCGGTCAATGCGCCGCTGCTTTCGACCTATCTTGAGGCTGGGCGAAACGCGCTTGCGGCCCGATCCGGCGTGCCGGTACCCACCACGAGGGCTTGACGATGAACCCGATGAACCTGATCAAGCCGAACCGCTTCACCTACGTGTCGCCGCATGTGCCCAAGGCGGCGGCGAGCAAGCCGGCGGAGGTGCAGGTGGCGCCGAACTTGCCATCGCCGACCCAGATGGCGCAGAACCTGGTGCAGCAGGGCGAGCAGCTGATCCAGCAGCAGGTCGGGGCTGCTCGGGATGGGGTCAATGTCGGTATCGACGGCCGCTTCCGGCTGGCGCCCCTGCAGTCCGGGCAGGCCTGGGACGCCCGAAACATTCGGGTGACCGAGAACAGGGACAACACCAACACCTACGTCGGCGCTGCCAAGACTTTGGGCGACCAGCAGTTCGAGCAGGGGCTGACGATCGCTGATCGCTACGCCCAGCTGGCCGGTAACACCACCAGCGGAGTGAGCGGCGCCATCGCCGGCGAGCAGGCCAACGACGCCGCCCGGCTGCAGCTGATGCGGGACGTGCTGATGAAGCCCAAGAGCTTCACCCAGACCCTCGCTGAGCTCACCGGGGCCATCGCCCCGATCGCCGCTCTCTTCGTCGCCTGAGCCATGGCCTCCCTCGCAACTTCCACCGGCGCCGGCGGGCAGCCCTACGGGGGCAGCATCGCGGCGTCGATCTATGACCGGGCCCAGTCGGGGCTGGTGAACCTGGCGAACCGGTACTCGGGCAATGAGGCGCTGGCTGGGATCGCGGTCGGCAAACTGGCGGACTCCTTCGGCACCAGCCTGAACACAGCAGCCCAGATCGAGTATGACAACGCCTTCCTGGGGAGTCTGACGCGGTACCAGCAGGCGACGGAGAACCTGCGCAAGGGGAACACCCTCGAGCTGCTGGCGGCTGAGACCGGCTCCAAGAAGGAGCTGCTGAGCGTGCAGGGCGAGCTGCAGCGCGGGCAGACCCAGGTCGAAGGTGGCGAGCAGCGGCGAAACATCGCCGCCACCGGCGAGCAGGACCGCCTGGGCTACCGAGTCCAGGGCGACGAGGGCCGGCGGACGCAGGACAACGCCACCGACAACACGATCCGACTGCGGGAGCACGCCAAGGGCAGCATCCGCCAGCAGGGGCAGCGGTACTACGGATGACGGCGGCCCAAGAGGTGAGCGCAGTGGCACAGTTCCTGCGCATGCTGGACAGCCCGGACCGGGAGCTGTTCATCGACACGGTGGAGAACGCCACCTCGACGATCGAGATCTGGACTTTGGCGACGGTGATGGGGTACGCCGGGGCGATGGGGGACCTGATTTCCTGGGCCAACGAGCTTTATCCGCGGATGGACCGGCGGCGGGTGCTGTTGGCGGAGGCCGACAAGATCAAGCAGGACATCGCCGACGCTCGCGAGCTGATCCGCGATGAGGCTCTGGAGCCGAAGGAGGGGTATGCGCGGATTGCGTTCCTCTCCAAGGAGCTGCGGGGTCACCTGATCGAGGTGGACAAGATGGCGCGGGTGCTGGACCGCCGGGGGCTGATTCTGGCGGGGGCGGACCGGGTGATGCGGGAGCTGCGGGGGATCTTCGCGGGCAGCAGCGAGATGGAGTCGGCGCTGGCGCGGGCGTTCAAGGCGGTGTGGGCGGTGCTGATGGACGAGCGCTGAGACGGTCAGACTGTCTCAACCCGCGTCTCGATGGTCTTGCCTTAACCTGGCAGGATGCCCGCCGCCTCTCGCGTTCTTGCCTACCGACAGGCCGCCCGGGCAGCCGCGGTGGAAGCCATGGCGGCTGCGGCGGTCTGTCCGATCCCCCTTCTGCCGGAGCAGCTCCCCGGCGAGCAACTGATCGTCGACGAGGCGCCGGCGGAGATCCTGCTGGCCCGCGAGAGCTTCGAGGCCTTCTGCACCCGCACGGGCAAGCCGCCGCCGCGGCACATGCGCGAGTGGTACGAGGTCTTCCTCACCGGCGAGAGCAACGAGCACCTGAGCTACATCGCCGGGCCTGACACGGCCCTGCTGAGCCCGCGGGGGAGCGCCAAGAGCACTTTCGTGGCGATGCTGCTGGCCTGGCTGATCGGCAAGCACGCCCTGGAGCACAAGCTGCTGCGGGTGCTCTACGTTTCCTACAACGTGCAGGTGGCCCGGGCCAAGAGCGCTGCGGTCAAGTCGATCATCGGCTCCGACGACTACAAGCTCATCTTCCCGAATGTGCGGCTCAGCCGGCAGAAGAAGGGGGACGAGCTATGGGCGATCGACTTCGCCTTTGCGGGGATCGATGTGCGTGGTGAGGACGCCTTCACCCTGGCCTGCGCCGGCCTGCGGGGGGCGATCACCTCGAAGCGGGCCAACCTGATCGTGGTGGACGACCTGATCAAGAGCCAGGCGGACATCGCCAACCCGGACGTGCGCCGAGAGATGGAGCACAACTGGAACGCGGTGATCGGCCCCACCCGCTTCGAGGGCGGCCGTTCCCTGGTGCTGGGCACCCGCTTTCACTTCGATGACATGTTCGCCACCACTTTCGTGGCCAAGAACGGCTGGAAGGTGATCGTCCAGTCGGCGCTGGAGTACAGCAATGACGGCACGCCGCGCAGCTACTGGCCGGCGATGTGGAGTCTGAAATACCTGCTGGCGCAGCAGAACAAGGACTACGTCGCCTTCGCCTACCAGTACCTCAATAAGCCGGTCTCCACCACCGAGCTGGGCATCAGCCCGGGGCTGTTTCGTATGGCCGAGCTGCCGGAGGTCTACGACGAGATCGGGGTGGGCATCGATCTCTCGGCGGGGCTGACCGAGAGGCACGACTGGACCGTGTTCACCCTGGCCGGCCGCCTGGCGGACAAGTGCTACGTGATCGACTTCCGGCGGCTGCGCACGATCGGCAACCTGGAGAAGGTGGATGCGCTCTGCGAGCTCCTGGTGGAGTGGAACCTGCTGCGGGAGGGGGATCCCGAGCAGTTCTTTGCCACCCCCAGCGAGGTGTCGATCTGGCCGGAGGCGGTGGCTTACCAGAAGTCGTTCATGGGCGACTTCCAGCGCATCTGCCACGAGGAGCGGCAGCTGTTCAACCTGCGGCCCCATCCGGTCAAGGGGCTGCGGGGCGACAAGATGACCCGGCTGCGGGGGATGATGGGCCTGCTGCAGACCGGCAAGGTGCTCTTCAACAGGTACCGGGACTTTGGCGTCATGGTCGACGAGGTCGTCAACTTCGGGCACTGCACGCATGACGACTGCGCGGACAGTCTTAACATCGTGGTTCAGGCGCTGATGCGGCGCGCACCCGTGGAAGTCGAGTACTGAGATGCCGGCCACCAAGAGCCCACGGTTTCGTGACATGCTCGAGGCCGCCAGGTCTCGCGCCTCGACCGGCGGCTCGGATACCCTGGTCGTCAGCAGCCACCTCGCGCAGCAGCGGCTGTTCATGCTGCGGCAGGGGGTGGAGTTCTACCCCAAGCAGGACACTTTCGGGCATCGCAAGATGTTCCTGCAGAACCTGATCGCCGAGAACGAGGTGGATCAGCGGCTCGAGGGGGTGGCCGACGACTTCCTGTTGGACGGCAAGGGGCTGTGGTTCTTCCGCCCCGTCAAGGACAGCTACCGGATCACGTGGTTCCCGAAGAAGGACTACCGGGCCTACTACGACGCGATGACCGAGATCGAGGAGCTGGTCCTGGTCTACAGCTTCGAGGTCAAGCCCGGGATGGGCATGGTGGCCGCTCCGGGCCCGGGCGGCAAGCAGCAGCTGTGGGTGAAGCTCGTCGTGCGCCGGGACGCCATTCAGGAGACGATCAGCCAGGCGCGGCCCAATTTGGATGCCATCGGGCCTTTCATGGGCGAGATGTTTGGCAAGACCCGGACGGTGCGCAACAGCCTGGGCTTCATCCCGGCGGTGGAGGCCTTCAACGCCATGAAGTCCACCGGCATGGACGCCACCGGCGACTTCGACTGGCTGGAAGACCAGCTACTCACTCACGACGAGCTGGTCGGCAACATCAGGGAGAACATCCGCTTCTTCGGCAACCCGACGCTGGTGTCCTCGCGGCACAAGGCGGACCTGGTCGAGGCCACCACGGGCACGCCAGCGGCCCGCCCGACGATCGCTTCGCAGGCCGGCTTCTCCGGCGAGGGGTTGCCGTCGACGCGGATGTCGCCACCGACCGGAATCGGGGGCGGACGGGATCGGGGCTTCAAAATCCCGCGGCTGATCAGCGGTCTGGAGAACACCGATCGGGTGGCTTACATCACCCCGGATGCCGTCAGCGGCGACCAGAACCTTTACGCCCGCCAGTACCGCGAGGAGTTGCGCGGGGCTCTGGGCGGGGTGGATGAGCTGGGGATCACCAGCGGCGCCACGGCCTACGAGATCAAGAGCCTGTTCGGCCGGGCGGCCACCACCGCCGGGCGGAAGTGCCGCGGACTGCTCACCTACGGGCTGTGCAAGCTCTTGGCCCTGGTGATTTACAACGAGGAGCGGGTGTTCCGCGAGAGCTTTGCGGCGGCGACCAAGCTGAAGCGCCCCGAGGCGCCGGTGCAGGAGGAGGCGAAGAACCCCGAGTCGTTCCGCAAGGAGGCCGAGGCGTTTGATGCGGCGATGGTCAAGTACGACGCCAGACTCGAGGAAGCGATCCGCAAGGCGGTGCAGGGCCAGGCGATGCCGCCCGGGGTGATGGGGCTGATTCCCGATGGGGATCGGACGGTGGAGTGGCGCTGGCGCGGACCGGTGTTCGAGGACTCGGCCGATGACGTCTTGCAGAAGAGCATTGTGGTGCGCAACCTGCAGGAGTTGGGGGTAGCCAGTGTTGAGGCGCTGAAGCATCTCTTCCCTGACAAGACAGATGAGGAGCGCAGCGCGATGTTGTCGGGCTTCCCGTTTAGGATGGCGCAGCAGACCCAGGCCAGTATCGCGACATTCCTGCAACTGGTCGCCCAGATGCAGCAGACACCGCATCCTCAGGCACCCAATCTGCCGCTCCTGGCAGACCCTAGACTGGATCTGACGCCCTACCTCTACCGGGCCTTCGATTTCCTCAAGCGCGAGCTGACCTATGCAGGGACCTACCGCGACTCCACAGGCTCCGGCGATCCCGCAGGCCTCGATGCCTTCCAGCGCTCCCGCGTCGCCCGCGGACTACCCGCAAGCGCCGGTGGCGAACCACCCCTCTTCATTCCCGACGGCTCCGGCGTCACAGGCCCCGGCAGCGCCCTATTCCCAAGCGGCGCCCCAGGCGGGCAATCCCTGGGAGCAGGCCCTTCAAGGGCTCTACAGCTCTTCGAGCGCGACGCCCAGCTACCCGGCCCCGGTTCAGCCCTCGTGGCCGACCCAACAGCCCCAGGCTGGCTACCCAATGGTGGCACCGGCTCCGGCGCCGGCTGGGGTGCTGGCCCAGCCCCCGGTGTTCCAGCAGCCGGTCTACAGCCCCGGGGCCTACCAGCAGCCCCAGACATGGCTGCCATCGCCGCAGCCGGCGCCGCTGGCGATCCCTTCACAGCCGGCTACCGCCGCACCAACGGGCGACCCGTATCTGGAAAGCCTCAGCGGCGCAAGCCGTGAGGTTCTGCAGCACTTCGGGCCCGAGGCCCCGGCGCTACTGAACCACTACTCCTGCGTCGTCGAGGACGCCCTGCTGCGCCAGGCCCAGCAGACCCTGGAGTTGACCGCCAATGCCCAGCAACTGTGGCAGCAGCTGCAGAACGCCCACACCCTGATCACCGCCGCCGCTGAGGATAACGCCGCGTACCACACGGTGCTCTCCTCGCCGCCCCTGCTGGCCCAGTACGCCACCGAGTTCTTCGGTCCTGGTGGTCCCGGCGAGCTGCCCCAGGCGCCCGCTGGCGAGACTCCTCGGGACCGCCTGGCGGCCGAAGTGGCCTACGGCGAATCCAGCGGCCGCATGCTGCCGCCCCGCGGCGGTCTTCGCGGCGGCGAGCTGCCTGAGGGCTACGGCCAGGCCGCCATGGCCCAGGTGTCCCAGCACCAGGCCGAGGTTCAGCCCCGGCAGCTGCCGCCCCAGGCGCCCGCTCCCCAGGCCCAGGCGCCCTACCAGCGACCCCAGCTGGAGGTGCAGGCCCCCGGGCAGGCGCCGGCCGGCAACCCCGGTGACTTTTGGCAAACCTTCTCCTACCTGATGGACCACGACCCTCGGGCGGCCGCCCGGTTCTACGACCAGAACCTGACCCCTCAGGTGCTCATGTCCCGCCAGCTGATGGGTGAGAACTGATGAACGCCTCCAACTTCGTCCCGTTGGCTCCGCATCTGCAGCAGCCGGGCTCGGTCATGGCGTTGGCCTGGAAGGACAACCTCAAGCAGCAAGTGCTGGCCCAGGGCGGCCAGCTGCCGGGGCATGCCGGCATTGCCCAGATCGCTGCGGCGGCCGGCGCCGATCTGAACGACCAGGCGGCCGTCACCGCCGCCTTGGCACAAGCCGTTGGCGCTGCCGCCTGAGGCGGATCCCCGGGCGCGCATCGAAGCCCTGGAGCTGATTCGCGAGCTGACGCCGCTACTCGAGGAGGCGCGCCTCAACGAGTGCGGGGTGGCCGAAGTCGGCTACCACTGCACGATGCGCTCCACGGCGGCCGGGCGGGTCGGCGTGATTCTGGGGGATTACATGACGCCGGCGCAGGCCGATGCCGCCCTGTGGCACGACCTGTCGGCCTCTGATCAGCTGGCCCGAGGCTGCCTGCCCGGTTGGGACCTGCTGGGTCCCTCGCGGCGGGCTGCGGTGCTCAGTTTCCTCTACGGGCCGGGCTGCGGCGACGCGGCGGGCATGAGCGGTGAGCGGGTCCACCGGCGCCGGCAGCTGCGCTCGATCTGGGGCCAGCCGGGCGCCGTGGAGCGCCTGCTGCTGCAGTTCGATCGCGACAGCCTTGGTAGACTTTCGCCTGAGCTTGCAAACCGTCGTCAACGTGAAGCAGTCCTCTGGCAATCGGAAGCCGTCATGATTCAGACCCTCAAGGCCCGGCAGGACACGTTCCTGAAGAAAGCCCCCATCCCCAGTAGCTACCTGTCCGCTTCCGGTCGCGTGAAGGTCGCCGCCGGGGAGACGATTCGCGTCGCAGCCCTCAAGGACCTGGCCGAGGACGCCCACGATCAGGTCACCCTGGCCGATGGGGCGGGCACCTGGTTCCTCTACGGACCCCACTTCGCCCCGGAGACCCTGCAGGCGCCGGCCAAGGGCCGGGTCACCACGGTCGACTGGGCCAGCCTGGACGCCCTGGTGGGGCGCTACTTCACGGTGCGGGAGGTGCTGCGGGGCGACCTACGGCGCCGCCCGGCTGCCGGATCGGCCGAGGAGCGCAACATCCTGGCGGTGATCAAGGACGCCGACGCGATCCGGGAGCACTGGGGCGGGCCAATCCTGATCACCAGCGGCTACCGGCCCGAGCCATTCAACCGGGCGGCCAGGGGCGTCCCCAACAGCCGCCACGTCGCGGGCGATGCCCTGGACATCTGCCCGGCCGATGGCGACCTCAACGGCTTCTACCAGTGGCTGCGCATCCGCTGGAGCGGCGCCCTGGGCGACGGGCGATCCAGGGGCTTTCTGCACATCGACAAGCGCAACGGCGGCGGCTTCCACCCGAAGGCCGGCGTCACCCCATTCGTCACCTGGAACTACTGACCATGCTCGAGACCTAGCTGAAGCACGCGCACCCCGGGCTGCCGCGGGCAGTCGGCTCGAAGCGCCAGTTCGGCCTGTAGCCGAAGCGTGACGACAACCCGCCCGCAAGGGCACAACTAGAGAGCGAAATGCCAAACTGGGTGACGAACAAGGTGCAGGCCCCGAGCCATGTGATCCGGGCGATGCTGAACGAGAAAGGCCGCGTGGACTTCAACACGGTCGCGCCTTTCCCTGGGCCGCACAACGACTGGGATGCCATCTACGGACACGCCGAGATGGCTGCTAAAGCGGTGCTCGGCATCGCAATCAGCGACCACCCGCTGATTGCCGCGCTGGAGCGGGGCAACCGCGAGCGCGTGGACATCAAGGGTATGCACGAAGACCCGTTTCGGCAGTTCGTTGGTATGCTGGAGAACTACCGCGCCTGCGGCTACCTGCATGGCATGGACTTCGCCCGCAAGGTGTGGGGCACGAAGTGGAACGCCTGCAAACCAACTGCCGAGCCCGACGAGGGACGCTGCCAGTTCGACACCGCGTGGTCATGCCCGATGGGCGTGCTGTTGAAGGTGTCGGAGCGCTTCCCCGACGACGCAATCACCGTGACCTTCGCCGACGAGGACATCGGCAGCAACTGCGGTACGTTCACGCTCAAGGCCGGGCAGATGGTGGAGCAGGACATTGCGCCGAGCTGGAGCGATCTGGACGAGGCCGGCAAGGCGAAGTGGAAGGCGTTCGCGCACCAGGTTAAGGACTGGCAGCCTGAGACGGAAGACGACCAAGCCTGAGGCCTAACCAGACCATGAGCAGCGCCCCTATCCAGTTCCGGGTGATCGTCAACGAGGATGAGCGCACGCTGCAGTGGCGACATGCCTTTGCGGTGGACGCCAGCGGGGCTTTCTGCCCGGGCGTCTGGAGTGACTGGGAGTCCGTCGAGGAGTGGGGCCTTGTGGCGGCCTACCGGGCCGACGAAGAGGAGCGCCGACAGCGGCAGATTGCCGATGCTTAGGTGGTCTGTGGCATCACGCCACTTCCCCCAGCCACACCCGGTAAGGATACTGCGGGTGAACCTCATGGGCAGCCCAGCCGTCAGGCGGCACTCCGATGAAATTGACGTGCCAGCCGGGGATCGGCTGAGGTGGCGTGATGGCGTTGCCTTGCTCATCCAGCTCGGCTTGGATGATGTCACCGATCACGTCCAGAGCGTAAGAGTGAGAGCCTACAACTGGATTGCCGTCGTCGTTCAGTAGTCCAGCAGCCGCAAGCGCCGCTATGCCGGTGGCTTCGTCAAGGAAGCGGAATCGGGATGGCGGGTGGGTGTTGGTCATGGCCAAACGCTAGGCCAATGCCTGCTTAGAAGCGTTGTCGGCGGTGTCATCTCGATGTCACATTGGCGACAGGCTATTGTGCCGTCAGGGTCTGGAGTGTGGCGTTGCTAAGCGGCTCATTCCAGCCGGTAAAACGCGCAATTGTGCCATTTAGGAACTCTCCGGCTTGAGTGCGACCGAACATTATCCGATCCACTGTCGGCAGCGTGCCGCTGGCGTCCGTTAGCACGGCGCCGCCGTTGACGCTGATAGCAAAGTCGTTCTCGTTCAGTCGCACAGCAACACGAATCCTGACACCAGCGGACATCGTGCCGCCGTCAATGTTGGCCTGCTCAACGCCGCCATCAACCACCACTAAGCGCGGGTCGGTGCCGCTCGTAATCACCGAGGCTCTTTCGTTTGCCGTGTTGTCGTTGAAACTCACTACGCCACGGACACCTACAGCAGGGCTACGGAACTCAAGGTAAAAGCTGCGAATGTTGTTTGCAATTGCGCTATTGATCAGATCGACAAAAGATGCCGAGCGGGTGGTGGTGGCTGTGGCGGTGGGGATCACGCTCGTAGCAGACGTGCCCTGCTCTAGCTGGGGCATCCCGATGCGGAGGGTGATGTCGATGGCGGCGCCGTTGCCATGAGAAAACAGAATATCGCTTGTAACGCGCTCGATTGACGCATCTGCCATTGTGCGCGATGCAGTATATCGCGTTAATATATTAGTGGGAGTAAATGTAGTATCTGTTTTTTGAAGTAGCACGCCGACTGCGCTTCGCCCGGTCACTCTTTGAGTAAATTTGTCAATGTTTGCAGTGGAACCTCCGACAACTGCTATCCATGAAGCTGCTGTCCACGACTGTCCATCAGCCGCTATTGTCGCCGTTGCGGCTTCCGGCTGCACAACTGCTGAGTTTGTAGCATTTGTCGTCCCAGACCACCTAATATCACTCCAAATTATTCCATTTGTCGTTCCCGTTCCAACTATTTCTTTTTGAAGGCCGCTTGGAGTATTAGAGATACTCCAGTTGATTGGATTGGTCCCCGGTATACCAGCAACCGCACCCACCATCGTGTTGTTGCGGATGTGGTTGGTACGTGCCTCCTCAACCAACAACCCGAGGCTTTCGCCCGTCTCGGGATTGTGGTCGAAGGGTGGTGCATTCGTGCTAGCGGTCTGCAGCACTCCAGCGCTATCAAAAAATGTGCCGCTGCTGGCTCGGGAAAGCGTCACCAGCGGCTGACCGCTGACAACATCAACCAGTGACTGATTCTGGGCAAACAACAGGTCAAGTGCTGGGGCAACTCCAGCAAGCCTCCAAAGGGGGTCAATGGACCCACTGCCGCTGCTGCCGACGCCTCCGCTGATCGCCTGCAGGCGTGTGCCTCGAACTCTCATCAGGTGAGCTCACTGACTTCGAGGACGCCGTCAGCGCCGCCAGCCCGGATGACGGCGATGTTGGGGGTCCCCGGCAGCTCGATGTCCAGCCGCTCGCCCAGGGAGATCAGATGGGACGTGCCGGCGTTGGCCGTCTGGGGGGTGCTACCCACCGAGAAGCGGATGTCGGCCGATCGGGCCAGAAGGCTGGCGCGCCGGCAGGTGTTTGTCAGAGCTGTGTTCACGCTGGCGGCGCCTGCGGCCAGCTGGCGAGCCAGCAAAGGACGTCCTAGGGGTTCGACGCTGGCCCGCGCCGAGAAACTCGGAGTACCGACAGATCCGCCCGGGGCGGGGTAGGGCTCCAGGAACTCGATATTGCGCAGCACCTGGTAGTAGAGCCGCGACTCGTCGCGCAGCAATGCGGACTCGTCGTGAATGCTGACCAGTTGCACCGTCCGGCCAGAGGTGCGATCGATGACAGAGGTCATGGCGGGCTCGGGCATACTGCAACTCCACGTCGGAGTCGCTGCGTGCGCTCAGTCTATCGCCACCCGCCTGGCCTCCTCAGATGCAGCGTACGGAGAAGGTACGCCTTGCAGTTTGTCAGATCACAGCGGGCTCGAGCACCTTGGTCAGCGGCCACCGCCTTCTGTGGCGCCAGTAGGCGGTGGCGTAGGGGACGCCGGCTATTGCCGCGGCCTCCTTCAGGGTCATGCGCTTCCCCTGGTACTCGATGCAGATACAGCTGCGGCGATTGCGGTTCTGGGCGGCGCGGCCCAGCCACACGCAGTTGCCAGGCCCGTAGCCCTTGGCGTTGTCGATGCGTTCGATCGTGGCACGGGGGGTCGGCCTGGGGCCCATGTCTGCCAGGAACGCAGCGAAGTCGTCCCAGCGTGGGTCAACGGTGATTTCGCGGCCGCCGTAGCGGGGGTAGTCCTTGGACCTGGGGTTGTTGCAGCGGTTGCGCAGGTTCAGCCAGTAGGTGTACTCCGGAGAGCGCTTCGACTGCCCATGCGAACGGCTGCGTGCTGCGGTGACCTCTCGTCGCAGGCAGCCGCAGGAGCGGATCAGGCCGCCGCGTAGGTGGCTGCTGATGCAGACCTTCTCGTTGCCGCAGTCGCAGCGACAGAGCCAGCGGGCGGCCGTGCCCTTGGCTCTGTGAGCCTGCACGAGGACGACGAGGCGCCCGAAGCGTTGACCGATGAGTGAGATGCGAGCTGACAATGAGAATGCCTGGATCGTTTGACCCAGGCATCGTAGGAGGATTTGACTGGAACCGGCGATGAGAGCTGGGTTTTCGCTAGATGCAGCGGACTGAGAGAGTCGACGGATCGAACTTTACAAGATCTCCGAATTGGATTTCGGTGACGACGCTAAGTGCGTCCTGGAAGAGAAGGTTGCCGCCGGCGTTGGCGTCCCAGAGGGCGGCGTGGCTGGCGAAAGCGCTCGAGCCGTTGACGGCGCTGTTGGTGATGATCACGGTCTGGGCGTTGAGCCGCTCGAAGCCGCCGCCGCCCACCGGGGTCACGGCGGCCAGGTCGGCCTGGGGCAGCTGGATGCGGTTGCTGTTGCCGGTCACCGTGGGGGTGATGTTGGCGGCCGATCCGTCGCCGCCCGGGCTGGCGCTGTGGATGGTGACGAAAAGGCCGGTGGGGGCCTCCGGCATGGTCGTGCCGCGCACCCAGTTCAGGATCTGCGTGGCCAGGTACTGAGAGAACGGCATGGATCCGCGAGAGCCTTCTCTCTCATTCTGGCAGATAGATGAGACAGCCTGGATCAAGTAGCCAGGGCGCCTACCAGGCGACCTTGCCCCAGGCCGGTCCAGTTGAGGTTGGTGATCGTGATGACGTTGTCCCGGGTCACCCCGCGGGTGATCCGGATCTCGTCCATGTAGCCGTTGTAGAACCAGGGCGTGTTGGTGTTGGCGCCGTCGCGCCCGATCGTGAAAGCGCGGCTCGAGATGTCGACCGCGTTGGTGAAGGTGGTGCCATCGACCACGCCGTTGATGGTGTAGCGCCAGACACCGATGGCGTCACGGCTAAGGCGCAGGCGGTTCCAGCGCCCCAGCTGCACGCTGGTCAGGGAGACGCCGCGGAAGGCGCCGTTGATGAACAGGTCCAGCTTCAGCTGGCTGGTGAGCACCCACAGGAAGCCGTCGGGGTAGGAAGCCGCTCCGCCGATCGGATTGGTGGAGTAGAGGACCGCGTTCACCGGCGGCACGGCCAGCGGAAACACGTCCATCTCGATCGTCAGGGCGCCGGTCCCGAAAGAGAAGAACACCGAGCGGCGCTGCGTGTCGCCGCCGGTGGAGCCCAGGGTGAGGTAGGCATTGCTGCCGGCGCTGAACAGCAGGCTCTGGCCGCCCTGGGTGCTCTCGATCGTACTTTTGGAGACGTTGACGCTGTCAACGGCCAGGGCCCGGGGGCTGCTGTCGAGCACGGTGGAACCGGGCTCGTTGCCGCGAATGAAGAGCACGACCCGATCGAAATCTGGGTCGCTGAAGTCCGCCGGCGGCCCGGGGAGCGACATGAAGCCTAGCCGAGGGCCCAGGGCCGACTCGCTGGTGGGGATGTCAGCGACGTGGCCCAGGGTGGTCCAGTTGGCGGCGTCACCCGAGTACTGCAGGGTGAGGCCGGAGACGCCACCGCTGGTCTGCCCGGCCGTGGCCAGGCGTAGGCCGTCGGCAGTGACGGGCTCGCCGGCGTCGAGCTGGATCCAGCTGCCGATCTGCTCCATGCTCGGCCGATCCCAGCTGCAGTTGAGCGTGGTACTGAGGTCCTGGGTGTTGGTGAGCAGGCCGGAACTGGGAAGCGGCAAGCTGGTGACGGTGATCCCGGGCAGGCGGTTGCGGCCCTGGTGTAGGGCGATCTGCGAGAGGGAGAAAGCACCGGAAAAGCCCAGGTAGGGGCGCAGGTCCACCAGACGCCAATAGCGGGCGATGGCCGAGGGCGGACTGCCGAAGGGAGCGACCGGCGGAGTAAAGGCGCCGTCGTAGACAGCGCCGCGCTCGATGCGTACATCATTGAGGCGGCCCTGAAAGTACCACTGGTCGGCGCCATCGGCGAGCCGTGCCCGGCCGATGGTCCAATTCGTGGCGGTGTAATTGGTGACATCGGTCCAGGGGGAGCCCACCGGGCTGCCGTTCATGTAGAGGGTGGTGACCCCCGAGCGGCGCACGACGGCGATGTGGTAGCGGACGCCGGCGACCGTCGGCTCACCCAGGATCCGGATGGCGCCGCCGACGTAGAGGCAGAGCTGGCGGCCGGTGGCAACGCGGTTGACGCGCAGGCAGAACTGGGATTCAGGCTCAGCGGTGCGGGCGTCGAGCAGGGCCTGAAAGAACTCGGGGTCCCGCCCCTCTCCGGTGCGGGTGGCCCAGAGGGTGACCGTGAAGTCGCCAGTCCCCAGGGCCAGTGACGGGCTGGAAGGCACCTCCATCCAGTCGCCGAAGGCGTCGAAGGTGGCCTGGCTTCCGCCCCACTTGCCGCCGGGGATCTGGGTGACGTTGCCGAAGGGGATGATCAAATGGTCGTAGGGGCCGCTGTCGCGAAAGACGTTGTCGTTGCCGTTCATCCGGGCGAACAGCAGCAGGTTGTTGAAGCGCAGATCGGTCGTCGCCGGACCTGACTCGGCGGGCTCGTTGCCGGCCGGTAGGCTCAGCGGCGGGCCGAAAGGGGTGTACTGGATCGGGGCGTTGCGGGGCTGGAAGTTGCGGTGGTAGCGGGCGACGCCGCGGGTGACGCGGATGTCGGCCATGAAGCCGGCGAAGGGTGATGGGACGTTCGGAGGCTCGCCCGGGCCCCGTCCGATGAGCAGTGCGCCGGCGGTCAGATCCAGATCGAAGCGCCAGCCGTAGGGATCGACCTGGCCGTTGATATAGAGGCGCCAGATCTGATCCTCCCTGGAGAGAGCGACGTGGGTCCAGGCGTTGGCCGGAACAACGCGGGAGCGGACCGAGAGGGGCACTGGGTTGTCGGTGGCGAACGGGCTGGCATTGCGGTAGCCGTTGTTGACCCACAACAGCAGGGCACCGCCCGAGTTGACGTCCAGGCGAAAACTGTTGGGGTGGGCAGAAGCGTCAATCGTCCGGCTGTTGCTGAACAGCGTGCGCGTATTCCCTGTCGGTAGCCGGTAGATCCAGGCCTCGATCGTGAAGGATTCGCGGCCGAAGCGGAAACCGGGCGAGGGCTCATAGGCGATGGCGTCCTCCACGCCATCGAAGGCGATGGAGGTGCGCTCGAAGAAACCACCGATGTCCGGAAAGCGGGCCTGGGCGATGGAGTACTTGACGTTGCCCAGGGGGATCGCCTGATGAGAGAAGGCGGAGTAATCAACGAAGAATGGAGTGTCCGGGTATCCGGATCCCGGCAAGTGCAGGCTGACGAAAGAGCGCAGCGAGTCAGGCTCTTGGACCGGGACGGGCTTGCTGCGGAAGCGGGGGAAGCCGCTGGTGACGCCGCGGCGCACGGGGCTGGACCCGTATTCGAAGGTGAGCGCCAGGCTGGCGTCGAGGAAGATCGGATCCCAGGAGGGCGCGTCGGTGGTCGCCGTGGCTTCCGGGCTGCGAAATGAGATCGGCTCGACTCCTGCCAGGAGAACGTCAAAGTTCAGGGCCAGCACGGGCGGGTCGACATCCCAGGCGTTGGCAATGCGTTCGTCGACACCAGCAGTGATTGCATAGCCGCCGCCGGAGACGGTCGTGGGTGCCATGTCCAGCTCATGACCGACGCAAAGGACGCCTAGGCCAGGGCTGACGCCGACGGCCGAAGTGGCAAAGACCACCCAGTTGTCCTCGACCTTGAACCAGGGCCCTGGCCGGCGGGTGGAGTTCTGGTCCGTGCGACCCGGGACGCCGTGGGCAATGACGTGCCGATAGGAAATGTTGCCCTCGTAATCCCTGGAGTTGATATAGGAGGAGGAGGTCACGAAGCCGCCACCGATGTGGATGGTGTCATCGGCATCGACGACCAAGGACAAGTTGCTGGTGTTCTGATCGAATTGGGTTCTGGCCATCCGCTCCCGTAACGTGAAGTCCGCGTTCAGTCGCAGCCAGCCCTGCTCGCCATCTCCGGTGAGGGTGATCGAGCCGTCGCCGTGGAGGGCGATCGGCCCCCCAAAGGCGGTGCCGCTGCCGTCGGTGTACTTGTGGAGCAGCGAAGGCGACAGAAAGTCCGAGTCGCATTCAACGACCCAGGTGTAACCGGGCGCGGCGTTGAACTTGGCGCCAGAGAGGATCAGGCGGCCATCAGGCCTGATTCGGGGGCCGTTGCGTCTGACAAAAGAGTTAAGGCTCAAACCAGAGTTCAGCGTGCCACCGGCCAGTCCGCGAATGCTGATGACATTGCCGTTGCTGGGGTTGACAGAGATATAGCAATGCTCGAAGGCTCCTTGCTGGCAGGTGAAGATCAGCCGGTCACGGCCGGGGTGGTAGGTGACATCGACGCAGCTGCCGATGTCATTGCTGAAGGTGTTGGACTGAACGAAGAAGTCAGCCTGAATGTTGCGCTTCCAGGCGATGGTCCCATCGGAGCGGACCCGGATGACGTAGAGGCCTCGTGGGTTGTTGTTGCCCTCTCCCACAAAGGGGATCAGGAAGTGGTTTCGGAACATCACCATGTCCTCGGAGTTCGGCAGCCCGGCGCACTGCCAGCCGCCGGTGTCGCCGGGGTCGACGAAGATGTGGGACAGGCGGCTCCAGAGCACCTGGCCCGACGGGGAGCGAAAGACGATGGCCAGTAGTCGCTGGGAAGAAGGTGCCCCAGCCGGCAGGAAGTAGAACGTGTGGTACGTGTAATTGCTCGGCGTCAGGCAGATGCTGCTCCGGGGCTCAGGAGCCCCGGAGGAGACCTCGGTCGGCGTCGCCAGCCGGGACACCCACATGCGGGGGCCCAGGGCGTTGGAGATCAGGGTCGAAGCCCCGAAGCCGCCGCGGCCAACAAGGAAGCCGCCAGCCAGGCTGCGCAGGGGCTCGCGGATCGAGGGAGTGCCGGTGAGTCCGCCGCGGCCGGTAAGAAAGCCGCTGCCCAGGGGCCTGTCGCGTCGGCCGGCGAACAGGCCCGAGCCTGGGGCCCGCAGCTGCCCCAAGCCGGTGAGGTTGCCTTCAAGTTTGGCGACGGCGACCCGCAGACGCGAGCGACCCATGCCCAGGCCGCCACGGCCGATCAGGGCAACCTGCAACCGGGTGGTGGGACTGACCCGCAGGGTCAGTCCGAACGGGGTCGCCTGCCACTGGGAGCAAGAGACGACGACGGCGTACTTCCCGGGAGGGAAGGGGATCAGCGACTCGTCGGGGCTGATCGTGTTGACAATGTCGACGCCGCGGGCGTTGCCTCGCTCGTCCAGGCCGATGCTGCCGGTCTCCGAGCGCAGGCCGACGGAGACGAAGCGCTGGGTCCACTTGTTGCCGGTGACGGTCTGGACCTGGATGGCGCCAGGGACCAGTAACTCGAAGGAAAAGAACAGGGACTGGGTGCCGGCTTCGGCGCCGATGAAGCCGGACAGGTGGGCCTTGATGTCGGTGATCGCCCCGAGGTCCTTGCTGTCGCGCAGCGAATCGAAGCGGACGAACTCAGGCCGGTTGAACGAGGGGGCACCGCCCGCCGGCTGGATCGACATGGTCCCCTGTGCGCCTGGGCGATCGGGCCATTCTGGCAGCGCCACAGCGGGCGCCTTGCATCAGGTGGCACTCAAGGCGGCGATCAGCCGGCCATGGCCGGTGGCGTAGACCAAGGGGAACTCGTTCGGCGGACGGGCGTTGAGCCAGGGGCGCCCCAGGGATCCGCGGCCCGTGAGCCGGCTGGCGGGGATGTTGAGCTGGCTGCGCTGCAGGCTGGCGCGGCTGGCCATGCGAACCAGCAGCAGGCGCCGCACCCGGGTCAGATCGGGATCGGTGTCGAGGACCATGCTCAGGCTTCCCCTGCCGCGCAGGCGGCCGCGAGGGCCCCAGGCGGCGTTGGCCTGCAGCCCGCCTCGCCCCCGCAGGCTCATGCGCAACCGGCGGGTCTGCTGGGCAAAGAGCACCCCCAGGGCCAGGCTGCCCCGGCCGGCCAGTGGACGGGGGATACCTGGATTGAGGCTGCCAGTGGGGCGCTTGGTGGGCGGGGCGGTGGAGAGGTCCTCCTCGCTAAAGCCCAGCAGCTGCAGCCGCTGGCGGCAGTAGGTGCCGTTATTCCAGTCGTAGGCCAGCAGGACGCCAGGGCTGTCGGCGCGGAACAGGCGGTCGGCCGGCAGGGCCAGGCCCTGGACCGCCAATAGCCAGCGGGGGTCAGCCGCGCTGACGGCGGTGTCGGTACGAGCCGGCAAGGGGCCATTCCAGCGGCCGTAGCGCAGCAGCTGCTCGCCCTGGGAGACGAACGCGGCTGCGGCAGTGCCATTGAGCCGGTAGGCCCCATCTTGCAGCCAGGGGCTCAGCACCGGCAGTCCGTCGGGGCGGTCGGGCAGGTTGGCAACGACAAAGCCGGTGGCCTTGGGGTCGTAGTCGGCCTTGGCCGCGATCGCCGGGAAGTCGGCCAGGGTGGTGTAGGCCGCGGCCGAGCCCATGGAGGCGTCGGCAGCCAGCAGGCGGGTCATGCCGTAGCTGAGCAGCAGGCCGGCGGAGCGCTCGGCCGGCTCGGCCCCGAAGACCACATCGGCCGGCGCCGGCGGCCGACGCTCGGCGATGAAGGTCGGAAACAGGATCTGCAGGGGCGGCAGAGCGAGCGCCGGGCCCGGCACCCGGATGCCGCGCTCCACCAACTGCTGCTCCAGCGGCGGCAGGGCCCGCTCGATCTGGACGAGCAGGGCGGAAGGGACGGCCTGCAGGCGGCGGATCAGCAGGCCGTCGGTGACGAAGGCACTGATGCGCCGGCGATGGAACCAGGAGCGCCGCAGATTGCGCACCACCAGCCGGGGGGAGAGCGGCAGGCTGTCGTCGAGGTCGCGGATAACGTCGTTGTTCCAGGCCAGCACCTCCTCCAGGTGCAGCACCAGGCAGCGAGCCCCTTCGATCGGCAGGGGTAGCAGCACCTCGCGGCGGTAAAGGCCGTTGGTCAGGTCCAGGTAGGGCACCCCGGGGGTGTCCGGGGAGACCTGGGCACGGAGGACGGACTGCAGGACGCCCAGCTCGGGGTAGGCCCCGTAGATGTCGAAGGCACGCTCGGAGAAGATGACCCGCCGGCCGGGATTGGCGCGGAAGTCCGGCAGGGCCAGGTCGGTGGGAATGTAGCCGGGCAGGGTGTCGCTCAGGGGCAGGGCGACCCAACTCAGGCCGGTGGCGGCGCCCAGGCGCAGGCGGCCGTCGGGGCCGGTGCGACGGCTGAACCAGACATGGCCCAGGCCGACCGGCGGTGGCGCTTCGTAGGAGGGAATGCTCTGCAGGCCGGCCCGGTGGCCGCCGACGCCGACCAGCCGGCAGACCAGGGAGGCGGAAGGCTGCAGCGAGGCCTGCAGACCGCCCCGGCCGGCCAGGAAGGCCTCGGGGCGCAGGACGGACAGCCGACGCCCCAGGTGCCCACGGCCAGCCAGAGCCAGGCGCGGGGCCTCAAGCGCGAACGTGTGCAACTCCAGAGCAAAAGGCGCTTCCTGCCACTGGCTGGTGGTGATGACGACGCGGTAGGTGCCGGGCGGGAGGCGCCGGCGGGACTCGTCGGCGGCGGTGTTGGCGGCATCGACGAAGACCGCCCGACCGTCGTCGGCCAGGGGGAAGCGATCGCCGTTGGCGGACTGCAGGGCCGCCTCGATGAAGCGGTCAGTGAATGGTTGCTGCGGCAGCAGGCGCAGGAAAACGCTGGCCGGCCGGGGCAGGTAAAAGAGCAGCAGCAGGGTGGCGGCGCCGGCGCTCTCGCCGATCACGCCCGCGTGGACGCTGAACTGGGTGGTCAGCGGGCCCAGATCCCGCCAGGGCCGGCCCGCCCCCTGCTGGGCCATCGGCGGCGCGGGCGGCGTCACAGCCCAGCGTAGAAGGTGCGGGAACCTGGGGCCTGGGGCCGCAACCGGTAGGCCATGCTGCGGTGCACCAGGGGCCGGATGCGATGGACCAGGGTGTCGGTCTCCCACTGGTCCCAGGCGAAGACGCCCTGGCGGCGCGAGCCGGCGGCGATGCGCCCGGGAGTCCCCAGGCCCTCCAGCCAGCCAAGCAGTTCAGCGTGACTGGGGGCGGGTCCATGCAGGCGCAGGCGGGCGCTTTCGGGGGCGCGCACCCCTTCATCGAGCCAGGCGGCCGCCAGGCCGGGGAGCCCCGCGGCCTCCAGGGCTGCCATGGTGATCCGGCGCTGGTCACGGGGGTAGAGCAGGCTGTAGGCGCCCCAGAGCTCCGGGCATGTGAACTCGGCGGTCAGGTCGTCATAGACCGCATCGCTCTCCAGCCGGTTCCAGCGGACCTTGAGGGTATTGGGGTGGGGGTGCAGGCGCCGCAAAGTCCGCACCTGGTGGTCCAGGTAGGTCCTCTCCAGCTCGGAGCGGCGCAGCATCAGCCAGAGGCGGGAGCGCTGCCCCCGCAGTTCGAGGCTGCCGCGGCGCCCCAGGCAGTAGCAGATCACGCGGGTCGCAAACGGGATCGCGGTCATTGAGGAGCTGCAGGAAAAGGTGCCGGCGGGTGATCGGGCTGTAGTCGAGGAGTTGCTCGGCCGCCTTGGCGGCGTTGGCCGGATCGAGCAGCAGGGCCAGGCGCCGGCTGCGCAGGCGGGCCCGGCAGGAGATGCCCAGGATGGTCTGCATCCACTGGGCCAGCAGGACGGCTTCTTCGGCGCTGCGGGCGACGCCGCGGAGCTCGAAGCCGCGGGGCGTGCGGCGGCCGTGGTCGCTGAACAGCCAGGCGATGGCCCGGGCGCCGCAGAGCTCCAGGCAGGCCGAGGAGATGCGGCGCTCGCCGCGGGGCACGAAGAGGTTGTAGAGGGGGCGCAGGCGGTCGCTGGTGATCTTGAAGCGCAGGGCCGGCGGCACCGCGTACTTCTGCCTGAGGCGGGCGCGGGTCTGGGTGATGCGGGCGGATGTCGGGAAAAACCGCTGGATTTCTTCGACCTTCTCGTGGAAATAGGCGGCCTGGGCCTGGGGGCCGCTCCAGACGATCTCGATGTAACTGGCCGTGGGACGGCGCAGGAGGTGAAAGCTGCCACTGGAGACAAGCACGGAGGACAGGCCGCGAGCCTGGTCTGGCGTCATTCAGAGTTTTCCCGATTCACGAGTCCTACAGTAAGACACGTCATGCGACACGGGAGACACCCCGACCATGTGGATCGACAACGACTTTCCCAAGCTGCTCGGGGTTGAGCTTCACCGCCCCCACCCCAGCTATATCGTCGAGACGGTTTCCGCGCCCCTGGTGGTGTGGGACTGGGGCAAATCGCCCGGCCAGACGGTGCAACTGGACCGGTACCGCTTCTGGGGGAACCCCGGAACCAAGGATTCCCGTGAGCGCACCGCCGACCAGACTCTTGGCACGGCGTCCTCTCGGAATATCGTCAAGGACAAGGTGCTGGTGTCGCTCAAGGAGTACACCGGCCCTGCCGACCCGATCGATCCTTCGGCCCCTTCGACCTTCAAGGTGAGCCGCGAAACGCTGCTCACCGGTCAGCGCCTGCTGCTCGATTACGGGAACATCCAGATGTTCCACCAGAGCATCGGTTCGATGACGATGCTCGACGACTACCGGCGCTGGAAGGACCGGGTCTTCTCCGACGAACTGTTCAAGGCCGAATCCAACGGACCCGCCTCTTCCACTCGCGGTGGCTATTACTACCCCGGGGCCAAGGTCCGCGCCGGCAGTGCGCCCTTCCTCACCTACGCCGGCACCGGCGCCGACACCGGCAAGTTCTCGGTGAAGAACGATCTGCTGCCCGTTGTCAAGGACATGGGTGAGCGAAATGTGCCGCGCTTTGATGGCGGCTTCTACCGCTGCATCTACGCCCCCACCGCGGGCATGCACCTGCGCCAGGACCCGGACTTCCGTGAAATTGCCCGCTACCCGGGCAACGGGATGATTGATCCGATGAACCCGGCGATGCACCCCAACGCCCACAACTTTCTGGGCATGGGGCCCGCCTACGGCCAGGCCGGCTCGATCAACGGCCAGCACACCGCTCCCACCGGCTTCCTGTTCGAGGGTGTCCGCTGGTTCGAGTCCACCAATCTGGCGGCCAAGAGCCTGCAGGTGACCATCACCAGCGCCAGCATCACCAACGCGGTGACCCCCTCGGCGCCGCTACTGTTCTTCGGGCCGCAGTCGGTTGGTGTTGGCATCGGCGGTAAAGATGCCCAGATTCTTCTCAGCAATGACGACGACTTTGGGCGCTTTATTATTATGGTGTGGAGTCTTTTCGGTGGCTTCGAGCTGCTGAACCGTGATTTTGTCACGGTGGCCTACTCCTTCGCCTACTGAGCCCTCCTGCTGAATCACCACCCACCCACGTAGGAGACTTCCACGTCCATGACCAAGCCCATCTACCCCGGCAACTTCATCAACCGGCTGTCGGGTTACCAGAACCAGTCCGTCATCGCCCTGCCCGGCCGGCGCTACTTTTCGGTCGTCGGCTACGCCTTGATCGGCGCCGTCGGCGCCAACAGCTGGTCGATCACCATTCCCAGCCCCGACCTGCGGCCCGACGACAAGCCCCGCCCTGACCGGGTGGGTCTGACCATCCCCGCCGGCGCCAACCTCTACTCGATCGGCTTCCGCATCCCGGACATGCGCCGGGATCGGTCGGTCGGCACCGCCACCAGCGGCCTGGTCGGCACCAACACCAACCGGCTCAAGCTGGCAGACGCTGTCGCCAACGACAACACCATCACCGCCGCCAACGTGGCCACCTCTTCGGCGGCGGCCCCGGTGGCCAGCACCACCATCACCCCCCGGGCGGTGCGTCAGAGCCTGATCACTTCCGTCGCCCTTTCGGGCGCCGAGACCCTGACCCTGATGACCACCGACAGCACCGGCACCGCCGCCGGCAGCAACCTCACCTCGGATCAACCCGGTGGCACCCCGATCATTGTGGAGGCTCACTGGTTCACCGATGACGAGGTGGCCGGCCTGGAGGACGTGCGCCTGCCCTTCCGGGTTGAGAACTGAGTCTTGCGGCAAGGTTCGTAGGATGGGGGCACTCGGGCAGCCGGGTGCCCCCTTTTCATGTCTGCCGTCATGACCCTCGTCAAGGACACCAAGACCGGCCAGGTGGTCGAGTTCATCAGCCACCACGACGTCGACTTCGCCATGGTCCGGCGCAACGACGGCCAGGTCTACTACCCCCAGCTGAGCCAGCTGGTGTTCTTCGAGCCCGGCGCCGGCGCCAGCACCGACGGCCCCCAGCCGCAGCGCACGGCGGCCCAGGAGGCCGAAGAATCCGCGCCGGTCTCCAACATCCCGCCGGAAACACGGATGAATCTCAACGCCGTCACCCCCCTGCAGCTGGTGGCCCTCAAGGGCATCGGCTACGCCACCGCCAAGAAGATCGTCGAGCTGCGCAGCTCGCTCCCCGGCGAGCGCTTCAAGAGCCTCGATCAACTGCGTGGCATCGAGCGCGTCAACTGGGACGAGGTCTTCGCCGAGGATCAGTTCTTCGTGGGTTGAGACCTAGACTGGTCTCGCACCCAATGCGGGGCCGGTGGAGCTTTCGACGCACGACAAGAGCCGTTGCCGGTTTCACCTGGGCATGAACGCCGGCGGGCAGGTTCCCGCTGGAGATCTGGCGCGCTTGGAGGAAGCCATGGCGCGCATCCCGGATTCGCACTGGTACGGCCGCGTGATTGAGCACCTCGATCGCTGTGACCGGGCCTGGGCGAACTCGGAGGTCTACGGCAGCCCCGACGGCCCCCGGCCATCGCGGATCGAGCGGTTCACCGGTGACACGGAGCGGGCGATCTTCCAGTCTGATCCGATCAAGGCCGACCAGATCGGCCGTGAGATCTACCTCCGCGAGGTGGACCGGTTGGCCGAAAGCCTCTACGTGGCGAACTACCGCCGCGACGAGGTGCGCCGCTGGGCTTTCGCGGCCAGTGGCGCCGAGTTCATCAATGCCCTGCCCGGCCCGGCCGACACCTCGGTGGTGGACCGGGTCACCCATCACACCGGAACCTTGAACTGGCGCTGACCATGACCTTCTCCAACCAGCGCGGCGAGAGCATGCGCGGCTACTCCGTTCCGATGCCGTCCCTGAGCAGTCCCAACGCCACGGGCGGCCGGGGAGGCAGCGCCAACCAGCGCGGCGAGAGCATGCGCGGTTTCGGGCTTTCGATGCCACGCTTCCGGCTCCCCTCGCCCGGCACAGTGAGCGGTGGCAGTCGTGGGGCCCAGCCCGGCTCCGCGCCTGTGTCCCGGGCCGCCAGTCTCCCGGCCGGCTACGCCCACCAGGAAAGGTTGATGGCCCAGCAGGCTAGCAACAGCCGGATCACCGGTGCGGCCCGGGCCGCGGCTCCAGCCCTGCCGCCGATGCACCCTGCTGCCACGGTGCCCACCTACAGCCGGCCTGCCCCAGCGGCCAGCCTGGATCAGGACTACCGGGTGCCCGCCGGCGCGGCGCCCCTGCCGGTGGCGGCCCCTGCGGCGCCGCAGAACAGCACGGCCTCGCGGGCCAATGCGGTGCTGGCGCCGATCGGCGCTTCCCGCAACGAGGGTCTGGTGCAGGCGGCCGGCAATGCCGGCCTGCGCCTGATCGATCCCGGGGCGGCGGCGATGTTCCAGGGCAGCAGCGTCCTGCCCAGCCTGGGGAAAGGTACCGCCCGGCGCATGCTCTCGGAGTTCGGTGCCAGCAACCCGGCCCTGAGCGCTGCTTCGGCGATCGACGCCAGTGGCGTGAACGCCGCGGCGGCACTGTCCCCCGAGACACTGCAGGCCGCCGCCGCCGGCTTCCAGCAGCCCCCAGCCGGTGATCGCTTCGCCCACCTGCGGCCCGACATTGCCGCGTGGGCCCGGCATCACCAGAACGCCCCCAAGGGGTTGGACGGCAAGAACATCGTCGACCGGTTCATGGAGAAGCAGACTGCACCGATTACCCTCAGCGGGCCATCCACGATCGGCTTCGCCGATGGCCGCCAGGTCACGGGCCCGCTGCCGGAGGGCGCGCCGATGTCTTTTCCTGCGTCCACGGTAGGGAATCCGGCTCGCTCCTTCATTGACCTGGATCGCAGCCCGGGGATGCAGAACCAGACCATGGACCTGTTCGGCGCCGGCCCCCTGTCCACCACCGGCACGGGGATCGGCTTGTCGGCCGAGCAGCAGTCCCAGTTGATCAGCACGCCGCCCCCGTCCGCCCAAACGCAGATGGTGCAGACCGCCTTTAACCCGGCCACCGACCTGGTGGACCAGGTGCAGATGTTGCGGGAGATGTACCGCAACAACTCCCGCCCCGCCCCCGGCACCGCCGGCCCACGCCCCTGAGCTGACCCATGGCTTCCACCTCCACCAACAAGCAGCCGCTGCTGATCGATCGGCCCCTCTTCGAGGTGGCCAGCGTCGGCGAGGCGGCAGCCCTGAGCACGCCGGGCAACCTGCGCAGCCTGGTGCCGGCCGGCCTCAAGCCGCTGGCCGACAGTGGCCACGACGGCTGCTGCATCGACAGCATCACCGCCATTGCCCCGGAGGTGAGCATCACCCCTAGCCGGATCCTGGTGGTGGCCAGCCGCCAGTCGACGGCGGCGACGCTGAACGCCTTCAACGCCTGGCCGGTGGCCCACGCCCCCTTCCTGTCAGCGGAGCTGGGCCAGCGCACCAACCTGCCCCTGCTGCCTCTGCTGGCGCCGGTGCCGAACCTGGCCTCACCGGCGGCCACGGTGGCGGCCTACCCGGGTGAACTGGACAAGAAGACCACTGGCCTGCTGCTCTCCGGTGGCTGGTACCTCTACGCCGGGGTGGACGTGATCCTGCAGTCCGGCGTCGGCCCCTCCCAGGCCATCGTCGTCATTCAGGGCGGGTACTACTGATCCGGTGGCCCGGGGCAAGGGCTACGGCGCCGGCTTTGGGTTCCCGCGCCCCCGCGGCGGCGACGACGTCTCCCGTCCGACGGCCACCAAGACCAAGGGTCTCTACGGGGAGCCGAACCAGTCCGGCGGCATCCGCGTCCCGACCCTGATCGAGAGTTACGAACGGGACTCCGACTACCGCCGCTGGGAGGCGGGGATGCAGCTGTGGTTCGGTGAGGGCAAGGCCTGGCTGGACCAGCAGGCGGCGTTCTACGCCCAGCTCAAGACCCCGCCGGTGGGCGGGGCGACGCCGCTGGTGGTGCAGGTCTTCGCCAGCTTGAAGTCCCCCGAATCGGCTTGGCAGACGACGATGCGCCCCCGCGGGGCGATCCTGATGCCGACGCCGATCCGCCCGGGGCAGCTGACCCTGGAGCGCGACAGCGCCGACCTGTCCCAGCATCGACTGGTCTACGACGTGCGCGATGCCCTGGACCGGGATCGCCTGGCAGTGTGGCGTTCCTTCATCGGCGACCAGTTCGAAGACTCCGCTCGTGGCTCGATCTACCCCAGCGACCTGCTCGAGCAGGCCCTGGGGGCCGTGGCCCTCACCCTGGTGGAGGTGGACGTGGCCCGCCAGCGACTGGCGTTCGATCTATCGCGACCCTTTGTGCGCCACGTTTCGGGACCCCAGACCTACTGGCGACGCATCGGCTACAGCCCCCAGGCGCCGGTGTTCTGGCTGGCGGACGGCAGCCGGCACCTGTGCTCCTCGGCACGCTTCGAGTGCAGCTGCCCGGACTACCAGGGTCGGGCCATTGCCAACCTGCAAGACACGGATGGGGCGGTGCGGGAGCGGTTCCCGGTGGAGAGCGCCGGCCGCGGTGTCCAGATCCCGTGGGAGCGGGACGCCATCGGCTACGCCAAGAAGTGGCGGGACCTGGACCGACGCATGGACCGCCGGCGGGAGTGCAAGCACGTCCACGCCATGCGCTGGCAGGCCGGGGTGCCCTACTACGAACCCAGCGACTACCCGTCCCTGGGCGACCGGGGCTGGGTGGACGACCGCTCACTGCTGGATCGGGCCTACAGCTTCCGGGAGTTGGGCCAGTTCCTGGCGAAGCAGATGATCGGCTTCGACCGATTGCTGCTGGGGGTGGCCCCCTCGATCGGCCTGGATCTCGATCCCACCGGCGAGCTGCGGGGCGGGGCGCCCACCTTCCGGCCGGTGAACCAGCCGATCCTGTGGAACGACACCAACGAGCCGCCCTACGCCTGGTGCCGGCAGAACGATTGGTGGTCGCCGCGGGGCACTCAGCGGGTGCTGTTATTCGATCCCCCCTCCGGCGGCTTCGTCGAGGAGCTGGACGGCGAGCCAATCCTCAAGCCGGTGCCGGTGCTGGGCCTGGGCGAGGATGGACCGATCTTGCCGGGCCAGCGACAGCCGCGCATGGGTCTGGCGCTGGTGAGCAGGGGCGGGCTGCTGCTGCGGCTGCGGGTGTTTACCCGGCCCCGGGGACGCCTGGCGGGCAGCGGCAGTCTGGGTGCTTCGCGCCTGGTCATGGACAGCAATCTGCTGGGCGCCCTGGAGGGCCGCGGCGGGCTGGGCCTGGGGACGCTCTATGCCGCGCCGGTCGCTGACCTGCTGGGCGCCCTGGGCGGTCGCGGGCAGCTGGTGGGATCGACACTGGCCTCGACCGCCACGCGGCTGCCGATTGGTGTCCTGACAGGTGCTGGCAGCCTGGCAGGGAACCTGCAGGTGCCGCCGCAGCGCAACCTCGAAGTCGTGCTCGCTGGGGCGGGCAGCCTGCGGGCCACGCTGACCTCCAAGCCGCGCCGGGACTACTTCGCCGACTGGGTCATCCAGCGCTACGGGACCGAGGAACTGGGTCTCATAGAGTGGTGGGGGAGCTGAGTCTTGCATGGCGTCGCCAAACCTCAGGGACCCTGCGCTCGTCACCGGTGAGACGATTGGCTACGCCGTGACCACCATCCTGGCTGAGGTGCTGGCCAACCCGGCCGCCAGCGGCAAAGTGTTGCGGATCAACGCCGCCTACTGCGCCAACGTCGACGGCATTCAGGCTGCCGAGATCACCTTCCTCTGGCGCCGTGGCGGCGCGGACACGCGACTGGCCTACGAGCTGGTGGTGCCGGCCAAGGCGACCCAGGTGCTCCTCGCCCGTGAGGCCTATGTCTACCTGAAGGAAGGGGACAGCTTCTGGGCCCGTGCCAGTACAGCGGGCGACCTGGAGCTGACCATCAGCTACGAGGACATCAGCTGATGTTGGGATTCAACGGAGGCCTGATTGGGGTGCGCAGGACACCGTCAACGGCCGGAGCTGCGGGTTTGTGGCTACCAAGCGAGCAATCCCTTGCGCAAGGGGCAGACGCCTGGCCGAAACTGTTCCCCAGTCCCTCAAGCGTCGTTTATTCCCAGTCCTCGGTTTATCCTGGTACGACGCCAATCAGCAATGCCCTGATGACGGATGGCATCGCCACCAACACAGGCGCTGCGACGAGTAGCGGGGACGGTCAGTTCTTCATGCTTGACCTCGGGGCGCCATTCGCCGTTGGCTCGACCATCATCGGAACGGGTACTCCAAGTATCCCGGGGGGCTGGAGTAGGGCGTACACAGAAGAAAGGTTCATCTCTTATTCCATTGACGGGACGAACTGGTTTAATGCGTTCTATACGGATACATTTTCGGCAGACGGAATCTACACGCTGCCCACTGTTTTCACTGGGAGATTTGTCAGGGTCGTAGATCCTGCCAACAGCTGGATTGCGCTGACCGAGTTCGGCTGCAACCCCGCGACTGCCGCCGAAGCGGCAGTCCTGACCGAAGACCCCTACTTCGGTAGCGTCACCCTGTTGCTGCACCTGGACGGAGCCGATGGCAGTCTGACGTTCACCGACAGCAGCGTCTACGGAAGGAGTGTCTCCAGGACTGGAAATACTCGGATCAGCACTGATCGGGGCGTATTCAGCGACTCCAGCGCCTTCTTCGACGGATCCGGCGGCTTGCTGACGATGCCGAGCGCGCCGCAACTGGTGATACCGGCGAGCATGGACTTCACTGTTGAAGCTCAGGTCTACTCCCGGTCAACAGCCGATCAGATTATCGGAGGCAGTGCAACCCAAAACGTCCAGGTCTTTCGCCTGAACGAAAGCGGACCAGGCACTCTGTCGTTTTACCTTAATGGGTTGTATGTGTTCAGCCCTACGGCCGCAGGGATCATTACCAATGCGTGGATGCACCTGGCAATCAGTAGGGTTGCAAACACCACCAGGATGTTTGTCAACGGAGTCCAGATTGGCGCTGCCAACACATCCTGGATTGGCTCTTTCGATCTGTCGCGTTGGGGCAGCATGTTTGGTAATCACTTTAATGGTTACCTCGACGAAGTTCGAGTTACCCGGGGCATCGGTCGCTACACCGAAAACTTCACTCCACCTGCGGCGAAGTTCCCGGGGCTATAGAGGCGGAGATTCTGCCCGGCCGCTAGGCCTGCAGACTTTCCCCAGCCAACTGATCAGGCGAGCTCGCTTACGGCCGGGGCGAAGGGCGTCAGGGCGCAGCGCAAAGGCCGGGCAGCGGTCGCTTCGCACTGGCCATGGGGTTCGACCCCGAGTGATCACTTGAAACCTTGCGACTTGGTCTTGCCGTTCACTCCGCCGGTGCTGCCGTTCCCCGCCCCGCTCTGAACTCCGGGCAGTGGCCGGTGCTCAGGTTGATCGGTGGGTTGGCGTGGCTGATCCACTGCTCCCGGCCGCCCTCATCGAGCAACCTGCAAGCGGGCCAGGTTTTGCGGGCGCAGGCCTGGCAGGTGGGATGAGTGGTGCCGGTGCAGAGGGTGTCGATCATGCGAACCCCTGCGGCCTGATGGCGACGGGCCGTGAACGCACAGGACGCGGCTGCTGGAAGGCGCGCCCTGGGAAGCAGTCCTCGAAGGCGCGCTGCAGGCGCCAGTTGAGGCGCTCTTCGTGAAAGGTGCAGATGGCCTTGAGCTCGGCCTCTTCGGGGGTGGGAGGGTTGACCAGGCCTTGGGCGGCCTTGAAGTCGGCAATCCGCTCGCTGTCGAGCTGCATGTCAGCGTGCTCCATCGTGCTTGGTGAAGGGCTTGTTGTCAGGGCTGAGGAAGCGGTCGTCTTTGCCCCAGCCGTGACGCTGATAGGCCATCAGGAAGAACAGGCAGCAGCCGGCGTGGGCCAGGTGGCTGAAGCCGGTCTCCGGGTCCCTGTCCTCGCCGCGCCACCAGGCGAAGGCATGCCGCAGCAGAGCTGCGAAGTAGCGACCCCATCTGGCGCCGCGGGCCCAGTTGTTGGCCTCGTACTTCGCGGCCCCGAAGGTGAGCACCTCGGCGATCTCCTCGACGCACTCATAGGGAACCAGCTCCAGGCGGGGCTTGGTGGCCGATTCGGCGCTCTTGCGGCACTCGCCTTCGGGTTCATCGAAGAGCCAGTCAATGGCCCCATCACTCGCCAAGGGAGCCACCTCAGCCCCCTCGGCGTACCAGGCGTCGGACAGCACCTTGGGCACCCAGCCCGGGGGCTCGCACCTGCCCGGCTGCCAGTGCTGCCCCTGGGTCAGGAAAACGAGCCTCCCAGTGGCTGGGTGCCACCGGAAGGGTACGGCGTCCTCATACCTGCTGAGCATCTCCGCCAGCGTGAGTTGCTTGCCCAGCGCAATCTCCATCTCCCGGTGCACCTGCTCGCCGCGGCGGAGGGCTTCGGCTGCAACCTTGCTGCGACCCCGCTCCAGCGCCTCCTGGGCCTGGTCCTGGATCTCGGCGAGTGTGGGGTGCGTGGGGTGCGTGGGGTGCGTGGGGCGTTCAGCGTCAGCCAAAGGTGTCGCAAGCTGGTTCCAGTAGTATGCAAGACGTGCCGCCCGGTTGTCCATGCTCACCGAGAGGCGCCGGCGGGCCCAGGCGGCGATGGTGGTGGCCTCGCGGGCCTTCCTGCAGCGGCTGGCCGATCCGGCTGAATCGCGTCACCTGTCGCTGGAGCTGAGGGTGGCGGCCCGCACGATGCTGCGCAACTACCCCAGCACCGAGGTGCTGCGCCAGATCGTCGAGACGGGCATGGGGCTCAGTCTGGACCCGCGGCCGGAGGCGGATGAATCTTGTCAGTAGACTCGTGAGACAGCACCTGGATCGGTCATGTACCCCGAGCTCAAGACGGCCGTGGTAGCGGGAGCCTTGGGGGCCTTCGGGGCGGGGGCGGCTGACATGGCCGCCCACGACGCCATGGATCGCTCGGCCGGCTCGTTGCAGGAGCTGCGGGATTACACCGCCAGTGTTGACCCGCAAGTGATGCGTGTGGCTTTGGCCACTGTCGATCGGGTCAAGGACCCCAGGGCCCGCCAGATGGTGATGGGCGCGCTGATGGGCGCACCCCCGGACCAGGTGCTGGCAGCTGTACCCGGGGCACCCAAGGAGTTCAAGGACATCGTCAAGATCGCCCACGAGGCCAGCCAGGCGGCTCCGGAGCTGGCCCGGGGAGCGGCCGACATCGGCATGCGGATGAATGCTTTCGATGCGGAGGCTGGCGCTCGCGGTCATGACATCTCCCAGGTGGCCCCCGCCTTGGAGGCCGGGGCCGGCGAAAGTTCACTGCCGAAAATCCTGGGCGCCGCTGGGCTGGGCACCGGCGGAGCGATCCTGCAGCACCTGCTGAACCGGCGCGCCGTGGCTGCGACCTGACCTGCATGTGAAGCTGGATGTGAAGTCGCCCCAGAGCCCCTGCGGCGCAGGGGGCGGCGAGGTCTTCATAACCCCAAGGTCGGGAGTTCAAGTCTCCCCCGAGCCATCTCACTTCTTCGCTCCGGGCCCTGTCAGGGACAGCGTTTTCAGGTCCTCAAGCTGTGTCAGCCTCGATAGGCCTGGGTACGAATCGGTCCACTTTGAGCGTTTGGATGTGAAGTCGCTTCACATGTAGGTTGCCCTCCCTGCTGCAGATCGATGGCCCGAGGCGGATCCCGGCGTCAGTCCCCGTGGAATGCGGCGGTGGCCGAGCTGGTGGCCCGGGGCACCCGCTACCGGCTGCGCAAGGTGCCCTCCAGCCCCTTCATCTACGTGCGGGATCTGCGGGCGACACCAGGTGCGAAGGCTCAGTGGTCCATGGCGCCGCTGGAGCGGGCCGAGCCGGACCATATCCGCCAGGTGGCCGATCGGATCCTGGCCCTGGGGGAGCGGCCCTGGCCGGCGGAGCTGGGCGGCCAGGCGGCCACCAGTTGGAGCGAGGTGATCCGGCTGTGTGAGGCGGACTGGGAGCGGCGCCTGAAGGGCTCCAGTGCCAGCCACTACCGCAGTGCCCTGCAGCAGCTGAACCGGGCGGGCACCGCCCGCAGCGCCAAGGCTCTCCGCGGCTGGGCCCTGGAGAAGTTGCCCGGCAGCCGGCCATTCCTCACCCGGGTCGAGACCCTCTCCCAGGTCCGCCGCAGCCTGCAGGCGGAGTGGATCCCGCTGGAGCTGCTCGAGGAACTGCGGGGGCTGCACCGCCAGCACCGGCCGGGACTGACCAGCGAGGTGACCGGGATCCGCGGCATCCCGACCCGCTCAGAGGCCGAGGCCTACCTGGATGCCCTAGAGCCGCGCTTCGCGCTGGAACGCTGGTGCCTGGCGATGATGCTCTGCTACGGCCTGCGGAATCACGAGCTGTGGTGGTGCGGGCCGTTGACCACAGAGGCCCCAGGGATCACGGCGGGCTGGACCCTGGTGCCCGGGTGGTGGCGCACCAAGAGCCGGGAGGAGCACTGGGCCTGGCCGCTGTTCCCCGAGTGGGTGGAGCGTTACCGGTTGGGGGCAGAGCAGGGCGAGGCCCAGGAGCAGCTGCATCATCGTGTCAGTCCCAAGTTGGTCTCATGCCGCGACAAGGGTAGGCGGTGGGAGCCGGGGGATCCGTCCGACCCGGGCCTGTGTCAGAACAACCACCTGATCGGCAACTGGATCGGCCGGCGCATGCGCACGGTGCTGCCGCCCTGGTTCGCCCGGGTGCCGGACACCGACGGGCGCTACCGGGCCGAGGACAGGCCCAAGGCGATCACCCCCTACGATCTGCGTCACGCCTGGGCGGTGACGGTGGCCACCGATCCGGCCTGGCGCCATGTGCGTGACGAGGATGCGGCCCGGGCCATGGGCCACGACGTCGAGGTGCACCGGCGGCGATATCAGCGCTGGATCGGGGCAGCTGAGCGGCGCCGGCGAGCGATGGCCGCGGTCATGCCACCAGTCCTATCATGAACGCTACGTCGAAGGCCGTGGCATGCGAATGGCCGGGGATGAACTTGCAGCTCTTGCGGAGCCGCACATGGCCGCGATCGCTCGCCCTGGCGCCAGCGAAGACGAGGTGATCGCCAGCATGATCGCGCTTTCGGAAGTGATGCAGCAGAAGAGCGCTCAACCGCGCACCTTGCGGCAGCAGATGGTCAGCATTGAAGATGCCATCAGGAATCCGGCCACTCCGCAAGGAGAGCGCACTGTCTTGGTGCAGTTGCTGCAGCAGCTGAAAGAGGAAGTCAATCGCCCGACAGAGTAACCGCAATCACGCCACCAGGCGCCTGAAGGTCCTCTTGCCGACGCCCAGCAGCTTGCCGACCAGGTCACCGGGGGTCGCGAAGAGCCTGGTGGGGTCGACCACTTTCTCGCCGTCGAGCTTGACGGCGCCGTCCTTGATCAGCTGCCGGGCCCGGCTGGCGGAAGCGCAGATGCCGGCGTGAACCAGCAGCCAGGGCAGCTGCAGCGGGAACTCGAGATGCGCCACCGGCAGCGCCTGCGCCTCCACCGCCTCGGTGTCCTGTCCGGCGGCGATCTTTTCGGCAGCGAGCTGGGCGGTCACGGCCGCAGCGTCGCCGTGGAACTGGGCGGTGACCAGCAGGGCCATGGCCTTCTGCCGCTCCCGCGGGCTGCTGTCGGGGTCGGTAAAGACCGCCTCGGCGCGGGCGATGGTGGCTTCAACCACGGCGGGGTCGACGGGGGTCGTGATCATGCGGCTCTGGGGTCCAGGTAGGTGAGTTTCCAGGTGGGATGCAGGGTGTGGCGCCTCAGGCGCGACTCGCCATCGAAATGAACCCGTAGGTGGGAGCCGGTGGCGGACGTGATCGTGCCCAGCTGCGAAAGAGATCCGCCTTCGTAAAGGATGCGCGTGCCGCGCTTGGCCGGCACGCTGTGCTGACGCCGAACGGCTTCCATGCTCATCGGGGCTGCTCCTGCTCTGAGGGGGCTTCGATGCCGTAGATCTCCTCGATGCTCCAGCGGTTGGCGGCGTCCTCGGAAAGGGCCTGGACGCGAGGGCGCTCCGGGATCGGCCGGTTCTCAGCCATGGCGCGGCGCTCCTCGTAGGTAGGCGGCTTGAAGGTGTGGTGGAACAGATCGAGCTCGTTCTGGCGACGCCAGTACGCCACCCGGTCCCGTTCGCCGGCGGGCGTCAGGTGCAGCTCGGGTGACTTGGTCGGGTCGATGGGGATGTCGTCCATCAGGCGGTGCGACGGAAGACCTTCTTGACTTCGCCGGGGTTCCACAGCAGGTGGCCGCAGCGGATCGAGAGGGGGTTCTTGCGGGCGAAGTGAATCCCCTCTTCCATCCGCTCGGTGCGGACCCGGTAGAGGGTCGAGCGGCAGACGTCGAGCTGGAGGCACATCTCCTCGGTAGAAACCCAGCCCTCCCCGCTGTTGGCGTGATCGTTCGCGGAGACGGTGGTGAGCGACATGAACAGGTAGACCTGGCGTGCGCCATCCTAGAGCAGCTTGCGACATCTCTCTGCCGTCTCAACTGTGACGCAAGACAGGTCTCCCTAGAGTGGGGGTTCCGCGTCGGAGGGGCGTGTCCAGAACACTGCAGCAGTACCAGGAGCTGGCCGGCAACCCCAATGCCCGGGCCCTGCTGGACGTGATCGCCCACGCCGAGGGGGCCGACTACAACGTCCAGTTCGGCGGCGGCCGCTTCGACACCAGCCAGGGGTGGCGCCACCCGCGGCAGGTGCTGGGCCGGGGCAAGGGCGGCGTCAACAGTCGGTGGGCCTCCGACGCCTCGGGCCGCTACCAGTTCCTCTCCACCACCTGGGACGAGGTTTCGCGCCAGCTGGGCCTGAAGGACTTCAGCCCGGCCAACCAGGACATCGCCGCCTTGCGGCTGATCGAACGCCGCGGCGTCGACCTGAATGAGGTGGCCGCTGGCAAGGTGGACGCCGGCACCCTGGCCAAGCTGGCGCCGGAGTGGGCGTCGTTGCCGACGCTGCAGGGCAAGAGCGCCCATGGCCAGCCGGTGAAGAAGGCGGCCGATCTACTGGCCCGGTTCCAAGCTGCTGCGAAGGGGGCGCCCCCTCAATCGGGGGCCGGCTTTCAAGGCGCCGGAACCACTGCCGGGGCTGCCGCCGGAGGGGTGTCCCTGGATGCGCCGGATCCCTATCGAGGGATAGCGCCCGCGGCTCTGCCGATGCCGGGGCAGCAGTCGGGCGCCCAGGAACTGGCCCTGGCGGCGATCGGGGCCGCGGTGGCGGCCGGCGGGATCGGCATGGGTGCCAACGCCGGGCTGCAGTACCTGGCGGCCCGGGGCGGCCAGGCGCGTCAAGCCCTGCGGATGGCGGGCGAGAAGCTGCAGGAGGTGGCCACCGGCGCCCAGGCCCAGCCCCAGCCGACGATGGCGCCGCTTCAGCAGGCCACCGGCCAGTCCCAGGTGGCACCGGCCAGCAGCGGCTCGCCGCTGCCGTTCAAGCGCTCGGTGTCGACCTCCTTCGATCGGGGGCAGCCGGGATTGGACCTCTACTTCGAGGACAAACAGTTCCGAGCCCTGCTGCCCGGACGGATCAAGGACATCGGTTATCAGGGCTCGGGCCGTGGGGCCACGGGCAGGGGCTACGGCAACTACGTGGTCAAGGAGTCGATCGATCCGGCCACCGGCGAAAAGGTGGACGTGCTCTACGGTCACCTCGACTCGGTCAACGTCACCAAGGGCCAGGAGGTGGCCGAGGGCGTCAGCATCGGCAAGCAGGGCGGCACCGGCCGGGTGCTGAGCCAGGACGGCACGATCGCCTCGGTGGACTTCCTGGCGCCGGCGCCAACCGGCAGCGGCAGCATGACCCCCTACCGGCACTTCGACCCCCTGCGGCGCCGATTGGCAAAGCGTTGGTCCGTGTGAGTCAAGGGCGGTAGAGTTCACGCTGCCTGACCCAGCTTGCACCTCTCCATGCTCTCCTACCTCCTCTCCGGCGCCGTGGCCCTTGTGGTCGGCGCCAGCGGTGGCTTCCTCGGCGGCCGACTGGCCGTCAGTACTCTTCGGCGCGACCACACTGCCGCACTGCGGAGCTTCGACGCAGTCGACGATCAGATCCACCTGGCACTCAAGGAGCGCCCCACTCGCGACGAACTGGGGGCCGTCTTCCAGAACCAGCAGCAGACCATGGCCCAGCTGTTCGTCACCCGCGAAGAGCTCAAGCCGGTGTTCAAGGAGGTGATCACCCGTCCGGAGCTGGATGCGGCCCTGCAGGCCGTGGTGATCGGCATCAGCCGCAACGCCGGCCTGCCGCTGCCCACGCCGCAGGCCATGGGCGAGACAGCGGCTTTGGCCGGAGCGAGCGGCGATGAGCTGGCCCGGGTGATCGCTGGACTGAGCCAGCAGATGGGACAGATCAACCAGCAGCTGGGGCTGGGATGAGCCAGGCCAGCATCAGCTTCCCTTCGGGGATCTCCATGCAGTTCGAGACCGCTGGGCGGGTGGCGGCCATCGCCGTTGGCCGTTACCGCCAGGTTGCCGGCGATGGCGCACTTGACGTACTGGCCACGCGCCTGGAAGAGCTGGCGGCGCAGCTGCGTCGGCGGGACCTGGTCGGGACCGAGATCGTCGAAAGCGTGCTGTGGCCGTGCGCCGGCTACCTGCTGCAGAGCCAGAAGCCCGTGGAGCCGATCCCGGTGACGGCCCGCACGATCACCGATGAGGGCGTTCCCGCCCACCAGGTGAGCGAGGACGAGGACCCGGACGAGCCGGGCCTCTGATCAGGCCGAGGCGGACAGGCAGGCCTGATGGGCCTCTTCGACGGAGCCGAAGGTCCCCAGGTACTTGTTCCGCCTCCTGGCCATGTAGCCGCGACCGTGACGATGGACTCCGGTCGGCAGGCCCGCCCCCGTGGCAGTCGTGCGCCGAAGGGCGGCCCTGTTGCCATGGTTCACTGTCCCCGTACCGTCGCGCAGATTGGACCAGCGATTGTCCTGTCTGTCTCGGTTGATGTGGTCCAGGCGCTCGGGGGGCTCCTGGCCGGTCATCATCTTCCACGCAAGGCGATGCGCTCGAAACAGTCGCCTGGTTCCGTTGACCGTAAGGCCGATCAGGCGGTAGCCATTGGTGGGCCCCTGGAGCACGTAGCCAGCTGAAGCACCGGGCTGGATCTTCCCCTTGCCACGAGGCACCTTCCAGGTGAAGACGCCAGTGGCCGGGTCGCAGGCCAGCAGACCGAGAAGAGTCTGCTGGCTCGGTAGCTCAACGACTTTCATGCCCGTCCCGGCATGCCTGGACGGACCTCTGGCATGAGGCATTTCGCTCCATCGCAGCCGGCCGGGCCCTGGGGCTCCAGGGAACCACCGGCCGCCTCGGCGTCGAAGCGGGCCAGGGCCTCGAAGAAGCAGTCACTGGTGCGGCGTTCCTGGACCTGCGCGCAGAGCTCTTCGTAGCGCTCCTTGCTGATCGGCTCGAATGGCAGCCGCGGGTAGGTCTCCTTGTCCTCGAAGCGGGCCAGCAGAGCCGCGGAGATGTAGCCCTGGTCGGTGTCGATGGCGGCTTGGATGGCGTTCGCCAGCGGCTCGATCTCGGCCTCGGTGAGCTCCAGAGTGGCGGAAGTGTTGTGGCCGGCGTAGTGCTTTTGCACGTTCATGTAGAAGTCGAACTGGGCCAGGGCGGAGAACTTGCCGGGATCGATCGCATCGGCCCCCTCGAGGGTGGCCCAGGGGGTGGCGGTAGGGATCTCCACCAGCCACTCGGTGCAGCGCGGATCGAAGGGATCGTTCAGCAGCTTGCCGTCCCCGTCCTTGTCGGACTGGGAGGGCACCACCGGGTAGCCGTAGGCCATGCAAGCCAGGGCGATCGGGTCCTCCTTGGCGAAGGTGATCCGGCGGATGTAGTAGGGGGACTTGGGCGGGTGCCAGCCCGGGGAGGCGTTGGTCAGCAGGGACTTGCTGTTGTGACTCTTGATGGCGCCGGTCCAGTACCAAGCCTCCTCGTCGGGAGCCTCCAGGGAGATGTCGGCGGTGACCGTGTCGTCCAGCCGCTCGATGGCGGTCACCTTCCAGTAGTTCTGCCCGAAGCAGTTACGGCTTTGGCGCATGTCGCGCCCCTGGCAGTGGAGGCTGTCGAGCTTGAGGTACTCCAGGGCAGCGGCGGTGCTCCAGTAGCGCGAGAGGCTCAGCTTCCAGTAAGGCTTCCTGCCCTCCTGGTGGCGCTGCAGGCGGAACACCAGGCCAACGGCCTCGCCCACCTCCTGCAGGTGGCGGGCCAGGGCCTCGCTGCGGATCTTGATCATCGGCGGGGAGTTGCGCATCTTGCAGGCGGTCGCATCGATCATCCCGGCGAACAGCGAGCGGATGACGTTGGTCGGTGAGCGCCGCAGCGCCAGGGGCAGCCGGTCGGTCTCGGGGCCCTGGGTGACCAGCAGTCCGTTGTGCTCCAGCCACTGGCGCAGGTTCGGATCACGAGAGAACAGGTGCATGGTGCGGCCCGAGATGCGCCGCTTCAGCGGGCTCTCGAAGAGATCGGCGACCTGGTCGGTCAGGCGCTTGGCGACCGCGTCCTCGGCGCAGGGGAACGAGAACTGCAGGCACCTGTCGTCGATGTTCCGCAGGGCCGCCAGGGTGACATGGGTGGCGTCCTTGATCAGGGCGATGCCGGCGACGTAGGCCAGCGGCGCGGTGATCGTGGCTGGCGCCTT
>Ga0169931_10001169_pt1 | contig 43230 bp, 31 predicted proteins | sample Kivu_15m_20L_FD_129675 | JGI IMG/M metagenome (GOLD analysis project Ga0169931, IMG submission 129675) | Freshwater microbial communities from Lake Kivu, Western Province, Rwanda to study Microbial Dark Matter (Phase II) - Kivu_15m_20L... | ecosystem: Environmental > Aquatic > Freshwater > Lake... | reverse complement strand
GGGGCAGGAACAGTTTTCGTTTGCTGGCGAACGTCAGGAAGATGCCGATGCTTCTGCTGGTGGGTTTGCTCTTTGCCGAATCGAGCTTGGCATATGAGCAGATTCAATTTCGACCCTATCCTGATCGCGAAGTGACGGTGAGCGTCAAGGGGGAGGTGCTGGTCACGGCTGCGGATGGAGGTCTCTTGCTGCTCGCCGAAGACGGCCAAATGTGGACTGTCCAGCCCGAACGAATCATCGCTCGTGAGACCAATGACCTTCCCTTGGTACCGATCGATACGGAAACCGCAGCGACTCGGTTGCTCGAAGAACTTCCGCAAGGTTTTCGCATTTACCGAACAGCGCATTATGTTATCTGTCACAACACGCCCGAGCCGTACGCCGAATGGGTCGGCAGTCTTTTCGAGCAAGCCTATCAGGGATTTTATACCTACTGGAAGAATAAAGGTCGGGTCCTGGAAGAGCATCGTTTTCCGTTGCTGGCGATCGTTTTTTCGGATCAGTCCAGTTTCGCTCGGTACGCTCGGCCCGAGGTTGGCGAGCTGGTGGATTCGGTCATTGGCTATTACAACCTGCAATCGAATCGGATGCTGACGTTTTATTTGGACAATGCCGAGCGACGGGTGGCGACCTTGATTCATGAGGCAGTGCATCAATTGTCCTACAATAGCGGGCTTCAGCGTCGGATGGCCGACAATCCGCAGTGGGTTAGCGAGGGTCTTGCCACCTATTTTGAGACCCCCGATGGAAGCGCCAAAGGTTGGCGAAACATCGGCGGCGTGAATACAGTCAACTTAAGGCGTTTTCGAGAGTACCTTCGCAATCGTCCGGAAGATTCGTTGGCGACGCTCATTCGCGATGACACGCGGTTTCGCAACCCAGGGGATGCGACTGCAGCTTATGCCGAGGCGTGGGCATTAAATTATTTTCTGCTGCGGACAAAACGGAAGGAGTACGTCGCGTACCTCGATGCCCTTTCCGCCGGGGCTGTGATGAAACCGGTCGATCCGCGCGAACGCGTACAACAGTTCCAAGCAGCGATGGAGACCGATCTGAAGGCACTCGATCGGCAATTCCTGCAGTATCTTCAGCGGCATGTACGCGACTGAAGGGACACGCTCTTTCCCTTTTCTGGTGTGCGGCGGGTGCTTGTGGGTCTGAGGTCAACTGTCGCTGCGACCGCGCCATGCGACCTGCCTGCCGCGGAGGTGATTGCAGAGCGCCCACCACTGGAGGACAACGAAGACCAGTAAAGCCAAAGGATGGAGCAGGGCACCGAGCCGCGATTGTGCGAACTGGGCCATACAAATGAGACGCGGTAAAAAGCTGATCACGATCGCTAGTCCGCCAGTCGCGAGCAGGAGAGTGTCCGACGACTGGAGGAAATCACGAATGATCAGCGGGGCGAGAATCAGGGGCAGTACACCCCCGCCGATAAAGAGGATCGAGAAAGGGAAGATCAGCCGAGGACTTGCGATCCCTTCCGCTGCATTTTTGAGAAGCCCCGAAAAGACGCCCCGGGCGGATGTATACATGCGGCACGAGCACAGTGGAGTCCCGTCGCAAATATCAGTCATCAGCCCAGCCGATCGATAAGCACGAGGTAGTTTCAGTCCATCGTGCCGGGAGGACCTGATTGCTTGATGAGTTCCCGCGAGCTGATAGTCGGTCTTGGTTGTGAGGAACAATTGCCCGCAGCCAGCCGCAAGCGCCGGACTCCGATCACGGCGCATGCGATCGATCGGGAGGAAACCAAGAAGGATGAAATGCATCATGGGGATGAGCAGTTTTTCCCAAAACGTCTCTGTCTGCTGGTACGGAAAAGCGCTCAACAGGGGCAGCTCAGACGCAGCGCGCTGGGCGCACAGTCGAGCGACGGCATCGGCTGAGAGTCGAACATCGGCATCGATGAACATCAGGTGTTCATGCTGTGCTGCGGCAGCCAGTTGGAAGCAAGCAAACTGTTTCCCATTCCAGCCTGGTGGCAAGGGTTGTCCACGAACGAGGCGAACGCGCGAGTCTCGCTGGGCGATCGCGGCGACAATGTCGCCCGTGGCGTCGGTGGAGGCATCATCAAGAACGACGACCTCGAGAATGACATCTGTCGAGGCAAGTGCCGCATGGAGTGTCGATGCGATTCCCTCTGCTTCGTTGCGAGCAGGGATCAGGAGACTGACCTGGGGGCGACCGGTTGCCGAGGGATCGACCAGCCGAGGTGGAGGGAGAAAAAGCGAGCGATTGCGGAGGATGAGGATCAGCGGAATCAGGCCCAGCACAATCGACGCGAGCGACAGTCCATAGAGGATGGTCATGGGTTAAATTTTCTCCCATGCTCGGCGTGGAATTCCGTGCCCGTAATCCAAGCGCGGAGGCGACGGAGAGTATCGTAAAAGCCTCCTGCACCTCTGCGGCCGCTGAGCATCAATTCAAATGCCTCGGGGCGTCGTGCGATTGCGGCCTGCGCTAATTCTCGCTGAGTATCTCGGAGCCGCTCAGTGAGCAAGTGATGCCACTGCTGTTTGTCCATCTCTGGATAAAGTGCCCGTTCAATCGGTGCGCCGAATTTCAGCAGGCATTCAGGGAGACGCTCTTCCCAGAAGACATATTCCAGTGCCAACGGAAGAGCATATCCCTCGCCTGGCATCCGCCAGCAGAGATGGGCCAATCCAGGCATGAGCGGAGCCTCATGGTCGCGAGCGTCGGCAAACCGCCCTTCCGGAGTGAGCCACAGCGAGGTGTGTGGCGCACTGATGATGGCACTGCTTGTCCTCAGGAATTCAGCGGCACCACTGGTCGAGTTGAGGGTGATCCCGAAAAACCCAAGTTTGCGAAAGACGGGATAGCGGGCCAAAGCTTGAGCATCGATCGGGGCATAGAATTGTCGCTTGGGGAAGGCCGCTCGACAGAGGAATTGAGCGATCAGTGGGTCCCACCAGGACGGATGGTTTCCGTAGACGATGAGCGGTTTATCGGCGATTTGGCGAGTGAAATCGGAGGCCCCTGCATGAATTGCGATAGTGTGAAAGTGGCGCCGGAGAAAGCGGCGAAGGAAACGGTGGAACCCGTCCTGAAACCATTTCGCAGCTGCAGGCGGTGGCGGCATGATCTCCTCATTCAAACGCTTCTTCGCGATAGCTCGATTGGCATGAATCCTTCAGCAACAAATGTCGGTGGAGAACCCCACGAACGGTCAGGCGGTCGCTCAGGCACGACCGGCAAGCACATCGGTATCCAGGGAATCGGCCGCAATCCAACCACTCATCAGAACCATCGGCATGCCAGGACCGGGGTGCGCGGCACCACCCGCGAGATAAAGCCCGCGGAGATCCTTGCGACGATTGGCTGGCTTGAAAGCACCAATATATTTTCCATGACTGGCCAGGCCATAAATCGCACCATTGAGGACTCGGTAGCGATTATGAATTCCTTCGGGTGTCAGCGATGCTTCATAGACGATTGCATCTCGCAAACCGTCCATTTTTGCTGTCCGCTCCAGTTTGTCGATGATGACTTCGCGGTACTGTGGGAGCATCGTCTTCCAATTATGGCCTGGGCGAATGTATGGGGCATGTACAAGAATGTAGAGCGCTTCCCCGCCAGGCGGAGCAACTTGAGGTTCGCTGATTGCCGGGGCACAGACATAGGCTGTTGGGTCCGGGGCAGGTTTTCCTTGATGATAGATGTAATCAAATTCCTCTTCCGGATCGTGCGAGAAGATAAAGTTATGATGGAGCAATTGCTCATAGCGGCGATTTAGACCGAGATAGAGCACGACTCCCGAGCACGCCGGCTCGTAAGTACTCTTTTTCATAAATTTTTGGGCAAATTTGCCGCCGATTAACTCATTGTACGTACGAACAGAGTCGCAATTGCTGATCACCGCATCGGCCGTAATTGTATCGCCGTGAGTTGTGGTGACCCCGGTCACACGATTGCCAGTGACATTAATCTTGGCGACGTCGACCCCGTTGCGGAGTTCCACACCGAGCTCAAGAGCAAGCCGCTGCAAGGCGAGCGGAACCGCGCGGGTTCCACCAAGGGGATACCAAATTCCTTCTTCTGTCTGCATGTGGGCAATTCCACAAAGGACGGCAGGCGAGGCATAAGGGGAAGAGCCGACATACTGCGTAAAGTGATCCATCATCTGTGCGACGCGTTTGTCGGGAACATGGCTGCGGACCACGGTCGCGACCGATTTGCCCATTTGCAGGCTCAAGACATCCTTGAGAACGGCGGCCGAGAATGCGCCTCCCACTTCCATCGTGTCGGCAAGTCCACCGACGGACCGCCAGAAGAAAAAGCGGTTGCTGATACCGTGCAAGCGTTTCGAAAGGGCAATGAATTTCTCGTAACCGGCGCCAGAAACGGAAGACCCCGTGAACGAATCCAGGTTTTTCTTCATCGCTTCGACATTGGCAACTAAATCGAGCACCGAATGGTCATCGAAGAAGCATCGCCACTGGGGGTCGAGCGGAATAAGGTCGAGGTAATCATCCATCGACTTTCCAGCTTCGGAGAAGACTCGTTTGAGGACGCTTGGCAGCGTCAGAATTGTTGGTCCCATATCAAAGCGAAAGCCATCCGCTTCATGCTGGGCCGCCTTCCCACCAAACCAATCATTCTTTTCGAGCACCGTCACCCGATGCCCTCGTGCGGCCGCGACACAGGCGGAGGAAAGCCCTGCCAGGCCGCTACCGACCACCAGAACGCGAAGCCCCTTTTTCTCTGCTGCAATCATGGCACTGATCCTCCACGAGGTGGTTCTTTTCTTTGCGACAATCTGACGCCCGAAATGAGCTGACGCAAGCCCGCAACTCGATCACGGACCGTTTCGGCGAATTGAAGGCGGAGGACTCCCTGGAGAATATCGCGAGTCGCGGGAGTGAGAGGTTCAAAATGTCGCAGCGTCCCTCGGCGTCGAACGGTGACCGTCTTGGCAGTGGTCATGGCAAGCAAGCCCTCCGCCCCACGCGTCACCCCGAACCCACTTTCCCGGCGGCCGCCAAACGGGAGTCGCGGGTCCGCAGTTGGCGCGATGAGATCATTGATCAGTACATTTCCTACCGCAAGCTGCTGGGCGAGGTCGAGCGAGCTGGGCCGAGGTCCAAAAATCGAAACGCCGAGCGCGTATGGCGATTGATTGATTGAGTGGACGAGTTTTTCCAAACTCTCCCATGTTTGGTAAATGGCGATGGGAGCGAAAACGTCCACCTGAAAGGTCGCGGTCGCATCTATCTGTGGCAGCTGGAAGACAACCGGATGCATTTTTCCCGAATCTTCGAGCAGCTGTCGATCGAATGCTCCGGTGGTTTCTGCATGCCCATCATGTCCCAGCAGCACATCGACCGTTTCGCAGACGGTCTTGATGGCGGCAGGATGGATCGACTGGGGGGGCAAGCCTTGGAGACGTCCACGGATGCGAGCGAGGAGCTCGAGAGCCATTTGATGATGAACAAGGATTCGGCGGGGTGCGATGCATGTTGCACCGGAATTCAAAGTCAAGCCGAATCGAATCGCATCCGCCACGCGGTCCAGATCGGCCCCTGGGAGGACGACCATCGCATCGCATCCAGAGAGCTCGAGGATAGTGGGTGTGATCTTTTCCGCCGCCGTGCGAAGAATGCGGCGACCCGTTGCGGCCGAACCGGTGAGAACCACGAGATCGACTCCGCGAGCGATTGCTTCCTGCGCTGCCTGAGGCTCCGAAGGGAGAACCCGCAATTCCTGATCGGTGAACCCGACCTTCCAAAAGAAACTTGCAATCAGTTGGCTTGCCTCCTCGCAACCTGGCGCCGGTTTGAGGAGCACTTGGTTTCCGGCAGCCAGCGCTTGTGCGATTTGGACTGCCGGAAGCAGCAATGGGTAATTCCAAGTGCCGATGATGAGGACTCGGCCGAAGGGAACGCGATGGACCCAGGAGCGTACTCCCCAGAGCCAAAGCGGGCGGCCGCGAAGGCTGATCTTACGGGATTTGAGAATTCGCGTGCCTTGTCGAGCGAGGAAGCGACAGGCATCGCAAAATGGGATGATTTCAGCCGCAAGCGATTCGCTGTCCAGTGGCCGAAGCGGCGAACGCAAGGCCGCAAGCAGGGGGTCAAGCCGCGCGACGACCTGCCGGGGCACTTGCCCAATCATCTTACAGCGACGTTTCAGTGGCGCGGGGGAAAACACGATTTACTTCCCAAAGAGGACCGCTGGGAGGCTAGAGTTGCGCCAAGGCTGCGGCATGGCGTGAGCGGGGTGTGGCTCCCGCTGCTGCGGTATCAATAAATTCAGTCGACATCCCGAGGTCTTGAAGCAAGAGTCGCGAGGTGATTCGGCTGGATTCATAAATCACCGGCAATCCGCTTCCCGGATGTGTACCACCACCAACCAAATAGACCCCTTCGAGTTCCTCGAATCGATTGTGCGGACGGAGGTGGAGCATCTGTCCTAAATTATGTGCCAGATTGAAGGTCGCACCTCGATAGATCGCATAGTCATTTTGCCAATTGGCGGGAGTGATCCGATGTTCGAAGAGAATCCGCTGGCGAATATCATGAAGGCCAATCTTAGCCATCTGATCCAATGTCAATTCACGGAACCTTGGTTCCTCTCGCGACCAGTCGATGTTTTCGTGCATATGGGAGACGGGGACAAGAACATAGAGCGTGCTCTTGCCCGGAGGTGCCATCGAGGGATCGGTAATACAGGGGTTCTGAACATAGAACGAGGGTTCGTCGCTCAGGGAATGTAATTCATCGATTTCCGAAAGATTTCGCTTGTAATCGCTGGAAATGTGGATGTTGTGATGGGGCAGATGCTGGTAGCAACCATCGATCCCCAAATACATCATGAAGGTCGAGCATGAATACTTTTTCTTCTTCAGGTTTTGGTTGTTCCACCGGCGCCGCAAGTGATTGGGGACAAGTCGCTCCATCGCCGCGGCAAAATCAGCACCGATGACTATCGTATCGGCATCATAGGTCGCGCGATCAGTAGAAACAGACTTGATTCGACGACCTTTAAAATCGAGCTTCGTCACGCACTCGCCCAGTCGCAGATCGACACCCATTTCGCAAGCAATCTCTGCCATCACCTCGCTCACGCGACCGCAACCGCCCAGCGGATGAAAGACACCGTACTCATATTCAAGAAAGCTGAGAATGCTGAAGAGGCTCGGGCATTTGAACGGAGACATGCCCAGATATTTTGCTTGGAAGGAAAAGGCAATCACCAGCCGCGGGTCACTGAAATAACGTCCAAGTTCATCACCAAGCGAGCGAAAGGGATGCAGCTTGGGAATGGCGCTCAGCATTTGAGGACGAAAAAAGTCCAGCGTCGATGAAAAAGGAGATTCGAGGATGGGGCGAAAACGGGCGAGCTTATCCCGATTTTCATCCATGTAACGCCGGAGCGACCCGGCATCCTCAGGAGAGAGTGCGCGGATCTGCTGGTCCATCTGATCGATATTCGGAGTGCAATCGAGTTGTCCACCTTCGGCGAAGGTAAGCCGGTACTGTGGATCGAGTCGCCGCATCGGCACTTCATCCCACAAATTTTTCCCAACGGAGGCAAAAATCTCCTCGAGGATTCGTGGGTAAAGAAAGAAAGTGGGGCCACAGTCAAACCTGTAACCATCGCTTACAATCGCGGAAGTGCGACCACCCACTCGATCTCGACGCTCGATCAGCGTGACCTGAGCACCGGCCCGCTGCAATTGCATCGCGGCGGCAAGACCTCCAGGTCCAGCTCCGATGATAATGATCTTTGGACTGTCCAAAGCCAGTTTCCTCCTCAGTAGATACTCCTTGCTCCGCTTCCCCAGTTGGGGCAGAGCTTCGCAGACACTTTAGAGGATCGCAAAAGAAAGCCAAGCGGTGCAGCCGGAAATCGTCGTCGCTATACTGATTTTTAAGGCTGCAGCCGCATCTTTGTAAAGGCTGGAGCCGCATCGTCCAAGTGGGGAGCTTCGGGCAGAAGCCATCGGACGGATGCGGTCCAGCCTTCGTTGAACCCATCTTTTGGCCCGAGGTTTCGCAATTGTTTGTTGCACTCTTCTGCTCTCACCCTCGCCGTGCTTTATCCCCTCGAGATGGATGTCGGAGGGCGGTCGGACCGGCACCTCGAACTCTCCTGTCGGTCAGTGCAGCGATTTTGTTCGTCGTTGGCTGCTCGCGGTCCGATCAAGACAAAAACACCGCTGTTCCAGAGCCGTCGGCGTCAACATCCCCCGATCGAGCTGGTGCGGAGAATAGACCGGAAAAAGAATGGCGATCGCTCCTGAATTCAGTCCCTTCGGAGGCCGATAGCCAGCGGCTCACCGAGTTTATTGCCCGCACGGAGCAGGAGATCGAAAGACTTGGAAAGTTAAAGCTCCCGTCTGCGGATCGCCGCACGCAGGTCGAGGAGATGAAACGGATGGGACGGCTGAAACAGGAAGCGGCGGAGAGTTTGCTGCGATTGCCGGATCTCGACCCGGACGCAGAAGCGGTGGGGATTCGTGCTCGTTTGCAGGCGCTCAGCCATCAATCAGCGCTCGGGGATCTCGCGGCAGGAGCAGTGCTTGAAGATTATTCCGCGTCCCTACTCACGCACGCGAATCCCGAGATAGTCCGCGATTGTCACACGGTCCTTGTCGCAGTTGCGCTCGATCGACTGCAAACAGCCGCGACGACCGAGCCGAACGAAGTGATCCAGAAATTAGAAAAGCTCGCAATGCAAACGCCTGTCATCGATGCATCTTCGCTGCTTGTCATGCAACGAGCAATGATGATTCTGAGCCAATACGGTTACACGGATGCAACCGCACGGACGGTGGAAATCATTCGCCAGGTTGCCAGCAGGATCACCGATCCATCGCTGCGGAAGTTAGCCGAGAGTATTGATGCTTCGTCGCGCATCGCCGCACTTGAATCGATGCGCGGGGCCGCGATGAGCGGCAATCCCGCGGGCTTGGAACAATGGGTGCAGGAAGTTCGGCGACTTGCAGCGCAGCATCCGGATTTGGGAAGTGCGCAGTATCTGGCGGGTCTCAACTTGCAGCTTGAGGCACTGGGTTTGATTGATATCTGCAATGCTACTTACGAGGTGATGAAAGATGTCTTTGCAAAGCTTGAGGATCGCGAGCCGATGGAGGTGACGTTGTCAGCCCAGACGGCGTTTCTCAAGCGTCAGCAAAGCGTTGGTCTTGCGGTTCCCCACAGTCCCGCATCAACGCTGCAGGGGGCTGCTTTTCGCTGGGAGGATTTTGCAGGAAAAAACGTCGTACTGATTTACTGGTCGATTGAGCAACCCGATTCGCTGCTGTCGGTCGCCGCTCTTGAAGAATTCACAGCTTCAATGCAGGACCAGGTTCAAATCGTGACCGTGAACATCGATCGGGGGGCGGAGGCTCTCCAGCGTGCGCGAAAGCTGGCTGCGACGATGGTTTGGCCCTGTCTGAGTGCGTATCCAGCGGACCGAGCCGACGATTCCGATCCCCTCGTCGATTCCTTGGGAATCATTTCGATTCCGGCGGTGGTCATCATCGATAGGAATCAGAAAATTGCCGGGGTGCTTCTCAGCCAAGAGCGAGTAGAAGAAATGCTGCGAAGGTTGGTATTGCCCTAGCTAGGCCACCGCATGCCGCGGCGAAGCGACGACTCGTCCCCCTTCAAGACGAACAATTCGATCGGCGCGGGCGGCAACTCCATCGTCATGGGTAACCATCGCAATAGTCAGATGATCTTGGCGATTCAGTTCGTGCAATAACTCGAGAATCGTTTGTCCTGTTTGTCCGTCAAGGTTTCCGGTCGGTTCGTCCGCAAGCAGGATTTGAGGATCGAACATCAGCGCGCGGGCAATGGCCGTTCGTTGCATTTCGCCACCGCTGAGCTCGGTCGGCTTATGGTGCATGCGATGGCCGAGTCCAACTCGATCCAGCAGTGCTGCAGCTCGCGCACAGAGTGCCTTCCGCTGCTGCCAGTAAGCCCAGAAGGACTTGCCGATCATGACCGGAGTCAGCACATTTTCCAGCGCCGTAAGTTCAGGAAGAAGGTGATAAAACTGGAAAATGATTCCGATACCGCGATTTCGATAGATATCACGCTGTTTTCTTGGAGCATTGTCGATGCGCTGATCGCCAACGTAGATCTCCCCTGCATCTGGAAAATCGAGGGCAGCCAGGAGGTGCAGGAGGGTGCTTTTCCCAGAACCGCTTCGTCCCACGATCGCCGTCATTTTGCCCTGCTCGAGATCGAAATCGACACCCTGCAGCACTGGGACTTCGATGCGATCCTTATGGTAGCTCTTTCGCAGGCCACGCGCACAGATCGCAACAGGAGCATTCAAATTCCGGCCCATACTCTCTTGATACTCCCATCTATTCGTAACGAAGCGACTGGACAGGGTGCATTCGCGCGGCACGAAACGCCGGTAGGACGCTCGCTAAAGTTGCAATCAAGATCGCTCCAGCAGTCACCCAGCAAAGTGTCCAAGGCTCAATGATCGTTGGAATCTCGCTGAAGTAGTAGATGGTTGGATCAAAGACTTCGCGTCCAGTGATCGTTTCAATCCACGAGGCAATCGAATTGATATGATCGACAAAGAGAAGTCCGCCGATCAAACCCGCACCGGAGCCGACGATTCCCAGCAGCAAGCCATAGCTCAGGAAGATACTCATGACGCCCGATCCCGAAGCACCGAGCGCCTTGAGTGTCCCGATGTCGCGTGTCTTTTCGACAACAATCATGAAAAACGTCGCCAGAATTCCGAAGCCTGCAACAGCAATTATCAAGAACAGCAGGATGTTGAGGATTGTTGTTTCCAGCTGAACCGCAGCAAGCAACGGACCTTGCATGTCTTTCCAGGTTTGAATCTGATAAGGAAACTCTGGGTGGGGAAAAGCCGCCTGCAGCGTATCCCGAACAGCATTCAGATTCGCGCCGGGGACCAGCTTTAGTTGGATGGTGGTCACACTGCGCGCGCCCGATGAGGGGTCGACCATGCCGCGAAAATCCTGCAAGTGCTTGAGGCTGACGAAGGCGAATGTCGAGTCATATTCGCTCATTCCACTTTCATAAACATCGACGACCGTAAATTTCTGATCGATGACCTTGGTGTTTTCCGCGGCGCTGGGAAACATGAGCTGCACGTCATCGCCGGGCAGACAATAAAAGTGATCTCGAACCTTATCGCCACTGCCACGGATACGGACGCTGCAGGTGGAAATTCCGAGTACGATACCCGGAAATGTCTCACGGGCTGGATCGAACTGGCGAGCTCCTCCGGCGGTCAAGTCGGAAAACTCGGGAGTCGTGGGGAGATAATCAAACCCAGGCCCTACGGCTGCCGCATCAGCGGAAGGATTGGGTGTTTGGTCGCCGGAATTTTCCTGAAGGCTGTTTTCGGCAAGCTCGGGAACAGCGTTCGACGCACTAGTCGCGGCCGATCGCCGGATCTCAATCCTCTGCCGCTCGGCTTCGAGCTCTCGTTCGTAGTTGACGCGCCAGCGTCGATATCCCCAGCCCGCATCCCGCAGCTGCTCGCGATCTGGCGCGTATCCTGAATCCCGGAGCACAAAGTCCACTTGTTTGCGGTTGTCAGGGTGAAGCAGATATTTTCCGAAATCACTCACCGTGTCGTACGTCTCTGGATCGACGCCCACGAGATTTACTTGCCGAGTGACAACTTGTCCGTGATATCGAATCCCCATCACTGCAGGAACGTGAACCGATACGGAGCTGCCTGCGAGCTGGTTGCCGACAATTTTGCGAATTTGGGCAAGCTGAGATTCGGGATTGGGGATCCCACCCACCGTATGGCATTCAATCAGAATGTCCGAGGCCAGACCATGCATCCGCTCGTGCATTTCGGCGGAAAACCCGGCCATGACGCTGTTGACCACGATCAGGGTCGCAACCCCCAGGGTGACGCTGATAATCGAGGCAAGGGCGATGTAGCGGGTACGAAGATAGCGAAAACAGAGCAACCATCGATACATGCAGCGTCTCCGACGCAGTGGGGAGGGTCCATCCTCAACGTCTGCCTTAGAATAAGGGGGATGGACTCCTGGGGTAAAGAGCGAAAGTCAGCTGCTGAGGATATCGTGAATCACGTGTCCATGAACATCTGTCAGCCGTCGATCGATGCCGTTATGCCGAACGGTGAGCTCGAGATGATCAATCCCGAGGAGATGAAGGATCGTGGCATGGAGATCGTAGCACCATGTTTTTTGTTCGACTGCCTGATAACCCCAATCGTCACTTTTTCCATACGTGACGCCGGGCTTGATTCCGGCCCCCCAGAGCCATGTGACAAAGCTGCCGCCGTTATGATCACGTCCCGTGCCCCCCTGGGCAAAAGGGGTACGGCCAAATTCCGTGGTCCAGATAACCAGCGTATCGCGATCGAGTCCCCGGTTCTTTAAATCCCGAAGGAGTGCAGCGATCGGACGATCGACGCTGGCTGCCATAGGCGGAAGCTCGTTGGGGATACTTCCGTGATTATCCCAATTGTTGGTCGCTCCTTGCGGCCCGCTCCAAACCTGGACAAATCGAACCCCTCTTTCAATCAGCCGCCGGGCCAGCAGGCAACGTCGTCCGAAATCCTGGGTGATGGATTGATCGAGTCCATAGAGTCGTGAGGTAAGTTCGGTTTCGTCAGCGAGATTGAAAGCTTCGGGAGCCGATAGCTGCAGTTTCGCAGCGAGTTCATAGCTGGCAATTCGCGCATCGAGCCGCGGATCAGCTGGATGCTTGGCGGCATAAGCCTGATTGATTTCCGCCAGTAAACGTAATCCTTCGCGGTCTTGCTGCGCTCCTGTGAATTCGAACCGGGGGTCTGCAGTAAGGTCGGGAACTGGGTTCCGGGCGGCAGCATCGATCACGACTCCTTCATGGACCGCAGGAAGAAAGCCAGCGCTAAAGCAACCTTTTTGGTTGTACGGTAAACCGCGTGGATCCGGGAGAACGACAAACGTAGGCAAGTTATCGGTAAGATTCCCGAGAGCATAGGAGACCCATGCGCCGAGGCATGGAAATCCAGGTAAAAGGAATCCACTGTTCATCATATAGGTGCCAGGACCATGGACGTTGGTCTTTGTGGTCATGGCCATAAGAAAAGCCATTTCGTCGACCAGCATCGCCTGTTCGGGAAAAAGGCTGCTGACCCACCTACCGGATTGACCATGCTGGGCAAACTCAAAGGGACTTTTCATGATCGCGCCGGCGGGGGCCGTAAAGCCCTCGGGCTTCTCTTTGGGCCCGAGCATCTGGCCGTGGAGTCGTTCCAGTTCCGGTTTGTAGTCGAACGTATCCATGGGGCTGGCTCCCCCTGTCATAAACAATTGAATAACACGTCGCACTTGCGGGCGCGGTTGTTCGGTGGCGGGCAAATGATCATCGCGCAGCAGTAATTGACCAAGGGCAAGTGCCGCGAAGCCACTTCCTGCCGACAGCATCGATTGGCGGCGAGAAGGGTCGAGCGGAAGGTCGCGACGTCGTTGCATGGGAGGAACCAGGGCTTATTCAATGAAAAGGAATTCAGTCGAATTAAGCAGCACACGACAAAACGCGGCGATCTCCATTCGCTGAGCGAACTCCTCAAATCGCGTCAATTCCTCGCTTTTTGGGGAGCGCTGGTAGAGACGCTCGATGGCAGCGGTAATCTGGTCGCTGACTGTGGGGTGTTCAGCGGCCAGGTTTGTCGCCATGGCTTGGCTATGAAAAAGAACGAAAGGGTGGTTGTACAGCGATAGCGACTGCAATGGCGACGACGACTCACCACGAACGGGTGCAAGAAGTCCCAGATCGGGAAAATCGAGTGCCGCCATGAGCGGGTCGGGAATGCCCCGCCAAACGTAACGATAGATGCTTCTCCTGCGAGCTCCAGGGAGGCTCCAGTCGTAGCTGTGATAATCGAGAGAGGGAGTCAGTTGAGCGCCCGGGGATTGCTGAAAATTCGGATTGGAGGCACCTCCCATCATCCAGTCGATCTGTCCGGATACGACCAGGACAGAGTCGCGATACGATTCCGCATCAAGGCGACGGCGGTGCTGGCGCCATAGCAAACGGTTCTCGTTATCGAGACTTGCAGCGTCGCCACGAACCTCCGAGCTCTGCCGGTAGGTACGACTGGTGACAATCAATCGATGCAAACGTTTCAGCGACCCACCCGCCGTATCCCGAAACCATATCGCCAGCCAATCCATCAGCTCCGGATGGGAAGGGGAATCTCCCATGCGTCCAAAATCGTTCGGAGTCGCGCAGAGTCCGCGGCCGAAATGGTAATGCCAGACGCGATTGACGATGCTCCGCCAGGTGAGCGGGTTATCCGGATGCGCTATCCACTGGGCAAGTGCCGCCCGTCGCCACGATTCCGTCGCACTCGCATCTTGAGCGTCCTCCGTTGCATCCAAAACAAAACGGCTGGGCAGGTTCGGCGAAATAGCGAACGTGCCCGGAAAGACTTCATGGAGAGGCTTACTCATTTCGCCCCGCTGCAGGAGGTGCACGGGCTTGGGGGTTGCACGGCGAGCTTCCTGAAAGTTGCCATTGCCCGCAGGTATTTGGACCAACGGGCCGGCGGCATAGACGCTTCTTCGAGCGGGCAATGCGGCGAGTCGTTGCTCCACGTCCTGCGTCAACACATGCGCTGCGATTTGCAGTTTTTGTTGGTCGCTACGGTTTTCCGCGGGTTGCTGCAGCGCTGCTTCGATGTATGCCGGCATAGGTCGGATCGCTGCCGAGGGTGCATCGATCATCGAGAGACGAAAAGAACCAATTAAATGCGAGCCACCGTGCAATTGCTGCAACTGGATCGTGATCGTGCTGCCATCAGGGATGATCGTCGATTCGTGGAGCTCAAAGATGGCCGTGTGAGGCTTTCCAACCTCAGGAAATATTCCCCAAGCCGTTTTCGGGTCGCCATCCATCGCCCGTTCAACTCCCCAGCCCTCCTGATTGAAGTCCGCCGAAGCATGCACAAGTCTCAGTTCCTGTGCGGTCTGAGCCTGGGGAGCGAACAAGAGAACCTTGATCTCGGAGAGGTGCAGGTTTCCGTTGTGGCATCTGCCAGGCCCTTGCATCGGCAGTGATGGATCGGGGAACAGTTCCAATCGCAGTGCTGAGAGCCGCGGAATCGAGATCTTGCCTGCAAGAATGTAGGTATCAGTTTCAGGATTGGGACCAGAAACGACAATCCGATCCTCTTCTGTGTGCGTCAGTATCGATCCGTCGGTACTGGCAAAACTCTGTAACCGCAGGGGGGACCAAGGAGTCGCGGAATGATGATTGTCGAGCCAAGTAGCGACTCGCTGCTGGGCGTCTGCTGAAAAGAGCATCTGGCGGTCGAGGTCTTTGATGGCACGCAGCTCATTTTCCAGCTGCGATCGGGTTCGAGCGGCAAGGGAATCTGTGTCGTAAGGGATGTCTCCCTTGAGTATCCCGGCAAAGACGGCTTGCAGCGCGTAATAGTCCTCCTGTGCAACTGGATCAAATTTGTGGTTATGGCAGCGTGCACAGTTCACAGTCGAACTGACGAAAGCAGACATCGTCTGGTGGACCATATCGTCGCGGTCCAAGTAATCAAACGTCACAGGACCGGTGCTGTAGGTGCTGAGATCAAATGTTCCGGCGGCGAGGAAGCCAAGGGCTGGAAGCAGCTCTGTCGATTCCGGCCAAAACCAATCGACGGCCAGTTGCTGGCGAACGAACGTCGCCCAAGGAACGTCATCATTGAGTGCACCGATGACGTAGTCGCGATATGGCCAGGCATGATCTCGTCCGATGTCATGCTCGTATCCATGCGATTCGGCAAAGTGAATGGTATCGAGCCAATGCCTCGCCCAACGTTCACCATAGCGCTCGCTGGCGAGCAACCGGTCCACCAGACGTTCATAGGCGGCATCGCTTGGATCGGCAACAAATCTCGCGACATCCTCCGGCGACGGAGGAAAACCGAGAAGATCATAATACAAACGCCGGATCAGCGCGCGTGGAGATGCCGGTGGAGAGTGCGTCAATCGGTTTTCATCAAGTCTCGCTTGGATGAAGGCATCGATGGGATGCGAGGCGGGAGCGGAAGGAATCTTCGGAGAAACCAGCGGACGCAAAGACCACCAGTCGAGCGGATCTTCCGTTGGCTGAGGTGCCGTCTGGCGATCGTCCCATGCCCCCCGCTGGACCCATTCCTTCAGCAGCGCGATATGCTCACGTGGAAGAGGCTCCGCGGGCATCTGTAATTCGGGGTCTGTGTGCTCGATTGCCCGGATCAGCAAGCTCTGCTCGGGACGCCCCGGGACGACGGCAGGACCTCGCGTTCCGCCGAGCTCCCATCCGCTTCGCCAATCCAGGGCGAGTCCTCCCTCGATTTGGCCAGAGTTGTGAGCATGGCAAGGGTAGCAGTGAGCTTCAAAAATTGGCAGCACTTGTCGGCGAAAGAACGCTTCCTGGTTTTCGCTCGTTGCGTCGAGCACTTGTCCCCTAAGGTTGCCACTGACGAGGCACAAAAGAATCAGCAAACGACATTGATTTGGCATAATGCACTACAGGTGACGATCGGCAAAATCAAGGTAATACTTCCAGTCCGTCGGCGTGAGTGCATGAGCGCCGGTTCGAAGGTGATAGCCAATCATGCCGTCTTGGAGCGGCTGGTCTGGAGGAGGCTGAGTTGCCGGCGGAGACGTCCCCCCAAGGCCGTTTGTCCCAAGGAGCCGGTAAACCGGGTCTGCGTGGACGCAGGAGAGAAATTCACCGTTGGGATCTGCCCACAAATCTTCGCTCGCGCTGGCAACATAGACCGCACGAGGAGCGATCAGTGCGATCAGCTGATGATGATCGACAGGAAGCGATCCTTCATTTTCGTTGTACTTGCGGTGGTTTTGGCAAAACCAGTGGGGGAAAGCAGTGTTGATTCGACCAACCGTTTCCCCAAATGCTCGACGGCTGAGCGCTGCCCCGCCACAGCCGGAATTATTGCTGATCACCAGCTTGAATCGAGGGTCGGTCGCTCCTGCCCAGAGCGAGGTTTTTCCCAAACGGGAGTGCCCAATCACCGCGACACGGGACGGATCGATATAACCATCGGCTTGTAAGGCATCGAGTGCACGACTCAATCCGTAAGCCCACGCAGAGATACTGCCCCATCGTTCGCCCGCAGGAACCGTCGCTGCCCAGGACGCAAAGAGAGGATGAATGCCATTTTGAAACCCATCGTCGAAGTCGGGATCGATATCTCCATAGTAAATCGTTGCAAGCCCGTAACCACGATCGATGATCATCTCAACGGGCCAGTCATCGCTGCTTTTCCCGCGTCCCGATGCGACCGCGCGATTACCCTCGGTCGACCCATCATTTCGCTCCCGGACCCAGCTCCGCGGAAGTCGAATCTGGGGGTCTGGTTCAACTGTATGATTACCTTCGAAATTAAGTCCGAGGAATAACGGGCACTTCGCCACCGTATTCGGAGTGTAGATCAACAACTCCATCACGATCTGCTGATCTTGATGACGCAGTACCAAGTCGATTTCCCGCCGCAACGCTTTTCCACCCAGGGCGCGGTCATTCGTGCTGACCACAATCGCTTCGACAGGGAGGGGTGCTGGAAGTCTTCCGAAGACATGCTGCTCAAAGAGATCAAGAATTTCGCTTCGCCGTCTCTGGAGCCATTGCGACGGATCCTGAATTTTCTCTCCTCCGCCGCTGATCAAAGGATCCGGTAATTCATAGCTGGGGACTTTCGCCTCGTCATAATTGGGCTGGAAGCCCTGACCGTAAGCCATCCCAAGTTCCCCGATCGAGAAAAAGAGACTGAAAAACGTCCAGTAGCGGATAACACGAACCACAAAGGCCCGCTCGAGGGAAGCTCTCATTCGAAGCTGCGAAAAGTGGCATAGGGCTGCTGGAACATTCGACCGTAGCATGATGTGATCCTCTGTGAGCACGGAGAATTCCACTCTCGATAGAAACATAGTCTACACGAGGTATGGTGCGGGAGCGATCAAGCGACCAGCAAAAGCGATCTTGGGTCCTCGGAATGCAAGGACTTTCACCTTACCGAGGACGGGGGGGATTTGGACGAGATTCGAGATTCTCTTTTGCAAGCTCTGTAAAGCTGTCTGTCTGCATCTGCCAGAGGGTCGCCAGCTCCTGGACTTTTTCGGGATTCCCATCAGCCAGGTTGTTGGACTCGGCACGGTCGATGCGAAGGTCATACAGTTCCCACGGTTGGTCTCGTATGGCAACCAACTTGAAGTCACCGACGCGGACTGCGCGATTGCCCTCATGGAGCCACCAGAGAAATTTTCGCGGAATGACAATATCCTCGGCAAACGCGGCGCGCAAACTGATCCCAGGAAAAGGCGGTCCTGCTGGCGATGCGACTGGCTCGGACGGCGGATCGAGTTCCAGCAAATCGAGAATTGTCGGAACGATATCAATAACATGCGCGGGGGTGTGTCTCAGCTGGCCACCGTTACGAATTCCAGCAGGCCAGTGGGCGATCAGCGGAGTGCTGATGCCACCTTCGTGAACCCATGTCTTGTGTCGACGAAAGGGAGTATTGGCCGCACTCGAAAAACCAGGACCAAGGCAGAGATAGCTGGCCGCACTTCCCATCGGTGCCAGCGGATCGTGTCCCCCGTCGCGAACCATGATCTCAGCGCTCGCCCCGTTGTCGGACGCGAAAAGGACGAGCGTATTATCAAAGGCACCCATCGACTTGAGCTGATCCATCAGCCGGCCAATCTCCTGATCAACGCGATCAATCATCGCAGCATGGAGCGCCATCTTCATGGCTTGGAACTGTTTTTGCTCCTCCGTCAGTGAATCCCAAGGGTTGGGTCGATTCACCTCGCCGCCACCTAACCTCTCAAGTGCTTGAGCGAAGTGATAGGGCGGACCGACGTCGCTTTCGAGAGTCGATAAAGGAGTCGAAATAATCCCTAAGCGGCGCATTTTTTCAAAGCGAGATTGACGCAAGGAATCCCAGCCTTCGAGGTAACGATCGCGATACTTTTCGATATCCTCAGGCAATGCATGGAGCGGGAAATGCGGTGCAATGAAAGCGATGTATTGAAAGAAAGGCTGATCTTTGTGCTGTGCTGCGTGTTCCTGGAGGCAGCCAATCGCGTGGTCGACTGTTGCTGTCGTGGCATAGTAACCCTGTTCCTTGGCGGGGGCACTCGGCGGTCGGTCATCAGTTAGGTTTCCCGCGGGACTGAAGTAATTACCTTGGTTTCGCATATCGAGCGAGCGCAAGAACCCGCTTTTGAGAACGGGCCCATCGATATGCCACTTCCCGCTGTGATAGCTGCGATAGTTTGCCGTGGTGAGCATTTCCGGGAGCAGTCGAGCCCATCTGGGTCGAACTCCCTGGCTTCCTCCTCCAATATCCGGAAGAGCGTCCCGCTGAATCTGCTGGGGATAGTAACCCGACAGAATCGCTCCGCGTGTTGGCCAACAGCGAGCGGTGTTATAGAACTGAGTGAACCGTAATCCGTCTGCTGCCAAGCGATCGAGGTGCGGTGTCTCGATCTCGCTGCCGTAGCAGCCGAGATCGGAAAACCCCATGTCATCGACGAGGATCAAGACGATGTTTGGTTTTTCGCCAGCCGAAGACCTCGGTCCAGCCAGCAAAGCGAACAAAGATGCAAGGACGAGCGCCGTTAACAAGCGCGAATGATCCATGGACTGGGTGCCGATCGCTCAAGAGTTCGTTCTAGGGTATCGCGGTGGGACGCTGAGCAGCAACTTGGTCGAGGAATTCGAAGGCGTCATTCAAGGCTGCTTGGACAATCACCATATGTTCGGTATTTGAGTATATTTCCCAGCGAACCTGCTTTCCTGCGGCCGTGAGTGAATCGGCGAGCGCCTTCGCCCCCCTGCGACCAAAATCGAGATCGCCGGCAGCGACAAACCATGGCGCATTGCCAATTCTTGAGCCATTGACCCCGGAACCGCCCCCAAGTGCAATCACGGCGGCGGGCAACTGCGGGGCTCGAGTTGCTTGCTGAACCGCTTGTCCTGCACCCATCGAGTGACCCATAAAAAAGATCCGTTCACGATCGATGGAGAAATGGCGGTCGAGCAGTTCGACCAAATCCGCACAACCCAGCCCAATACCACCCAGCAATCCCTGGCGAGTGGCGACGACAATCCAACCGCGCTCCGCAGCGAGGTCGACGGCACGACCTGCCCCATAGGTTTCGAAAAACATGTTTTCGCTCCCGCCGGCACCGTGAAAGAGGAACAGGACCGGCCGCGCTGTGCCGCTCGTTTGACCCGCTGGGACACGCACACGCATCGTCGTACTTCGTTTATCCTGAGCGAGTGTCAGCCAAGCTTCACCTGAAAAAGCATTCGAAAACACCGCTTCGCTGTTTCCATTTGCCGCAACGAGTAATTCGCAAGTGCGAAGCAAATGAGTTGCCGGATAATCGATTTCCTGCTGGATTCCATCCTGGATATCTTGAAGCAGCGAAAGACTTTGGCGAAGCGTTGCGGTTCCCGTTTCCGAAGCCTCCGGGGCACTGGCCAGTTGCTTGGACGCAACAATTTCGAGACGTGCTTCGAGCCGCTCGACTCGGCTGAGCATGATCCGGCCAAGTTCCAAGCTTTCCTCCCCACCACTGCTACGAACATCAGCGATCAACCAGTAATCTCCCTCGGGGACTTGGGGGAGTGTCCAGTTAAAACCATCTTGCAGCTGGCTCGTGGGAAACCAGTCGGTCTTTGCGACCGGTTCATCGGCGGGCGCGAAGGGACTGGTCGTCTTTTCCGAGAATTTCAGCGGACGGAGCGAGAGCTCCGCTTGGCCGAAATCGAGCGTTTTCGCTTCAACCGGATAAAATGAAGAGCACCGGACGGTGACCGTGCTGGTGCTCATGTCAGAGAGAGCGGGCTGTGCCACCAGCCGCTGAGCCAAGACCCACGACTTGAAAACGCTCGGTTCTTGATCGCTTTGAAGCGAGTGCAGTGCCTGATCCAAGGCCTGTGCCGCATCGAGCCACCGCAACGAGAAAAAACTGCCAACTGCTTTTTCCATCACGGGCGTGGAACGGACACGGTCTGCATCCGCGACGCGATCCCATGAAAGCTCGTAGCGGCGCAGCCGGCGCCCAAGTTCATAGCGTCCTTCTTGCGCCGCTACGGAAGTGCTGTCCGTGATCCAGAGAAGACAGAGTGCAGTGAGGAAGCAGAACAAACGCATACCGTACGATGACCTCGAAGAAACTGCCAATTCTCAACTCAAGATTCTTTGCTTTCTTCAAAGCAACTGCGGTAGAGGAGACCGGCCGCGGCAGCGCCGAGGATGGGGGCCACCCAGAAGAGCCAAAGCTGGGTAAGAGCCCAGCCACCGACAAACACAGCTGGACCGGTCGAGCGAGCTGGATTGACCGAAAGGTTCGTGACCGGAATGCCGATGAGATGGATCAACGTAAGTCCCAAACCAATCGCAATTGGGGCAAATCCCTGTGGAGCTCGTTTATCCGTTGCGCCCAAGATGATCAAAAGGAACATAAAGGTCAGCACGAATTCCGCAACGAAGGCAGAAAGCAGGGGATAACCATGGGGCGAGTGATCGTCAAAACCATTCGATGCGAAACCCTTGCTCACATCAAAATCGCTCCCTCCCATCGCGATGACATACAAAACCCCGGCACCCGCGATCGCTCCGAGGACTTGCGAGACGATATAGGGAACGAGTTCGGGAGCCTTAAAACGGTTGCCCATGAGCAGCCCAATCGACACGGCGGGGTTGAGATGACAACCCGAAATATGGCCGATCGCATAGGCCATGGTGAGCACCGTCAGGCCGAAGGCGAAAGAAACTCCAAGATAACCGATCCCGACGTTGGGAAGACCGGCGGCGAGTACGGCACTTCCGCACCCACCAAACACAAGCCAGAAAGTTCCAAAAAATTCCGCAGTTAAACGTTTTCCCATAATGACAGACAGACTCCTCGGTTCAATCAAGAGTAAAAGACCTCGTGGCACTCAAGTGCATGAGGTCGCTTGGATACGATCGTTAGCGGTAGAGTTCCTGGACAAGTAGATCTGAGGCATTTTTGATTCGGGTTGCCTCTTCCGATAATTTCCGTGCTTCACGGACCAGCGTATTGGAGCGCTCCGCGCGATCTCGAATCTGCTTGGCTAGCACCAAAAGCTGGTTGCTATTTTTTAGCACTTCATCAGCAAGTCGCTGCTGCTCGCGGCGGTTTTCTCGGCCAGGAACTTCATACTGTTCAATCCGTTTGACGGCAGCGCTCGATTTAAAAATGAGCGCCGATTGCTCGCCGTAGAGTCCCCATGTCGCAAAGGAAGACATCTGCTTCTGATAGCTGGTCATCGCGCTGAGGATCTCCTTGGTGGAGAGTCCCTGAGATACAGGTGGGAGAACCTCAGGTCGACCGCCAAGAAATGCTTTGACAAACGCGACACGATTCGAGCCGTACTGGCCTAGATCCGCCAGTGCACGAGACAATTCCGCTTGACTGGGTTGCCGACCGGCGGTTTTCTCGTAGAGAGAATATATAAAACCGACATCATTATTGCGTCCGTACCGATCATAAAACTCGGCACTGCCCAGGATATAAGCTTGAACATCCTGTAGCGATAATCCGCCCTGAGTCAAACTGGTCTGCCATGCCGTCAACTCGCTGCTCGTCGGTGGACGCTGCAAGTATTGGTCATACCAGATGCGGACTTGAGCGATCTGTGGTGGAGCGACGGGTGGGACAACCGGTGGATTCACGACCGGGGGACGTTGCGCTGAGGAGGTATTCAAATCGACGGCAATATTGGTCAAATTATTGGTCCGCCAATCGCGGACCAGCAACGTTACCCCTCGACCGCGCTGAGCACGAGACCAGACCTCGCGTTCCAGATCGTAAGTGACCCCATCCACGATTCCCACTTGGTAGCCATTGACGGTGATGATCTGGTCGCGAACTTCGATTCCGGCCAGTTGAGCAGGAGTACCTGGAGTGACGGCAGTGATCACAACCCCGGTTGGTTGATTCGTTCCACGGGCCCCAAAAGTGCGGCCAGCCACGGTGGCTGGAGGAGCTAACCGCGCATTTGGATTCTGCGATTCTCCCTCCCGTTCGCGGACATCCTGCCCTCGCAGATCAGTTCCGTTGAGCGATACGAGCACTATCATGCAGAGGTGCAGCGGCAACCAGGAATACTGGCGTCTCCACGGAATTATGTAAGCAGCCATCGAGAAAAACTCCAGATAAATGAAATGAATCAAAATGAATTGCTTTGGACTCTGCGGAACCCGCTCAGTTTCCTACAGGCAGAGACTGGAGCAGTTGCAAGGCAGCATCCGTGCGCTCTTTAGCAATTGGCAAGAACCGCGAGCGAGTAACCGCGACGGCTCCCTGCTGTGAGAGCGCGTACTCGACAAATTTTCTCTCCGCCAAAGAGGGCTGCACGCCACCCCCGCTACGAAGAACGAGGTACAGCTCGCGCTCGAGCGGGTATGGCACCTCGTTACTGAACTCGCTCGATGGAATGGTTGCCGGCGTCGATTCGTCGGCAGTGAGCGCGAGAATTTTTGCAGTATCGTCGAGCCAAGTCAGCGAGAGGAAACCAATCGCTCCTGGAGTCCGCATGACATCATCGACGATTGCAGCGTACGACTCACAGCTCTTGATGCGATCCGAAGCCGGTTCCGCATCCCCCAAGACCTGACGAAAGAAATCCCCACGCGTTCCGGACAACTCGTTCGGTCCAAACAAAACAATTTCAGTCTCCAGCGCTCCGGCACCGGGAGCGATTTCATTCCATCGCGGCGTCTGGCCCGCTGGATTGCCGTAAATCGCCTTCAGCTGCTGCAGCGTCAAGGTGGAAAGCGGGTTACTTGGATGAACAATGAGTGCGATTTGATCACGAGCGACTGGGATTTGGACAATTTTTTCGACTCCTAGAGCAGCCAGCTCTTTCTCCTCGGTGGAGCTGACTTGGCGGCTCATCGCCCCGATCGCCGGAATCTTTTCAGCGAAGCTCGCGATCGCTAGCAGCGATCCCTCAGGCCGCAGCTCAAAGGAGACCTCCGGGTGCAGTCGCGAGAAGTCCGCAGCCCAGGACTCGATCAGTGGCTTCATCGTCTCTGAGCCGTGGATCCGGATCGTGCCGCTGAGTTTTTTAGTTCCGGGTTGATAAACTGGAGGCTCGAGTGCAAAGAGTGAATTTGATGACCAAGCGATCGTACACAGAGCGATGGCATAAAGAACGATGGAGCAAAATCGATGCTTGACTGTGAAAACAAACCGCCGAGGGTCGAAAGAGCTCGATCGATTTGTAAAACGCGGTCGCAAACTCATGGGGCAATCCTTAGGCTACGAAAGTTTAACATTCCAAAGCGTGCAGCGGCTTACGCTCCCGGGCCGAAGGTTGTCTACCCTTTGGGAATCGTATCGGCTTGAGGCTCTGTGCGCCACAGCCGATACCTGACTTCGACACCACTGGGGACGTAAATGACTACCGGAAGTTTGCTGTTATACCGAATCATGAACGGTTCACCACCCAGGGTGATGAAGCGTGGTTCCTTCGGTTCGGACGGGTCGACTGCGATACGCGTTCCCGCCACAGGCCCGAGCGTCTCTAAAACATAGCGATCGTAACCCCAGCCTGGAATGCTGACGGTCTCCAGGGAACCGCCGAAGAAATAGCGGTTTAAGCCATCGATCGTCAGCGTTTTGCCGACAATCAGCTCTACTTTGACGAGCGACTCATCCTCGAGCTCTGGCAAGTGGAGGACGAAGCGATCGCGTCCATCTTCGGCTGCAGGAAACGCCTTCAGTTCATCGTCGGCTTGCACTTGAGCGGCGACAGTAAGAGTAAAAAGAGCGATCAGGAGAAGCGGTCGGCACATGCGAAAACGTCCTTATACCGGGTGCAAGCGAACAAAAAAGGGGTTTCCGTGAAAAAACCAGTGAAACTTTAACGTTCTCTTCGGCTGTGTACCAGAGAGCAGGCGCGCTACGGGCAGCACGCCGCGGTAGATCACCCGAGTCTGGTGCTCGGAAGAGTGAAAATTTCAAATTCCCCGCGATGCGACCAAGCCCTCAAGGACCTTTGCATGTTCGACGCCGGTGAGGCGATAATCCAGGCCCTGCGAGCGAACGGTAAGCCTCGCGTGATCGAGTCCTAGCAGGTGGAGGATCGTGGCATGGAGATCACGAACATGAGCTGGATTCTCGACCGGCCCAAATCCGAATTCATCGGTCGTGCCATAACAGATTCCCGGTTTTATTCCGCCGCCTGCAAACCACATGGTAAACGCATCGATGTGGTGGTTCCGACCCGTCGATTCGCGGACTTCTCCCATCGGTGTCCGCCCAAATTCCCCTCCCCAAATCACGATTGTCTCGTCGAGCAAACCATGCCGCGCGAGGTCCCGAATCAGAGCCGCGCATGGCTTATCGATGTCGAGGCACTTTTGCGGGAGGTGCGTTTCGAGGTTTTCCGTCGGTCCGCCATGATGGTCCCAGTTCGTGTCGTACAGCTGGACGAATCGAACTCCCCTTTCCACAAGCCGACGCGCCAGCAAGCAATTCCTGGCAAACGTCGTCTCACGCGGCTCTTTGATGCCATAGAGGTCTAGAGTTGCCTGCGTTTCGGAGCTGGTATCCATCAGTTCCGGAGCACTTGTCTGCATCCGAAATGCCATTTCATATGCGCTCGCACGGGTCTCGATCTCCTGATCGCCCGTGACGGCAAGATGCTGATAATTCAGCTGATTTACCGCGTCGAGCATCTGTCGCTGGGCTTGCTGGTCAACGCCCGGGGGATTCGAAAGATTGACAATCGGGTCCCCTTGATTGCGGAGTGGAACACCTTGGTAGCTGGTGGGCAGCATCCCACTACTCCACAGCGTTGCACTTCCACGCGGTCCTCGCGGGCCACTTTGGAGGACGACAAAGCCGGGCAGCTCTTCGCACTCGCTGCCCAGTCCATAAGTGACCCAGGCACCCATGGTTGGACGCCCGGGTATACCACTTCCGGAATTCATGTAGAGTTTTGCTGGTGCATGATTGAAAAGTTCGGTTTTGCATGTCTTGACCAAAGCCAGTTGATCAATGATCCCGGCGGTGTACGGCAAGAGATCGCTGACCCAAGTGCCTGATTCGCCGTACTGAGCAAACGAACGACGCGAACCAAGCAGATCAATGCGATGGCTGCTGTCCATAAACGCAAACCGCTTTCCTGAAATAAAACTGTCGGGGATCGGTTGCCCATTCCGCGCAGAGAGTTCCGGTTTGTACTCCAGTAAATCGAGCTGCGAGGGCCCTCCTGCCATGAAAAGAAAAATCACGTTTTTCGCACATGGACTGAAATGCGGCTGCTTTGGAGCCATCGGGTTTGATGTCGCTGCCGACAGATTCCGGTGCTTATCGAGCAGCCCTAAAGCGATCGAGCCCAGCCCGATCCCACCCTGTCCGAGGAGAAATCGTCGCGTTTGCTGGAGTTGTCCGTCGAAGCGATTCATGACATCACTCGCGAGTAATAGTTTCGTCGAGATTCAGCAGCACTCGCGCTGCGGTCAATGGATCAAGGGGGTGAAGAACCTGCAATTCGCTTTCTGCCGGCCTCCTTCCAAGCGTCTGACGAAATGCCGACTCAATTCCGGTCTTTTCAATGAATCCACCAAGCGCGGCAGCACACTGCACAAATCCCTGGTCATTCATCAGGGTCAACGACTGCAGGGGGGTATTGCTGCGAAGGCGTTGAGTACAAGCGCCAAGTCCCTCCGGAGCATCGAAAATGCTCAGCATCGGTGGCGGGGCACCACGGTAAATAAAAGTATAAATGGTACGTCGATAGCCGTCCTCGCCCTGGCTGGCGTTCCATGGACGTTTGACTTGGGCTTGCTCCATGACCCCTTCGGGAATGGGAGGAAAAACCGGCGGGCCGTGCATCTTGAGAACCAGGAGCTGGCTCACAGCCAAGGCTCCATCGCGAATGACCTCCGCATCGAGCCGTAAACGCCTTTGGCGAGCAACGAGTTGATTGTCTGGATCGAGCTGCTGAAGATCTTCGCGCTGCTGAGAACTCTGGCGGTAAGTTTCCGACATCACGATCATCCGCTGGATCGCTTTCAGGCTCCACTGCTTGTGGATCAACTCCAGCGCCAGTGAATCGAGCAGCTCAGGATGCGTGGGGAGAGTACCTTGAAGACCGAAATCGCTCTCCGTTGCCACGAATCCTCGCCCAAAAAAATGCTGCCAAACGCGGTTGACCAGCACTCGTGCGGTGAGTGGATTGCGGTCGCTGACGAGCCACCTTGCCAGGTCGAGCCGTGTTTTTCGGCTCTCCGCTGGACTTCCAGCGATTTCGTCCATCGAGTGGAGCACCGCGGGAGTTCCAGGAAAGACTTCTTCCGATGGACGCGTGAAATCTCCACTCACAAGGATCAGCGTCTTTCTCGGCTCAGTCCGCTCGCGAAGTACCAGCGTCGTCGGAACCGAGCGAGGTTCCAAGCTTCGGTTGGCGATTTCCGCATCGCTCAGCGTCGGGACTGACGGCTCCTCCTGGTTATTGAGGAATGCAAACAATTCGTAATACTCGCGCTGCGAAATCGGATCGAATTTGTGGTCGTGACATTGAGCACATCCAATCGTCAATCCCAACCACACGGTAGCAGTCGTCGCCACGCGATCGAAAATGCTGTCGATTCGATACTGCTCTTTGTCGATTCCCCCCTCTTCGTTCAAAGGAGTATTGCGATGAAAACCGGTCGCAATTTGCTGTGCGCGTGACCTCTCTGGAAGGAGGTCTCCGGCAAGTTGCTCAAACGTGAACTGATCAAACGGAAGATCTGCATTGAATGCTTCGATAACCCAGTCGCGAAAAGCCCAGATCTGCCGTGGTGCGTCGACAGAATAACCGTTGCTGTCAGCATACCTCGCCTGGTCCAGCCACCACCGACCCCAACGCTCACCATACTGCGGACTGGCCAGTAAGCGATCGACCCACCGTTCATAGGCGAGGTCGGGATTCCTGTTCCAAAGTTCAAGAAATGCATCGATCTGCTCGAGGGTCGGGGGCAGCCCGACAAGGTCGAGCGAAACTCGCCGCATGAGTGTTGTCGGGGATGCTTGCAGAGACCGCTGGATACGCAGTGGTTTCAGTCGCTCGTCGATGAAAGAATCGATGACGCTGGCTCCGGATGCGGCCTGCGGGGGAGACGCACGAGGAGGAATGAACGCCCAGTGGGTTGAATAGGGAGCACCCTCCGCAACCCAGCGACGAAGCGTTTCCTGATGTTTTTGGGGCAAGACCTTTCGACTCTCGGGCGGTGGCATCACGAGATCCGAATCTGTCGAAGTGATCCGCTGGACCAGAAGGCTGGCAAGCGGATCGCCAGGGACAATCACTCCACTCTCGATAACCGCCTCTCGCTGATCGAGGCGCAGATCCGCCTGGCGATGGGACGCATCATTGCCATGGCATGAAAAACAGAATTCGGCAAGAATCGGCCGGACTTCGCGGTTGAAATCGACCGCTAGGGCGGGGGCTTCTTGCCCCGAGGCTGTCGAGAGTGGCCCGGCTGAAAGGAAGATCGATGCCAGGCCGAGTGCGACGCTGGCGACACCCGAGCGTTTACTTTTTCGGTGCATACCCCAACCACATCCATACCAACGTGTCAGCCAGAGTGTGCTGAAAAACGTTCCCATCACAGTGACGACTTTTGAGACTGTAAATAAAACGGTACTCATATCCGCGAGCCTTGAGAGCAGCAGCGGTTCGCTGATTCGCGAGGACCCAATTATGATACGTCTCTTCGGGTTCCGTCGCACCATTATCATACTCGGCGACGTGGGTAAAAATGCGGAGCGGTTTTTTATCGCTCGTCTCGATCAGCCGCATGCTTGAATGGTATTCCCAGGCTCCGAGTGGGTAGGATTTCTCCTCCGAGGCATCATCGTCTTGCTGATCGACGAAGGTTCCTGAGTAGGTAATGATGCGACGAAAAAGATCGGGACGAAACCATCCCATCGTGAGTGCAGCCGCACCGCCGGAGCTGCATCCCATGACTGCCCGACCCCAAGGATCGCGAGTCAGTGCGAGCTGTGGGTAGTGATCTCGAATCTCTTGATTGCTCAAGACCGCAGGAATCACTTCCTCGTCGATAAACCGGGCGAGGCGGTCGGATAAGGTGTCGTATTCCAAGCCGCGTTGGCTGCCTTTACTGTCGTCGCCTCCGTTTTGCACTGAAATCACCACCATTGGAGGAAGCATCCTCAGCGGGTCTGTCGAGATCGTGAGATTGTCGAGAGCATTGCGAACGAGCTCGAGCTGGCTTGGTCCATCATGCATGACGAGCAGCGGAGCCTCCGTGCCATCGCGATAAGCAGCCGGAATGTAAACAAATATTTTCCGCTCGGAGCGGACCGGTTTTTTGGAGTCTAAAGTCGCGTCCTTTCCATTGAAGATGCGGCTGTTCTGAAGAGGCATCGAGACTTCGAAGAGCTTCCCCTTAGGATTTCCACGGTCGGTCAGATCAGGATCGACTTCGTAGTCCGGGCCGATGACAAAATCCCCGATCCCTTCGAGCATGTGCGAGGAGGTATCCTGGGCTGCTCCTTGATTGTCAAGAGAGAGTCCTGGATCGTAGAGAAACAGTCCGGCGAGTATTGCGACCAGCAGGCTCAAGTGCAGCATGCCATGGAGCGGACGAGAGGATGGGACGAACATCGGTAAGACCTAAAACCACTTGCTGCGGATGAAATAGAAAACCATCACCACCGGGACCATGATACAGCTGGCCAGCATCCCGATCATCAAGAGTTCGCTGCCAAACGGAAGCGATTCGAAATTTTGCCCAAAAAAACCAGTAATAAAGGTCAGCGGAAGGAAGATGGCGCTCAGGATCGTCAGCCGCTTCATGATCTCGTTGGTGCGCTGCGAGGCATTCCAGAGATGCGCGTCGCGAACGTTCCCAACAAGCTCCCGTGCGGATTCGACCGACTCGAACAGACGGAGTGCGTGATCGTACACGTCGCGAAAATAGAAAGCGACTTTTTCGCTGAGGATCCCGTCTCCACGTTTAGCGAGCAGAGCCAGCACGTCGCGCTGTGGAGAAAGAATTTTTCGGAGGTGAATAAGCAAGCGTTTGAAGTTTAGGATCTCCATCAATTGCACTTCGAATCCACTGTCCAGGACACGATCTTCCAATTGATCGAGGCGGAGCTGGAGGTCGTCAAGCAGAGGAAAATACGAATCGATAACAGCGTCGACAATCATGTAGCACAAGTGATCGGCGTGATGATGGAGCAACCGTCCATCGGCCGCGATCCGTTGCCAAACGGCATCGAGCGGGGGGAGGGGGCGTTCGTGCACCGTAATCACATAGCGATCACCGACAAACATATGCAGTTCGAGAGGATCCGCGGTCTCCATGTCATCCCAATCCACTGCGTAACCATGAACGACCAAAAAGAGATAGCCGTCATAACGCTCGAGCTTCGGTCGTTGGTCGAAATGCAAGCAGTCTTCAATCGTCAGCGGATGAAGCTGGAAATGTCCTTAAGTATTTCCAAGGACTCCGCGTCCTGCTCCGTCAGATCGATCCAGACAATCCCATCGATTTCTGGAACAGCAACCCCTTGCACTCCTTCGCGAATGGCGACCTGTCCGCGGGAGTCGATCGTCATTGCACGAAACATAGAAGGACCCAAAACGAAAATAGCAAACGAGCAATGGTCAAGCTTGGACGCAGATTGCGGGAAAGATTATCCCTTCTCGATCTGGCCAATGATCCAGCACTCGATGCCAGACTGGCGAACGAGCTCCATAATCCTGTGGGCAAAGTACTCATTGCAGACCAGCACCATCCCGATTCCGAGATTGAAGACGCGAGCCATCTCGTCGTCGGCTACCGACCCGAGTTGCTGGAGCCAGGTGAAGATCGGTGGGCGGTGCCATGCTTCCCAGGAGATTTTTGGCTTGACGCCTGGAGGAAGGATCCGGGAAAGATTCTCAACGAGTCCCCCACCGGTGATGTGTGCAATCCCGTGCAGCACTTGCTTGACGCGATAGTGCGACTGGATCTCGCGAATCGTCGCTACATAAATTTGCGTTGGCGTCAACAAGACATCCCCGAGAACGCGATTTCCGAGCGGCTCCACTTTGGCGTCGAAAGCAATTCCGGCGTCACGAATAATCTTCCGCACGAGGCTAAAACCGTTGGAGTGCAGGCCAGTACTGGCAAGACCGATCAGCAGGTCGCCAGGAGCGATTTGATGGCCATCAATAAGACGATTGCGTTCGACAACACCGACGGAAAAACCTGCTAAGTCATAGTCGTCTGCCCCGTACATGTCGGGCATGATCGCTGTTTCTCCGCCGAGAAGGGCGCTGTCGGCTTGCACGCACCCATCGCTGATCCCACGAACAATTTCCTCGAGTCGGTCAGGGCAATCACGGCCCATGGCCACATAATCAAGGAAAAAAAGGGGTTCCGCTCCGGTGCACAAAAGGTCGTTCACACACATCGCAACGAGATCGATTCCAACCGTACCGTGGCGGCCCATCGACTGGGCTACTTTCAGCTTTGTGCCGACACCGTCAGTGCCACTGACCAAGACCGGGTCGCGGTAGTTCCGGCGAAACAGCGGCGAATCAAAATCGAGGCGAAAGAGCCCTGCAAAACTCCCGTCGCTGCGGATGACTCGGGGGCTGAAGGTGCGGTGCATCAGTGCCGGGAGCCGGCCCATAGACTGGGCATAAATGTCCAGATCGACACCGGCGTCTTTGTACGTGGCGGGCATGGGATGAGTCCAGTGGTTTTGTACGAAGGCCCTGCAGGGATCCGTGGCGGTAACAGTCCCATGATCGTAAACCAATCGATGCCCTGAGGATTAGGGGGGGCAGCGGCGGTTATGAGTCGATGGGAGATTCCGGTTACTGCACGTGGATGGAGGAATCGCTACAATCCCACCACCCGCCCAAGCGGCCCAGGAATAATGGGGGGGCGGGTAAAAAAAGCTGAATTCAGAATTATTTTCGTGACCGACATTCCACGTCTCTTCGCTAGCAACTCGCCAGGTGGTAGCGCAGGCACGAAATCGAGAAAAAAGGTCGGTAAAATTTCCTTTCACTGTGGTCCTGCAATGCTGCGATGGTAGGTTTTCGCATGTCGGTGCAGAAGCTCGGTAGAGCAACTGCGTCGGATCTGAACTTGAGATGCCACACCACGAGAGACTGGAAGGACCTGCCTCTATGCTTATGCGTCACCCGCACCCGGAACTGCAGTTCAACTACCAACTGCCCTTTGGCGCGATCGCCAAGGACTCGGGGGTGCAATTCTCCGTTTTCAGCCGCAGCGCCACGTCGATCAGCTTGCTGCTGTACTCGAAGCCCAGCGACCGTGAACCGACGGAGGTAATCCACTTCAATCGCGATACGGACCGCTGGGGGGACATTTGGAGCATTTTCGTCCCGGGTCTGAAAGCAGGCCAATTGTACCATCTTCAAGCAAGTGGCCCCTATGAACCCGAAGTGGGACACCGTTTCGATGCCGCAGCACGCCTGATTGACCCTTATGCGAAAGCGCTGAGCGGAACTTTCCAGCGGAGTACCGATGGGGTTGTTCGACCCCCGAAGTGCGTTGTTGTCGATGACGACGATTTCGATTGGGAAGGGGATCGCCACCTCCGTTACGACATCTCTCATTCAGTGATTTATGAGATGCATGTTCGCGGTTTCACGAAGAGCAAAACTTCTGGCGTGAAATCACCGGGGACTTATCTCGGTGTAATTGAAAAGATCCCCTACTTGCAGTCTCTGGGAGTAACGGCCGTCGAACTGATGCCGGTTCATGAGTTTCCGATTCGCGATACCCTCGGCAATCGACCGCGACGCCCGAATTACTGGGGTTACGATCCGATGGCTTTCTTTGCGCCTCACCGTGGATATGCGCAAAGCCGAGCACCGGGCGCCCAGGTCGCAGAATTCAAGACGATGGTCAAAGAACTCCATCGTGCTGGCATTGAAGTCATTCTCGACGTGGTTTTCAACCACACTTGCGAAGGGAACGAACGAGGCCCAACGCTCAGTTTCAAAGGCCTCGAGAACCAGGTCTACTACATTCTCGAAGATGGTGGAAAGCACTATGCGAATTACAGTGGTTGCGGCAATACCTTCAATGGGAATCATCCTGTTTGCCGCGAGATGATTTTCCATTGCCTCCGCCACTGGGTGTATAACTACCACATCGACGGTTTCCGGTTCGACCTAGCCAGCATCCTGAGCCGCGATCGTTATGGAAATTTGGTTCCAAATCCTCCCATGGTGGAATTGATCGCCGAAGATCCGATGCTGGCGGATACAAAGATTATCGCCGAAGCTTGGGATGCAGCTGGGGCCTATCAGGTTGGTTCGTTTGGGAACCTCCGCTGGGCTGAATGGAACGGTCGATATCGAGATGACGTTCGCCGTTTTTGGCGAGGCGACATGGGAACTCTCGGAGCAATTGCAACTCGGCTCGCCGGAAGCAGCGATCTCTATGAGCATGCCGGTCGGGCACCCTACTGCAGTATAAATTTCGTGACCAGCCACGATGGCTTTACGATGAACGACCTGGTTTCTTACCGCGAAAAGCATAACCAGGCGAACCTCGAAGACAATCGCGATGGTGACAATCACAATATCAGCGATAACTATGGGGTCGAGGGACCGACACGGAAGAAGGGCATCAGCGAAGTGCGCGGGAGGCAAATTCGCAATATGCTTACGACTCTTCTTTTCAGCCAAGGCGTTCCCATGATCTTGTCGGGTGACGAATGTCGCCGGACGCAAAAAGGAAACAACAATGCCTATTGCCAAGACAACGATATCAGTTGGTTTGACTGGCGTTTGGTGGAACGAAACGAAGATCTTGTGCGGATGGTTTCGGAGTTAATCAAATTCCGTCGAACGCAACCCACGATCCGTCGGCGATCCTTTCTGACTGGCAAGCCGACCGATGGGCGGCATCTTCCAGACCTTTCCTGGTTTTCCCCTGACGGAGGGCCGCTAGACTGGAGTTCAGACCGGCTGGCACTTACCGCCTACATCGCGGCTCCTGCGAAAATCGATGATCCCAAGAAAATGGGGCGAGACGTCCTGCTGCTTTTCAATTCCACAGGGCAGCCGCTGTCTTTCCAATTGCCGGAACATGGAAAGGGGCTGCAGTGGAATCTTTTTGTCGATTCCGCCGCGCAGTCGCCAGAGGATATTTTCCCTGAGCTGAACGGTCCTCCGCCTCCGAGCAATCGCCGTGTTGAGGTATCGTATAAAGCATTGAAGGTGTTTGTCAGTGAAGTCGTCAACTTCTGAAGTGTTGCAGCGATGACTTTTCGAGATCGCCGCGAGGCAGGACAGCGACTTGCTGACATCCTTCAGCCAGAAGCGGATACAGAGAATTTAATCGTCCTCGCTTTGCCGCGGGGCGGTGTTCCGGTCGCAGATGAGATCGCCAAAGCGCTGCATGCTCCACTGGACATTGTCGTTGTGAGGAAGATTGGCGCGCCGGGAAACCCTGAGCTTGCACTCGGGGCGGTTGCCAGCGGTGACATTGTCGTCCTCAACGAGGATGTCATGATGGAATGCGGCCTTAGTCGCGAGCAGATTGAACCGCTCGTCGATGCTACCAAAAACGAGGTCCGAGCGCGGGAGTTGCTGTTTCGTGGCTCCAAACCCGATCCAGCTCTTTTGGGCAAGAGGATTATCCTCGTCGACGATGGATTGGCGACAGGAGCGACGATGAGGGGGGCGATTTCTGCGGTGAAGGCGAAGAAAGCTGCATCCGTGGTTGTCGCCGTTCCCGTGGGATCAAGAGAGGCATGCGAGGCGATTCGGAATTCCGTGGACCGACTGATTTGCATCGAAATTCCCCAAGCGTTCTATGCTGTGGGGGCATGGTACCAAAACTTTATGCCGACCGAAGATGAGGAAGTTCAGGAATTGCTTCGGCAGTACTGATGGTTGCAGAGCCGTGCGACAATGCAAGGTTCACAGCGCGGCATCTCAGGCGACCTCATACCCAGGGCGCTGGTCTCGGCGTAGCATCTGATCGGCCTGGGAATCCATGATGAATTGTTCTTCGGAAGGACTCCATTGCAAGGGCCTACCGAGCCGCATCGAAATGTTTGCCAGATGGCAGGTGGATGCGCTTCGGTGTTGGCCTAGGACATCGGATATCGGCGTTCTCTTGGCCTGCACACAGTCGAAAAAATTGCCCATATGATTGATGATGGCGTCGAGTTTTCCGGCCCGCAGAGGTCGATCGAGATGGTCGAAGTCATAGGCGTTCCAGAGGTCTCTGGGCAACGGTTGGCTTGACAAGGCAGCGACTGGTGCACCTGTTATTCTTCCGCGATTGACAAAGATCCTCCCTTGGTCTCCGGTAAAGAGGATCCCGTTATCGCCAGTATCTTTGACATACAATCGGACTCCATTGGCATAGCGGAAAGAAACCTGGAAATCGATCGGGACGTTGTATCCGTTGTCCGTTTCTGGAAATTTTGCGGTACCATCGATTTCGACAGGAAAGGAGTCAATTGCCCACTGGGCGATATCCACATGATGCGCTCCCCAATCGGTCATTTGCCCCCCTGAATACTCCATCCACCAGCGGAATGTGTAGTGTGTCCGTTCTTCGCAGTATGGAACGTCAGGAGTTTGGCCCTGCCACAAATCCCAATTCAAATGCGATGGCGGAGTCCGTGGAACGAATGGGCCACTTACCGCGTTTTTGCCAAGGACGATGTCCACTTGCTGCAATGCTCCGATCCGACCCGCCCGAACCATTTCCACAGCGAGTCGAAAGCGTTCATCGCTCCGTTGCCAGGAGCCAACTTGAACAATCCTCCCTGTTTGGTGAACGACTTCCACCAGCCGCTTTCCTTCGTCAATAGTCAGCGTAAGCGGTTTTTCGCAGTAGACATCCTTCCCCGCGCGGCAAGCGTCAATCACCATCTTCGCGTGCCAGTGGTCGGGTGTGCCAATCGTCACGACGTCAATATCATCTTGCGCGAGCAATTCGCGATAGTCCTCAAAACTTGATGGCGTGCTTCCAAATGAGGCTTTCGCCTGATCACGCACATTTCGATCGACATCACACACGGCGACAATATCCCCATAGAGCTGCGCCTGATGAGCAATCACGCTTCCCTGATAACGGAGGCCTATGGCACCGATACGGAGGCGATCGTTCAATGAGAATGGTTTCGTGGTAGTGGCGGCGGATGTCGAGAGCGCGAATACGGGAGGAATCAGCGTCACCGCTGCTGTGGACCGCATAAAGCGACGTCGCGAAAGTAGGAACGTACTTTTCATCGTGTGCGGCATGAGAGTAAGAGTCTATCCGAAAAGGGGTCTGACCCTTTGGAGGCAAGTTGATTTCATTGGTTTTTGGGCCTTGCCGGAGAGGGTCAGACCCCTTTTCGGAGAGGCTGTAAAATCCCTTGGTTATGCGGAGACCAAAATCTCTGTGATCACCTCACCATGGACATCAGTCAATCGGCGTTCGAACCCATTGTGGTAGAAAGTTAATCGCTCATGGTCCAGTCCCAGCAGGTGAAGGATTGTGGCATGAAAGTCATACACAGTACATATTTTCTCAACGGCCTTGTGGCCAAACTCGTCGGTCGCTCCGTAGGTGTAAGGTGCTTTAACGCCTGCTCCGGCAAGCCACGCGGTGAAGCCTTGGGGGTTATGGTCTCGACCGCTAGCGCCAGCCTGAAACGTTGGCATCCGACCAAATTCCGTACACCACACGACGAGAGTGTCCTCAAGCAGTCCTCGTTGTTTTAGGTCGGTGACAAGGGCTGCTGTGGGCTGGTCAAGCACCGGACCGTGTTTGCTGTACTGCTCTTCGAGACTCTTGTGGCCATCCCAATTGCTGACCCCTTCGCCTCCTGTCTGATAAGCGCCATTGAACAGCTGGACAAAACGGACCCCTTGTTCGATAAGTCGGCGAGCAAGAATGCAGTTGCGGGCGTACCCGGCTTTCAGCGGATTTGCCGCATCGTCGGCCCCATAGGCGCGGAGCGTTTGAGCGGATTCGGTCGAAAGATCGCTCACCTCAGGAACGCTCAACTGCATCCTCGCGGCCAGCTCGTAGCTTGCGATTCGTGCCGCCAACTCGGAATCGCCTTGATAGGTCTCCGCATGCCTGCGATTGAGCATCTGGAGAAAATCGCGAGTGCGAGCATCGGTCTCGGGCTCGATACCCTCGGGACGCTGTAGGTTTCTCAACGGTTTAGAGCTATTGAAATCGGTTCCTTGGTAAGCAGCTGGAAGAAAGCCTGGTCCCCAATTGTTGACACTCGACTGTGGCGTCCCGCGAGGATCTGGAATCGCAATGTAAGCTGGCAGATTTTGATTTTCAGTTCCCAGTGCCCAGATGATCCACGATCCCATACTGGGGAACCCATCGAGCGTGAATCCGGTCGACATAAAATTCTCGCCGGGACCATGGGTGTTTGTCTTACTGGTCAGTGAATGAATGAAACACAAGTCATCGACAATTCCACCGAGGTGCGGAACGAGGTCCGAGACCATTTTTCCGCACTCACCTCGAGGTCGAAATTCCCATGGACTCCTCGTCAAATTTCCCTGTCCACCTTGGAAGGTCACAAGGTTCTCGGCACCCGGCATTGGTTGGCCGTGTCGGGCGATGAGCTGGGGTTTGTAATCAAAGGTATCCAAATGGCTGCACGCCCCTGAGCAAAAAACCATGAGGACCTTTTTCGCACGAGGAGAAAAATGCGAGGTTCTTGAGGAAAACGGCTGCTGGGGATCAATCCCAGGGCGCAGCGGTGACTTGTCGCGAGCAAGCAAACCTTGATCGTTCAAGATCGATGCGAGCGCGATACTGCCGAGCCCATAGGCCGAGCTGAGAAGCAATTGACGGCGATTCAAAAGATCCATAGCGCGAGACTCCAGACAGCGTCTCAGAGCCTATCCGAAAAGGTTTCTGACCCTCTCCGGCAAGGCCCAAGAACCAAAGAAATCGACTTGCATCCAAAGGGTCAGACACCTTTTCGGATAGGCTCTCGGCCCACGAGCGGGACTCGGCAGCGTTACTGAAGAAAAACGAATTCATTACTGTTGAGCAGCGCTCGTGCGAACTGCGGCCATCCCGATTCCTCAACGAAGCGAAGAGATTCCTGTAACTCGACGGCATCCGGGGGGCGTAAAAAGCATCTTTGAAAAGCCTCTTTGATCCGCTCTTCTGCTGTCTCGGCAACCGCGGCAAGTTCTTCAGCAAAAAAGTCTGCCTGCTGTAAAACGAAACGGCTGTTGAGCAGATTGAGGGCTTGGAGTGGGGTTGTCGAACGACCTCGCCGCGGTACGACTTGATTGAAGTCAGGGCAATCGAAAAGTCCAAAAACCGAGTCTTTTTCTTGCCGCACCTTCATCATATAGAGCATTCGCCGCCAGTCCGTGGGACCGTAAGCGGCTTTCGGGAAATAATGGCGTACATTCTCAAGTTCCACCTCAAAGGGGCTGAACCCTGGACCTTCGAGCGAGAGGTCTAAACGACCGCTGACCAACAACATTGAATCGCGAATGGCCTCTGCCTCCAGTCTTCGCGGCGGAAACCTCCAGAGAAAACGACTATCGCGATCTTGAGCCAGGCCTTCGGCTGTCGGGCGGCTCTCCTGTCGCCAAGCCTTGGAGGTCAAGATCATTCGGTGCAGATGTTTCAGCGACCCATTCGCCGCGAGCAACTCGGTGGCGAGATAATCGAGCAACTCAGGATGCGATGGCGGTGTCCCATTGGTCCCAAAATCGCTCGCGGTCTCGACAATCCCAGTCCCAAAATGATGTTGCCAAATTCGGTTGGCGATGACTCGCATGGTGAGTGGATTGCGAGGGTTGGTAATCCACTGCGCGAGCGCTAATCGCCGCTGCTGGTCCGTTGTCTGCACATCAAGCTTAGGGGAGCCAAGCGATGCAATCCCCCCTGGAGCGACTTCTTCGCGTGGCGCGAGAGGGTCTCCACGGTAAAGTCGATAGACCGGACCAGGCGCGGAGAACGAACCCGCATAAACCATTGGCGGTTCGCTCAGGGTCCGCATTCTTTCCCCGAGCATGCCGAGCTCCGCCAGCAGGGATCGCCCCAAAGCGGCCTGCTCCTGCGGATAGGAGTCGAAAAAGTAAACGGGCTTTGCCTCTTTTCCATCGTACGGTTCCCGGTCCGACTCGTTTGCCAAGTTGGTCCAGTGGACACCATCGAGCGAAGATTCGATACGGTAAGAGGTTGGCAGTCGGTCCGCATACTGACCATCGCGATCGCGTCCCCAAACAACGCGCTGAATCGTTTGCGGGCGAACAAATTCCAGCTGTACCCACACTCCTGTTCGCTCCTGGGCAATCCAGCTCCGTGGGTTGCCATACCGCCCATCATTGATATGTTCCAGTTTGTGGAACGGATGCGTGAAATCGCCTGAAGATGAAACATGCACTGTGGGCGAGGCGAGGGCGATATTTGCTCCCTCGGAGTAAACTTCGAATTCGTCGACGCACGGTTCTCCTTGATTGGTCGCAAGAACGGTCATGCGAACGTACTTTGCGAGCTGAGGCGGGAATTCCTCAACATTCATCCGCGGATTCACGGCAGTCCGCAGAGGTCGCGGAGGTTTTTCGCCTGCTGCCTCGGATCTGGAATAGGGAGATTTGAATTTTTCCAATCGGGATTCCAGCGATTGAATCGCCTTCGAAAGGCTCGCAATCTCTTCTTTGTGTTCGAGCGGCTGAGGGAGCGGGCGATCTCCATGCTGAACGCCGGCGAAGATACCCTGGAGCGCGTAGTAGTCGGACTGGGTAACTGGATCGAATTTGTGATTATGGCAACGCGCACAACCAAGGGTCAGTCCGAGGAGAGCAGTCCCTGTTGTATTGATCATGTCGGCCAATTCGTCCTGGCGCTGGACCAAGGACAGCAGAGCATCTTGGCCTTTGACGATGTCGTTCGGTCCGGCAACGAGGAAACCTGTGGCCGTGTCTGCTCCGAGAGCATCGCCTGCAATCTGCTCTTGTACAAATTGAGCATACGGTTTGTCGTCGTTAAATGAGCGGACAACGTAATCCCGATAACGCCAGGCGTGTGGCCGCTCGCGGTTCGTTTCAAAACCGTTTGTTTGGCCGAAATGGACTAGATCGAGCCAGTAGGTTGCGGCGCGCTCGCCATAGTGCGGACTTGCGAGCACCCTATCGACGAGCCTCTCCCAAGCATCGGGACGCTGGTCCGCGAGCAGCTCGGCGGTCTGCTCTGGGGTCGGTGGAAAGCCAAGGACGACCAAGAACAGTCGACGGATCAGCTGGCTTCGTGGTGCTTGCGGCGAAAACGAGAGTCCTTTTCCAGCAAGGGGAACGGCCAAGAAGCGATCAATCGGATGATCCAAAGGAGTTTCCACAGGAAACGACTGGGAATTTACCTCGGGTGTCGAAGGGTGTGTCAGCGGACGGAACGACCAATGCTCGGGTGGTCGTGAAGTCAATTCAAGCTTCAGGGCGTCCCATCGGGGAACGTAGTCGACCCATGCCGCGAGAATGCTGACTTCAGATGCCGAAAGCCGTTCGCCATCCGGCGGCATCCGCTGCTGGGAGTCATCGCTCGTGACTCGGAGGATGAGGCTACTCGAGGAACTCTGACCGGGCAAAATCGTGGGTTCCCCAGAGTCTCCTCCCCGCAGCACTCCCAGCGGCGTATCGAGACGCAGTGCAGACTGGGCATCCTCTCCATGGTGGCAATCGAGGCAATGATGCTCCAAGATGGGTAAAACGTCGCGCTCAAAGTCCACCACTGGTTCATCGACAGCAGCACGAAGCGCAATTCCGCGGTCGCCGAGCAACATCAAGGCGAAAAAAAGTTTCAACACAAAAAAGAAAGAAGATCTCTGAACCACGTCGTCATTTCCCTCCGCGGGGTACCTACTCCTCCTGGCTAGTATAACTGGATAGAAGCGAGGTGTCAGGTTCCTGCACAGAGCGTTTGCTTCTCGAGGAATGATTCCTGATGAATGATCCTGAAGGACACCGAGCTATGGCCTGGTTGCCCCCCCTAAAGACACATTTTCGGCTCGGTAAAAATTCTCCTCCAAAGAAAGATCGGGCATCGGATTTTATCGGCGGCGAAGACGGGATATCATTCGGGCGTTTCATTTCCATTCGATTTCCTGCTCCGAGTCAAGCATGCCTGTTTTCCGGTCGACTTTCCTCGGAAGAGTCCGAGCGGGATTCCACTTTTTGGAGAAATGCTTCCTGGACGAGAATATGGCGAACTTTGCGGACCGATATCTCACAATGGTCTGTTGATATCTGATCTCCGCCGCGGGGGGGACGACCAAGGTAGTCGACGATCCAATCGCTGAGCGTGTAGATCGGTTTATCGCCAAGCGTTGTCAGATCGATCCCGGTTTCGTCTCGAATCCGATTCAGTGGAACAAATCCGCCTGCGATCCATCCTGTGCCGGTGGCGTTTAAATGCGAAGGCATCCGATCGTATTCATCGTGAATTTCTCCGACCAATTCCTCGACAATATCTTCCATCGTGACCATTCCAATCACCGACTGGTCTTTTCCGCGGATGAGCGCAATATGGATGTGATCGCGCATTAAGTTTTCAAGCACATTGGCGACGGACTCAGAAGAGTGAAAAAAAGGGATTTTCCGAATCAGTCCGCGAACGGTCGGGTCTCGGGGTGAGGTTCGGAGTGCGGAAACAAGGTCCTTAAAATTGACATAGCCGATGATCCGCTGGGGATTGCCGCGTTCCTCGGTAACTGGAAAGCGGGTGTGCATTTCAGTGTGCGCCGAAATGAGTGCTTCGCTGAGTGTTTGATCGACAGAGAGCAGATCGATATATTCGGCGGGAAGCATGATTCGTTGCACGGGCGTGGACGCTAGCCGTGTGGCGCTCACAATAATTCCCTCCTCCCGATGGCCGATCAGGCTGGCCATACGAGCCACGGCGGCGGCACCATGGACTTCCTGCATCACAGCTTGATCTGCTGAAGAGAAATCGCTTCCTCGTTCACCAAAACGCATGATGGCTGTCACGATCCGTTCAAGGATCCATACAGCAGGCCAGACGGCGTAAGAAAACCCGAGCATCGGAGGAGAAAGCGTCAAGCAGACCCAGACTTTATTGCGCAGTGCAAAAACTTTGGGAACGAGCTCGCCAAACAGGATCGTGACCGCAGTCAGAATGGCGACGACCACGGCAATCGACAGGATCTGGGAAATTCCTTCGCTGAGACCCAGCCTTTCGAGCAACGGTTGCAAGGATTCCTCTGCTCCCGCACCCCCTGTTGCGGCCGCCGTGGCGCCGACCAGTGTAATCCCCATTTGTACGACCGCGAGACTCGCTTCCATCCGCTCTTTCATCGCCAGTGCCGCACGGGCTCCGGACTGCCCCTGGGCAACCAGTTTCTGCAGCGTCCCAGCACTGATCGAAGCGAGCGCGATCTCGTAGGCGGCAAAGATACTGTTCAAAAGAATCATCGCGGAGATGATTAGCAGTTCGAATGTCAACACCGAAAACAAAACCCTTGGGATCGCGGTTAAATAGCTCAGCCTTGGACGGTCAAAAGCAACGGATGAGGCGAACTGGCGAAGTACTTTGGCTGGAACCGGGCGAACGAAGATATTTCCATCCGCGGTTGATCGCTTTTATGATAAAATAGGCCCAGAAACATTCGCTCCGTGGAGATGGTGAAACTCTGTGAATCGTGCCATAGTATCCGGAATTCTCGGAATCTGCCTCTTCGCCCCGCTGCGGCTGGCCGCTGACGAGCGGGAGATTCTGTTTTCTCGCGATATCCTCCCGATACTGTCGGATCATTGCTACCAGTGCCATGGTCCCGATTCGGCGGAGGGTCGACAAGGGGATCTGCGTCTCGATCAAGAAGAAGATGTCTATCGCGAGCGAGACGGCATCGCGGTAATTGTGCCTCATGAGCCAGAGCAGAGCGAATTGTACCGGCGCGTCGTGTCAGCGGACGAGGGCGAGCAGATGCCGCCACCGGAACTGGGGCGACCGCTGTCAGTTGATCAGAAGAGAACGCTCCAGCGGTGGATCGCAGGGGGTGCGGAGTGGGGGCGACACTGGGCTTTTGAGCCGATTCTCCTTCCTTCATTAACCGATCCCCAGTCAGGGACTCAGTCAGGGACTCAGTCAGGGACTCAGTCAGGGACTCAGTCAGGGACTCAGTCAGGGACTCAGTCAGGGACTCAGTCAGGGACTCAGTCAGGGACTCAGTCAGGG
>Ga0169931_10001168_pt1 | contig 43233 bp, 35 predicted proteins | sample Kivu_15m_20L_FD_129675 | JGI IMG/M metagenome (GOLD analysis project Ga0169931, IMG submission 129675) | Freshwater microbial communities from Lake Kivu, Western Province, Rwanda to study Microbial Dark Matter (Phase II) - Kivu_15m_20L... | ecosystem: Environmental > Aquatic > Freshwater > Lake... | reverse complement strand
GCGCATCGTGGTGGGGTGCGTCCCCTTAAACTTCCACGCAGTGGGACCGGCTTCGGCCGCGATCCCGTTTTACTTGCGACCGGCTCCGACCCGTCACCCCCGCGGCCATGAGAAGTATCCAGCGGTTGGCGTAGGGCGGGTCGTTGAAGTTCCGGGCCCACTCGGGGATGGAGCGCCCGAGTTTCTCGGTGTAGTAGGTGGACGTGACGAGCCGGCCGTCGAACCAGAAGGCTCCGTCCGGAGTGCGGCCTGTGGGCAGAATCGCGGAGCGATCCTTGAGCGAGAGGCCGAACACCTTTGCCCCGTCCCCGTGCGTTCTCTTGAGAACATCGGCGACGGTCTCGGCGCGAAGCCGCTCCGGAGTGCCTCCTTCCGGCGGCTTCACCGGCTTGCCCGTCTTGGGGTCGAGAATCGGCGGCGGCGGCGGCACGAGGCGGTATCGCGAGTTCGCCGCGCAGTACACCTCGGCGCCGTTCTCGTACCAGTTGTTGTTCACGATGCCGTGGCGATCCGGCGACGTGCCGGTGAGCATCGAGGCGTGGCCGGGGCCGGTCGTCGTCACGCCGTAGGGGTAGTGGCACTCGGTGAACCAGGCTCCGTCTCGGGCGAGGCGGCGGAAACCGTCTTCGCCGAAGAGGTGATACCAGCGGGCGATGTAGTCTCCGCGAAGCTGATCGAAGACGACCAGCACGGCAAGCTTCACGCGCGGCGGCTCCACGGGCGCGGGTTTGCTTGACGAGCAGGTGAAGGCCGCAATCCCGGCCATGAGCGCGAGGAGGGGCGCCAAGGCCGCCGCGGAGTGGAACATGCGAATCGCTCGGAAGAGGGAACTGCGAGTGGCGGCATTCTATTGCCAGCGGATGCTCAGTTTCCCTTCCTCCCGGGCCCGGCGTTCCAGATGCCGAAGCAGGCGCCGGGCGGAGCCGAGGAACACGACGGACATCGCCACCAGCACGCCCACTTCCCACTCCACGGCGAAGAGCCCGGGCGTGCGGAAGAGCGTCTGCCGCATCGCGTCCATCCCCGTGGCGAGGGGCAACGCCGTGACGACGACCGCGAGCAGTTTCACGCCGAGCCGCTCGACGATCGGCGCGAGCGGAAAGTTCGTGCCGCTCATGAGGTAGATCGGTTCCTGGAGCAGGCTCACGAGATGCCACGCCTCGCGACCCCAGAGGAGGAACAGTGAGGCGAACATCATGCCGAGGCCGTACAGGGCCGCGAGAGTGAGGACGAACACGGCCGCGAGCAGCCACCAACTCGTGGGTGCGAGCGGCACGTCGAACGCCATCACGCCGGTGACGGTGATGACGGCGGCCCGCACCACGGTTGTGGTCATTCCGCCGAGAGCCATGCCGGTGAGGATGCCCATGAGCGGAGCCGGAGACATGATGTAGAGTTCGAGGTTGCCGGAGTCGCGTTCCCAGTACACGGTGGCGCCCATGCCCCAGAGCACGTTCAGCCAGAAGGTGGCCATCGCGGCGCCGAGCACGAGCACGCCGGTGAACTCCGGCGGGGCCCCCATCGCCCGGTAAGAGTACGCGAACGCGGAGACCGAGAGGATCGGGAGAATCGTCTCCTGCACGATCCACGAGCGGCTGCGGAAGAGCCACGCCACGCGAGGATACGTCCGCGCCGATGCCGCGAGCAGGAACATCTTCAACGAGTGGCCCATGGGTTCTGTTCTACGTGCGACCCGAAGCTGCGGACGCGAGGCCTCCGTGTGGCGACTTCATGCGCTTTGGAGATTCCACGTCGGGCAGACGGCCCCCACTCGGGAGTTCCTCCGCCGAGTTCACCTTCCGACCCTATAATTCGCCTTCGTGTTCACACTGAATTCCGTACCGATCGAAGACACCTTCGCCGAAGCGTTTCCGATGTCCGCGGCGCGGGCGATCGTGACCGCCGGGTCGATCGCCTGGGCCCGCACGGCCGGTCTCGCGGCCACCGGCTACGCCGCCTCCGTGATCGGGTGCGACGCCGAGGCCGGCATCGAACGCGAACTGTCGCCCGAGGAAACACCGGACGGGCGCCCCGGCGTGAGCCTTCTCTTCTTCGGCTTCTCCCGAGACAATCTGCAGAAAGCCCTCGCCAACCGCGTCGCCCAGTGCGTTCTCACCAGCGCCACCACCGCCTGCTACAACGGCCTCGATGGCGACACCGGCAAGAGCATCAGGATCGGCGGCAACCTCCGCTTCTTCGGCGACGGCTGGCAGATCAGCAAACTCCTCGATGGCCGCCGTTACTGGCGCATGCCCACCATGGACGGCGAGTTCCTCTGCGAAGACAGCTTTGGCACCGTGAAGGGCGTGGGCGGCGGGAACTTCCTCATCCTAGGTGAAACGCAGGCCCTCGCGCTCGCCGCCGCCGAGGCCGCGGTCGAAGCCATCCGCCTGATTCCCGGAACGATCATGCCCTTTCCCGGCGGCGTCGTTCGCTCCGGCAGCAAGGTCGGCAGCAAGTACAAGAGCCTGAAGGCGAGCACGAACGAGGCCTACTGCCCCACACTTCGCGGCCTCGTGAAGACCGAACTCCCCGTGGGCGTGAACGCCGTCTACGAGATCGTCATCGACGGGCTGGACCTCGCCTCCGTGGAACGCGCCATGCGGGTCGGCATCACCGCCGCCTGCCGCCCCGGCGTGTTGAAGATCACCGCCGGGAATTACGGCGGCAAACTCGGCCCGCACCACTTCCACCTGCACAAGCTGCTTCAAGCCGAGCCGGTCGCGTGAACCATAGGAGTTTGATTCGCCGTCGACGCCCGTGACTGACATCACGGGCTCGAGGGATTGTTTCGTAGAATGCACATTGCGCCCATCATGTCTTTCATCGAGGTTCGCATGTTCGCACGTCTCGCCATCGCCGTGTCGCTGCTCGCCGCATCCGCGGCCGTCGCCGCGGACAAGGACAAGCCCAAGAACGACCCGGAAAACACGCCGCTCGAACTCACGATCACAGGCAAGGTGGTCAAGTTCGAACTCGACACCGGCGGCATGACCTCCGAAGAGTACAAGAAGACGATCGAGGACGCGGGCAAGGGGCGTGGCGCCCGGCCGCCGGCCCCGCCCAAGGTCGAACTCGCCGTCGAGATCAAGAACACCTCGGACAAGTCCGTCACCGTCTGGACGAAAGGCGACCCCGTCACGCTCGATCTGGAGTTAAAGGGGAAGGGCGCCGTGAGCATCGCACCGCCGCTGGCCTTCACCCGCGAGTTCCGCTTGCCGCAAGGCGTCGAGATCGCGCCGGGCAAGAGCGTGAGCATCCCGGTGAAGTCGCTGACCTCGGGGTTCCGCTCCGCCTCGGTGTTCAGCTACTGGACCGCGCCCGGCGAATACGAACTGATCGCGAAGCTGAAGACCGGCATGAACCCGCCCCCGAAGGGCGCCAAGGAAGCGGACGAGGGCTTCGGCGAAGTGAAACTCACGAGCGCCCCGCTGAAACTCACCGTGGTCGAGAAGAAGTGATGGACCTCAGCCGCCAATTGCGTTCGCACCTGGAATTGCTGAAGGCGGCCGGGGTGGAGTACGTGCCTCGGGGCGAGCCGATCCGCTTCGCCCCGAGGGCGGCGGTCGAGGAACCGGCCACGGCCGATCCGGCCGAGTCGAAGCGCATCGAACTCGCCGTGCTCGCCAAATCGATCGAAGGGTGTTCCCGCTGCCCCGAGTTGTTCGCGACTCGCACGCAGACCGTCTTCGGCGTCGGCCCGGTGAACCCGGAGGTGTGTTTCGTCGGGGAGGCGCCGGGGGCGGATGAGGATGCCCGCGGCGAGCCGTTCGTCGGTCGCTCGGGCCAACTGCTGGACAAGATCATCGCCGCGTGCGGCTTCAAGCGCGGCGAGGTCTATATCTGCAACACGATCAAGTGCCGCCCGCCGAACAACCGCACGCCGACGCCGACCGAGCGGGACAACTGCCGCGGATATTTCGACCAGCAGATCGCGCTCGTGAGTCCGAAGTACATCGTGTGCCTCGGGGCCACCGCCGCTCAGAACGTGCTCGGAACGACCACCAATATCTCACGGCTGCGTGGCTCGGTTCACAAGTTCGGAGCCATCCCCGTCGTCTGCACATTTCACCCCTCGTATCTGCTCCGCGACGAGACCAAGAAGAAAGACTGCTGGGACGACATGAAGATGCTCCTCGCCCTGATGGGCCGCCCCGTCCCGGGCAAAGCGAGCTAAGTCCGCCGGCGGCTCCAACCAAGTCGGTGGACTTACTTCGCGACGTTCGCCGCCGCCTTTCGGCGTTCCAATTCCTTCACCACGTCGCCGAGCGGCCGGGTGTTGAACACGTCGTCCTTTCCGAGCCAGCCCCGGCGGGCCACGTCCACGCCGAAGCGGTAAAGCGCCAACTCGCTCGTGCTGTGAGCGTCCGGGTTGATGACGATCGGAATACCCATCGCCTTGGCTCGCTTCACGTGAATCCAGTCGAGATCGAGCCGCTGAGGGTGGGCGTTGATCTCGATCATCTTGCCATGCTTCGCGGCGACCTTCAGGACTTCGTCGAGATCGATCTTGTAGCCGTCGCGTTTGAGCAGGAGGCGGCCGGTGGCGTGGCCGAGCATCGTGAGCCGCGGGTGGGCCAGGGCACGGCATACACGCTCGGTCTGCTCGGCTTCCGGCAGGTTGAACAGCGAGTGAACCGAGCCGACGACATAATCGAATCCCGCGAGCAGTTCGTCGTCGTAGTCGAGTGAACCGTCTTCGAGAATGTCGCTCTCGATGCCCTTGAGGATGCGGATTCCCTTGAGCTTGGCGTTCACCGCGTCGATCTCGGCCCACTGCTTGCGAACCACGCTCGGGGGCATGCCGCGGGCCACGGTGAGGCTCTGGGAGTGATCGCCGATGCCGAAATATTCGAGGCCGAGCTTCTTGGCCGCGAGGGCCATCTCCTCGAGGGTCGCTTCGCCGTCGCTGTATTTGGAGTGGTTGTGGAACACGCCGCGGATGTCGCCCGTCGCCACGAGCGCGGGCAGTTTCTTCGACTCGGCGGCTTCGATCTCGCCCATGTCTTCGCGGAGTTCCGGCTCCACGTATTCGAGGCCGAGCGCGGCGTAGATTTCTTCCTCCGTGCGGCACGGGATCAACTTCTCCTCGCTGCCCAGCGAGTACTCGTTGAGGCTCCAGCCGCGTTCGATCGCCCGCTGCCGCATGCGGATGTTGTGCTGTTTGCTGCCGGTGAAGTACGCGAGCGCGAACGGGAACTGCTCGTCCGTCACCACGCGGAGATCGGCCTGAAGCACGACCTTCTCGCCGTCCACGTGCATCGCGGCGTTGATGCTGGACTTGGTGTCGCCGTGGCCGAGCGTCTGGATCGCCTGCGGCAAGCTCACGAACGCGTCCATGATCGGCTTGGCGTCCGAGGCGCTGGCGAGCAGGTCGATGTCCGCGACGGTCTCGCGGCGGCGGCGCAAGCTTCCGCACGCGGACACTCGCAGCACGCCGGGCATCGCGCGAACCTGTTCCAGCAATTTCTCCGCGAGCCCCTCCGCCAGATCGATGCGGACTCGCTTGCCGACCTGCCCCAGGAACGAGATGCCTTCGAGAATCTTGGCCTGCGTCTTCTCGCCGAATCCTTTCTGCTTGGCGACTTCGCCCGCGTCGCACGCCGCCTTCAGCTTTTCGATCGAGTCGATTTTCAGCGTCTCGAAGAGGAACTTCACCTTCTTCGCGCCGAGGCCATTGAGTTGAAGCATCTCGACGACGCCGGGCGGAATCTGCGCCTTGAGATCGTCCAGAAACGGCAGCGAGCCCTCGTTCACGAGCGTGGTGATCTTCTCGCGGAGCGTGTCGCCGATGCCGCGGATGCCGGTCAGTTTGTTCTGCTGAACGAGGTCCTTGAGGTTGCCGTCGAGTTGTCTCAGGAGGCGAGCGCCGTTGTGGTAGGCGTTCGTGCGGAAGGAGCTTTCGCCCTTCAGTTCGAGGAGCGTGCCGATTTCGTCCAGTGCGTCCGCGACTTCGTCTTTGGTCATGGTGTGCTCCGCGTGCGGCTTCGGAATTGTATTCCCGGCGGGTCGCGATACATTCTTCCCCATCACCGGGAGGAACCGCCATGTCCGCCGTCGCGAATCTGATCGATGCGTATTTGAAGGGGCCGGCCGATCTTCGGGCCGCCGTGGCCGGGATGACGCCGGAGCAATTTCAGGCGAAGCCCGTGGCGGGCCGAATGAGCACGCTCGAAGTGCTCTGCCACATCGCGGACTTCGAAGCGATCATCTCGGACCGCATGAAGCGGATCATCGCGCTCGGCGAGAACCCGCTCTTCCTCGCGGCGGACGAGAATCTGTTCCTGGCCGAACTCCGCTATCACGACCGCGTCGCGGAGGAAGAACTGGCTTTGATCGAGGCGACCCGCAAGCAGATGGCCCACATCCTGAAGGCGCTCAAACCCGAGGCGTTCCAGAAGGCCGGCGTGCACTCGATGAAGGGGCTGCTCACGCTGGAGAAGGTCGTGCTGGGGGCCGTGAACCACATCAACCATCACCTTCCGTTCGTTCACGAGAAGCGGAAGGCGCTCGGCCTGAAACCGGCGTGACGATCACTTCTGTTTCAGCACGGTGAGTTTGCCCACGGGCACGTCCGTCCACGTTTGCGGGCCGTCGGCCTTCCCCGGCCAACGGACGCTGACCTTGTCGATCTTCGTGGCGTCGCCGAGGCCGACGGTCAACACGGCCTCGGACTGGCTGAGGTAGCCGCGGCCGCCGGTGACGGGGCGGACGATGGTCTTGCCGCCGGCCTCGATGGTGACGACGGCGCCGATCGCCGAGGCGTTCCCCGTCGTGCCGTTCCCGCGGACGTCCAGTTTCACGAAGCGGTTCTTCTCCTTCGGCCCGTCGTTGCGAAGCAAGCGTGCGGGGCCGCCGTTCGCCACCAGCAGCACATCCACGAGGCCATCGCCGTCGAAATCGGCGAAGGCCGACCCGCGACCCACCATCGGCTTGAAGAGGTCCGCCCCCGCGTCCTTCTCCGTGGCCGGCTCGTAGTAGCAGCTTTCGTCTCCGGTGTTCCAGTAGAGTTGCGCCGGCTGGGCGTGCCGCTGGCTGGATTGGATCTTCTGAATGTCCGGTTCGATGTGCCCGTTGCAGATCAGGAGATCGAGCCGGGAGTCGTTGTCGTAGTCGAAGAAGAAGGCGCCGAACTTCAGGGTGAGGCGGCTGGGGCCGGCGAGGCCGGTGGTCGTGGCCGCGTCCGTGAACAGCATCTTGCTCGCGTTCTTCTCCAGACACGTGACTGGCTCGTTCGCGAAGTTGGCGATCACGGCGGCGCAGCGGCCGAGCGCGAACTCGCCCCAGTCGATGCCCATACCGCCGCGGGGGCGGCCTTCATCGGCGTAGGCCGCTCCGCTGATCAGGCCCTGTTCCTTGAAGACTCGCGTGCCGCCTTCGCCCGCCTCGTTGTGGAAGAAGAAGTTCCGCACGGTGTCGTTGGCCACGACCAGATCGGGCCAGCCGTCGTTGTCCACATCCGCGGCGACGACGCCAAGCGCCTTGCCGACCGGCCGCCTGCGAGCGTTCGCGTCCGTCCCTTCCTGCGAGAACACGAGCACGCCGGCCTTCTCGGACACGTCTTCGAATTTCTTGCCGTCCACATTGCGGAAGAGCGTGCATTGAGCGGCCTCGAACTCGGTGGGCCGGCCGAACCCGCGTTGGCCTCCCTCCAGCGTGCTGCCGATGGCCAGGTCCGTGGCCGGGGACCACGTGATGTAGTGGCAGACGAACAGATCGAGGCGGCCGTCGCCGTCGTAGTCGAGGAACGTGACCGAGGAGCCGAACGGGATCGGCGCCTTGTGCTTGAAGAAGTCGTCCTTCGACGACACTTTCGGAAGGTCCACGGTTCCGCCGACGTTCGCGGCCGAGGTGATGTCTTCGAACGATTTGCCGTCCCGATTGCGGAACAGCCGCGGCTTGCCGACGCAGGAGACGAACACGTCCGGGCGGCCGTCGTTGTCGATGTCTCCGACCGCGACGCCCATTCCGTACAGTTCGACGTTCAAACCGGCGGCGGCGGTCGTGTCCTCGAATTTCCAATTGCCGAGGTTGCGGTACAGCTTCAGGGTGGTGGGCGCGGGGGCTTTCTCGGCGCCGGGCCAGCGGCACGAGTTGATGAAGAGAATGTCCGGCTTGCCGTCGCTGTCGTAGTCGAGAATGGCGACCCCGCCGCCCATCGTCTCGGGGAGCAGCTTCCGGCCGGAATAGCCGTTCTCGTGCGTGAAGGCGATACCGGCCGCGGCGGTCACGTCCGTGAAGCGAGACTCGGGTACCGGCCGCCTCACTTTTTCGAGCGGCACCACCGGCTTGGGATCTTTCTGCACGTCCTTCTCGGCCTGCAGTTTCTGGTAGTAGAAGTAACCGGCCACGCCGAGCGACGCGCCCAGCACGAGCAGCAGAATCGAGATCTGCGCGCGGGACATGGATGAACCTCGATGAAGGATGTAGCCTTCAGGTTATCATCCCGCGCGATTCCTGCTACTGGGTCGAAGCCATGCCGTTCCCGCAGTTCGATCGCCGTCGCCTCCGGCTCCAGCCGCTCGCAGATCGGCGGCACGACCTCGTTCTCGCGGACATTCTTCAACCGCTGGACTTGCCCCTCGTGTTGGATCACCCTTCGATTCCGATCGTGGCGCGGCGGATGAACGAGGCGAAGGCCCGCGGCGCGAGCCGCATCCTGATGATGGGCGCCCACGTGCTCCGCGCCGGAACGCAGAACCACATCATCGACCTGATGGAACGCGGGCTCGTGTCGTTGATCGCGATGAACGGAGCCGGGCCGATTCACGATTGGGAGTTCGCTCTGATCGGGCAGAGCACCGAGAGCGTGGCGCGGTATGTCTCGTCCGGGGAGTTCGGACTCTGGACCGAAACCGGCCGCATGAACGACGCCCTGACCGCGGGCGTGAAGGACGGCCTCGGCTTCGGTGAAAGCCTCGGCCGCGCCATCGCCGAAGGGTTCTTCCCGCACAAACACGCCTCCGTGCTCGCCGCCGCGTACCGGCTCAAGATCCCGGTCACGGTTCACATCGGCATCGGCTACGACATCATCCACGAGCACCCGAACGCGGACGGCGGCGTCCTCGGCCGCGCCAGCTACACGGACTTCCTCATCTTCGCGGAGCACATCCGAAAGTTGGAAGGGGGCATCGTGCTGAACTTCGGCACCGCGGTGATGGGCCCCGAAGTCTATCTCAAGGCGTTGGCCATGGCGCGGAATGTGGCGCATCAGCACGGCGAAACGATCGCGAAGTTCACCACCGCCGCGTTCGATCTCGTGCCGCTGGACGACGACTACCGCAAGCAGGCGCCGAAGACCGACCCGCGCTACTACTTCCGCCCGTGGAAGACGATCCTCGTTCGCACCGTGGCGGATGGCGGCGAAAGTTTCTACATCCAGGGCGACCACAAAGACACGGTGCCCGCGCTCCGCGCCGCGGCCGTTCGATGACCCATGGATCGCATCACGCCCGAACACCGATCTTGGACGATGTCCCGCGTGCGATCGACGGACACGGGGCCCGAGCGCGTGGTGCGGTCGCTGCTGCACGGGCTCGGGTTCCGATTCCGGCTCGACACCGGCAAGGGACTTCCTGGCACGCCGGACATCGTGTTGCCCGCGATTCGCACCACCGTCTTCGTTCACGGCTGCTTCTGGCATCGCCACCGCGGTTGCTCGCTGGCCACGACTCCGAAAACGCGAGCGGAGTTCTGGCAGTCGAAGTTCGAGAGGAACAGGACGCGAGATCGCCGCGTCGTTCGCCGGCTGAAGCGCGACGGGTGGCACGTGATGATCGTGTGGGGTTGCGAACTCCGCGATCGGGACGCGCTTCTCGCTCGCCTCGCCCGCCTTCGCTCGCCGCGTACGCGCTCGTCCGTTTGCCGATGAGGATCGGTTCACTCGGCCTTCAACTTCAGCGTCCAGAGCATGGCATGGGAGACGAGGCGGCGGTACTCGTCGCGTTTCCAGTTGTCGTGGAAGTGGAGGCCGGTGAAGCCGAAGGAGCGGCCGCCTTCCGGGCGATCCCATGTCCAGGCGACCATCTCGCGCTCGCCGTCGATCTTCGCTTCGAGGAGCGGTTTCACGCCGGGGTCGAGCTTCGTCCGCTTCAGCTTGTAGTAGAACTCCTCGCGAACGGTGAAGTCCTTGATGCCGGCCGCGGCCGGATGCTTCGGGTCGGCGACGATCACCTCGGCCTTCTCGATCACCTGATACTTGCGGTCCGGCCCGCCGTGGCAGGCGCCGAAGAGATTGGCGAACGCCTCGACGGGTGCGGCCTCCTTCGTGCCCATGCTCCAATGGAGGACGCCGAGCCCGCCGCCACGCTTCGCCAGGTCACGGAACGCGGCCAGTCGTTTCGCATCCGCAGAAAGCCACTTCGCCCCCTCGCTCACGAACAGGAGCACGGCATCGGATCGGCCGACGAGTTCCGGGCCATCCTTCCAATTTCCCTCGGCCCGGGACAGCGTGACCTCGACGTCGCGCCGCGACTTGAGGACCTCGGCGAGGGCACGAACACCGGCTTGGTATTCGTGCGTGCCTGCCGGGTGACCGTCCGGATCGGAATAAACGAGCAGCAGCTTCTTGGGGGCATCCGCGAACGCCGGCGAAGCGAAGGCGAGCGCCGCGAAGGCGAGCGCCACGAATGCAGCGAGAATGCGAAGCATGGGATAATTCCCTTGGTGCGATGCACACAGTTTAGCAGCCGAGCGTGATGTGATGGATTTGCGGAATCATTCGATTGCTTCGCCGAATTCGATCAACCCTGGCGTTCGGCCCGCCCGCCGAGGCCCGCATCGATCCAACTCAGCCACCGTTCTACCGTAAGATAACGTCAACTCGCGAGGTTCCTCCATGCGCTTCGGATACTGGATGCCCGTGTTCGGCGGGTGGCTCCGCAACGTGGACGACGAGCACATGGCCCCCACGTGGGAGTACAACAAGCGGCTCGCGATTCGAAGCGAGGAGATCGGCTTCGACCTCTCGCTCGTCGCCGAGTTGAACCTGAACGACATCAAGGGCGAGGAGGCGCCGTCGCTCGACGCCTGGAGCACGGCCGCGGCCCTCATGGCCGTCACCAGCAGGCTCGAACTCATGGTCGCGGTGCGGCCCACGTTCCACAACCCCGCCCTGCTCGCGAAACAGGCCGCGAACATCGACCACATCGGTGGCCCCGGCCGACTCTCGCTAAACGTCGTGTCGTCGTGGTGGAAGGACGAGGCCACTAAATACGGCGTCCACTTCGAACAGCACGACGATCGCTACGCCCGCACCGCCGAGTGGCTTGAAGTGGTGGACAACCTTTGGAAGAAGGACCACTTCACGTACGACGGCAGGTTCTACAAGGTCCACGATTCGGTGCTTCAGCCGAAGCCGGCGACGAAGCCCCGGCCAGTGATCTACGCCGGCGGCGAGAGCGAAGCCGCGAAGAACCTCATCGCGAAGACGTGCGACGCCTACGTGATGCACGGCGACCCGCCCGAACGGATCAAAGAAAAGATCGCGGACATGCGCATCCGCCGCGAGAAGTTCGGCCTCGGGCCGATGATCTACGGCGTGGCCGGGTATTCGATCGTTCGAAACACCGAGGCCGAAGCGAAGGCGGAACTGGCCCGCGTCACGGATGTGAAGCAGTCCAAAGCCGGGTACCACAACTACCAGCAGTGGCTGGCCGGCACTCAACTCGAACAGCGTGTCAGCCTCGAGGACTACTCGGTGAGCAATCGCGGACTGCGGTCCGGTTTGATCGGCACGCCGCGGCAGGTGCGGGATCGCGTGGGCGAGTTCGAGGCCGCGGGCGCGAGCCTGCTTCTGCTTCAGTGCAGCCCGCAGATTGAAGAGATGGAACGGTTCTCCGAGAGCGTGATCCGCAACCCATGAGGTGCCTCGTGTCCGGAATTCGCCGCATCGTGGCGCTTGCCGCCGCGTTCTGGGTCTCCACCGCTGCCGCGGCGGAACCGCTGCTCGCCGGGGCGTCCAAGGTCGACATCACGAAGAAGACCTCGCTGCCGTTCAGCGATCCGCTTCACGTGCGTGCCCTCGTGTTGAAGCAAGGCGACCGAACGGCCGTGCTCCTCACTCTGGACGCAGTCGCCCTCGGCGAGATCGGCCCCATCAAGAACGACTACTTGGACAAGGTGCGAACCCGGCTCGAAAAGGATCTCCGCATCCCGGCCGCGGCCGTGATCGCCAACGCGAGCCATTGCCACGGCATCGTCTGCGACGATGTGGACGAGAAGACCGTCGAGGCGGTTCGGCTCGCGGTCAAGAATCTGGTCCCCGTGAAGGCCGGGGTCGGCGTCGGGTCGGAAACCCGCGTCTCGGAGAATCGCCGGCTCAAGCTCAAGAACGGCAAGGAGGCCGACGTTCGCCACGCGTACTCGCTTCCACCCGACTCCGAGATCGTGGGGCTCGGGCCGATCGATCCGCAAATCGGGCTGCTCCGGCTGGATCGGCTGGACGGCCGCCCGCTCGCCGCGGTGTACAACTTCGCGTGCCACCCGATCATGGGCATGCCGAACGGCGGGAACACGGCGGATATCACTGGATTCTCGTCCCGCGTCGTCGAGGAGAACCTCGGCGAAGGATCGATCGCGCTCTTCGTTCAGGGTTGTGGCGGGGACATCAATCCGGCCGGGTACAAGGACGTGGCCGTTCCCCGCAACGCCGAAACGCTCGGCAACCGTCTTGGCCTCTCCACGTTGCAAGGGCTTCGGACGATCCGCACGGTGGAGAACGCGCCACTGATCGCGATCCGCGAGACGCTTCCCCTGCCGCGTGCGGATCACACCGAACGCATCGACGAACTCGAGGCCGAGCAGGCTCGCCTCGTGAAGTCGCTGCAAGGCACCACTCTGAACCTGAAGACGTTCCTGGAACTGGCCACGAAATACAACATGGCGAGCGAGTTCCCTTCGACGGACGCGCTTCGCTACTTCCACGAAAAACAGCAAGGCCGGGACGACCTCGCGAAGCTGGACGAGAACAATCGCCAGAACCTGAAGGCGTACATCGCGAACATGCTGACGACCGAGCGGATCACACGCGTTCAGACGAACCTGGCGCTCTTGAAGAAGCATCAGGCGGCGAATCTCGCGGCCGGTCGCAAGGCACTGGAGGTGGACGTGATGGGCCTCCGCGTCGGAGAGTTTCGGTTGGTCACGTTTCCGGGCGAACTCACGGTGGAGATCGGGTTGAAGGTGAAGAAGCGGAACCCAGGCGTGTTCGTGGCCGGCTACACGAACGGATACATCTACTACACGCCGACCGCGGATCAGATGAAGAACACGGGCGGAGCGCAGGAAGATAGCGATTGCCGGGTCGCTCCCGAGTGGGAGGACCTGTTCCACCGCAAAGTGGACGCGACGTTCAAGAAGCTGAACTGAGGTCACCCATGTCCGACTCCACTCGCCGCGACGCGTTGCTGGCTGGAAGCGCGGCCGCGGCCGGGCTCGCGGTTCTCAACCACGCCGTGGCTCAGGAGAAGGTTCCCGGCGTGGGCGTCGCCGATCGCTCCTCCACGATCCGCATCACGGGCTTGAAGACCTACTGGGTCGGCCCGGTGGTGTACGTGAAGATCGAAACGAACCACGGCATCAGCGGGTGGGGCGATCTCAAGGGGGTGCATCCGAAGGCGAGCCAACCGCTGGTTCACGCGATCTTCGAACTGCTGGACGGCGAGAACCCCACCCGCATCGAGTATCTCTGGCAGAAGATCTACCGGGCTCACCGCGACATGCGTGGCGGCGCCCTCATGGTCCATTCGCTCGCCGCCATCGACATCGCTCTCTGGGACATCGCCGGCAAGCTCTGGAACACGCCGGTCTATCGGCTGCTTGGCGGGCCGACTCGCGATCGCATCCGCGTGTATCACACGCCGCAGGCGATCAAGGTGCCGCCGCCCGGCATCTTCGATCACGCGGGCGCCCCGACGGACATCGACCGCATCGTGAAGTCCATCGCCGCGGCACGGGAGAAGGTCGGCCCCACCGGCGCGGTCATGTTCGACGCCCACTCCGCGGTGCCGCCCGTCACGCTGATTCAACTCGCCGCCGCGATCAAGCCCTACGACGTGCTCTTCATCGAAGAGCCGGCCGTGCCCGGGAACATCGAAGTGTTCAAGCGGTTGAAGCAGAGCATCACCATTCCCCTGGCCGCGGGCGAGCGCGACCGCACCATCTGGGAGCACATCCAATATCTGCACGAGGGCGTGCTCGACGTGCTTCAACCGGATGCGTGCCACACCGGCGGCATCAGCCAGGTGAAGAAAATCGCGACGCTCGCGGAGGCGTACCACGTCCCGCTCGCCCCGCACTGCACGGCGTCGTTCCTCGGCATCGCCGCGAGCCTGCACACGGTCGCGAGCATTCCGTTCTTACTCATCCATGAGTTCTACCCGCAAAACGCGGGGTTCAACGTGCCGGGCGTCACGCGGATGGCGTACGAGTTGGACAAAGACGGCTACATCGGCCTGCCTCCCGGTCCCGGCCTCGGGGTCGAAGTGGACGAAGCGAAGCTGATCGAGGAGTCGAAGAAGCCGCAGACGTACCGCTGGCCCGGTGCGAAGTTGAGGGACGGTTCGATCGCGGATTACTGATCGCGGGAGGGAAACGCCCATGCCCATCTCGTTCAAGTGTTCGGCGTGCGGTCGCGCGCTCAAAGCGCCGGACGCGGCGGCGGGCCGCACGGTGAAGTGCCTCGCGTGCGGCGAACCGATCGCGGTTCCCGCGGCCGAGATCGATCCGCTTGCGATTCTGCTCGGTTCCGATGCCGCGTCGAATCACAACTCGGGAGAAGAACACGAAGAACCACCCGAATCACCTCCGCCTGTGCGACGTCCCGTTCCCGTTCGGGAGAAACCCAAACCCGCGCTCGCCTCGCTTCCGCCGCTCACTTCGAACGAGCCGCCGTTCTGGCGGCGACATCTCCACTGGCTGCTCGTTCTCGCCATGCTGCCGCTCGCATACTCGCTCCTCGTCGCGAAGTCCGGCGACGACCTCGAGTCGCGGCTGAACGAGACGCTGTCCGAAGCCCCGCTGGAGGTTCAGATCCGCTTTCTTCAAGCGGCCGAATCGGGGGCCTCGCCGGACGAACTGATCGAACTGTTGCCCGAGAAGCGCCTCAAGGGAGCGTGGTTGTCGCGATCGACGTGGGCGCACTGGGGGCTGGCCGCGGTCGCCACCGCTCTCTTCCTCGTGTTCTTCATGTTCCTCGCGTCCGACGGTTCGGCGCAGCCGAGTCACGTGGCGTTTGTCGGTCTCTTCACGGCCACCATCGGCGTCGGCACGCTGCTGCTTGTTCAGGGGATCGCGTCGCTCACCGAAGGGCGGCTCGTCGTCGGGAACATCGTGTTCATGGTGATCTTCTCGATCTTCAAGTTCATTTCGTTCTCGTACAACGCCGCGCTCGATCCGGAGAACGGCTTCCTGCTCAGCTTCGTGGGCTTCACCCTTGGCGTGGGACTGTGCGAGGAGTTGGTGAAGAGCGTACCGCTGTTCCGACATTCGCGGAAGAACCGGGCGGGCACGTGGCGCGGGCTCTTCATCTGGGGGCTGGCTTCGGGCGCGGGCTTCGGCATCGCCGAGAGCCTGATGTATTCCAATCGGCATTACAACGGCATCATGGGCCCCGGGATCTACCTCGTGCGATTCGTCTCGTGCGTGGCGCTCCACGCGATTTGGTCCGGTTCCGTCGCCATCACACTGTACCTGCGTCGCGAGTGGTTCGACAAAGCCGAACGGTGGCGGGACCTGCTCGCGCCCACGCTCCTCGTGATCGGCGTGCCCATGATTCTGCACGGGCTCTACGACACGAGCTTGAAGCGAAACATGAACTGGCTCGCGCTCGTGGTGGCGGTCGCGAGTTTCGGCTGGCTGGCGTTCCTGAGCAGCCGCCTCTACGGCCGCGACGACGTTTCCGCGAACGAAGAGATGCTCCGCGAGTACCGCCGCCGCAAGAAGGCGATGTCGTGAAGACTCGTTAGAATGGAAACGAGGTGCTTTCATGGCGACGACCGCCGAATTGCCGCTGACCGAACTCTATCTCGAAGACGAGACCGCATGGCTCGATTCGATGGCGGCTCTCGCACGCCGACGCGACGGAGCCAACCTCGATTGGACCCACCTCGAAGAGTACCTCACGGATATGGCTCGCCGCGATCGCCGCGAAGTGAAGAGTCGGCTCGTCGTGTTGCTGTCCCATGTGCTGAAATGGGAACATCAACCCGAGAAACGCTCGGGGAGTTGGCGGGCCACGATTCGATTGCAAAGCCTCGAATTGGCCGATTTGGCGGCGCGAGGCTCCCTGCGTGCCCATGCCGAGGATGTGCTTTCGGAGGCCTACGAAGGAGCCGTCTCGATCGCCTCCGCGGAATCCGGCCTGCCCGAGGCGGAGTTTCCGGAATCGTGCCCTTACGAACTTGAATTCCTTCTCGCGATGCAGCTTTCGGAATGACGCACGTCACTGGGCCGCGGCGAGGCGTTCGGCGCGGACGTGTTGCCGCATCGGCTCGATGATCAGATCCAACTCGCCGTTCGCGATCGCATCCAGCTTGTAAACCGTGACTCCGATGCGATGGTCGGTCACGCGGTTCTCTTTGAAGTGATAGGTGCGAACCTTCGCGCCGCGTTCGCCGGAGCCGACTTGGTTCTTGCGAAGGTCCGCCCGGCCCTGATGCGACCGTTCCTGCTGCCGTTCGAACACGCGGGTGCGGAGAATGCGCATCGCGCGCTCGCGGTTCTTGTGCTGGCTGCGTTCGTCCTGGCACTTCACTTCGAGTTGGTCCGGCGTCCCCTTCTTGTACCAGATGCGAACGGCGGACTCGGTCTTGTTCACGTGCTGTCCTCCGGCGCCGCCGGCCCGCATCGTCTCCCATTCGATATCGGCGGGGTTGAGTTCGACTTGCACCTCGTCCGGTTCCGGCAAAACCGCGACCGTGGCGAGCGAGGTGTGAATGCGGCCCTGAGTCTCGGTGGCCGGCACCCGCTGCACGCGATGCCCTCCGGACTCGTATCGCAGGAACTGGTACACGCCGTCCCCGGCGAGGCCGAACGTCACTTCCTTGAACCCGCCCGCTTCGCCGGGGCTGTACGAAATCTCCTCCGCGGACCAACCCTTGATGCGGGCGTACTTCTGGTACATCTGGTAGAGATCGCCGGCGAAGAGCGCCGCCTCGTCGCCACCTTCGCCGGCGCGAATCTCGACGATGAGCTTCGAGAAGTCCTCGCTGGGATCGACGAGCAACTGGTCCTCGATGCTCGCTCGCAGTTCCTCGTGGCGGGGCCGGAGTTGGCTCAGTTCCTCTTCGGCGAGGGCCTTCATCTCGGCGTCGCCTCCGAGGAGTTCCTCCGCGCCGCGGATCGAGGCTTCGAGTTCGAGGTATTCCTGATAGGGCTTCACGATCTTGCCGAGCGTGCCGAGTTCCTTCGCCACGGCGGTGAACCGCGCGTGATCGACCGCGACCGCGGGATCGGCCATCTGCTCTTCCAACTCGCGGTATCGTGCGAGCTTCTGTTCCATCGCCGGCCACATCATGTGAATCGTCTCGTGTCGCGGGCCGTCATTCTACTCGCCGTGGAAGCCGGACGCGGTTCGCCTTGTGCAGTTTGCCGAGTCCGCGTATACCCTCGCGGCCCGCGGATGGAACCGAGGATCGCGCATGTCCCGTCTCACGCTGCCCGCACTCGCTTTGATCGCGCTCTCCGCCATGCTGTACGCGGGCTCGCCGAAGTCGAATCCCTTCCGTGGGGAAGAGGCGCCGGCGCCGCTGGCCGAGCCGGAGGGCGACGCTCACTTCCGCGGCGGGAACTATCGAGCAGCCTCGACATGGTATGCCGGCGTTCACGCCGCGGACGCCACGATCCTGACCGCGAAGCAACGTGAAGCCTGGGCGTTCTCCCGGATTCGACTCGCTCCGGATCTTGCGGACGCATCGGCCCTTGAACGCGAGGTGTCCGCCGCGATGGCCCTCGCGCCCGCGAACGCCGAACTGCGCCGCCTCGGCGAATCGGCGCTTGCGGTCGCACGGCGCGCGGCCCCCGCTACGGCCGTGGCGGCGCCCGCCGAGCCGACCGGCGCCGTCGAGACGGAGAACTTCACGATCACGTTCGCGGGCGATCGCGCCTTCGCGGAGAAAGTCGCGGCTGCGGCCGAGGCGAAGCGCACGGCGATCTTCGAACGCTGGAGCGGCCCGGCCGGCAAGGCCTGGACGCCACGCTGCGTCATCGCGATTCACGACACGGCCGCAAGCTACTCCCGCGACACGAAGCAATCCGAAGATCGCACCGGGCATTCGACCGTGAAGATCGCCGAAGGAAAGGTTCTGGAACGCCGCCTCGATCTCCGCGCGGACGACGACGGCCTCTTGATCAACAGCTTGCCGCGAGAACTGACGCACGTGGCGCTCGCCGATCTGTTCCCGTACACGCCGCCTCCGAAGTGGGCGGAGGAAGGCATGGCCGTGCTCGCCGAATCGCCGGAGGAAGTGAGCCGCTATTCCCGCACGCTGGTGAAGTGCGCTCGGGAGGGCAAGCTCTTCACGGTCGCGGCGCTGATCGAGATGAAGGACTACCCGGCGGCCGAGAAGATCACCGGCTTCTGCTGCGGGAGCGTCTCGCTCGTCGAGCATCTCGTGAAGTTCAAAGGCGAGCGACACTTCACGACGTTCCTGCGGGACTGCCAGCGCTACGGCCCGACCAGTGCCCTGAAGCGGCAATACGGCTACGAAGCCCCGAAGGCCCTTCAGGACGAATGGCTGAAGGCCGCGATCAAGTGAGCGACCCAGCCGCGTTCGCCTTCCGTGCCTTGCGGGCGAGGATGAACGAACGCACGCAGAGGCCCACGAAGACGAGGCAAATCAGGATCATCAGTTCGCCCGCGATCGCGGACGGCTTCAGCGGGTCGATCGTGCCGGTGTTCTTCAACTGACGTTGGAGCGGCATGAACCCGCCGATGGCGCCGACGAGGCCGACCATCGCGGCGAGGTGCATCGCGTGCTTCCGCAGATTGTCCTTGAAGGCGAGCAGGCCACAAATCGCGAGCACGCCGCCGACGAACGCCGGAATCAGCGCAGTCATGCTCACTTTGCCCGTCTCGGGGTTCGGATCCTGCCCGGCGTAGCCGACGACGCCGACGACGACGAGCAGCACAGCGGTGATCAACGTGGGAACGGCCATCCGCAAAGCTCCGGGGTTCAGATGAGGCCGTGGTGGCCCAGGTATCGTTCGGCGTCCAGAGCCGCCATGCACCCGGTGCCGGCGGCGCTGATCGCCTGCTTGTAGTAGTCGTCGGCCACGTCGCCGGCGGCGAACACGCCCTCGACGCTGGTATACGTGCGGGCCGGCGTGGTCCACTTGATGAACCCGTGCGGCGTCAATTCCACTTGGTTTCCGAGGAACGCGACATTCGGCGTGTGCCCGATCGCGAGGAACAATCCGCTCGCGGGGAGTTCCTCCGTCGCGTTCGTCTTGTTGTTCTTCACTCGCACCGCGGTCACGCCCTGCTTGTCGTCGCCGAGCACCTCATCCACTTCGTTGTGCCAGCGGATGTGAATCTTCTCGTTGCTCTTGGCGCGTTCCTGCATGATCTTGCTGGCGCGAAGCGCGTCGCGTCGCACGAGCAGGTGCACGGCGCTGGAGAACTTCGTGAGGTAGCTCGCTTCTTCGACCGCGGAGTCCCCGCCGCCGACCACGACGATCGGCTTGTTGCGGAACCGCGGGAGGAACCCGTCGCACACGGCGCACGCGCTCACGCCCTTGTTCTTGAACTTGTCCTCGCTCGGGAGGCCGAGGTAGTTCGCGCGGGCCCCGGTGGCGACGATCAGTGTCAGCGTCTCGACCGTTTGCCCGTCGTGAGCCGTGATCGTGAAGGGCCGCTTCGAGAAGTCGACCTTCACCACGTCCTTGGATTCGATGCGGGTACCGAACTGGCGAGCTTGCTGTCGCATGAGGGCGACGAGTTCCGGCCCGTTGATGCCGTGCGTCGGCTGCGGCTTGTCGTCGGACACCCAGTACGGGAAGTCCGGGTCGTCCGCCTTCAGCGCGGTCTTCAGGTATTGTCGCGTGTCGCCGGCCGGCCACGAGGGGAAGTTCTCGACCTCGGTAGTGAGCGCGAGTTGCCCCAGCGGCAGGGTGCCGTTCTGGCGATTCTTGTCGTCGTACGGGTTGCCCTGGAACACGAGCGGTTCGAGGGTGGCGCGGGCGGCGTAGATGGCGGCGGTCCACGCCGCCGGCCCGGACCCGATGATGACGACCTTCTCCGGCATGATGCGCTCCCGTGTGTGTGCGGTATTCTAGACGCGAAGCCGCGGTTGGCACGATCGGCTGGGGCGTGGCTTCGCATTGGCGGTGGCTTTGCGAGCGCGATAAACTGTCGTGAGGAGATTTGCAATGAGCACAGCGACACTTCCCACTCCGATTCCGGCCACGCCGCTGATGACGGCGGAGGAGTTTCTCGCCAAACACGGCGATGATCGGTGGGTGGAACTCGTCAAAGGCCGCCTCGTGGAGATTCCGATGCCCGGAGCGAAGCACGGCGGCGTTTGCTCCAAGGCGACCTACCTCCTCACCCATTATTCGATGGAGAAGCGGCTGGGTCGCGTCATGTCGAACGACACCTTCGTTCAGACCGGCGATGAACCCACCTCGTTTCGGGGCGGGGATGTCATTTATCTGAGCTACGCTCGGTTGCCGAGGGAGCAGGAACTTCCGATCGGGCCGAGCCCGACACCCGACCTCGTGTTCGAGGTGCGATCACCGCACGACCGAATGAAGACTCTGATCGAGAAGGCCGAGGAGTACCTTGAAGCAGGCGTGCACGTGGTCGTACTCCTGTTTCCCGAGACGATGACCGCGGCAATTCACCGTCCGAATGTTGCTCCCGTATCGCTCGCTTCCACGGACTTGCTCGAACTTCCCGACATCCTGCCCGGATTCTCCGTGCCCGTGAACGCGTTCTTCGAGTGAAGCGCTTCCCGCTTCTCGCTCGCGGCATATCTTTCGCCTCAACCACCGTGAGGCTCTCCCATGGCAGAGAAGAAGGTTCGCGTCGCGATCGTCGGGCTCGGGTTCGGAGCCGAGTTCATTCCGATCTACAAGGACCACCCGAACGCCGAGATGTACGCGGTGTGCCGCCGCAACGAGAGCGAACTGAACGCCTGTGCGAACAAGTACGGCATCCCGAAGCGATACACGAGCTACGAGGATCTCTTGAAGGATCCGAACGTCGACGCCGTGCACATCAATAGCCCGATCCCGGACCATGGCCCGCAGAGCCTCGCCGCCCTGCAAGCCGGCAAGCACGTGGCCTGCACCGTTCCCATGGCCACGACCAAGGACCAGATCCGCGAGATCGTCGAGCTTCAGCGGAAGGTCGGCAAAGTGTACATGATGATGGAGACGGTGGTGTACGCCCGCGAGTACCTCTTCGCGAAGGAACTGCACGACCAGGGCGAACTGGGCCGCATCCAGTTCCTTCGCGGCAGCCACCAGCAGGACATGGACGGTTGGCCCGGCTACTGGCCCGGCCTGCCGCCGATGTGGTACGCCACGCATTGCGTGAGCCCGTGCCTCGCGATCCTCTCGAAACCGGGAGCCCCCGCCCTCGCGGACAAGGTGAGTTGCTACGGCTCGGGCCGCATCCGCGAAGAGATGATTTCAAAGTACGGTTCGCCATACGCCGTCGAGACCGCCACGTTCAGCGTTAAGGGGTCGGACGTGTGCGCGGAGGTGACTCGCAGCCTGTTCGACGTGGCTCGCCAGTACCGCGAGTCGTTCGACGTGAGCGGATCCAAGAAGAGCTTCGAGTGGCAACAGGTGGAAGGCGAAGACCCGGTGATCCACACGAAGAACTCGCCGGAAACGCCGCGAACCGAGCCGGAGATTCCGAGCCGCGTCAAGGTGCCGGACTACGCCAAACTCCTGCCGAAGGAGATCGCCAAGTACACGATGCCGGCCGCGATTCAGGACGCGGACCATCTGAGCTTCCTGCAGGGCGGCGGCCACGGCGGCAGCCACCCGCACCTCGTCCACAACTTCCTTATGGCCGTGCTCGGGAAACAACCCGCTTTCCCGGACGCGCCCACCAGCGCCAACTGGACCCTCGTGGGCATCTGCGCCCACGAATCGGCCCAGCAAGGCGGCAAGCAACTCGAAATCCCGATGTACTGAGACGGGGTCACAACTTTTCGAACAGCTTCGGGTCGAGCTTCTCGGGCGATTTGAAGTCCGAGGGCTTGCTCTCGATGAGCGATTTGCCGTCGCGGAGGACGCGAAGTTTCGTGGCCTCCTTCACGCCGCCGCCCACGTCTTTGTAGTCCTCGTAGTACGACTCCTCGAGCACCTCCTTGAAGCCCGAGAACTCGTCCTTGACCTGCGTCTCGGACTTCACGAGCAGCCCGCTCTTCTTGTCGAAGTAGAGCGTCACTTCCGCCTGGCCCTTGCGTTCGACCAGCACGCCGAACGTCTCGGCTTCGTTGACTTTTTTCCCGACCACGTTCGAGAATTTGAACGCCTTGTCGTGATTGAGCGGCTTCAGCGTGGTGACCCAGAAGGCGTACACCTGGGCGATGGCGGCGGTCTTCTTGTCTCCGGTCACGTCGCCGGCCGTGTCGCCCATCGATTCCATCACTTTCGTCCCGGCCGCGATCGACTTGATGTCGAGCTTCTGCCCCATGACCTCGGCTTTCATCTCGAAGCGAAGCGCATCCGGCGGGCGGAACCAGAACTCGGCGGTGTATTCGATCTTCAGCCCGGACACTTCCACGACACCGGCGTCCTTGAAGGTCAGCGGCGTCTCCTTGCCGTCGTCCTTCACGCCGCGGGCGGCGAGCCCCTTGGCCACGAGTTCTTTCGGGCTCGGATCCTCAGCCCGGCCCGCCCCCGCGGCGAGGGCCACGACCAAACACGACACCACGAAACGAGACATGAGAGAACTCCCGATGCAGGATGTGATTGAACGCACATTGTATCCGCGGTCACACGACCCAATCCGGCGAGGGTTTGTTCACGCGGAGGAGGAAGGTCGGATTCACGGCCTCGAAGCGGAGCGATTCCAGTTGTTCGACTCCGCGGGAGAGGTTGATCAGGATCGCTTCGACGCCTCCGCCGAGGCGTTTCATCACGGCGTAGGTCGCGGTCAGCATCTCGATCGTGCCGACGTTCGTGACGAGGCGACCGCCGGGGCGGAGGGCGGCGAAGCAGGCTTCGAGCAGGCGGGCGACTTCTCCCCCGTTGCCGCCGACGAAGATGGCGTCCGGCGCGGGGAGTCGCGAGAACACCTCCGGGGCCGTGCCGGCGATCGGCTTCAGGTTCGACACGCCAAACGTCTCGGCGTTCGCCATCATGAGGTGGTAATCCGCCGGGTCCTGTTCGATGGCGAACGCGGGGCCGGGGGCGACCAACCCGGCGGCTTCGATCGCCACGCTGCCGCTGCCGGCGCCCACGTCCCAGAACACGTCCCCCGGGTGAAGATCGAGTTGCGAGAGCGCGATGGACCGGACTTCCGCCTGCGTGATGAGGCCGGTCTTCGGTCGGGTTTGCGCGAAGACTTCATCCGGATTGCCGAAGCGGCGGAGCCTCGCGGCTCGAGGACGGTCCGGGCGATTCGGCTTCCGCTTCAAAATGAGAATGTTCAACGGATCGAAACGCATGTCGCGGATGTCCGCGAGTTCGCCGCGGGTGATGCGTTCGTCCTTGCCGCCGAGATTCTCGCAGACGAACGCGGTGAAGTAGTCGATGCCGCGGCCGAGAAGCTCGGCACAGACGCGACCCGGCTGGTACTGTTCGCTGGTGAAGAGCCCGACCGTTTCCGAGGTGCGAATCTTGTCCAGGGCGTCCTCGAGCGGGCGTGCCGCGAGATCGCTGAGGAACGCCTCTTCCCACGATTCCTTGATTCGGGCGAACGCGAGTTGCATGGACGAGACGTGCGGCATCACTTCGAAATGCTCGGAGCCCGCCTTTTCGCACAGGTAGCGGGCCGTGCCGTAGAACAGCGGATCGCCGGTGGCCACGAGCGCGATCCGCTTCCGTCCCAGGATCGCCCGCAACCGTTCGACCACGTTCGGCAGGTTCGTCCCGATCACGGCGCGCTCGGCGGTCAGTTCCGGGAGCAGCCGCAACGCCATCTCGGACCCGAACACGATCTCCGCGCCGAGGAGCAGTTCGCGGCTCCGGGTCGTGAGCCCCGCGAGTCCGTCCGGCCCGATACCGATCACGGGAACTTTGCCTGTCACGCTCATCGTGTGCCTCGGTTCGTTCGTGCGTACAGTGATGCTATGAATCGCGGGAGTGGAACCATGATGCGGATCTGGATCGGAATCGTGGCGATGGCCCTGCTCGGCGCGGACTGGCCGCAGTGGCGCGGGCCGAACCGGGACGGCGTGGCCCCGGGGCTCGCGTTCCCGGAGAAATGGCCGAGCGGGCCGCCGAAGGAACTTTGGAAAGCGCCCGTCGGCCTCGGCTACTCCGGACCCGCGATCGCGGGCAACCGTGTGTTCATTCTCGGCCGCGTCGACAAAAACGAACGTGCCCTCGCGTTGGACGCCGACACCGGCAAGGAACTCTGGAAACTCGAGTACCCGGAGCCCTTCCAGGCCCCGGACCCGACCGCGGGCAAAGGCCCCAACGCCACCCCGACCGTGGATGGCGACCGCGCATACTTCTTCGGCCTCGGCGGCATGCTCCACTGCCTCGACGTCGCGACCGGCAAGGTTCTCTGGAAGCACGAGTGCCAGAAGGAATTCTGGGGCGTGAAGAAGACTCCGATCATGGGAGACGACTGGTTCCCGCCGTGCGGCGCGAGCGCCTCTCCGCTCGTGGACGGCCAGCATGTATTGATCCCGATCGGCGGCGAGAAAGCCGGTTCGTTCACCGCCTTTCGACGCGACACGGGCGAAATCGCCTGGAAAGCGTTGAAGGATCGCAGCAGCTACGCTTCACCCTCGATCGCCTCGCCCGGCGGCGTCAAACAGATCGTCGGCTTCACCGGCGCTCGCATGGTCGGGCTGAGGCACTCGGATCGGGAGTTGCTCTGGGACGTGCCCTTCAAGACTCGCTTCGAGCAGACGATCATTTGCCCGGTGGTATGGAAGGACCTCGTGATCATGGCCGGGGAGGCCCGCGCCACGATCGCCATCCGCGTGAAGGAGAGCGGCGGCAAAGTGACTCACGAGACCGCGTGGACCAGCGACGATCTCAAGTGCTACCTCACCACGCCGGTGCAATTCCAGGATCACCTGCTCGGGTACGACATGCGAACGAGCCGCCTCGTGTGCCTGAACTTGGAGAATGGCGAGACCGCGTGGACCTCGCCGCGGATCCCAGGGAAGTATCACTCGATCGTGCTCGCGGGAAACGTGGCTCTCTGCCTGAACTCGGAGGGCGAACTCACGGTGCTCCGAGCCACGACCAAGGAGTATCAGGAAGTGGCGAAGTGGACGCTCGCGGAGAAGGGAACGTGGGCGCATCTCGCGGTGGCGAACCACCGCTTGTACGTGAAGGGGAAGGAAAACCTCTTCTGTTACCAGTTGCCGTCGAGCCCGTGACGTGAGTCACGGGAGTCGACGCACGACGCTCACTTCGGCTTGGAGTGTTCGAAGGCCTCGTCCGCGGCGCCCGAAGCCGCGAGGGCGATTTCGCCCGCGAGGCTCTCCACGGCCTTCCGCTTCGTGTTCTTCGGATTCAGGCAGAAGAGATCGTTCCAGTCTTCATCGCGGTAGTGCCACTGGCGGATGAACCAAGTGCCGTCCACGGTGTCTTTCTCGAGCGGGAACAGCGCGCATTGCACGGGCTTGTATCCGAGCGGGTTGCCGTCCTCGGCCCCGATCGCGTGCAGCACGCAACCCTTGTTGAAGAACACGCACCACGACTGCGAGACGCGCACCATCGGGCGGCCGAGTTTGATCCGCCTGCTGAGGAAGCCTTCCTTTTCGACCAACTTCCTCGCGTCCGGTCGAAGCAGCGGCAGCGCTCGCTTGAGATGTTTGCGGATCGTGGCGGCTTCGGCCTTGGTCACGCTCGGCCGGCCGTTCTTGCAACAGAGGCCTTCGCACCCGCGTCCGAAGGAACAATCGAAGGTCGCGGTGTCCGCGTTGACGATGTCGAGGCTCAGCTTGGGCATGGCGTCCGTCCGTGAAGCGAGAGGTGGCTAGCAATCACGGTAAGAGCGGACGCGGAAATCGGCCAGCGGGTCGGTCACGATCAATGGTTGAAGCGGAACTCGCTGGACGCGAGGCAGGCCCAGATCAGTTCCTGGATGGCGGCGGCGCGGTCCGGAGTCGCCTTCATCGCCGCGGCGACGTCCTGCTTCTCCTCGGCCGTCGGAAGCCGCGAGTAGAGGCTCAGGAAGAGGTCTTCGGCCGCGGCGCTTGGATCGGTCGCTTTCATCATGCGGTCCGCGAGGCTGCCGCCACGGGGAGCGATGAGGGACCGCACGGCGCCGCCGAACTTCAGAAACAGGGTTTGGTCCAGGTTCGTGGTCGTGCCGTGATCGGGAAGGCCAGGTTGCCCGCCGAACATGTTGCGGAACGTGGGCGTCACGCCGGCCGCGTTCGCGGGCGCAGTCGTCATCGCCGGATCCTTCGCGATCGGGCCAGTGGCTTGAGCCGCGGCGAACGCCAACTGCTCGGCCGAGAGCGGTTTCAACAGACCGGCGAGATACCGTTCCGCGGGCGGTTCGTCGCTCCCCGCGGGAAGCTCGCTGGATCGCTGATATGTCTCGCTCAGTGCGATCTCGCGAAGCAGCGCCTTCACGTCGAACTTGCGGGCCACGAACTCCTTGGCCAGAAGATCGAGCAACTCGGGATGCGACGGCGGGTTCGCGGCGTGATCCAGATCCACAGGGTGAACGATGCCGCGGCCGAGCATGAGCGCCCAGAGGCGGTTCGCACCGGCTCGCGCGAAGTACGGGTTCTCGGCGCTCGTCATCGCGGCGGCCAGCTTCTCGCGGCGGCTGTACTGCGGCACCGGACGCACGTCCTTCGCCGGCGCCACCTTGTACTCCTTCCCCTTCTCCAGTTTCGGCTCCTCGAACGCCTTCCCCGTCATCACCCGCGGCAGCGTCGTGTTCTGCTTCTTCGCCTTGTCGAACACGCTGACGAAGTTCACCTCGCCGTCCGCCTTCTCGGCCAGCACCGCTTTCGCGTCGTTGGCGTTCGGGAAGAGGTACGTGCGGTTCAGGAACGCGAGGATGCCGAAGTACTCGGATTGCTTGTAAGCGTCGATGAGCGGGTGATCGTGGCACTGGGCACACTGGAGATTGCGGCCGAGAAAGACCCGAGCGACGTCTTTCGTCACGAGGTTCGGCTCGAAGTCGCGGTCGAGGTAGAACTTCGCGGCGGGGCGCAGCTTGGGGTCCGTGCCGTCCGCGGCGAGCAGTTCTCGCGCAAACGCATCGTACGGCTTGTTCTCGGCGAAGCTCGCCCGCAGGTACTCCTCCCACGCCGCCCGCGGCACCTTCTTGTCCGCATGGCGCTCCATGAGGACCACATCGAAGTGCCACGCCATGCGGCGGGCGTACGCCGGGCTCGCGAGCAGCTTGTCGATCAGCTTCTCTCGCTTCGTCTTGTCCGGGTCCGCGAGGAAGGCACGCGTTTCGTCCGGGCTTGGCGCAAGCCCCGCGAGATCGAGATAAATTCGGCGGAAGAACTCGGCGTCGCCGGCGAGCGCGGCGCGTTCTTTCTCGTGACCCTTCTGACCGGCCGCGATCAGGGCATCGATTTGCTTGTGAAGCGGTTCCGCGGCCGCGACCGGAGCGGCGGGACACACGAAGAGCAACGGCAGCAGGCAACGAAGTTGGGTCATGAATTCGATGTTCCCCGAAGGCCGCTCGCGTGTCAAGCGGCGAAGAGGCGGCCGGGGTTGAACGCGTCGTTCGGGTCGAGGGTGCGCTTGATGTGGCTCATCAAATCGCGGTCCGGACCAGGGCGACCCCAGACCGGCATCGCGGCCTTCCACGCGGTCGGGCAGCGGCGGATGGTGAGGTTCCCGCCGAACTCCGCGGCGAGGTTCGCGAGCCGCTCGGATTCGGCCTGCGCCTGCGGCTCGGAGAGATCCACGACCGCGTAGCCGTGCAGAATGCCGTTCAAGGCCTGCGATTGCAGCCGGAAATCGAACGACGACCCGGCGGCGTTGGCGAACTCGGCCAGGCGACTGGGCCGCACGTTCGCCTTGTAGATGAACGCGGACTCGGGGAGCGCGTCGAACGCGATCGGGCCACGAGTCGCGGTCACATCCGTGACCGGGGCGTGCTTCAGTTCGTCCAGCAGCGTGCGAACCTGCCACTCCACCGTGTCCGCCTTCTCTTCAAATCCAGCGAGCACGGCCCACGAGACGCCGACCGCGGAGCGATCCGTAGCGAGGTCGGCGATCACGGGGCGGGAACGCGAACCGTGCAGAAGATCGAGCGCCGCGGGAAGCGCCTCGGCCGAACAGTGGAGTTTCACGAGCGCGGCGGCCTCGGGCTTCGGCTTCACTTTCAATGTGACTTGCGTGATCGGGCCGAGCGTACCCGCGGCTCCGACCTGCAACTTCATGACGTCGTACCCGGCGACGTTCTTGACGACGCGGCCGCCGGCTTTCACCTCGAGTCCCTCGTCCGTGAGGAAGCTGATGCCGATCACGTAGTCGCGGAAGGCGCCGTACCCGTAGCGCCGCGGGCCGCTGAGGTTCAACGCGAGGGCGCCGCCGAGCGTGGCTCGGTCCGGATGCGGAACGTCGATCGGCAGCCACTGCCCCTCGGCCGCGAGCGTACGTTGCAGATTCGCCATCGTGATGCCGGCTTGAACCGTGATCGTCATGTCGCGGGCGGGGTAGTCCACGACGGCGTTCATCGCGGTCAGGTCGAGCGCGACGCCGGGCTTCCGAGGCGGCATGCCCACGTCCAGCGTCGTACGCCCACCCACGGGATAGATGCCCTGCCCGGCGGCGACCGCCTCGCGAACGATGGCCCCGGCCTCGGACACGGTCTCGGGGCGGCGAACGGGTAGCTGCAAATCGTCGATGGTGATCGTGGACACGGCGGCTCGCGGGTGTGGTGGAAGAATCAGCGGTCGTACTCGTCATCGTCTTCGTCGTCGCGGCGACGACGCTTTCGCGGCGGCGGATCGTTCTCGTCGTCCTCTTCGTCCTCGAATTCGCGTTCGGGTTTGGGCGGCTGGGCGATCGCGGCGCCGATGCCGCACCCTGTTTCGTTCAGTTTATGACCTCAGCCGCGGATCTCCGTCCGCGGCCATTGCAGGTGCCAACGCATGTGGTCGACGAAGCCGATGCCGGTCTCTTGGAAGCGAAGGCGTTCTTCCTCCCGGATCTCCTCGAGGAGTCGAAGGTTCTCCAAGTGGGTTCCCACGGGGCGGACGGCCTTCGCCTGTACCGCGAGGTCCGCCGAAAGCGCCTCCAGGTGGCTCCGATGGAACGCGATCACGTCGTACTTGAACTTCAGAAATCGGATTCGCGAGTCGTGGCTGGTGCGTCGACGGTGATAAGCGTAGTTCGCGCTCGCGGTTTGAAGGAAGCCGCCGCCGTCGAAAAACGTGTGAACCTGAACGCCGATCGCGAACGGCCAGAACCGCAGCGGTGTCCCCGCATAGTCCTGCGTACGAACGAAGTTGAGCGTCACGAGGCTGAGGCGATCGGGATCGACGAACATGCGGAGGAGCGAGCGCTCGCCGTCGTTCAGGAGGCTGACGCGGTCGCCCAGATGCGTGAAGCCGTGCCCGAGAAGGTCGGCCGCGAGGCGTCGGACGTCTGGGTCGTTCAAGACAAGGAGATCGTCCGCGTCGAGCGGGGTGAGGCGGTTCTCCGCATAGTGCCGGGCGAACAGCGTGCGGAGGTAGCGGCCGCCGCGGACCCACGTCAGGACTTCGTGAAGCCAGAAATAGCCGATCGCGATCGCGATCGGAAAGAATACGACGATCACGGGCAGAAGAGCGATCGGCACGGGCCCCTTGAGCAGACGATCGACGAGGAGCGAGCCCACTGCGAGGACAAGGGCATGGATCACGACCCGTTTCGCGAGCCCCGGCAGCCGGAACTTCGTGAACGGAACGACGACGGCCCGCTGCAACCACGCCGCGGTCATGTCGAGATCGCCGAGGCTGAACAGCTTGCGAGCCAGTCTCTTCCCGGGGATCGCACCCGCTTGGCGATGCTCCGCGATCGCCTGTTCGAGACGAACGGCATCCGGCACGCGTTGATAACGGAAGGCTTCGTCCTCCCATCCTTCGCGGCCCGTTCTCCACAGGGCTTTCACGAGCAGGCCGTCCGGCTTCGCTTCGCCATGGAGCACGAGCGTGCTGGAGAATCGCGTGCGGCCGATGAACTTCCCGGCGCGGCCCGCGATGGTGAACCGCACTTCCACCGGATAGCCATCGATCGCTTCAAGAACGGTGGCGAGGCCGAGCCCGCGCGGCGGCGACTCGCTCACGTCGAGGCTTGCGTGATCGATCGCGATCGTGTCGAAGGCGAGCCGTGAAACGTGGGCAGAGGTTCGGGCCTGCAATTCCGCGATCAGGCCCTCGGCCGCGGAGCGGGGAACGCAGCGGATCACGAGCCGGAGCGAACAGTCGGGATCACGTGGGAGGCCGCTCTCGCCCAAGAGCGACTCGTAGGTTTTCAGCCAGAACTCGGCCGCGTCGTCCAGTTCGGCTTCGCCCCAGAGTTCGTCCAGAAACTGGGTGCGGGCGAGGGGAAGGATCATGACTTACACCGCGGCGCGGCGGCCGGGCTTAGTTTGGGTGAAGCCGCTCGGTTCGGCGCAGCCCCCGGCCGTCGGGAAGAGCTTCCCCGGGGAACAGCGATTGTCCGGGTTGAAGGCGAACCGCAGACGTTGCATGAAGTCGAGATCGTCCTTCGCGAAAAGCTTCGCCATGAAGTCCAATTTCTCGACGCCGATGCCGTGCTCGCCGGTCACGGAGCCGCCCAGGCGAATGCACTCGTCCAGGATGTCGTGGCTGGCGTCGAGCACGCGTTGCACCTGATCCGGGTCGCGTTCGTCGAACATCAGGATGGGGTGAATGTTGCCGTCGCCGGCGTGGAAGACGTTGCACACGGCGATGCCGCGATTCTTGCTCACCTCTTGGATGTGCTTCATGATCTGCGGAAGCTTGGTTCGCGGCACGACTCCGTCCTGCGTGCAGTAACTGGGGTACCCGAGGCGGCCGATGGTGCCGAAGGCCTGCTTCCGCGCTTTCCAGAGAGCCATGCGTTCGGCCTCGGTGTTGGCCTTCCGGACCTCGCGGGCCTTGCACCGTTTCGCGATCGCCTCCACGCGGTCGGCCTCGGATTGCAACCCGGCTTCGAGCCCGTCCACTTCCATGATGAGCACGGCGCCCGCATCCAGCGGAAAGCCGAACTTGAAGGCCGCCTCCACCGCGCTAAGCATGGTCTGGTCGAGAAGCTCAAGGGCTCCCGGAACGATGCCCGCGCCGATGATCTCGCTGATGGCCGTGGTCGCGTCGTCCACGGTGTTGAAGACGCCGAGCAGGGTGCGGTAGGCCTCGGGGTTCCGCGTGAGCCGCACCCAGACTTTGGACACGACGCCGAAGGTGCCTTCGCTGCCGACGATGGCGCCGGTCAGGTCGAATCCGGGATTGTCTTCGCACGGGCCGCCGCACGTCACGACGCGGCCATCGGGGAGAACCAGTTCCACACCGAGGATGTGGTTCACCGTGACGCCGTACTTCAGCGTGTGCGGACCGCCGGAATTCGTCGCGACGTTTCCGCCGATGGTGCAGGCGCCCTGGCTGCTCGGATCCGGGGCATAGTGATAGCCGTGCGGCTTGAGCGCGTTCGTCAGCCAAACGTTCACCACACCGGGTTCCACCACGGCGTAGCGATCGCGGGTGTTCACTTCGAGAATCCGCTTCATGCGGGCGAGCGCGATCATGACGCCGCCGCCGACCAGCACGCAGCCGCCGGCGAGGCTCGTGCCCGCGCCGCGAGCCAGAAACTTCACGTCCAGTTCGGCGCACGCCTTCACGATGGCGACGATGTGCTCCGTGCTCAGCGGGAAGACCACGACATCCGGCTTCGTCTTGGCGATGGTGAACCCGTCGCACTCGTAGGCGGTGAGGTCCGCGGCGGACGTCAGCACGTTTTCGGAGCCGACGATGCTCCGCATGCGAACGACGAGTTGCGAGTCTGGTGCTGTCATGAAGTTGATTATGCGAGCGGGGCGGCGGTTCGCCGAGCGCTTTCCCGTTGACTCCGCCCCGGCGGCGGTCGATACTTGTCGAAGTCCCGCCTTTGGCCTCTCGGCCCACGCCCGAGTCCTTCCTCCCGCCGAGGTACACGTCATGCTGCAGATCGTGTCTTCGCGCCGCCGTCCGGATTGTGACGGCCGCTCCCGCCGCGACTTTCTCAAGATCGGGGCGCTCGGTTCCACCGGCGTTCTCCTCCCGGATCTGCTCCGCGCCCGCGCCGCCACCTCCGGCGGCACCCGCAACACGTCCGTCGTCTGGCTCTGGCTCGGCGGCGGGCCCACGCATGTCGAGACCTTCGACCCGAAGATGTCCGCGCCGGCCGAGTATCGCTCCGTCACCGGCGCGGTGAGCACGAACGTGCCCGGCATCGAACTCGGCGGCAACTTCACCCGCATGGCGAAGGTCGCGGACAAAATGGCCTTCGTCCGCAGCTTCGCTCACCGCAACAGCGGCCACGGCGGCGGCACCCACTGGGTGATGACCGGCTACGACTTCGCCGCCGCGGACAACGGCGCCCCCGCGAACAAGCCCGGCATCGGCGCCATCGTTTCCCGGTACCGCGGAGCGAACAACTCCTCCACCGGGCTCCCGACCTATGTCCGCGCGGGCGGCATCCTCGGCGACGGACCCACCTGGCTCGGCGCCCCATACGCCCCTTTCGACATCCAGGGCCGCGCTCGGCAAAACATGACGCTCCAGGTCCAGGCCGAGCACCTCGGCGACCGCCGCACGCTGCTCAAGGAGTTCGACAACGTCGATCGCACGCTCGACCGCACGGGCCTGATGGCCGGCATGGACAGCTTCGAACAACAGGCCTTCGATCTGATCGCGAGCAAAGCGAAGGATGTCTTCGACCCGAAGAGGGAAGACCCGCGCACCCGCGACAAATACGGAAGCGGCCTCGGCGAACAGATGATGATGGCCCGGCGACTCTGCGAAGCGGGAGTCGGTTTCGTCACCATCCACTACGGCGGATGGGACATGCACGGGAACATCAAGGACGGCATGAGCCGACTCGGGCCCGAAGTCGATCGCGCGGTCTCGGCGTTCGTCTCGGACTGCGCCGACCGCGGGATGGATGAGGATGTCCTTCTCGTGATCACCGGCGAGTTCGGCCGCACCCCGCGGATCAACGGCAGCGCCGGCCGCGACCACTGGGCGCCGCTCAGCACGCTCGCGCTCGCCGGCGGCGGCCTGAAAATGGGGCAGGTCGTGGGCGAATCGAACAGCAAGGTCGAGGTGCCGAAGACGACGCCCATCGGCCCCCAGGACCTGATGGCCACCGTGTTCCACGTCCTCGGCCTCCCGCAGGACCTGCAATACAAAGACCCCACGGGCCGCCCCACGCCGATGATCGTCGGCGGGAAGCCGATCGCGGAACTGGTGTGAGCATGTCGGACGGTCCCTCTCCTTCCGACGCCCCTCGCCCGCCTCTCGGCTGCCGAGAGGCGGGCGAGGGAAGCACACGGCGACGACCCGATCGAATCCTTCTCCGCCGATCCGCGGGTGCTCCTCGTCCAAAGCGTCTTCGCTCTCCTCGCTCTGCCCTTCTCCCTCGGCGGCGCGATCGGAGCCGCCTTCACCGAAGGCGGGCTGCAAATCGGTCTGGCCGTCGTGGCCGTCCTCTTCGCATGGCCCACGGTTCTCGGCTTCCTTGGGACCTTGCGATTGCTGGGAGCGTGGAATACCGTTGCCCTCGTGTACTCGGATCGAGTGATCCTTCAACGCGGCTCGAGTTTCGAGGAAGCCCGTTGGGACGAAATCGAATCGGTGATCGTGCTCACGGGCGCGGGCGATCCAAGCAGCGTCTACATCCATGAGCCCGGCAATCCCGAGCAGGTTTGGATCGCCACCGAGACGCCGCTCGCGAACTTCCATCGGGAGTGGACGGACGTTCGCTGCAAGGATGGCCGCGCGATTCGATTCCCCTCCACGATCTCGGGCTACGACAACCTCAGCGCCCCTGATCCAGGGACACGTCTCGAAGCAACTGCTGCCAAAGTTCTTGGCCGCGATCGATGCCGGCCAAACGGTCGAGTTCGGCCCGTATGCGGTCTCGAGGTCCGAACTGCGACTTCGCGGCCGCAAGCTGCCATGGGCCAATCACGGAAACACGTACGTGGAGAAGGGCGTCGTTCACACGATCCGCAAGGACGACGAACTCTTCGGTTCCGTAACGCCGACGACCGAGGTGCCGAACATCGCCTCACTGATCCGCATCGCGTATCGAACTCCCCTCTGAGCCGAATCGTTCGTAGGATTCCGACAACATCTCCGGTACGTCGAAGGAGTCGCGACGTGTTCACCGAGCACAGCTTGCCGGCGGCGGGAGTGCGGCTGAACGTGGCTCACGGGCCGAAGGCCGGGGCGCCCGTATGGTTCTTCCACGGCCTCGGTCGCCGCTGGCAGGACTTCGCGCCGCTGCTCGGCGGCCTCGCCGCGACGCACACGATCCGCGCCGTCGATCATCGCGGGCACGGCAAGTCGTCCCACGCGCCGGGGTGCTACTCGTTGCCGGAATACGTGGCGGACGCGGCGGCGCTCGTGCGTGAATCGAATGAACCCGTCACGCTCGTCGGCCATTCGCTTGGGGCTCTCGCGAGCCTCGGCGCCGCCGCGGCGGAACCGGACCGCGTTCGCGGTGTCGTGCTCCTCGATCCGCCCGGCCCCGGCTACCTTGCCCGCATCGACACCACGCTCTACGGCACGACGTGGGCCGCCATGCGACGACTCGCGGGAACGTCTCAAGAGATCGGCGCCGTGGCCCGCGAGTTGGCCGAACTTCGCATCCCGGTCGACGGCCAGACCGTCCGCTTCGGCGATCTTCGCGACGCGGCTTCGCTCCGCTTCATGGCTCGCTGTCTGCACGATCTCGATCCGGACACGATGACGCTGCCGCTGGCCCGGAAGTGGTTGGGGAACTACGATCCGTTCGCGGCCGCGGCGAATGTGACGTGCCCGGTCCTGCTCGTCGCTTCGGACCCGGAGAAGGGAGGCATGTTGCCGCCCGCCGAGGCCGAACGCCTCACCGCGGCCCTTGTGGACGGCCACCGCATCGACCTGCCCGGCGTCGGCCACCTGATCCATTGGCAGGATGCGCACCGCGCGTCGCTTCTGCTTCACGCCTTCCTCGGCTCGCTCGGTTGAACCCTCGCGACCCGAACGCGAGCAACTGATACGTTGACCTCCACGCTTCTCCACGGAGGTCCTCATGCTCAACTTCGTGCGGCCGACGCCGATCACCGACACCGTGTACGACTACGTCCTGAAGGTCGGGCTGCGCGAACCGGAGTTGCTCCGCGAGTTGCGGGAAGAAACCGGGAAGCTGGAGAACGGCGAGTTCCAGATCGCCCCGGAGCAGGGGCCGTTCCTCGCCACGCTGATTCAGATCCTCCGTGCGAAGAACGGCATCGAGATCGGCACCTTCACCGGGTACTCGGCCCTGTGGGTCGCCGCCGCGATGCCGCCGGACGGCAACCTCATCTGCTGCGACGTGAGCGAAGAATACACCGCCATCGCCCGCAAATACTGGGACAAGTCCGGCCTGTCGCCGAAGATCGACCTGCGCCTCGGGCCGGCGACCGACACCCTCGACGCCCTGCTCGGCGGCGGCTGGGCCGGCATCATGGACTACGCCTTCATCGACGCGGACAAGGCGAACTACGACGCCTACTACGAAGCGTGCCTCAAGCTGCTCCGCCCCGGCGGGCTCGCCGTCATCGACAACACGCTCTGGGACGGCAAAGTGGCGGACCCGAAGGTCACGGACGCGGACACGGTCGCGATCCGTGCGTTGAACGAAAAGCTGCACGCGGATGAACGCGTGTGGATGAGCTTCCTTCCGTTCGCGGACGGCCTCACCCTGGCCTTCAAGCGATGACTCAGCCGACGTGGACTCCACCGGGCAGCACCGCTCCGCCGAACATCGCGACATCCTGGAATACCGCAGGTTCGCCGGCGCCCAGCATGTTCACGCCACGGTAGATCCGCACCGCGGCGGACCGCCACTCGCCGCTTCCCACGACCAGATCCGCCCGGTTGTCGCCGTCCGCGTCCACGGTCGCGACTCGTGCCCCGCCGCGATCGCTCGTGTTCCCTGCCACGAAGAAGTTGGCGAGCGGCGCAGCGTGCGCGGCATCGACATTCCCGGCCGCGACAAGTTGCCCGCTGAGGGCATAGATGCGGGCCGCTCCTCCGGGCCCGCCGCCGAAGACCAGATCGGCGAAGCCGTCGCCGTTCATGTCGCCGATCGAGAGGAAGGAGCCGTTGCGGAGCGTGTTGGCGTCCGCGCCGGGGAAGGCGAAGAAGTCGCCCACGATCCGCGACGGGCCGGTGAAGAGCGAGGCGCCGTTGAAGAGCGCGGCCCGCGGGCCGCCGAGGAACCCGGCAGAGACGGCCAAGTCCGCGATTCCGTCGCCGTTCACGTCTCCGGCCGCGGGGCGAGCGCCGCCTCGGAAGCTCGCATCGTCGATGCCGAGGAAATTGGCGCGAACCACGATGCTGCCGACTTGAGGCAACTGGAAGATCGTGACCCGCGGCCCGCCGCCTTGATCCGGAGTCACCACGATCTCCGCGCGGCCATCGTTGTCGAAGTCCGCCACGGCGATGAACCCGCCCCCGTCGAACCCCTCGCTCCCCGCGAAGGGAGCGATCGCCGGAATCAGCGTCGTGTTGTCCTTGCCGTTCACCACGGCGAAGCGGATCGGCGTGCCCGGCCCCGTGATCATCGCCGTGTCCGGGTGGCCATCGCCGTTCACGTCGCCGACCGCGACTCGAACATCGCCGGCGTACCCGCCGAAGATCCCGGTCGGAGTGGAAAACGGAGCCCCGAAGACGCCCGTCGACGCGTTCGGCGTCAGTAAGCCGGCGCGACCGTCCGCGCTGCCGCCGACCGCGATTTTTCGCCCTTCCTCCACGGAGCCGACGATCCGAGCCATTCCGAAGTTTCCGGGCGAACCGGCGACACCGACCGCGATCAGGCGACCGTTCGGATCGATGGCCAACGCGGCGGCCGCGTCCGCGTCGCCGAAGTCGATCCGCTTCGAACCCGTGCCGTTGAACGAGGCCTGCTGCGAGCCGTTCGCGTTCAGCCGTTGGATCACGAAGTCGTCCGTGGCCCCGGCGTCAGTCGTTCCCGCGATCGCGAGGCGGCCGTCCCACTGGGCCACGATCGCGGCCGCGCGGGCGGTCGTTCCCGAGCCGTAGTTCACGGTCGTCTTGCCGTCGCCGTCGAAGCTCGCATCCAATCCGCCGTTCGATTCGAGAACGCGGGCCACGGCGATCTCGGGCGTGCCGTCGTCCGTCGTTCCCGCGATCGCGATCCCGCCGTCCCGTTGAATCGCGACGCCGGCCGCGCGGTCGTCCGCGCCGAAATCGATGGTCCGTTGTCCGTCACCATCGAAGCTCGTGTCCGAGGCGCCGTTTCCGAGCAACCGCACGACCGCGAAGTCGAACGGGTTGCCCGTCGCGCTTCCGAGGTCGGTGTACCCCGCGACCACGATCCGGCCGTTCGCTTGAATCGCGAGCGCCGTGGCGAAGTCGTTCACGCCGATATTCACGTTCTGCATGCCGCCGCCATTAAAGGTCGCGTCCAGCGAGCCGTCCACGGGATTGAGTCGGGCGATGCCGAAGTTGCTCCCCGTGACGCCGCCGCTGAACGTGCCCGCGACGACGATCTTGCCGTCCGTTTGAATCGCGACCGCGGCCGCGCGTTCGTCCGAGTCGAAGCCGAAGTCAAGCGTCTTGAGACCATCCGTGTCGAATGACGTGTCGAGCCCGCCGGTGGCCGTGAGCCGTGCGAACGCGAAGTCCCGGTTTCCACGCACGTTCGTGTACCCGACGACGACGATCTTGCCGTCCGCCTGCACGGCCACGCCGGTGGCCACGTCTTCCGAGCCGACGCCGAAGGTGATCTTGGCGGAACCCGTGCCGTTGCCGAAGGTCAGGTCCGGGGAGCCGTCCGGGTTGTAGCGGGCGACGGCGAAATCCGAGGAGCCGCCGCCCGGATCGCTCGTGCCGGCGACCACGATCTTCCCGTTCGGCTGAACTGCCACCGCGGTCGCACGGTCGTCCCCGCCGAAGTCGAGCGTCGCCGTCCCGCCCGTGGAAAAGGACGGGTCGAATCCCGCGATCAGGGCCGGGGTTTCTCGCGATTCGAGAGTTTCGAGTTGAAGCACGGCGGTCTCTCGGCACGGATCGCGGGCGGAAATTCAACTCTAACACCCGCCTCCGAGCCAACCGGCGAGATGCCGGCAGTTCCCCGCTGGTCGAAGGCCCGAGCGTTCGTGCGATCCCGATTGAACCGCATCGGCGCGGAGTTCGGCTTGTGTCGATTTTCGGAATGGGGTTCAATCTGAGCTTGAACTCCCGGAACCCGGCCGGAGCGCCGGAGATGCCCCGCCATGACGGCACCGCAGACCGCCCCGACGGCCGACCGCCCCCCGCTGCCGCGGGTCCGGCTCGACGTGCGGACCGGCTCGGGTCGCACGGTCACGTATGAAGTCGCCACGCACGAGTTTCTGATTGGCGGCGCGGCCGGGTGCGATCTTCGCCTTCCGGCGCCGGACATGCCGCCGGTCGTGTGCCAACTCAGTCGCCGGGCCGATAGCGTGACGATTCGCCGCGTCGCGGCCGGCTGCCCCGTTCTGCACAACGGCGCGCCGCTCCCCGCCAACGTGGTCGTGCCTCTTCAGCCGGACGATCGCCTCCAACTGGCGGACGTGCAAATCGCGATCAACCTTCCGCACGTGCAGTACGTGTCGCCGCGGTTCGTTCCGCTCGAGCCGCCGGCCGAAAAGCCGGGCCGAGATTCGGACCTGGACCGCCGCGAGAAGGAACTCGAGGCTCGGATCGCGGACCTCGAAGCGGATCGCGTCGCGTGGTACCGCCGCCGCCAGGAATTCGAAGCGGAGATGGGCCGCGCCGCGGTGGAGGTCGCCGAGCGCGAACGGCTCATCGCGTGGGAGCGGGACCTGACCGCATGGGAAGAACAACTCGCGAACGGCGCGACGGACCTTCGCGCCGAGCGGGACGACTTCGACCGCCGCCGCACGCAACTCGCGGACGACCTTCTCCGTTGTGAACGTCGCCGCGAGGAACTCGATTCCCGTGAGCGCGGGCTCGACGCCCGCACCATCGAACTCGACACGCGGCTCGATCAACTCACGCACGAGGCCGCGGAGTGGGAAGCGACGATCCGCGTCGCCGCCGCGGAACAGGATCGGCTCCGGGCCGAGGCCGAACGGCTCGATCGTCAGCGGATCGAACTCGACTCCCAATCCGCGAAGCTGGCCGAACGCTCGGGGCAACTTGAATCGCAGCAAAACGTGCTCGCGGTGCTCAGGGCGAAGCTGGACCGCACGCGCGAGGAAGTGGAACGCGAGGCCGCGGCCCTCGCCGCGGCACGCGCTCGGGAGCAGGAAGCCCAAACCGAACTCCGCGAGCGCATCCGCGAGGCGGAGCAGCTTCGCGCCGATCTCGGCCTCGAACAGGCGAGCGCGACTCTCGATCGCCAACGCCTCGACGAACGCGATTCCCTCTTGAGCGCGGGGCTGGAAGAGATCCGCCAGCAGCGGGAATCGATGGCCGGGATGGAGGCTCGCCTCCGCGAGTGGGAAGCGAACCTCGACGCGCGGTCCGCCGAGTTCGCGGAACAAACCGGCTCTCTGAAGGGGCACCTCTCGCAGGCCTTCGATCTTCAAGCCCGGCTGGAGGCGGATCGAGTCGCGGTGCGGGAACGCGAGGCGGCGCTGGCCCAAGCCGAGGACGCCCGGCAGACGCTCCAGGAACAGCTTCGCAAGCGCTCCGAAGAACTCGCGGCGCGAGCCAAAGCGCTGGACGAGCAGGCCCGCACGCTCGCGACCGATCGGGCTCAACTCGAAGCTTCGCTCGCGGCCACGGATGCGGCCCGGCTCGCCGCCGAAGAGCAAGTCTCCTCGTTGCGGGCGGATGTCGCGACGCGGGCCGCCGAAGTCGAACGCCAGGCCGCGCTCACGGCCGAACGCGAGGCCGCGCTCGCGATTCAAATCGAACGGCTGAAAGAAGTGGGGCAGGCCCTCGCGGCCGAACGCAAGGGCATGGCGGACGAACGAGCCCAGTGGGATGCGGATCGAGCCGCCGCCGCGGACGAAGCCCGCCGCACCCAGGAGGAACTCGATTCGCTCCGGCTCCGTGCCTCGACCGAGATCGCGACGCTTCGCTCACAAGCCCCCGAACTGGACGAACACGCTCAGTCCGCGTTGGACCGTTTGAACTCCGCGAAAGACGTGCTCCGCGGGCACCTCGCCGAGTTGCACGCCTTCGCCCGCAAGGGCCGTGAAGACCTCGAATCCATTCGCACGCAGGTGCGAGGCGAATCGGAACGGCTCGCCGAACAGGCCACGACCTTGGACCGCGCCCGCGAGGAACATCGCCTCGCCGTCGCCGAGTTCCGCCAGCAACTGATCGAGTGGCAGAGCAAGGTCGGCGAGATCAAGCAGGCCCTCGCCCGCGGCGAAGTTCGCCTCGAGACGAAGCACGCGGAAGTGTCCGAGTCCGCCCGCCAGGCCGAGGCCGCGGCCCGGCACATGGCCGAGCAAGTGGAACAACTTCGCCGCGAACGCGAGGAAGTGGGCCTGCGGCGAACCGAGGTCGAACGCCACCTCGCGGACATGCGCGAGTGGTACCGTCGCAAGTTGAAGGAACTCGCGACGGCGAACGCGGACCGCGGTTCCCGCAACTCCGAGTTCCCGAGCCTGCGGCTCGCCGATGTCGAGGACGCGAGCGAACCGCACGCGCTCGAACCGGGAGACAAGCAACTCGGCGAATTGCTCCGTTCGCACGACCTCGTGGACGCCGAAACGCTCGCGGCGCTTTGGAGCGAAGCCGGCCGGCAACGCCGCACCCTTCGCCAGGTGCTGCTCGCCAGTGGCGCCATCACCCTGTATCAACTCGCCCTCATCGAAGCGGGCAACGTCGCGGGCCTGATGCTCGGCCGCTTCCGCGTCATCGATCGACTCCGCGCCACGCCCCGCGAAACTCTCTATCGCGTGCAGGACCCGAGCCGCGCGGACGCCCGCTCGCCCGGAGTCTTCCTCCTGCGCCACCTCGCCGAAGCCGAGATGGACGACCCCACGCACCCGGACGAGTTCCGCCAACGCTTCCTGGCCGCCCGCGCGGCATCGCACTCGAACCTCGCCGGAGTCGTCGAAGTTCTCGAACTCGACGGCCGACCCGCCGTTCTGATCGAATGGCTCACCGGGCTCTTCAGCGCCGATTGGCCCGCGCACGCCTCCCACCCCGGTTGCTGGGTGCGGCTCATGACGATGGCCGCGGAAGGGATCGCGGCCGCGCACCACGTCGGCCTTGCGCACGGCCGCATCACCTCCGATTCGTTCCTGCTCCCCGCGAGCGGCCTCTTGAAGGTGACCGGTTTCGGCGAACCGACGTGGCTCGCGGGCGGCCCCATGCCCACTTTTGAACCCACGTTCGCCACGGACCTCCGCGCCCTCGGGCAGGTCGCCTACGGCTGGTCGCAACTGGCCTCGAAAAAGCGGACGCGGCCGGGCAAGGCCTTCCCCGCGGAACTCATCGCGATCGTGCGGCGACTCGAAGCCGACCCCGAACCGCCAATGGCGGACACCGTGCCCGCGGACCAACCGTACTCCTCCGCGGAGGAACTGGTCGCGGATCTCCGCCGCGTCGCCCGTGAAACTCCGTTCAGCGACGACGCCTGGGAGAAACTCCTCCGGCACGTCACGGAGAACGCCCCGGACACCTCACCCGCCTTGCGCCAAACCGCGTGACCCTCCGCGGTCGGTCGGGAGCGCCGAGAGCGCCACTTCAACACCACGAAGTGTCGCACCCTACGCGCCGGACTTTCCGTTTGCGTTGTGGTCGCCGGGGCCGTTACACTCCCAGAAGTGACCGCGAGAGCGATCGGATCTCCATAGATCCGCTCCGCGGTTTCGTTCAACCGAAGCGATGCGACGAACTCTGCAGGTGTTCCATCATGCTCCCCGAGCGGAGTCCTTCGCATCGCTTCCTCTACGTTCGGTGAGAGAGGGAAGCCTGAGTGATGACAGTGGAAATGGGTATCCGCCACCACGCCACCGGCGCGTATGAGGTAGTCCCAGTCGCCACGAGCGATACGTTTCGACGAGTATGGCTGCCAGCATGTGAGCGATTGGGGCTGGAGTTGGTCCCACTGTTCGCTGGCGGGGCTTTGACCACCGTGCCCGCCGAGCTAGTGCCGCAGATCGTCGCCGAGGTCGAGAGATTACGACCCGCGGCCCTTGGGTCGCTGGACGGTGATTACCTCGCGGATAGGTGTTCAGATGTTCTGGCGGCATTCGCTCGTACCGACCCAGCGGTGTGCGATTACGACTTCGGGTAGTAGGGCAGGCCGAACCGCTCCCCATTGACCGCCTGGGATCCGCCATTGATCGCTCGGCCAGTAGGTGAGTCGATTCTTCTCTCGGTCGGTGCTGCCCCCTCACTAGCGGTGTCCGTTGCGATTCGCGTTGCGACAGTTCGTGACCACGCCCGGCCGCGCCGGTGCGGCGCCAAATAGCTTTGCGAGGTCCGGGCGCCGATGCCTTCCGGCCCGGCGGCTGCCGCAGTTCACCCGCGTTCTCACTTCAGCACACCGGCTGCGATCACGTCTTCCGATCCGCCGGGAGCGAGGAAACCGGGCGATCGGCGATGACTGCCTTGCTTGGAATGCGTTCCCCACGTCCGCCCGCCGTCGACCTCTCACGCGCGGCACGCTCGGCACCTCAGCCCTCGGAACTCGCTGCTCCCAATCGCTTCAGACGGAGTCGCGGGCCCGTGTGACTGCCTGCCGTCCGCGTCGTCGCGGTCGGTCTTGCGTTTGACGCGTTTCCACTGCCACGCGGTCCCGGTGGTGCTGGCCACGAGCGCGGGCAGCATCAGTTCGGCGCACAGATCATGAACCCACCCGGCCTGCGAGCACGCTTAGAACACGACCTGGGTCACAGGCTGCCGGGTGAGTTCGCGGCGCAGGTCGTCGTGATTCGTCTTCACGGTGCGGAAGACGGCTCGAACCAAAAGAGAACGGAGT
>Ga0169931_10001167_pt1 | contig 43245 bp, 39 predicted proteins | sample Kivu_15m_20L_FD_129675 | JGI IMG/M metagenome (GOLD analysis project Ga0169931, IMG submission 129675) | Freshwater microbial communities from Lake Kivu, Western Province, Rwanda to study Microbial Dark Matter (Phase II) - Kivu_15m_20L... | ecosystem: Environmental > Aquatic > Freshwater > Lake... | reverse complement strand
GTTCAAACGGATTATATATATAAAATTCAGTCGGTTTTAACCGACTTGAGCTATCAGACGGGGAATTTATTCCCCGGCTATATTCTACACCTCACGCGATCGCTCAACCCCAAGCCCAACCCCGAAAAATACCAGGAAATTTATTTCCTAGCTCAAAGCTAAGAGGATGTCTGAGAAATAAGAGAGCTTACCTAATGGTATCATGTTAGTATATTTCAAAAAACAGATCCGTCATTTTCTTAAACGGTATTTACTTAATCCCAATGAACTATAGTTTACAAACTCTGGCTGAACTTTATCACAAAGCTCTCCTGAATGATGTATTGCCATTTTGGGAGAAATATTCCCTAGACTGGGAGCATGGGGGGTATTTTACCTGTCTTGATCGTCAAGGTGGTGTTTATGATACGGACAAATTTATCTGGTTGCAAAATCGCCAAGTGTGGACTTTTTCTATGTTGTACAACCAACTGGAAAAACGGGAAAATTGGCTAAAAATTGCTAAAAATGGCGCTGACTTTCTCGCTCAATATGGCAGAGATGCTCAGGGTAATTGGTATTTTGCCCTCACTCGTGGAGGTCAACCACTTGTACAACCTTATAATATCTTTTCTGATTGCTTTGCCGCTATGGCATTTAGCCAATATGCTTTGGCTTCGGGAGAAGATTGGGCTAAGGATGTGGCTATGCAGGCTTATAATAATGTGTTGCGTCGCCAAGATAATCCTAAAGGTAAATATAATAAAACCTATCCAGGTACACGCTTAATGAAATCTTTAGCTGTACCGATGATTTTGGCTAATCTCACTCTAGAAATGGAATGGCTACTACCTGCTGCAACTGTGGAAAATGTCCTCACTAGCACTGTGGAAGAAGTAATGAGGGATTTTCTGCACCAGGAACGAGGGTTAATGTATGAAAATGTCGCCCCTGATGGTTCCCGCTTTGACTGCTTGGAAGGGCGGTTAATTAACCCTGGTCACGGTATTGAGGCTATGTGGTTTATTATGGATATCGCCAAGCGGAAAAATGACACCAACACTATTAATCAAGCGGTGGATGTGGTGCTAAATATCCTTAATTTTGCTTGGGATGGTGAATATGGGGGTTTATATTACTTTATGGATGCAGAAGGTCACCCCCTTCAGCAATTGGAATGGGATCAAAAATTGTGGTGGGTACATTTAGAGTCTTTAGTGGCATTAGCTATGGGCTATCATTTGACTGGGCGTGAGGTATGTTGGCAGTGGTATCAAAAAATTCACAATTACACCTGGTCACACTTTGTTGATTCAGAATATGGTGAGTGGTTTGGTTATCTTAATCGCCGTGGGGAAGTGTTGTTAAATCTTAAGGGTGGTAAATGGAAGGGTTGCTTTCATGTACCCCGTGGATTATATCTTTGCTGGCGAGAGTTTCAGGCGTTGGCTAAAAAGCTAAATTGAAAATATCACTAGTGGGTTTAGGTTATTTCTCATGAGTGTTGTTACACGAAAGCGATTCACCATCGACGAATATCACCGCTTGATTGAATTGGGATTTTTTCAAGAAAGCGATCGCGTTGAATTGATCCAGCGGGAACTAATGCAAATGGTAATACCCTATTGCTCATCAGCAATTTATGTGGGGAGTAGTAGAGGTTAACAATATGACACAGGAAATCAATTTAACTACCATAGCTGAACAGTTCACGGCTCAAGGACAAGTTATAAATATTCAATCATTGGGGAATGGTAATATCAACGATACTTTTTTGGTAATTTTGGGTTTAGCTCAACCAAAACATTTTGTCAAACATTTTGTCCTGCAACGCATCAATACTCAGGTGTTTCGCCAACCCCAATTGGTCATGGAGAATATGCGTATATTAACAAATCATATTGGCGATCGCCTCCAACGCAACCCAGCCCCTAGGCGTTGGGAAGTTCCCAGGGTGTTATTAACTACAGATGGTCAAGACTTGTGGCAAGATGACTATGGTGGTTATTGGCGGGCTATTAGCTTTGTGGAAAATGCCGAGTCTTTCGACAACTTACCCCATAGTTCCTCGGCGGTGGAAGTCGGTTATGCTTTAGGGATGTTCCATAATCTGATTAGTGACTTACCGCCGGCTCAACTGGCGGACACTTTACCAGGGTTTCATATTACGCCTGTGTATGTGCAAGAATATCAGCAAATCCTGGCCACAGCTAAACCCCGCTCTTGCCCAGAGGTTAACTATTGCTTAAAATTTTGTTTGAGTCAACTACCCAGCGGCTTTGTTAATATTTTAGAAGATGCTAAAGCCACAGGGAAACTGCCATTACGCCTGATGCACGGCGACCCAAAAATAAATAATGTGTTGTTTGATACTGCTACCCAAAAAGCAGTTAGTCTCATAGACTTAGACACGGTGAAGCCTGGACTGGTACATTATGATATTGGTGACTGTTTGCGATCGGGTTGCAATTTAGCCGGGGAAGATGCACAACAGTGGGAGAAAGTTTATTTTGACACTGATTTATGTCAAGGAATTTTACAAGGTTATCTTGATGTTGCTCAAGCCTTCTTCACAGATAACGACTATGCTTACATTTACCCTGCCATTGCTTTGATTGCTTTTGAACTAGGGCTGAGGTTTTTTACTGACTATTTAGCCGGTAATGTCTACTTTAAAGTCAAGTATCCAGAACACAATTTAGCCAGGGCATTAGTTCAGTTTAAACTAACTCAAAGCATCCAAGCCCAACAAACTAGGATTAACCAAATTGTCCAAGACCTTAGAGGATGTTTGGGTTGTGGTAATGGAGTTAAAGATTAACTGATGGTAAGATGGAAATTACACTACTTAGAATAATTATTGACTACAAATGGCAACCGCGACACCAGAAAGCCTGAATAAGTTTGTTAAGTTTTGTGAGCAACACATCACAGGACAGGAGAAAAAAGAAGCACAAATATTTTTAGACCGCTTTTTTCGGGCTTTTGGTCATGAAGGAGCATTAGAAGCAGGGGCGAGTTATGAGGAGGCTATAAAAAAAGGTAGCAGCAAAGGTAAAACGGGTTTTGCTGATTTAGTCTGGAAACCCAGGGTATTAATTGAAATGAAAAAGCGGGGAGAAGATTTAAGCAAACATTACTCCCAAGCTTGTGATTATTGGAATCGGTTAGTACCCCAACGCCCTAAATATGTGATTTTATGTAACTTTGATGAATTTTGGATCTTTGATTTTGATATTCAGGTAGATACACCAGTAGATCAAGTATTGTTGCAACAGCTACCAGCTAGGGCTGGAGCTTTTGCATTTATGGAGTTGGGACAAAAAACTCCTGTTTTTAATAATAATCAAGTAGAAGTTACAGAACGAGCAGCCCGGCGCATGGGTGAATTACTCCTACAACTAGAAAGGCGGGGAGTTGAGAAGTTAACAGCTAGGCGTTTTATTTTGCAATGTGTCTTAGCTATGTTTGCAGAAGACAGAGAACTTTTACCCCGTGATTTGTTTATTTCTTGTGTGCAAGACTGCATAGCCGGTGGTAGTTCCTATGATATTTTAGGCGGGTTATTTCGGGAAATGAATCTACCAGGTAAAACACCGGCTGGACGTTATCAAGGAGTGGATTATTTTAATGGCGGGTTGTTTGCTGAAATTCAGCCTATTGAGTTAAATAAAGAAGAATTAATTTTTTTAGATGTAGCAGCTAGGGAGAATTGGAGTAAAGTCCGTCCACCTATTTTTGGTAATTTATTTGAAGGAACAGTAGACAAACAAGAGCGCCACGCCAGGGGGATACACTACACATCAGAGGCGGACATTATGAAAATTGTTCGTCCTACTATTAGCCGTTATTGGGAAGATAGAATAGATGAGGCTAATTCGATTAAAGAACTAACTCAACTGCAATTAGAATTACAAAGTTATCGCGTACTTGACCCGGCTTGTGGTTCTGGTAATTTCCTTTATGTTGCTTATCAGGAATTAAAAAGAATAGAAAATGCACTTTTAGGTAAAATCCAGCAACTCCAGAAATCTGTAGATAAGCAAATACAGATGGGGTTAGTTACTCCCTTGCAATTTTTAGGGATGGATACTAACTTATTTGCGGTGGAATTAGCCAGGGTAACATTGATGATTGGGCGTAAAATTGCCATTGATAAATTCAGGTTAACTGAGCCGGCTTTGCCTTTGGATTCTTTGAATGACAATATTATCTGTCAGGATGCTTTATTTAGTCCCTGGCCCATGGCTAATGCTATTATTGGTAATCCGCCTTTTTTGGGTGGTAAACATATGAGAATAGCATTAAGTGATCAATATATAGATAAAGTGTTTCACTGCTTCCCTGATGTTAAAGATTCTGTAGATTTTTGTGTTTATTGGTTTCGGTTAGCTCATCAACATATTAACGAACAAGGTAGAGTGGGTTTAGTTGCTACTAATTCAGTTAGTCAAGGTAAAAGCAGGGTAGCGGCTTTAGATTATATTACTCAAAATAACGGTTATATTCATGAAGCTGTTTCCACACAACCTTGGTCTGGTGAAGCTAAGGTTCATGTTAGTATTATTAATTGGTGTAAGCAACCACCGAAACAATATTATTTAGATGATCAGACAGTTTCTCATATCAATTCTGCTCTAAAATCCAGTGTGGATGTTTCCCAGGCTGTCAAGTTGCAAGCTAACCTAAATAAATGCTTTCAAGGTGTCATTCCTAATGGTAAAGGATTTCTTATAACAGAAGAACAAGTACAACAATGGATAAAAGCTGATGTCAAGAATCAAGAAGTATTAAAACTGTTTTCCATGGGTGCAAATTTGGCTAAAAATCCTCATGGGACACCAGAGCGTTGGATTATTGATTTTAATGATATGAGTATTGAGGATGCTAGTGATTATCAATTACCTTTTGAACACGTAAAAGCAACTATCCCATTAGAACGTCAAAATAATCGAAATGAAAAATTAAAAATTAACTGGTGGAAATATGAAGGTAAAAGAATAGAAATGCGAAAAGCTATTTCATCTTTATCTTATTACTTCACAGTTCCTAGAGTTTCAAAATGGGCAATTTTTATTCCAGCACCTTTAAACTGGCTACCTGGTGATAAATCTGTCGTTGTAGCCGCAGAAGACTTCTATCTCCTTGGTATTTTAACATCTAAAGTGCATCGTACTTGGATGGACGCGCAAAAATCAACTTTAAAAGCAGATATAGCCTACACTCACAATACCTGCTTTGAAACATTCCCTTTTCCCCAAAGCCCGGACTTGAAATTAGTTGCAGAAATTCGCGCCCAAGCTGAAAAACTCCATGAATATCGCAGCCAACAAATGGAATCTAAACAGTGGGGAATCACTACATTATATAATAAATTCTTTAACGAACCCACTAGCCAATTATATAAACTGCATCAACAGTTAGATAAATTAGTTATGCAGACATACAACTTTCAACCCAACGACGACATTTTAGAAAAACTGCTGACCTTAAATTTACAACTAGCGGAAAAAGAAAAACAAGGTGAACCCATCACAGGAGTTGAGAACCCCCCTTGCGCTGAGAAAAGGGAGGATAATTAATTAAAGCTTGGCAAAAAAGAGTTATTTTTGTAGATTACTTTTGTAGATTACTTTTGTAGATTACCAACGTGTAAACCGCACTCTTTAATAGTGGACTCTTCCCACCACCAACGCCCCTCTCGTTCATGCTGGTTGGGTAACACAGGTCTGGTGCAAGGTTCACAACCAATGCTGATAAAACCCTGCTGGTGTAATTTATTGTAAGGCACATCTAAAGCGCGGATGTATTCCCATACTTGGGCAGAAGACCAATTAGCTAGGGGGTTAAACTTAATTAATTGATGGTCTGGGGTAGAAAAAGCAGTATCAACCTCGATGACGGGGATATGGTTACGGGTACTGGGGCTTTGGTCTTTACGCTGTCCAGTAATCCAAGCATCAAGGGTATTAAGTTTGCGGCGTAATGGTCTAACTTTACGAACACCACAACATTCTTTATGACCATCTTGATAGAAACTAAACAAGCCTTTTTCTTCTACTAAAGCTTGTACTTCTGCACTGTCGGGAAATTGCACTTCTAACTTAATACCATAATGTTGTCGCACTTGATCCAATAACTGATATGTTTCTGGGTGCAAGCGTCCGGTATCCAGTGTAAATACACGGAAGTTTTTAGTTATTTTAGATGCCATATCAATTAAAACCACATCTTCAGCACCACTAAAGGAAATGGAGATATTGTTGAAACTTTCCAAGGCAAGTTTGAGAATTTCTCTAGGTGTTTTGTGACTATATTCTGCTTCTAGGGCAGTAATATTTAAATTCGTTGGCGCAGCTACCATATGTTTAGTGTTCTCCTTAATCTAACCCATATTGTAAGCTTTTGTGCTGCTAAATCCAATCATCTGTATTTCATATGGCGGTTTTCGCTGCTTAGTGAAGTACATCATTAACAAGCAAGATGCTTGTGTTACAGGGTAGCACCGGCTTCTAGCCGGTATTCAGACAAGCAAGATGCTTGTGTTACAGGGTAGCACCGGCTTCTAGCCGGTATTCAAAAATCACGACAGATATGTAAACCAAATTCAGTCGGTTTCAAACCGACTTCAGCTTTCAGGCGGGGAATTCATTCCCCGCGGCAATCGCAGCATGAACAGCTGCTTGGCGCAATTCACTCATTCTACATTCTAACAAGCAAGATGCTTGTGTTACAGGGTAGCACCGGCTTCTAGCCGGTATTCAGACAAGCAAGATGCTTGTGTTACAGGGTAGCACCGGCTTCTAGCCGGTATTCAGACAAGCAGGATGCTTGTGTTACATGGACAATCGCAGCTAACAAGACAAAAACCTAAAAATTCACTCATTCTACATTCACTCATTCTACATTCTACATTGACGCTCATAGTATTTGTGCGCCGCCATGGCCATGGCTAAAAATCCCCACAGGATCATACCTGCTATACTCAGCATAGTACTATTACCAACTAACTGCACACAAGAAACCAAGCCAATGGCCCGGGCTGCGCTAACAAAACTATCAAAATAAGCTTCTTTGTATTGAAATACGCTGACTAATATTAAGATTAATCCCCCCAGATAAGGTATAGCACCTAACCAGCCTAGGGTAAAAAATGTATCTAAAATACCACTATCCAATACCAAAACTTCTATTTGACCAGTTTCTTCATCCACAGTCCAGATATTTCCTAACCCATTACCTAAGACATTAGACAGGGCTAAACTTAAATTTTTGTCATAACTCCCGGATCTATCTCGAAAACTAGTATCTTTTTCTAAATTAGAAAAACTCTCTAAACGCCCTGTGACCACTTCAGATATAGGCTCAATATTTGTCAGAGGAATAACACACATGACCATGATGAGAATAATGGTAATTAGGCGCATTTGAATCCGCGTTTTAACTGAGCCAAAAATCATCACTATTCCTAACAACCAACCCAACCAACTAGTGCGTACTTGTGCTAACAAAAAAGACAAGTAACCCACTGCGGAGGCGGGAAAAATTAAAGCCCCAGAACTGGTAAATAATAACAACAGCCCTGTTTGCATCACTGAGGAAAAGGGACCGGGTGAGTGTAAAGCACTCCAGACCCGCATTCCAAAAGGTTCTGGGTCTCCGGAACTAGTGAACATTTTGGATTCTATCAGCCAGTATCTATCCCACTCAGGGGCTACCACAAATTGATATATACCATAAATACCTAAAATCAATACTCCCCAAAGGAAGATACGTTGAAGATTTTGGCGGTAACTGGGATAATCTCGCCAGTTGATATACAAGTGAAAAGCAAAGATAATGGGACTGAGCCAGTCTAAAAAACCCCGTGCTACTGCCACGGGTTCGTTATGAATTAGACCTACTAAAAAACCATATAAAACGCCAATAAATGCCAGAATAAACGGCATTCCTCCCTGTTTTCCAGCCCTGGGAAGGTGGCGTAATAATGAGCCTATAGTTATAAATACTACTAAATAAGGTGCGACCAACATCTGACGGGTGGGGTCCCAGCCAATTCGATAGTCAACTAAGCGAGTGGCTAAGGGGGTGAGGAACCATATCCACCAAGTAAAGCCGATGTAGAGAATGGGATGCCATAAGTATAAAAATATGGCTACCGCCAATGCTGTGACGGGATAAACTAAGCGCAACAAGTGAGCAGCACCAGCAAAATAACAAACTAGGTTAAGTAGTAAAAAACCGCAGATAATCAACCAACCCTGTAGCGATCGCGCCGAGGGAAAAAAGTGTGATTCTAAAAAACTATTAAAATGGATTTGTTTGGAAATCACAATTAGTCTCCCAATTTTATCTGTAATTATTGGTTATTAAAAATTGTTGATGTGCTTGCCAACGTCCTAGCCAAGAACTTAGTAATTTTTTTCCAGCCAGTTCACCTTGACTGGGTAACAGTCGCAACCATTGGATTAAGCCTAAACAGTCTCTTGTGCCCACAAACACAGCCCAAAGCCAAAATACCATATGGCGCGATCGCGGTAAATGTTCCAATATGACTAAAGTTTCATTATGAACTAAGTTAATCAAAGCGGTTGAATTAAAACTATTGCGTTGGTCTTCATCAAAACGTTGGGCTGGATAGTGATCTACCCCTATGTGCGGATCATAAATTATCTTCCAACCAGCCCGTTTTAAAGAAAGAGTAAATGCCATTTCAAAGTGTACCTGCGCTCCCGTCCCCCGCATTCGTTGATCAAATTGTAACTGTCCGACGGCTTGAGTACGAAAACTCATGTTTACGCCTTTGAGTACATCAACTTCCCGGGGTTCTCCTACTCCCAGATGATGGTTACCAATCACCCGCCCAAACCACTGCAATTTACCAACTATCAGCTGTTTTCCGTCTTCGATTTTCTGACCATGATACACCCAATCACGACCACCAACACCACCAATGCAACCATCACTGATAAAATGAGCGTTGATTTTTTCTAACCAATCAGGATGGGGTGCAGCATCATCATCAGTAATAGAAAAAATATCTCCAGTCACAGCTACCAAGCCGGCATTAAGTGCGGCTACTACTCCTGGTTGTGTCACTTCCACTATTTGCAGTGGTAAGCCTTGGGGATGAAATTCCGCCAAAAATTGCCAAGTTTCTACATCAGAATCTCTAACTACGATAATAACTTGATCAACTGGTTTAGTTTGTCCTTGTAGTGCTAACAGACAGCGTAATAGATCCAGAGGACGGCGATAAGTGGGGATGAGAACTGTATTCCTCATGATTAATTAACTCTTCAAATAAATCTAGATAAGTTTTTGCCATGTGGGACCAGCTATGTTGTTCTGCTACTAAACGGGCTGCTTTTCCCATTTGTTGGCGCAAGGAGGGATGGCTAGTTAGTAACTGTAAGGCCTCGGTCAAAGCCTCAACATCATCAGAGTTAGACAAAACTATCCCCGACTCTGGGGTTACCAAGTCAGCAGCACCGGTGGAAGTTGCAGTAATCACAGGTAAACCAGAAGCCATTGCTTCAATAATCACTAAGCCGAAGGGTTCATAACGTGAGGGGAAAACCAAGAAATCCGCAGCCTGCATCAGTTCTGGCACATCAGACCTTTGCCCTAAAAAATGCACTCGCTCGGACAGTCCCAGTGATGCTGCTAAGTGAACATAAGGACTACCTTCGGTTTTTCCAGCTACTGCTAGATGTAATTCAGGAACGGAGACTAAAGCCTTTAAAACGGTATCTAAGTTTTTGCGACTTACTCTAATATCCCCTGCAAACAGTGCTAAAGGTACGCCTGGGGGTAGTTGCCATTTTTGGCATTTATTAACTTGTTTGCAACCATCCCTGACTGCTGGGGAAAACTCTTGTAAATCTACGCCGTTTAAAATAACTTTGATGGATGCTAAAGGTACACCTATTTCTAATAAATCCCTGGCCACTTGATGAGAAACTGCTACTACTACTTGAGCTTGGCGAAAAGCTTGTTTTTCCCAATAAGCGTTTACAGTTGTGTATAGCCACTGGTAAAAGTTATATATAAATTTACCTGACTGTATTTGAGTGGTTCTAGAGGTGAATTTCAGCCAAGAATTATGGACAAAATGTACTGCATTCACATCTCCGGCGGCGTGGGTAATTGCCCCGTTCACCTTCACTATATCCAGTTTGTGGCGATTTTTCCTCAACCAATTTGTACTTTTAATGGCAAAGATGATATTACGAATAAGCTCTGTAGGCCATCCTGTAACCGCAATGGGAACCCAGTCCACCAGGGGATTTTGCTGTAATTCTACATCTACTTGACTAGCTAGTAATGTCAAGTGATAACCGCGTTGAATTGCTGCTTGGGCAACTTCATAATTAACTCTACCTTGACCATCGCCTTTTTTGACTGTGTGGGTAACAATGCCAATTTTCATTGATTTTACTGGGACTTAGGTATTCTTAATAATTTATTAGCTAAGATTTGCGGGGTAAAGCTGAGAGTTAGAGCCGCTATGGTTCGCAGGTTAAATTTTTGCTGTTGCAGTGCTTGCCAAAGATAAGGACGTGCTGATGCTGTTTGTTGATTTCGCAGTAAACCAATGGCTAAAGTTGTATGAGATTCTAACCACTTTTGTTGAAAGTGGGTTTTAAATTCCTGGATGCGAGGATCTTCCATAAAAATTTGGTAACAGAAAATTTCGCTTTTGGCTTTGCGGATTTTTGCTTCTGCATTTCTCCGACCACTCAACTGGGTGTCAGTCTGCTCATGTTCTCGATATAGTGTTAGTTTTTCTGGATGATAGTAAGCACCATGACCGGATACAGCGCAAAGATAAGTTAAATATAAATCCCACATACCGCCAATTTCTGAAGGAATACTATCCCAATCAATTAAATTATTGCGAATTACACAACCAGTAGCAGTGGGTATACTTTTATCTATTAACCCAATTTTATGGAATGGTTGGTGGACTCCTGGCGCTAGTTTATCTCGCTTGTAACTAGAAGTATTAACTTCTGTTTTAGCAGATTGAATTTTACTCTGTGCATCTATGATATATTGGTCACAAAAAGCCAAGATGATCTCAGAATTGGCTTCTAAAGGTGGTATTAGCTTGGCTAAAAAATCGTGATGCCACATATCATCATCATGCAGACTGGCTACATATTTACCATTGGCTATTTTGAAACCGTGCATCTGATTAGCAATCATGCCTAGATTTTGCGGTTGTCGCCAAAAGCGAATGCGTTGATCTGCAAAAGATTCTACAATGGGCAGGGGATTTGTGGGACTACAATTGTCACAAACAATAATTTCAATGTTTTTATAAGTCTGGTGAACAGCACTAGCGATGGACTGCTGGAGATATTGCGGTCGGTTATAGGTGGGGATAATAACACTAACTAGGGGTGGTGTAATGGTGGTATTTGGCAACATAGGCAACATAATTTAGTTGTGATTGGGTCATGCGATCGCTGTTAGGATGTTCAGCTTATAGCATTTCTTAAACACGTGAAATACAAATGTAAATGATCGTCTTGTAGTGTGAGCATACCTCCACTGCGCTCAGTACAAGTCCTGCTGGCTAAGGATGTACATTAATTGGGCAAAGTTCCCCATATTAGCTTTAATTTAATGTGCAATCTGTCATCACAAAATCCGGTTAAATTTGCTTGGTGTTTATCCTGGTTTTCCCATTTCATATTGAGTTTTATGATATTCCCATAGCTTACCTTTTAGTTCTAGTAATTCTTGATAATTACCTTGCTCAAGAATGCGTCCTTGTTCTAATACCACTACTTTATCGGCTTGGGCGATGGTAGAAAGACGGTGAGCAATGGCAATTACTGTTCTACCTACAGATAGCTTTTCGATAGATTCCTGAATTAAGCGTTCAGTGACAGAATCTAGAGCGCTAGTGGCTTCATCCAAAATCAGAATTTCTGGATCACGCAATAAAGCGCGGGCGATAGCAATTCGTTGGCGCTGTCCTCCAGATAACCGCACACCCCTGTCTCCTAGTTCTGTATTTAAGCCTTCTGGCATTTGATCAATAAATTCTAGTGCATTTGCTAATTGAGCAACTTTGCGAATTTGTGCTTCACTTGCGCCTTTTGTACCATAGGCGATATTCTTCCCCACAGTAGTATTAAAAATAAACGTATCCTGACTGACAACAGCTATTTTGTTGCGTAAAGATTTTAAGTCAAATTTGCGAATATCTACCCCATCAATCAATACATTTCCTGCGGTTGGGTCATAAAACCGGGGAATTAAATCAATCAATGTACTTTTACCAGCACCAGTCCCTCCCACTAAGGCTGTAGTTTTACCCTTTTCTATGGTGAGAGTAATATTATTTAGCACTAAAGTATTAGGATTGTAGCCAAAATCAACGGAAACTATATCAATAGAATACTGTAGCCCCGTAAATTTGAGATAGCCATTTCGCAAATAACTTTTATTGTCAGCCCTGATCAGATCCTTAATATTATCTGCCGCACCTTGGAGTGTGCTAAGATGCGCTCTAGTACCATTAATATCTTGAACAATAGGTACAATGCGAAACAGCACAAAGAAAAATGTTAGCAAAGAAGCAACCTGTAGACTGCCATTAGCCACAAAAACAGTAAAAGCAAAAAGAATCATAGTAACCAAAATTGTACTAGCTACGGCTTCAGCTAGTGGTCTAACCAAGGAAAAAGTTAATACAACTTTAGTAGAACTACTAACTACTTTATCGCTAGCATGATAAAAACGTTTGCGTTCAAAATCTTGGGTGCAAAATGCCTGTACTGTGCGAATTGCGTTAATAAATTCCATGGCTATTGAGGTAAAATTACCATTAGCAACGGCAGTACTAAAACTCGTTTCTCTAGCCCGAGCATTGAGTGTTGATAGTCCTACCCCCACTAAGGTGAATAATAAAAAAGAAATAATGGTCAGTTGCCATGATAATAAACACATAGAGATAAAATAAACAAAAACTGTCATTCCCCTAGTGATCAAAAATGCCGCTCCACTAAACCACTGTCTCATTCTTTCAATTTCAGTGGTGATGGTATTAACAATTTCACCAGAGCGAGTTTTGGCAAAGTAACTTAAAGGTAAACCTTGTAACTGATCAAAAATCTGCTTCCGCAAGCGATCAGCCAGCAACAATTGAGATACTTCTGTATATACCTGGGCTAAGTAATTAAAACAAGCACGTACCCATGTAGTTAGTAAAATCAATAAGGAGATGCGATATAATCTATTAATAGGCGATGAGTGAGAAGCTAAAACCAAAGTGTCAAACCAGGTAATTCCAGTTTGCATTGGTTCCGCATCAGGAGTAGTTAAATTTTGCAAAAATGATAAAAGAAAACCAATACTAAAACCTTCAAATGTGGCCGCAATAAATGAAAATACTAAGGCTAAAAACGCCACTTTACGGAAGTTCTTAAATTCTCGCAAAATTAAATAATTACTGCGCCAAAATTTAGTATTTTTAAAGCGATCGCCTAGTATGTGAACAGCTTGAATATACATGGATATTTTCTAACCGAGATGTGATCACTGAGATAATATTCATATAGATGCTCCGTCACTGAATCAGGGCTACCTAAATAAAGGTGAAACCCTGTTCCCTGTTCCCTGTTCCCTATAAGGCTGACTCTTCCCATGAATTGGTGATTTTGGATAATTGATTTATCTGCTGTCGTCCAGCTAAAGTTAATCCCATAGCATTTTCTAAAGTACAACTACGAGACCTAATCAAACTCATTTCACCCCGCAGCACATTCCACAACTGGGGTAGATGGTCTAAATGATATTTACCCATCCAACTATACCTTGGATTGGTGCAAAACTTAAATGCTTGAAACAGTTTACCACCTTCTCCTACGTACCAATCACTAGTAAAAACTGCTCCTGGAGAATCAAGCTGTAACAGGATAAATAACACCAGCATAACTGGACTGATGAGTAATAGCAAAAATAAAGCAGCAATCCAGTCAACTATTTTTTGCCCACGGCTTGGTTTAGACTTTTGAGAAGGTGAGCGGAGAAATATAGGCTTACCCGCTTGTTCACAAGCTTGAAGCCAAATTTTTACACAATCTTCACCAATGCGGGGATCTACACTCACTAAATTTACTACAGAATGCTTTAAGCAATTCACCAATAATTCCTGGTTATGTAAAGCAGGTAAATAAAGCTGGTGATTTGCTCGAGAGTATCTAACCAATAACTGACCGCGCCGCCATTGGAGTGTATAGTAGGAAAAGCGATTATTTTGGTGTTGCTGGATATCAGGAGAGGATTTTTCTAGGGATGGAATTAATGAAGTTGTCATATGTCTTTGGAATTATACTATACAGTGATTTGCCAGTGATTTGCCAAAGTTAAGATTAAACGCCATCAATGCCAAAGACTTGAAACATAATTGGGCTTGGCTCCCAAAATATGCTTTTTAAATTTGTACTTTAGTTCACATTCTGGTTAATTTTTCTGGTGTGTAGATTGACAAAATCAGTAGCAGTTAATTTGGGGTTATAACTCATGATGGAGAAGTGCAGAGGAAATTTCCCAGTTGATTAAATGCTCGATAAATACATATCTACTTTTAACTACCACTGCCTTGTTTATGTAATCTCACCAAACCATTTTACCTTTGTCTTTTAGCTGTTGAGCAGGGGCGTTAATCCCTAGAATATAAGACTTTAGGGAAAACCCATAGGCTGAAATAGATTCTTTATTTAGTCTTTAAATATTCAGTCATTTATTTAGTTAATTATAAAGCTGCTATAAATATAGTTAATTATAATTAGTAGTAACACTTACAAAACTTACACATGAAAAACATCAGCCATGGCGCTTTACAGCAGCTTGAAATCTAATTTAAATTAGATTGATTATGTTTATGAAATGCACAAAACCTTATTTTCTATTAACTTAAAAAAAATATGTGCGAACTTATACCAAAAGGCGCGATCGCACATAATATAAAACCTTTCAATTGGAAAATTAATTTATTCCCTCATATCCTTTACCCAAAATATGAGTTATTTTTCTAAAGCTTGTTGCAGTGACAATGTAGAGGACTCAGAGGGTTGGGGATAACGTACATAGGTACTACCAGAGCCGGAGACACCATTAGCTACAACACCAATGAGGTTTAACCTACTTAACATAGCCGTAGCTTGAGCTAATTGGCTGCGAGTTATCTTACTCATACTGGCAGTTAAGACCACACTACGACAAGATGAAGCGGTGAGCATAGCATCCACTAAACCGAGAACGGGAGCAGCATCTATGAGTACCAAGTCATAATTATCTTCAAATGCTCTGATTAATTGCATCATTCGTGGTGAACTCAAAAGATTTGCCGGGTCAACCGGTGTAGGACCAGCTGTTAAAATATCAATGTAGGCAGAACCTAAAGTTTGAACGTCAATGTGTCGGGGGAGAGTGACATCACTGGACAGGAGAGTAGATAGCCCTTGCTCATTGGGTAGATTGAGTTGTTCATGCAGACTGGGCGATCGTAAGTTAGCATCAATTAATAATACTCGTTTGTGTAAACGAGCCGCGCTCATAGCCAAACCCAAGGCCAAAGCTGACTTACCCTGATCTGGTAAAGCCGAGGTAATCATCAGAGACTTTAACTCAGAGACAGAATTTAAAAGTTCAATATTTTTGAAAATTAAATCCAATGATTCCCAACGCGGTGGTGATTGTAACACCTGAATTGTCCAGGGAGCAAGAACTTCCGGTTTACCAAAAGGCAACTTGATCATTGATTGTCTGTTTTTGGTAGTTGGTAACTTGGGAGTAGTTCCCAACAAGGGTAAAGAAACCTGCTTTTCTAATTCAGCGGTGGTATGAACAGCATCATCAGACGCTTCTCGAATGAAAGCAGCAATACCCCCCAGCATTAGCCCAACCACTGCGCCCAACAAGAGATTCTGCCGCAGATTGGGACCCAAGTACTTACCTAATTGCGGTTCTTCCACAACTTCCCAGTTAAAACCACCCTTAGCTAATTCTTGGCGTAGTTTCTGTTCCGCTCGCAATAGCTCCTCTAATCTTTCACGGCTAAATTGTAGCTGTGGCATAATGCGGTTATAATAAGCTAACAAGGGCGGAAAGCGTTTGATTTCCTGGCCCAATTGATTTTCTTTCTGTGCCAAAGTTTGATCCCTGGCGCTTAAAGCAACTATAGCTGTTTGTGTTTCCACTAACTGAGTAGCCAGATTCAAATCAATTTCACCGAATTGACCCTGTTCCAAAAGAGGTTGTTGGGAAGAAAGTACACTATTAGACTGTATACCTAAAGTTCTACCCACCTCTTGTTGTAATAATTGCTTTTGGCTTTCTAGTTGTTCTTGCAACTGTTGCACGTTGGGAGTTGCATCTGTAAAGCGTAAACGTTCCTGAGCTAGTGCTAGTTCAGTTTTTTGAATTTCGTTGAGTAAGCTTTGGTAGCGAGTAGACTGACTAAGGCGAGAAGCAACCAAAGCATTTTTTGGAGAACGCTGGAGTTGTTCTTGCAAAAACTTTTGGCGGGCTACAGCTTCTTCATACTGAGAACGTGTAGTGCGACGCTCTTGTTCAATACTATTTAAAGAATCTTCTAGGGCTTTAGCTTGGGACTCAGGATCAATTAAATTTTGGTTTCTGCGAAATCTTTGCAGGTTAGCCTCCGAAGCATTCACTTCTTCGCTGGCTTTGCTTAACTGTTCCCTAACAACTTGTAAACCTTTTTGTAAACGGGAATTCTGCTGCTGTTTGTTATATTCTACATAAACTTCGCGAATTGCCGCCAAAACATTCTGTGTTTTTTCTGGATCATGAGCAGTATAGTCCGCCTGGAAAATCTTTGTGGCTAGATCATCCTCTTTGGTTCTGAGTTGCTCCAGTACTAAAGACTTTTTAATTTCTCTGACAGTGATATCGGGATAATCAGATCGCAATTTATCAACTGCTTGTTGTAGCAGACCGGAACTTTGCATCAAATTTAGTTGGGTTGCTGTATCTATCTGAATATTAGGCTCCACAAATTGACTATCTGTCTCTGTCTCAGCTCGTTCTTTTTTACCTTGATAATTAGGTTCTACAAGTAGCTGCATCGTGCTTTTGTAAGTGGGCTTAGTCTTATGAGTTACTAAAGCTGCTATGGCGATTGAAGTAATCAACAGGGCTAAGAACCAGGGGAATCTGCGAATAAATATCTTAAACAACTGTCCATAACTGGGTTCTGTCTGAGAGTTATTAAGGTGATTTATACCACTAAGACTAGGTTGATTCATTTTTATTATCCTTATCTAAGAGACGCTAAGTTTAGCTTACTTCCCCACAGGGGTATATTTATCTTGAGGCTATGGGTGTGAGTGCAGTTATGCTCATAGATACCATGAGGTAGCTATAAGTATGAAGTAATTTTAATTGGTCATTGGTTTTCTGATTTATAATAAACCTCAATAATTTTTAACTAATACCACAAGTTTGTTCAATCAGGTGAGCAACTTTGCTAAAAAACACCGGTTCTGAGAAATTGTTAACTGCGTGATTACGAATATTTTCATAATTCCACCTGATTCCTCCGGACTGAATTAATGCCAATTGTATGGACTCCGGTGTTTGTCTTTTAAAGAATAATCCTGTTTTACCATGGATTTGTGTATCTAGTACCCCCCCTGCTCCGTAAGCAATCACCGGTGTACCGCTAGCATTAGCTTCCACCGGAACTAATCCATAGTCTTCTAAAGCAGCAACTATCACCGACTTGGCTTTAGAAAACAACTCTTTGCGTTGAGTATCACTAACGTGTCCTAAGAACTTAATATTATTTAAAGCTTTAGCTTGTAAACGTTCTTGTTCTGGTCCATCACCAGTGATGATTAATTGCCAACCTAGCCAATTAAAAGCCTCGATGATTATATCTAGCCGCTTATAGCTAATCATTCGCGCCGAGGCTAGATAATATTCATCTTTTATATCTGAAAATAAAAAATTATTTGTATCAATTGGATAGTTAATGACAATTGCTTGTTTGTTGTAAATTTTTTCAATGCGACGAGCGACCACACTAGAATTAGCAATGTAAAGATCAGGTTCCTGGGCATATTTCAAGTCTACATTTCTCATCAACTGAAAAATTCGTTCAATCAACGGCGCAAAATATTGATAGTCCCTATACTCCCTTAAATAAGTTTCTGTATCCCACAAAAAACGAGTAACATTGTGACAAAAACAAATATGTTTTGCATCCGGGCGTTTGCGTACTGCTTTAGCAAAACTAGTACTACTACTAATAATTAAATCGTAATCTTGCAGATCCAACGCTCGAAACGCCGGAAAATATAAAGGAGCCATCAGTCGAAAATACTTGACTGCTCCAGGAATTTTTTGTAAAAACGTGGTTTTGACTATACGCTCACCCATATCAATGGTTTTATGCGGATTGTACAAAGAGGTAAAAACATCCGCCTGGGGGTAACGTTTACAAAGCAATTCAAAGACGCGCTCTGCTCCACCGCGCTGGGTTAAGTAATCATGAACTAGAGCAATTTTCATAGTTTTATCTAAATTTCTTTTTCAGGTTGTGGCAAAACTTTTCAGCAATTTGTTCTTCACAACTTTAGTGTGCAGAATGATAAAAGCCTATCCTCATGTTTTTTGTCTCTATCTACAAACCCAGACAAGTAAAAAGATGCACGCTGATTGATACCATTTCAGTACCCTTGTAGAGACATTCCCTGGAACGTCTCTACATTCTTGGTGGCGGCTGTTTATTAGTTATTAGTTCTTGGTATTAACCAACAGTGGCTAAAACTTTTTCTGATGCAAAATAAGCGTTTTGTTCAGCCCGTAGTTGGTCGCACAGTCTACCTTCAGGTAGGACTACATCATCATAAGTGAGGACTTGATCTTGAAGAATATCTCGTTTGAGACGACATCCTTCGGCTAAACCGATTGGTAGTAATTTCTGCTGTTGAACAATGTCGGAGTTTTCACACTGACCGTAGGTCATATAGTAGCCAATGCCATCTAGGGTGTCACCTGCTGTAAGATTGATTTTGGCGGTGGTGATCACGTCAACTACCGGGCCGGCTAGTGGGGATAAGACGGTATCTTGAAACAAAACAGCACGGGCTACAGACAATGGAACTTCAAAATGACAAAGGTGATAAGGTGTGTAAAAGCTATATAAAGGACCTTCACCTAATTTGTACAAATCCAGATAGTGACGTTGTTTGGGATCTTCGTGAGTTGCAAATACAAACACACCAGGGCTAGGTTTTGCCCCAACTACATAATCAACAATACCACCCAGTTGCTTTAGTTGATTAACGTCGTACATTTTGGTCATTTCATCAACATGACCAGTAAAGTTATAGCCTAGCATTCCTCTCTGGGCGACTTTCATACCAGTGGCGTTAGCAACGATCGCTTGCTCAAAGGAAATTTTAGTTCCATCAGCAAAACTAGTGACCATGTGGGCTTTTTGTCCCCAACGTTTAGCAAATCCTGCTTGGGTGGTGGGATTACGATAGGGATCTTGCAGTCCTTTAATATTACCGCACAACAACGGAGTCAGACCAATACTTTTCACAAATCGGTAGAGATTCATTTCTACCCCCGGCTGATCACCATCACAGGCGCTGAGAATTACTCCCGCTTTATCGGCGTAGACTTTCAGGATTGGGCCGATGGTAGCGTCCAGTTCAGCATTCATCATAATTATATGTTTGCCGTGGGCGATGGCTGTCATGACCACATGAGCGCCAAATTCCACCGCACCAGTAACTTCAATAATGGCATCAATTCCTTCAGCTTGGCAGAGTAATTGAGCATCTTCGCTGACTGCATATTTACCCTGAGCGATCGCCTCTTCTAGTTCAGTCACACTTGTGACAACTTGGATATTTTCTAGTCCCGCTTCTGTATAAGCTCCTTTAGCTGCATCTATCTGACGGCTAAAAATCGCCACCAACTCCATTCCCGGAACTGAATTAATAATTTGATTAGCAATTCCCCGACCCATGAAACCAGCACCAATCATTCCCACCTTCACTGGCTTTCCGGCTGCTGCGCGAGCTTGTAAGGCGCGATCAATAATAATCATTAGCTCAATTCCTTTGTTAATTAAATACTTAGACCAAATTAGGGAATATTTATCTCACATCCCTACAACCGATAGGAATCATTTCCAGCAAAGTCCAATTTAAGTCTTTTTGGGAAATTTCCGTTGTTTCTAAAGGCCATTCAATATTAAAAAACGGGTCATTATAACGTAATCCCCGTTCACAGCCTGGGGTATAAAATTCACCGACTTGATAAACAACCTCTGTTTCATCTGTGAGAGTTTGATAACCGTGAGCGAACATTTCCGGTACATACAAAGCCCGGCGATTTTCTGCGGTTAACTCCACACCAATATGTGATAAAAAAGTCGGCGACTCAGGACGCATATCAATAATTACGTCATAGATAGCGCCTTGAGTACAACGTACTAACTTTGTTTCTGGGAAAGGGGAGATTTGATAGTGCATTCCCCGCACAGTACCCTTTTTGTAATTAAAAGATATATTACACTGAGCAACTGTAGGCTTTAATCCATATGCTACAAATTCTTGGGCGCAGAAACCACGAGCGAAAAATCCCCGACGGTCAGGCTTTTTCTCCACATCAACAATGAATGCGTCTTTGAGTGCAGTTTTAGTAAATATCACAGAATTTCTAGAGATAAATTTCCATTAACTAAAGTCTAGTAATTTCTTAATAGCGGTTTTCACGCTTATTGAGGTACATGATTAACAAGTAGGATGCTTGTGTTACAAGATGATCAAACTAATGCTATAATGGCGATTAAACTTCCAATAAAGAAATTTCTCGCTGCTGACAATGTGCTAGCTGCATAAACTGCTGAATTTGATCAATAGTTTTTTGCTGCATATCACAGCCTTGTTCCCAGGCTTTAGTCCAATCCACAATCCAGGCTAAAGCTGTTGCTAAATCTAATTGTGGTTGCCAATTAATGTAATTTCGGGCTTTAGAACAATCCAAAGTTAATAAACTAGCTTCATGGGGTTGAATCCCACCATCTTGAATCCAGCCTGCATCCTCACCCCAGAACTTTTGAAGTTGTTCAACTAGCCAAGCCACAGTTTTTACTCCCGACTCATTGGGTCCGAAATTCCAACCACCAGCATAAAGTGAACCTTGAGTAACTAATTTTTCAGCCAGCATTAAATAACCATTGAGAGGTTCAAGAACATACTGCCAAGGGCGCACCGCTTGGGGATTTCTAATCACAACTTCCTTACCAGAAAGCCAAGCATTGAGAATATCAGGAACCAGTCTGTCTTTAGCCCAATCTCCTCCGCCAATCACATTTCCCGCTCTCACACTGGCTATGGCCACCCCATGTTCCCGGTAATCATCAGAATTAAAAAATGATTGACGATAAGCTGTAGTCACTAATTCAGCACATCCCTTACTGCTGCTGTAAGGGTCATATCCCCCCATAGGATCAGTTTCCCGGTAGCCCCACACCCACTCACGATTTTCATAGCACTTATCAGAGGTAACAGAAACCACTGCTCGGACGCTGGGTACATTTCGGACTGCTTCTAATAAGTTAACCGTTCCCATCACATTCACAGCATAGGTATCTACTGGGTTGTAATAAGATTCCCGTACCAAGGCCTGAGCAGCCATATGGATAACAATATCTGGCTGGTAGGATTGCATGACTTGTTGGAGAAAATTCAAATCTCTGATATCTCCTAAAACAGATGTCATTCCATCAGCAACATGAGCTAACTCAAACAGATTAACACTTGTTCCGGGACTTAAAGCGTAACCACACACATCAGCCCCTAACATTTGTAACCACAAACATAACCAACTACCTTTAAAGCCTGTATGTCCGGTGACAAAAACTTTTTTCCTGTCCCAAAAGTTTGATTTCATGAAAAGATTTCCCCACACTCTCGTCAATTAAGAATTACCAATTACCACACTTTCCAAGGAGCCTGACCACTCTTCCAAAGTTCTTCTAGGTAGTTTTTATCGCGTAAAGTATCCATTGGCTGCCAAAAGCCACTATGTTTAAAAGCAGATAGCTGATTCATCTCTGCTAGTTTTTCTAACGGTTCTTTTTCCCAAACTGTAGCGTCATCAGCAATCAAGTTAATGACTTCCGACTCTAAAACAAAGAAACCGCCATTAACCCATGCGCCATCACCTTCAGGTTTTTCTCGAAAACTGGTGATTTTAGTTTGCTCCTGTCCTAAAGAAATTGCACCAAAACGCCCTGCTGGTTGAACTGCACTGAGTGTGGCTAAGGATTTTTGTTCTTGATGGAACTTAATTAATTCTGTAATATTGATGTTACTTACACCATCGCCATAGGTAAAGCAAAATGTGCTATTGCCAAGATGCTCGCTGACGCGCTTTAAGCGTCCACCCGTCATTGTATTATCCCCCGTATTAACTAAGGTGACACGCCAGGGTTCTGCATAACCAGAATGCACATTCATTTGGTTAAATCGCATATCAAAGGTAACATCTGACATATGTAAAAAGTAATTAGCAAAATACTCTTTAATGATGTAACCTTTATATCCACAACAAATAATAAAATCATTAATGCCGTGGGTAGAGTAAGTCTTCATGATATGCCAAAGAATTGGTTTACCACCAATTTCTACCATGGGCTTTGGTCTGATACTAGTTTCTTCACTGAGGCGTGTACCAAGTCCTCCTGCCAGAATTACTGCTTTCATAGAATTACCTTTTTAGAGATTTGCAGAGAAATTATTATTTAAATTTTTGGAGATGAAGAGGATGCACGTATGCGGGAAACTTGCCTGGGTAATATTGTCCTTTGCCTACTAAATATAGCTATTATTTTGGACAAATTGATAAAGAGGTTGTAAATGATTTTTATTTATATATAAAATATATATGAATGTTATAATTATTTTCAATTAACAACTATCCCTAAGCCAAAATCATACAAAATCATAAGAGTATGTTTATATGTTTATAGCGAATTGTGCCTAAGTGAGTTACATTCTTAGGGGAAGCAGATGTATTAGAGCCGGAGCAGGACTTGTACTGACCGTAGTCGAAGTTTAGTCGAAGTTTAGTCGAAGTTTAGTCGAGGTATGCTCGCGCTACAAGACGGTCATTTACACTTGTATATCACGTGTTTAAGAAATGCTATAACTTTGTTCAGCAAAGCCTAATTAAAGCCTAATTAATACCTGTATATTGCCACATAGTAGAACTTTGTAATAGAGTAGTACACTCACTTTCTACTATCACACAGATACTGCTTAGTGCTTGTTGGTAGCTTTCTGTATCCTCTTGTTCTAAGGAAAGTTGGGCGGCTGTTCGTAAGTCTTCAATGGACTGGAGATAATTGGGATCAAAGTCTTTACCAATATATTGTGTCATTTCATAGCGGATTATCCCCCGCTTGAGATAAACTTGTGCCAATTTGCTATTTATTTTCAGTGCTTGGTTAAAATCCGCGATTACCTGTTGATATTCGGGAATAAAGTTACTGGTAAATTGTGCCATTTTGTAGCGGACTTCACCACGCTGAAAATAAGCTTCAGCTTTGGAGGCATTAAGTCTAATTGCCTGGGTAAAATCAGTAATTGCTTGTTGATAATCTTGCAGAGATTTAGCGCTATATCTAGCCATTTGAGAACGGACAATACCTCTTCTAATATAAGCTTCAGTGTCCTGATTGTTGAGTAAAAGAGCTTGATTAAAATCAGCCATGGCTAAATTATATTCCCGATCAGGGTCAGGGCTATATTCAGCTAGCATATAGTGAGCATTGCCTCGGTTGACATAAGCTTTCACTTCTTCAGGTTTGATCTGCAAAGCTTGGTTATAGTCTTCCACAGCGCCTTCATAATCTTTCAAGTTATAGCGGGCGTTACCTCGGTCAATATAAGTTTTGGCACTGGTAGGTTCTTTTTTAATGGCTTGGCTAAATTTTTCTACTGCTTGCTGATAATCCTGGTTTTGGTAAGCAAGATGACCTTGTTTATAGTGATCTACAAAAGTTAAAGTATTTTCCTGTGGTTTGTCGGGAGCCATCAACGTTTGTTGAGTGTAAGCATTATGAGAAATGTATGGACGAGTCAATTTAATCGCTACATCCAAATACCCCAACAAACCAAAACCTAATAAAAACAAGATCACAGGATAAAACTTGAACTTTTTTTGACTTTGATTTTGATAAGGATAATAAGTAGGAATGGCTACTGTCTGCCAATAATTAACTTGGTACTGCGGCCTGACTGGTTGTGGATAACGTGGACGCTGGGGGTAATGCCTTTTCGGTACAATTCGCGGGCGCAGATGTTCGCGATTTTCTACTGCTCTCGGCGATGGAAAGGGATCACGTCCACCCAAGCGCAAAGTACGTTCACACCAAGGACAACTATCTAAATGGTTATTGTAGCGATGCTGGGGATTAGCAGTACAAGTAATTAAGCTATCTTCGGCTTCAGTTAAAACTGATAACCAAGTTTGGGTGCTGGGCCGTTGCTGTGGTTGATCATGACCATCTTCAAAACAACGTAAAAACAATTCTTGTAACTGGGGATGAAGCATCTCCCAAGCGGGTGCAATGGGGGTAGGGCGATAAGGGACTCGGCGCTTTTGGCTGTAGGTGAAATGTCCCGCAGCGATTCGGGCTTCATAAGGTGGTGGATCAGAAATACCCTGGAAAATTCCCGAAAATGGGTGAGTACCTTCCATTAACAACTGAAAAATCAACACCCCCAACCCGAATAAATCATGGGTGATTGTGCGATCGTGTTCAGCAAAAGTTTTATTTTGTAGTTCTGGGGGAGTAAATTCTGGTTTACCCACTGAACAACGATAAACCACATTGTCACCAGGATCATACACTTGGAAAGAGTCAGTATCTACTAAAGTCACCAGTGCTGCATCACTGACGAGAATATTTGACTCATTCACATCTCCAACGCAATATCCACTATTGTGCAAAGCAGCAAAAGCAGCAGCTAAATTGCGAGCCGTGCGGAGTAGATAGTGGTAATTAAATAATGGACAATGTTCACGACGGGTTTTAGGATTGTAAAAGTCAATGATTGGGCGCATTCCCCGAATCCGGGGCATTAAAAAACCGATAACCTCATTACCCCCATTTGTTGATCTTAACAAGTCCTGCGGCCAAGCAATGGAAATATGCCCCAAGCCAGCTGTAGGGTTTTCTGGAGGGTTGGCCAGCATGGCTTGGAGTTTGTGGGCGTGAGATACAGTTGGCTTGTGATAAACCTTGGCTACTAAATCACCACAAGTGGGTACTGCATAGATACAAGCTTCACCGCCACGCCCCAAACTCACGCTGAGGTTAATAATTTCTTGTTGGGGAAAGCAACGTAAGACCTGCATGATAATAAAATTACGGTGAATTGGGTTATCTAAAATACTTATAAACCATGATAACTGATGGAAATTTTAAGTAATTTCCTCACTCAAATTCAGCACTCAATCAAGCCTGCTAAAATGAGCGTTAGATCATCATCAGTCCGTTGGGTAATTCGCTCAGAACCTAAAAACCTCACCAACTCTTCTTTTGCCACTGTTTTGTTTTCGGCTTTCTCTACAAAGTCGAATAAAGGAAAAAAGAATGGTTTGTGAGGTTCACCAACAACCATGTTTAAGGCCAGCATTTGTAGTCCGTCGGTGAGAACGGCGATGTTGACTATAGTTTCACGCCATAATCTCATTTGTGCTGTGTCTAAGGCATGAGGCGAAGTTAAAAAAGTCGTCTCGTTGATGTATTCGCCATGGTCAGGTGTGGTCAGAGCCAATAAATTACCCATATGATCCTTGGCTACTGCTAACCCATCACCAATTTGTACAACTGCTACCATATCTGGTGTAGCAATCACAGTAATTAAAGTGGTTGCTAAATCTTGAGTCTGTTTACCACAAGCAACAGCTTCATCCTCTACCGCCTTTTTAGCTGCTAACAAGGACTCATTTAATAGTGATTGCACTATTGCATCCTCTTCTAGGGAGTCTCTTGTAATTGGTTGGTGAGCAAGGGTTTCTATTGCTGTTTCCACTGCGACCATTGCTCCCACTTTTCCTTGGCTGGCGGAACCTGCACCATCAGCGGCTGCAATCACTAACACATTATCTGGCAATATCTGCCAGTGGTGAGCATCTTGACATAATTGTTTATTTCTCATGTGGCTGGTACCACATACAGATGCGGCGACTACTTGCCAATGAGATATTTGTTTTAAGTTTGTGTTCATAGGTTTGTTCCAGGCGGCTAGGTGTGTGAGTATTAAATAGTCCCCCAGCCAATGGGTGGTAGTGCTACCTGTTCATCTACCTGGGAATGGGAAACTGCTGACATACTAGCTGACAACCAAACAAACATCTCAATAAAGTTTAGTCCTTTGAGTTTGAGGGGAGTCCGCACTGCTAATTGATTTAATCGGGTCATGTTAGCATTTTCTACACCGACTGTAAAGAAGGCAACTCTTTTATTGGCTTCATCTCCTTGCACCCGTTGCGCTGCTTGCTCTATGAGATGATCTAATTCACCCTGTGGCTCTCCATCTGTAATCATGAATACCCAAGGACGATAGTAGGCGATGCCATTGGCACGATACAAGGATTTACGCTCTTGCACCATGTCTAATGCTTTGTGAATTCCAGATCCCATGCTGGTTAACCCTTGTGCTGTCAAAATCGGCGGGTTAAATTGATCGGCGGTTACAAAGTCTTGGACAACATTAACATTACTATCAAAAGTGATGATGGCAACTTCAACTCTTCTGGCTGCTAAGGAATTTTTAACTAATTCATCCTTTAAACTCAACAAGCCTTGATTTAAGGCTTCTATTGGATCTCCTTGCATTGACCCAGATGTGTCGAGCAGTAGCACACAGGGACAACGTGGTTCGGGATTTTCTGCAAATTCAACTATTTCATCTAGTTTTAGGGTATCGTACATAACTTTTTTTCTTATGTTGTCTGCCAAGGCTTTATTTTCCTTTTTTCCAAGTATATAGTTTGGTTTCCGGAGTTTATAATACTAAAGATAAATGTTTAGGGGTGATTAGTGCAATCTTTATGAAACAATTGACTTCTTAATTGGTTCTTGTGGGTAAGTTGACTAGGGTAGTTTACATAAAATTGCTCTGACATAATGCCTGAGAATAATTAACTAAGATTAATAAAAAATATTATAGCGGTTTTCACGCTTAGTGAGGTACATCACTAACAAGCAGGATGCTTGTGTTACAAGACGATCATTTACATTTGTATATAATACAAGTCATAAAGCAATATTTTTATGATCTAATAAGGAAATTTTAGCTAAATTGTCCATTTTTATCAAAAAAAATCGAAAATATGCGTAATTTTGCCACTTTTACTACACTGCGTCCCCACAGTTTGTTAAGACACTTGTCTACTTCTGGGGAAACTACTTGTTTACAAGCTTTTAGTAACTTAGTTACTTGGTCGATTTACTTAAAACAGGGAAGAATAACCTACGCTACCCATTCAGTGGAGCCTTTTGACCGACTAGAACGCCATCTGCATCGCCTCAGCTATGAAATTCCAGGCTTGACTAGTGAAGTTCGTTTGCAATTACGTTTGATTTTTTCCCCTTACTTACACCATCAGTTGTCTAAAGATAATACTGATAGTAATCATCACCCTAATGATTATCGAGCTATTCACTGGTTAATCAGTCAAGGATATTTGAATCATCAACAAGCAACATTGTTGATTCAAGAATTAGTTCAAGAAGTAATTGAATCATTTTTGTTAATCAAAACTGGTAGTTTTGCCTTAAGCGATTCTGGGGTAGAAGTGTCGGATTTATGCAGGCTGGATGTTAAAAAAATTGTGGAATGCTGTCAAATTAAATTACATAATTGGCTGTCTTTAGCACCTCATATTTCTTCACCTTATCAGCGTCCATATTTGTTTAATGCTAATATATTTCATAATTCATCCTTTAGAGATATACAGCCAAATTTAACTAACTGGAGCAAGGGTTTGAGCCTACGTCATCTGGCGGCGATGATCAATCAAGATGAAATCCAACTATCTAAAACATTACACTCTGATATTGTCAAAGGCCGAGTTATATTGCACGAACCAGATCCACCTTTTGATCAGTTACCGAGAAATGTAGATATATGGGGACAGACGAGTAAAAATATAATTCCACTATATAAGGAATTTTCAGATACTCATCCTGTCCTCACTAAATCAAATAACATTAATTCTGCTTCAGAAAAAGTAACCAATGATGCGATAAATACGACAAAAATCTATAAAATTGTTTCTGTAGATGATAGCCCCACAATTCTCAAACAAATTAGCTTTTTTTTAGAAGATGAAACTTTTATTTTCGTTCCCATTAATGATCCGCTCAAGTCTGTAATGTCCATTATTCGACACAAGCCAGATTTAATTTTATTGGATCTGAATATGGCAGGAATTGACGGTTATGAGTTGTGCCGAATTATTAAAAATAATCCGAGTTTTAAAAAAACTCCCGTAATTTTTGTCACGGCTTGTCAGGGAATTATTGATAAAGTAAAAGCGAGATTAGTGGGAGGATGTGGGTATTTGACTAAACCTTTTACACGTGTGGATTTATTAAAAATTATTTTCCAGCACTTGAATTGAGTGGAGAGGAAGGGTTAATTATTCTTCTTGTGGGAAAGCATGATCAATTTTGGCATCTTGTTCACCATCAACATCTGACAGGGAGGATTGAGAAATTATTACTAACTCGGTTTCTTGACCTTGACTGTTTTCCCATTCATCTAAAACATCCTTGATCAATACCTCTTGCAGCCAAATCTTAGCAACTACAGTTAAAGGGAGAGCTAAAAATAATCCTAAAAATCCAAAGAAGGTAACGAAAAATAGTTGGGATATTAACGTTACAGCCGGTAGCAGAGAAACTCGATGTGCCATGACGGTGGGAGTAACTAAGTTGGCATCAATTTGTTGAATCACCAAGTAGAGAATAAATACTAGTAGAGGTTTCCAGGGATTATCTAACAACGCGATCGCCATAGCTGGGATTAAACTTAATGTCGGTCCCAAGTTAGGAATTAAGTTGAGAAATCCTGCTAAAACCCCTAAAGCTAAAGCTGCTTTCACACCCAACAAAGATAAGCCAATTACACTCAATATTCCCACTACACTCATAGCAATAAATGCCCCGGTGATCCACCCCTCTAATGAGAGTTCGCATTTATCCAAAATTCCGTTAATTCTGCTCCGGTAAAATGAGGGAAACAAACGAATAAATAATCGCCGATAAGCTTCAGGTTCAGCTAAGAACATCCCCGTTAATACTATGACTAATAAGGTTTTGACTAGAACTTCTAAGGAACTGGAAACAAAAGCGAAAGAGTTTCCTAATATTTGATTGAGAAAAGGTTGTGCTTGTTCAATGAGGCTATTAAGATTTGGCAGATAGGGGAGTAATTGAGCGGGAATAAGGCTTTCTAGTTGTGCCAGCCAACGATTAAAAAGAGCAAAACCTTGGGGAACCCGATAAGTTAATTCTTGAAACTGCTGTACAAAAGGCGGCACAATCAGCCATAAAAAACACAGGATTCCTACTAATAAACTAGCCACAGATAGAAAAATAGCCAAGCCATGTTTGACTCCTAAGCCTTGAATACGTTTTGCTAATCTATTTAAAGTAGAAGCTAACACAACTGCGGCAAATATCAGTAACAGTACCTGGCGAATTTGCCATAAAATATATAAGGACAGAACTATGGCGATTAAGCCGATCCATTGACCAAGGTTCACAAGCTGACCCTCAACTGTGTAATTCCTATTCCCTTAGCTGATTTTAACAATTTATACTAATTTTGTTTCTGTGCTGACTGAAACCGCCAAAATAAGGCGATCGCCATGATTATAGTTGGTAATAACACTATAATCATGGCATTGATATCCGTTGCTGGGATAGACAAGTTGGGTCCTAGGTACTTAATGATTACAGATAGCAAACCGGAAAGCACAAGCAACTTGACCACAAAGCCGAGATTATTTTCCATTACAGTACTGCAATACACATTAGTTTGTATTACTGAACATAACATCATATTATAACTTTATGGCATTTCTTAAACACGTGAGATACAAATGTAAATGATGGTCTTGTAGGGCGAGTATCCCTCGACTATAATTCGACTACGCTCAGTACTAAGCGCTCAGTACAAGTCCTGCTTGCTAATAATGTACCTAACTTGGGCAAAATTCGCTGGTAATGAAATAGCGATTGGCTTTGCCAATCGCTCGCTATTTTTCAGGGTCAAAATTTCCGCCACTTCAGGAATTATTTAACTTCCCCGAACGCATGTTCCACATCCGCCATGTTACCATATTCCCGTTCGGGCATTTGTTGCAGAATGTCGATGACTTCCTGGCTGGCATTTTTACCTCTAGCGTGGTTGACCAAATTCTGTTTGTTTGCTGGAAAATCTATGCCACTAAGGCTTTTTGAAATATCAATCGCAGATACAGCCATAACTTAACCTCTATTAGTTGGTTCCTTGATCTCTAGGCTATTGGCTATCCCCATCTCTCATTCTCTACCTGGGGTTGTATCTTAAGTCTAAAAATTTCATATCTATAGCGGGTAGGACTTGCACTGGGCTTAGTCGATAAGGCGTAACTCCTAAATTTGTATAACTGTAGCTATAGTATGCCTACAGTATCTAATCTTTATACCTTGTGCAAATCTGTAAACCTTGCACTAATCTATCTATACCTGCTTTAGCGGTGGTTGCTTCCAGCACACCATAAGCAACCCGCAAATAACAGCCATCTTCCATGCCAAAAGTTGTACCGGGAATTACTGCCACTTGATATTCTTCAATTAACTTTTTAACTAGTGTAAAAGCATCCATTTGAGTATTAACTTTGAGGAAAAAATAAAACGCACCATGGGCAGGGGCTATGGTACATAAATCTTCTAGGCTTTTGAGAGAATCCATCACTATTTCTCGTACTTGAGCGATCGCACTTATATTGTTATGTAAATACTCTGGCTTGGCTTGTAGTGCGCCTAACGCTGCGTATTGAGAAATCACGGGGGGACAAATTAAGATTGTATCTTGAATTTTTTTCACAGGGATAAACAAGTGTTGAGGAATCACCATATAACCAATACGCCAACTGGCGAAACCATAAGCCTTGGAAAAGCTATACAGAGAAATAGTGTATTTGGTACTACCACTAAACCCCCCTGGAGAAACGTGTTTAACCTTGTTGTAGGTAAAATATTCATAGGCTTCATCGCTAATATGGTAAATGCCATGAGTACCACAGATTTGATTGACTTGTTGTAGTGCCTGTTGTGAGTACACCACACCAGTGGGATTATTGGGGGAAATAGTGACTATAGCCCTGGTTTTTGGGGTAATTGCTGCGGCCATGGCTTGGGGACGCAGGTGATAATTTTCATCTGTTGCTACCAAAACTGGACGACAACCCGCCAAGTTAATCGCCATTTCGTGATTAAAATAATAAGGCGTATTAATAATAATTTCGTCTCCGGGGGAAGTAATAGCGAGAATAGCATTCATAAACGCCATATTGCTCCCCGCGGTCACCACAATGCAGTTATCTTGATTAATTTCTATGCCGTTAAAACTTTGCAACTTTCCCGCCAGTGCTGCCAATAATGGGGGTATTCCCTCGACTGCTTTATAAAAATTATTACTAGATTCAGCTAGGAACTGCGGTAAAAGCTCAATGGCTTCTGGTGGTGGTTTGTGTGCAACTACACCCTGTCCTAAAGAAATAGTTCCTGGATTGTTGCGGATGAGTTCCCCGACCACAGGAATAATTGGCGACTGCACCGCCTGCATACGAGAGGTTAGGGAATCCATAAAATTTGGTTATTGACTGAGATGATTAAAAATATGGCTACAATTAAGTAATAAAAGTGTATTAGCTTCAGGTCTGTATTCATAGTCGAAAAAACTTAGCTATTTTAGAAATTACCCTTGCTAGTGGTATATAAAAAGTGTATAATAAACAAGGCATTATCTGAAGATTTGCTGTTAAACTTAACAAGACTGTTGTTGCTGTTACCCCACGTTACACATCAAAAAAAATGCGGTAGTTGTGGTACAATCTTGTAAGTATTGAGAAAGTGAGATTATGGAAATATTAACAATGGGTTGGGTATCCCTCTTAGTTGTGTTTACTTGGTCAATCGCAATGGTAGTTTGGGGACGTAACGGAATGTAGGGGAATCGTGGAAAATCCATTCCTGAATGTTTTGGCTTTACTAGCCTTAGTGTTGCTGGTGGCTGTTACCGGTGGCGTTGGTTATTTGACCCTGGCGGATTGGCGCGATCGCGCGGAGCGCAGTACCGCAGGTAATCGCCGGCGCAGAGAAGAGGAAAAGCGTCAAATCCGCCGCGATTCCCCTAAAGGACGATAATAATAGGGGCGTATTACCATACGCCCCTGTGTATCGCCCTGGGATGTTAAAGTTGCTTGACTTCTGCAACTAACTTAGAAACCATATCCTTAGCGCTACCAAAAAGCATGGTGGTTTTTTCTTTGTAGAATAATTCATTATCTACACCGGCAAAACCTGTACTCATACCCCGCTTAATCACAATAGTTTGCTTTGCCCGATCTACTTCTAAAATTGGCATTCCATAAATGGGACTATTGGCATCACTACGGGCTGCGGGATTGACCACATCATTAGCCCCAATTACTAAAGCCACATCGGCAGTTTCAAATTGAGGATTGATGTCATCCATATCATACAACTGAGTGTAAGGTACATTAGCCTCTGCCAACAGTACATTCATATGTCCTGGCATTCTTCCCGCTACGGGGTGAATGGCATACTTAACATCAACACCCATGCGTTCTAACTGGTCTGCTAGTTCTCGCACACTGTGCTGTGCTTGGGCAACAGCCATACCATAACCAGGTACAACTACCACATTACGGGCATAACCTAACATCATTGCCCCTTCTTCAGCATCAATGCTGCGGACGGTTTGATTACCTGTAGCACCCGTAGCACCCCCCCCAGCTACAGACACAGTACCACCAAAAGCACCAAACAAAACGCTCAATAGGGAACGGTTCATTCCCTTACACATAATCTGGGTGAGAATTAAGCCAGAAGCCCCCACCAGTGCGCCGGAGATAATCAACATATTGTTCATCACCACAAAACCCGCCGCCGCCGCAGCTATCCCAGAAAGTGAGTTCAACAGAGAAATTACCACGGGCATATCCCCGCCACCAATGGGGAGGACGAACATGACACCCAGTATTAAAGAAACTCCCACCACTGCGAAAAATATGGGTAAGCTATGGGGTGTCATGATTAAATAGCCACTGCCTACTATATAAGTAGCTAACAGCAAAAGGTTAAATGGTTGCTGCAAGGGTAATTTAATGGGCGCACCACTAATTAAACCTTGCAATTTAGCAAAGGCGACAAAACTACCTGTTAAGGTGACACCACCGATTAACACATCAGACAAAATGGAAATGTTCACATCTAGAGAGATGGGCTGAGAAGCTGTTATTAAGCGCCAAAATTCAGCCACGGCGACGAGTGCAGAAGCAGCACCCCCCAAACCATTGAGTAAACCTACCATTTGGGGCATTTCTGTCATTTGGACTTTGTAGGCTGCGATCGCTCCAATTCCCGTACCAATAGCCAAGCCCAACAAAATCATCTCATAGTTCAACACCTGCTGATCTAACAGTGTTGCGATAATGGCCAGCAGCATTCCCACAGCAGCTATAACATTACCGTTGCGGGCTGTAGCTGGGGAACCCAGTCTTTTCAACCCGAGAATAAATAACGATGCAGCTACTAAGTAGGTTAGTTGAATTCCTGTTGGTAGAAAATCCCTCACGCTTTAACTTCCTTTTTTTTGAACATTTGTAACATTCTGTCTGTGACGAGAAAACCGCCGACAACATTAATGGTCGCCAGTACCACAGCCACCAAACCGAGAATCACTGACACACTGGTATTTTTATCACCAGCAGCCACAATTGCCCCCAATACAGAAATACCAGAAATAGCATTTGATCCGGACATTAGGGGGGTGTGTAAAGTTGGTGGTATTTTGTTGATCACCTCAAAGCCAATAAAAGATGCCAACACAAATACAAACAAAGCAGCAAGTAAAGTTTCTGTCATAAAATCACAACTCCTAATGTTTGCCAACTTGGGTACTCAGGGCTTCTAAAGCATCCCGCACCCTTTGATTACGAATTTCTCCAGCGTGGGTGATACAAGCGGCATTAACAATGTCGTCTGCAAAGTTTAACTGTAAAGCTTTGTCCTTAATTAGTAATTGCAGCAAAGATGCCAGGTTTTTAGAATATAACTGGCTGGCGTGAATAGGCATTGAGGAAGGCAGATTGATGGGTCCGATAATTGTTACTCCATTCCAGACAATATCTTTACCCGCCTCTGTGCGGGCGCAGTTACCACCTTGTTCTGCTGCTAAATCCACAATTACCGAACCTGGTTTCATCTGTGCCACCATTTCCTCTGTGACTAGGAGTGGTGCTTTTTTGCCCGGTACTTGGGCAGTGGTAATTACTACATCGGCATTTTTGACGTGTTCAGCCACAACTTCTTGGGTACGTTGTTTACTAGCCTCGGAAACTTCTTTGGCATAACCACCAGCTGCAGTTGTTTCTTCTTCTAGTTTAACCTCGACAAATTTAGCCCCTAGACTCTGGACTTCTTCTTTAACTGCGGGACGAATATCAAAAGCTTCTACCACAGCACCCAAGCGCCTGGCTGTGGCGATGGCTTGCAATCCTGCCACACCAGCACCCATGATAAATACTTTAGCGGGGGCAATCGTTCCAGCTGCTGTTGTCAGCATGGGGAAATACTTTGGTAATGCGGCCGCGGCAATTAACACTGCTTTATAACCAGCTAGTGAAGCTTGAGAAGACAAAGCATCCATACTTTGCGCCCTGGTGGTGCGGGGAATCATCTCCATACTCAAAGCTGTTACTTGTCGGTTTGCCAGTTCTTGGGCTATAACCGGATTTCCCAAGGGATTAAGAAAGCTGATTAAGACAGCCCCTTGTCGCAGTAATTGTATTTCTGCTCCCCCATTTTCTCGTTCTTGGGGCGGACTAACTTTTAAGAGAATGTCCGCTTCATGCCATAATTTGGTAGTGTCGTTAACAATTGTGGCTCCTGCTGCTTCATAGGCAGAATCGCTAAAAAACGAACGCTCTCCGGCTCCTGTTTCTACCCATACTTCCAAACCTTGTTTGATTAACCTGGCAACGGTATCCGGGTTTAATGCCACACGTCGTTCACATACTTCAATTTCTTTAGCAACCGCTATTTTCATGAAATCTCCTGGATATCAATCCGTGATTTTCTTGTGATTTAACTTTTGGCTGTTTCTAGTTGCAGCCTCATTTTGCCAACAGATGTTACACTCGCGGATATTTACGAATAGGTTTACATATAGCAAATCCTAAAATGATTACCCAGTTTGTATGTTTGTCTTTAGCTTATTTTAGGGATTGTTATTAGTCATTGGTGTTTCAAGAGGGAACAAGGAACAGAAAAAACTCGTTATTAGTAGAAACTTGGGTTTCCCTTTGGTCAGTAGTCATTGGTCATTGGTCATGATAATCTTGTAGTGCGAGCATCCTGCTCGCTACCCCTAAAAAACCCTTGCTAATTCCATCTCCTCATCCAAAATCTAAAATCTAAAATTGATTAACCCAGTATGCAAAAGTTACAATTTTTACGGTCACAGCCCCAGCTGCCTTGGCGACTGCTTTCTGCTTTTGCCCTAACTAGCTGTTTACTTGCTGGTTTGCCATCGGCGAGTGAAGCCGGAAGCTTACCAGGGCTGACATTATTTAGCGGTATCAAAGCAGAAAATCAGTTACCCTTCAGATTTGATTTTGGTGGAGAACCTAACAGCTGGGATCGAATCAGATTGAGAATACCAGCCAAAAAAATGAATTTAGCGGTGGCGCAGTTTGCCGTTAGCTACCCAGATTATTATGATGGCACTTTCGACCCCAAAAAAGTGGAAGTGAAAGTGAAAGGTAAAAAAGTTCCCCTGGCTGAGGTGAAGTGGAATAAAGAAGGTCGGCTATTGGAGATTTTTCCCCAGGAACCAGTACCGGCAAGGGAAGAGGTGGAGTTAGTCTTGTCTAACGTGCAAACGCCGTTTTTTGGAGGAATGTATCATTTTAACTGTCAGGTTCTTTCTCCTGGGGATGTGCCACTGCTGCGTTATGTGGGAACTTGGCTTTTAAGTATCTCTTAACATAAGTACTGTGGGGTCTGCTTGGTGGCTGAACCCTAAGTACAACAAAAAATAATAGAAATCACATAAGCCATTTTCTCTGGTTAACGTGATAAAATAGTAGATTGTAACTTTTTATAAAAATCCCCTAACCGGAGAACAATATGCAAAGAACCCTGGGCGGCACTTGCCGTAAAAGAAAAAGAACCTCTGGCTTTCGTGCCAGGATGCAAACACCAACCGGAAGAAACGTGATCCGGGCGAGGAGAAAAAAAGGCCGTCATCGTCTCAGCGTTTAGCAACCTGCCAATAAAGAGCAAATGTGGCTTTGCCCAAAGCAAATCGGTTAAAATCTCGAAAAGATTTTCAAGCAGTTTTCCGGGAAGGAATACGCCGTCATAGTTCTCATTTCACATTGAGAGCTTTAAGACCTAGTGTTTCCCATAGGCCTTCCTTGGATACTGCCAACAGTGAGCAACCACTGCCCAGTACACAATTTGGCGTTTCCATTAGCACTAAAGTCAGTAAAAAAGCAGTAGTTCGTAACCGAATTAAACGCCAGATTACGGCTGCCTTGGATCGGTTATTGCCCAAAGTGTCCCCTGGATGGCGGTTAGTGATAGTTGTCAAACCAACAGCAGCAGAATCTGAGTGCGTAGGCCGAGAATTTCTGCAAGAATTAGAGCAGTTGTTGGTAAAAGCTGAGGTATTAAATGGGCATTCGTGAAGAAGTTTATTATGAGGGAGGCCCCCACATTGGGGACCTAATCCTGGGTATTTTAGTTGGACTAACTGTTGTTGGGTTACCCCTAACAGTTGGGGCGATTGTTAGAGCCTTATGGCTACGCTTCCGCATTACCGACCGCAGAATTTCAGTCATGGGAGGTTGGAAAGGAGGCGATCGCACTGACATAATTTATTCAGAAGTTGTCAAAATCGTTAAAGTTCCCCGTGGCATTGGTTTATGGGGAGATATGGTTGTAACCCTGAGAAATGGTAGTCGTTTAGAAATGCGGGCTGTTCCTAATTTCCGCCAGACTTATGACTACATCAACGAAAGAGTTATAACTAGAAATCCCCTATACAACGCTGCGGCTCAGAAAGTATAGACTAGGAGAAGTGGGGGGGAGGGAATAGCAAGATAAAATACATAGCCCTTCTTAAATACAGTGGGATAAAAATCTGGTAGTGCGGGCATCTTGCCCGCTACTGCACCAAATGCGGGTAAAGTTCGCTATCAGTATCATTCATTCCCCATACCCCATTTCCCGTTCGGCTATCCGTAGCGTAGGATAGTTATATGGGAATCGTGATTTAGATAAATTAGATCCAGATTCAGTTCAGTTTACAGTACCTCAGGTTGAATTCAGAATAATGGATTTTGGTATCGGGTTTCTTTCAAACAACGTGATGCTGCCGATCATAGATTTTTTCTATGGTATTGTGCCTAGCTATGGATTGGCAATCGTTGCCTTGACATTGATAATCCGCTTCGCGCTCTATCCCCTGAGTGCTGGTTCAATTCGTAATATGCGGAAAATGCGAATTGTACAACCTGTGATGCAGAAGCGGATGGCAGAAATTAAAGAGCGGTACAAAGATAATCCGCAAAAGCAGCAAGAAGAAATGGTCAATGTCCAAAAAGAATTTGGCAACCCGTTGGCAGGATGTCTGCCCTTACTGCTGCAAATGCCAGTATTACTCGCCCTGTTTGCCACATTGCGGGGTTCACCCTTTGCCGGAGTGAACTACAATGTTAACTTGCAAATCTTACCCGCAGAACAAATTGAACGAATTCAACCCCAAGCCTTTGCTACCCCTCCCCAAAATATCTATATTGCCGATGGGGAACGCGCTCGTGTTACGGCTATTCTTCCTGGTGGAAACAAATTAGTCGTAGGAGAGCAAACTAAGATCCAATATCAGACCTTAACGGGCAAACCATTTCAGGAGCTTTTAGTAGAACACCCAGAAAATAGCCTGATTCCTGAATGGAAGGTCACCAAAGGGGAGGAAAGGATCAAAATAGATGCCGAAGGCAATATAGAAGCCTTGCAACCCGGAGATGTGACAATTCAAGGTTCGATTCCCGGACTAGCGGCAAATCAAGGATTTTTATTCATTGATGCTTTAGGTAGGGTTGGAGCTATAGATCCTGATGGTCAGATCCACTGGGATATCGTCTCTATGATTGTTCTTTTCGGTATCACCCTGTATGTTAGCCAGATGATTTCTGGACAAAATTCCAGTGGTGGTAATCCCCAACAAGATACGGTTAACAAAGTCACACCAGTTATATTTTCTGGGATGTTTTTGTTTTTCCCCCTACCAGCGGGGGTATTGATGTACATGGTAATTGGTAATATCTTCCAAACTGCCCAAACTTATGTTCTCTCTCGTGAACCTCTATCAGAGGCGCTACAAGAAATTGTAGCTTCCCAAGAGAAAGAAATTTCGGCAGAACAAAAAACCTTACCATTTGAGCCAAAGAGTTCTAAGAAAAAGACTACAGGTTGATGATGCTTGACAGTCCCATGCAAAGAGGGCAGCAGTGGTTAAAAACCCTGCTGCGTTTAACAGGAGTAACGGCAAATATTAGGGGAAATTTAGAAATTTCCCCTCCTCAATTTGATGACGATTCGCCAGAAATCGATAGCTACTGGTTGACCATTGATGAAACCAATCTCACCCCTGAACAAATCAGCATTTTAACTGGTGCTGATGGCTCTGTTTTAGACGCTATTCAGTATTTAGCTAATTCTGTGCTAAATCTCGATGTACCCCAAGGTGGGCAAAATTTTTACACGGTTGATTTGAATGGCTACCGGGTCAAACGACAGGGAGAAATTCGCGCCATAGCCGAGGCTGCAGCTGATCAGGTACGGGCTTCTGGTACAGAAGTGGAAATCAGATCGCTTAGTTCGGCGGAACGGCGGCAAATCCACTCTTTTTTAAAAGAATTTCCCGACTTGGAAACCTTCAGTCGAGGTAAAGAGCCACACCGTCATTTAGTTGTCTGTCCGGCTAGAGCTGTTGAATAATCAGAGTTAAAATAGAAATATATTATCGGCATAATTGCTGGTAGTAAAACATAAATTTTCGTGATTATGTCGAAATTCTATGGACGCAATTTTTATTCCCCAACTCACCAAAGCCCCAGAGCGCACGGAAGAAATTCAAGTTAAAGAGTTTTTACCTGGTTTTGAAAGCTTAACACCTGTTCGCGGACGCTTGCGGGTACAGCATCATGGTAATTACTTAGAAGTATTTGGTGCAGCAGAAACAATTATCACCTGTAATTGTAACCGTTGTTTGCAGCAATATAATTACCGTTTGATGGTGAATACCAAAGAAATTATTTGGTTGGATGAATCGGCTAATCAAATACAAGACTTACCTTTAGAAAGGGAAGTGCTGATGGAAGATTTAGTAGAAACTTTATCACCAGACGGTTATTTTTACCCCGGTGAATGGTTATATGAGCAGATGTGCTTAGGATTACCCCAGCGTCAGCTTTGTAGCCTTGATTGCCCGGGTATTTTGAGTAGTAATGATGACAGTGCAGACAAAACCCTTGATGGTCGTTGGGCTTCCTTAGCAGCGTTGAAAAAGGAATTACCGGGATAATTACGCAAGTTCTCTTTTTCTTTTTTTGTCGGGTGTGTTGTCAATTAGCGCAACGCACCAGCTTTATTTTCTAATTTAGAATGGTAAGTGATTAATTCCACCAATTGGGTCATGATGCTCACTACAAAAGAGCAACTATTCAGCTTTGAAGAATATCTTGCATATCAAGATGATACAGATCACCGCTATGAACTGGTAGACGGTAAACTAGAACTGATGAATCCCCCTACCTTCAGACATATTTTAGTTGCCAAATTTATTGAAGGCCAGTTAGATGAACAAATACAAGGGTTGAACTTACCGTGGCTGTGCTTTCGAGAAGCTGGTATTAGGACGGGATGGCGTAAGTCTAGGTTAGCAGATTTATATGTGGTAACGGTTGATCAAGTAACAGATATTTTAGATCAATCTGCTGTTTGTCAAACTCCTCCACTTTTAGCAGTGGAAATTATTAGTCCAGATTCAATTAAAAGAGATTATCGCTTTAAGCGTTCTGAATATGCAGCTTTAGAAATTCCCGAATATTGGATTATTGATCCTTTAGAAGAAAAAGTGACGGTGCTGCTTTTAGAAGAAGGACTTTATGAAGAATCAGTATTTATAGGACAACAGCAAATAAAATCTCTCACTTTTCCAGAACTGGTGCTAACTGTTGAGCAGGTTATAGCTGTGGGTAAATTTAATTAATATAGCGAATTTTGCCCAAGTGAAGTACATCATTAGGGAAGATGTATTAAGCAGCGAGCATGATGAGCGCGCTAAAAGACGATCATTTATATTTGTATCTTGTTTAAGAAATGTTATAAAGAGTGGGTAGTAAAAAAGATAATTACCAAAAACGCTGTAATATATGATTCTAAATTAAAATTTATTAATTATATTGGAGTTAGTATATGAGCTTTCGTCAAGAATTTAAATTATTACTACGGGCTCGCTATCCATTGATTTATATTCCTACCTATGAAGAAGAACGGGTAGAAAGTGCTATTAGGGAAGAAGCAGCAAACCAAGGTAATCGCTCTGTGTATACTTGGGATTTTGTTGATGGCTACCAAGGAAACCTGAATGATCAGGGATTTGCCAAGCGTAACCCGTTACAAGCTTTGGAATTGGTGGAGAAATTGCCAGCTTCAGCCCCGGCTGTGCTAATTTTAAGGGATTATCATCGGTTTTTAGAAGATGTGGCTATTGCTCGCAAACTTCGCAATTTGGCCAGACTGCTGAAATCCCAACCTAAAAATCTGGTGTTGCTATCACCCCGGGTTGCTATTCCTGACGACTTAACGGAAGTTCTGACAGTGGTGGAATTTCCCTTACCCACGGCTGGAGAAATTAAAACTGAAGTAGAACGCTTACTGCAAAGTACTGGTAATAATTCCTTTTCTGGGAAAATATTGGATGATTTGGTGCGGTCTTGTCAAGGGCTGTCTATGGAAAGGATTCGCCGAGTTTTAGCCCGGGCGATCGCATCCCACGGAGAATTACAACCGGAGGATGTGGACTTGGTTTTGCAAGAAAAGCGCCAAACTATCCGCCAAACCCAAATTTTGGACTTTTACCCCGCCACAGAGCAAATTTCTGACATTGGCGGACTAGATAATCTTAAAGATTGGCTACTGCGACGGGGCGGGTCTTTTAGTGAACAAGCCCGTCAGTACGGATTACCGCACCCCCGTGGTTTAATGTTATTGGGTATTCAAGGGACGGGTAAATCTTTAACAGCAAAAGCCATCGCCCATCATTGGCATTTACCATTATTACGTCTAGATGTGGGACGCTTATTTGGTGGTTTAGTGGGTGAGTCAGAATCTCGGACTCGCCAAATGATCCAGGTAGCAGAAGCCCTCGCCCCCTGTGTATTATGGATTGATGAAATAGATAAAGCTTTTTCCGGACTTGGTGGTAAAGGTGATGCAGGTACTACTAGCCGTGTATTTGGTACTTTTATTACTTGGTTAGCCGAAAAAACCTCGCCGGTGTTTGTTGTCTCCACAGCTAACGACATTCAAGCCCTACCCCCGGAAATGTTGCGTAAAGGGCGATTTGATGAAATTTTCTTTGTGGGTCTACCGATCCAAGAAGAAAGAAAAGCAATTTTTAATGTTCACTTATCCCGACTGCGCCCCCATAACCTCAAAGGTTATGATATTGACAGGTTGGCTTATGAAACACCGGATTTTTCTGGGGCTGAGATTGAGCAAACTTTAATTGAAGCCATGCACATCGGCTTTAGTCAAAATCGCGATTTTACCACCGATGATATTCTAGAAGCTGCTAGTCAAATTATCCCCCTAGCTCGCACAGCAGTAGAACAAATTCAACAACTACAACAATGGGCTGCATCTGGGAGAGCGCGTTTAGCGTCGAGACACAGTGCTTTAAGTGATACTTTGGGTAAGTTAGGATCTTAGTAGTCCACATTCCCTCATGAATTACTATTGAATATTGAGTATTTAAGATGAAATTTTAACTATGCTGTCTAATTTACTGAAATTTATTCTGGGGGTTTTCTTAGCGATCGTCATTTTAATTACTACTGGTGGTGTAGTTGCCCTTTATTTCATCAATCGAACAGCCATACCCCCAGCTAAACCCTTGTTTGCCAATGATACTTCCTCAGTGCCAGAAAAAACTCCACCAGCCACTGAGGTTAAAGCTACACCGACACCGACACCGACACCCACACCCACACCCACACCCACACCCACACCAACATTACCACCGGGGGCTTACCGAGGACGTGTTACTTGGCCTGAAGGCTTGGGCGTGCGGGCTGAACCCAGCCCTGATGCAGAACGTATTGCTGGAGTTGCTGTCAATGAAGAAGTGATTGTTTTGGCAGAAAGTGACGATAAAAAATGGCAAAAGATTCGCACACAAAATGAACAAGAAGGTTGGGTAAAAGTCGGTAATACTGAACGGGTGGAGTAACTAAGAAAGAACCGGGCAATGCCCGGTGTTAGAAGTAAGATAGACTTGTGGTGAGGAGCTAAAACCTATCAGGAGGTAAAGTAGCTATCTACATTGAGAATACCGGCGTTGTCATCACCAGTGGCGAAGGTAAATTTTTGTGCGTACAGAACTAAATCGTTATTGGATTGGAAACCTGGTGTACCGTCGTTAATAGATAAATACTGTCGTCCTCCCCAACCAAAGAAGACAGCACAGTTAATTCCTAACCCCTGTGCGCCGGAGGTGGCTTGATTTGCATCAGCATAAGCAGCATTCACCGTCTCAGCTATGGTTCTAGTGTTGAATGTGCCGGCGTTGAATAAGTTGTCTGGGTTAG
>Ga0169931_10001166_pt1 | contig 43291 bp, 43 predicted proteins | sample Kivu_15m_20L_FD_129675 | JGI IMG/M metagenome (GOLD analysis project Ga0169931, IMG submission 129675) | Freshwater microbial communities from Lake Kivu, Western Province, Rwanda to study Microbial Dark Matter (Phase II) - Kivu_15m_20L... | ecosystem: Environmental > Aquatic > Freshwater > Lake... | reverse complement strand
GGCTCGCTCGGCTGGCTGCCTCCGGCAGCCTTCGCCGAGCGAGCCACGAGGTCCCCACCAAAACCTACGCCCAACCCGGAAAAACTAACACCGGCTGCTGTCCAGTAAACGGGAGCGGATCACTAGGTCTTCTCATTGCCGCTTTCATGGCCTTAGCACTCGTAGCACTTGGACTGGGGGCAACTAATGGGGTCAGGCCGTAAATTGTAAATTAAAGCGATCGAGGTTCCGAGCGCTCCTGGTGCGCGGCAGGCCGGGTCGAAATTAATTTAAACACCTTTTTTTAGAATATCTTAGCGTTTAACCCATGGTTGTCAAATCACGATTTTACTTCTGCAATCGACTCCTTAATTTACAATTTACGGCCTGACCCCGTTCGTAGTTAGCACAGCGTGGCGTCGCGGAGGGTGAGATGGCGGGCGCATTTGGCGGCGTGGGCGGCGTTGTGGGTCACAAGCACGAGCGCGGTGCCGGTTTCGCGGCAGAGGCCGAGCAGCAGCTCGATGACGGCATCGCCGGTGCGTTCGTCGAGGTTGCCGGTGGGCTCGTCGGCCAGCACGAGCTTGGGCGCGTTCATCAGCGCGCGGGCCACGGCCACGCGCTGGCGCTCACCGCCGGATAATTGCGCCGGCAGGTGCGTGGCGCGCTCCGCCAGACCCACCCGACCGAGCAGGTCGCGCGCCCGGCCGCGCTCAGCCGCCCCGGCCCCACCGCGGATGCGCGCAGCCATGAGCACATTGGCGAGGGCGTCCATCTCGGGTATGAGGTAGAATGACTGAAAAACGATGCCCAGAAACTCCGCCCGGCGCTCCGGCGCCGCCGCGGCGCCCGCCCAGCCCAACGTGCCCGCATCCGGCGCATCCAGCCCGGCCAGCAGGTTGATCAGTGTGGACTTGCCCGAACCGGATTCACCGCGGATGGAGACACTCTCGCCGGCGGCAACTTCCAGGGAAACGTCGCGCAGCACCTGCAGCCGCTGCGCACCGCTGAGGTAGGTCTTGCGCAGACCGTCGGCGGAAAGGACCGAAGAACTGGCAGGATTCAGGGCTGTGGCGGTCATGGGAGATAGGGTTGCAATCTGCGTTAGCCGTTCAGCCTTTATTCAGACCGCAGCGCCTCCACGGGTTTGAGTCGGGCCGCCCGCCACGCGGGCAGCAGGCCGGCGAGGGTCGAAATCACCACGGCGCACACAATGATCAGGACGATATCCTCCCGCGACGTATGGGCCGGGAGCCGGCTGAACTGGTAGAACCGCGCGAGCACTTCCTCGCTGCCCGTCAACTGGGTGAAGACCCGGATCATATCGTTGCGGAAGTGCAGGAAGACAAAACCCAGCGCCACGCCCGCCGCCGTGCCCGCCACGCCGATGAAAAGCCCTTGGCAGCAGAAACACGCGGCCACCTGCCGCGGCTTGGCCCCCAGCGCGCCGAGCAGCCCGATCTCGCGCGTCTTCCGCACCACGGCGATGAGCAGCGAACTCGCCACCGAAAAGGCCGCCACGACGATGATGAAGGTGAGCAGGAAAAAAATCATGTTCTTCTCCAACTGGAGCACGAAGAGGAAATCCTCGTTGGCCTCGATCCACGAGCGCGCCTGCACCCGATGGCCGCGCAACATCGCCCCGTTGACCGCGCGCGCCACGGCATCGGGGTCCGCCCCGGGCGCGATGCGCACGTTCACGCCATGCACCGCCGGGCCCAGCCCGTAGAGATCCTGCATCGTGCGCAGTGTCACCAGCACCAGCGAGCTGTCGAGCTGCTGGTGGCCAACCTCAAATAGGCCAACGACCGTCAGCTCCCGCGGCAGCATGACCTCGTCGTTCTTCATTTTCTCCAGCAGCAACGGCGAATAAACCTCGATCCGGCTGCCCAGCCGGGCGCCGAGGCCGGCCGCGAGCTGGGAACTCAGGATCACCGTGTCGTCATCGAGATCGTCCAGCGAGCCCACCCGCACAAAGCGGCCGAGCGGCGCCACGGCTTCGATGCGGGCGAGATCAATCCCCTGGATGCCGGGATAGGCGGGCTTCCGTTCGTGCTCGATGAGCGCCACCCCTTCCGCAAACGGCGTCGCCGCCGCCACGCCGGGCACCTGCGCCAAGGCGGCCAGCACGGCGGCCGGATCGGCGATGAGCCCCTCGCCGCGCACCTGCACCTCCCCCTGCGTGTCCACGATCATCTTGCGGATCTCGTGCTGAAACCCGCCCATCACGCTGATCGAGATGACGAGCAGCATCACGCCCAGCGCCACGCCCGTGATCGAGATCAGGGTAAAAAACGGAAACCGCCGCCCCGTCGGGAAGAGCTGCTTCAGGGCGAGGTAGATCGGCCAGGGCATGGGTGTCAGCGGTAAGCTTTAAGCCCTAAGCCGAAAGCTCAAGCCGGGTGTCTGTTTCCATGCTTGGCGCTTAAGGCTTACGGCTTATCGCTCCCTGCGCCCTGCGGGCGCAGGGACGGAAACAAAATCACGTCGCGGATGCTCTCGGCGCCGGCGAGCAGGATGCAGAGGCAGTCGATGCCGATGCCCATGCCGCCGGCGGGAGGCATGCCGTGTTCGAGGGCGAGCAGGAAGTCCTGGTCGAGGTTCTGCTTCTCCTCGCCCACCTGCTGCTCGAACATCGCGCGCTGGATGAAGGGGTCATTCTGCTCCGAGTAGGCCGGGGCCACCTCCATACCGCCGATGATGCACTCGAACACGTCGATCAGACCGGGGTCCTCGGCATTGAGCTTGGCCAGCGGGCACAGCTCCTTGGGCAGGTGCGTGACGAAGGTCGGCTGGATAAGCGTGGGCTCGATGCGTTTGCCGAATATCTCGTTGACGATCTCGTGCGTTTCCCAGCCCGGATGGATTTCGAGGCCGAGCGCCGACGCCGCCGCGGTGGCCTTGGCGCGGTAGTCGGGCGTATCGCGGAAGGAGCTGAGCTTGGCGCCGCCGAGCTTGGTGCCCACAGCCGCGTCGATCAGGTCAAAATAGCGCACCTCGCGCCACTCACCGGAGAAATTGATCATCTCGCCGCTGGCGGCGTGCTTGATCTCGGTGGCACCGATGACGTCGCGCATGAGGTCGGCGAAGATGGCCTTGATGAGGTCCATCATGCCGCGGAAATCCGAGTAGGCCTGATAAACCTCGAGCATGGTAAACTCGGGGTTGTGCTTGGTGGACACGCCCTCGTTGCGGAAGATGCGGCCGATCTCGAACACGCGGTCGTAGCCGCCCACGAGCAGGCGCTTCAGGCGCAGCTCAAGCGCGATGCGCAGATAAAAATCCGCGCCGAGCGCGTTGTGGTGCGTGGTAAACGGCCGCGCCGCCGCGCCACCGGCCACGCCCTCAAGCACGGGCGTCTCGACCTCCAGGAACTTCCGGCCGGCCAGTGTCGCGCGGATGCTGGCGACGATCTTGCTGCGCAGCATGAAGCGCCGGCGCGACTCCTCGTTGACGATGAGGTCGAGGTAGCGCTGGCGGTAAATCTGCTCGCGGTCGGTCAGGCCGTGCCACTTCTCCGGCAGCGGCCGGAGCGCCTTGGAGACGAGGGTAAACTTGTCCACGCGCACGGTGACCTCGCCGCTCTTGGATTTGAAGAGCGGGCCCTCCGCGCCGATGATGTCGCCGAGGTCGAGCTTCTTGAACGCCAGGTAGGCTGCCTCGCCCACCTGGTCCTTTTTCACGTAGAGCTGGAGCTGCCCCTGCTGGTCGAGAATCTTGACGAACTGGCTCTTACCCATGTCGCGGATGACGACGAGGCGGCCGGCGACCTTGACCGGCACGGTGTAGTCCGCGCCGTCCACATGGGCTTTCAGCGCCTCGGCCGAAAAATGCGTCTGCTCGGCGTTGGCGCGGAACGGGTCCGAGCCCGCGGCGCGCAGATCCTGCAGCTTCTTAAGCCGCACGGCATGCTGGTCGTGGCTGATGTCCTGGGGAATATCGCTCATGGAACCGCCCAAGGTGACAGCCGAGGTCCGGCCGCGCAAACGGAAATTCGGCACGCTTTCGCCCCTTGTCAGCCGGGTGGCCGCGCCCCAGCCTGCTCCCGCCCATGAACCTCATCCTCAAGCTTCTCGCCGGCATGGCCGCCGGCATCCTGCTCGGCTTCTTCGCCCCGGTCTGGTCTGTCCGCGGGCTTCTCACGGTGACCGAGATTGTCGGCCAGCTCATCAAGTTCACCATCCCGCTCATCATCCTGTTTTACATCACGAGCGGCATTGCCAGCCTGCCGCGCAACTCGGGCCGGCTGCTCGGGCGCACGGTGGGGTTTGCCTATGGTTCGACGCTGGCGGCGGGCATCCTCGCCTTCCTAGTCGCGGCGGTGCTGCTGCCGGTGTTCTCCCCCGCCGCCGGCGCCACCGGGCAGGGCGCGGCGCCCGCGCCGTGGTTCACGCTCGCGGTGCCGCCGCTCTTCGGCGTGATCAGCGCCCTCGTGGCCGCTTTCGTGTTCGGCACCGGCATCAGCGCGCTGCGGGCCGAGACCCTCCGCACGCTCTTTGAACAGGGACGCGATGTGGTCGAGCGCCTGCTCGGCGGAGTCATCATCCCGCTGCTGCCACTCTACATCGCGGGCGTCTTCGCCGGCATGGCCGCGGACGGCAGCGTGTTCACCACCCTCAAGGCCTTCGGCGTCGTGCTCGTCATGGTCGTCGTGATGCACTGGGCGTGGCTGACGGCGCTCTTCCTGATCACGGGCCTGATGACCGGCCGCTCGCCGCTCGGCCTCGTGCGCACGATGTTGCCGGCGTATTTCACCGCCCTCGGCACGATGTCGAGCGCCGCGACCATCCCCGTGACCCTCCGTCAGGTGAAGGCCCTGCCCGTGCGGGAACCGATCGCCAATTTCACGGTGCCGCTCTGCGCCAACATCCACTTGTCCGGCTCGACCATCACCCTCGTCACCTGTGCCACCGCCGTCATGTTGCTCACGCCCGGCGTGGGCATCCCCGGCCTCGGCGCGATGCTGCCCTTCATCCTCATGCTCGGTGTCATCATGGTCGCCGCGCCCGGCGCCCCGGGCGGCGCGGTCATGGCGGCGCTGGGCCTGCTCACCTCAATGCTCGGCTTCAACGAGACGCAGGTCGCCCTGATGATCGCCCTTTACCTCGCGCAGGACAGCTTTGGCACCGCCACCAATGTGACCGGCGACGGCGTCATCGCCGTGTGGATGGACAAGTTCTTCGGTGCGGAGGTCGCCGCCGCAAAGCCCGACGGGGTCGCCTGACCAACTCAGCCGCGCGCGGCGAACTGCACGGGCACCTGCACGCGGACGATCGTGGGCTTGCCGCCGCGCAGCGGTTTTTTGAAGCGCCACGTCGCCACGGCTTGGGCCGCCGCGTAGCCGAACTCGGTGGCGGTGGCCGAGACGATGCGCGGCAACTGCGCGTCGCCGTTCTGGTCCACAAAAAACTCGATCAGGGCTTCGCCGGCCTGCCCCTGCCCGCGCAGGGCACTGGGATAAACCGGCGCCCGCATCACGCGCGGTTCCAACGCTGCATCCAACTGCCGGGCCGTGGAAATCCCCTCCCCGCCGCGCTCCAGCGCCCGCAAAATCTGCCGGGCCTCGTCGCTGATCGGCACAAACCCGCGGCCCCGAGGCACGAATTCCTGCTCAATCGTCAGCATGGCGTAGCACAACAAGCCGTCCTTGTTCTTGGCCGGCTCAAACCGCCAGGTATCGATCATCGCCTGCATGGCCAGCCCGATTTCGGGGTGGCTGGCCTCGCGGATGTCGGATTTCTGCACGAGCCCGTCCGGGCCGACAATGTAAGCGATGCTGGCCTTGCCGCGCACTCCCGTCTTGAGCAACTGAAACGGATAGACGGGGAAATTGACGTATGCCGCCTTGGGCGGGGTCTCCCACTGAAATGCCACCGGCAGCTTGGTGTGATCACGGCCCTTGCGGAAGGTGACGAGGTCACCCGCTTCGCCAAAGGTCCCGCGTGGCATGGTAAAATTGACCGATTGTTCCACCCGTGAAGGCACCGGTTGACCAGCCAGTCGCGCCGGCTCGAATTTCCACTGCTCGACAGCTGTAATCGCTGCCCGTTCGAGCCAGGGATTGGTGGACTCGACTGCCCAAACTTCCTGCACGCGGCCCTGTGCATCCACCACCATTTGCAACCGCACCTCACCTTTACCTTCCAGCGCAATCATGTTTGCAGGATAGACCGGTTCAACCCGACGGACAGTTCGGGATGGCTGATCGAACTTAAACTCAGATGTCTGCTGAGTTTCTGCTGCATCAACCGAAACCACCAAGCCAGCCAGCAATGCTGCCCGGGCAAACATACGCAGAGCCACAATGTGAATAGCCATGCGGGTGTGGATATGAAACAGGGACTTGAGCTGACAAGCTCGTTTCGGACTACTCCCTCAACCCAGCGCAAACTCCCGCAACGCCGCCGCATCCGTGACCTGCGCGATCGTCGGCGCGGTGACCGACCAGTCGAGCACGCCGACCGTGAGCCGGTAATAGCGCAGGCCGAAATACGCCACGAGCCAACGACTGCCGCGGCGACGGATGACTTCCATGCCGGTGATATCGTCACGGATCTTGGTGGGCGCGACATCGGGCCAGCGCAAGGGGTTGCCCGAGTCCACATAGCTCCACGCATGATGCCCGCCGAAGAAGAGCCGCCAGCGGCCGTCGTCCAAATGCTGCACGTTGCTCGACTCACACTGGTTCCAGGCGTTGAAGCCGTAAACGATGCCCTCATCGCGCCAGTTGAGCAGATCGGTGGACGAAGCCCGGGCGACGCAGCCGTTGCCGTCCTTTTTCACCGCCGTGTAATACAGCTGAAAACGTCCCTCGTGTTCGAGCACATGCGCGTCGCGGCAGGCCGCGCCGCCCGTGGTCGGGCAGAAAGCCCAGCCGTATTCCTCGGGGCGGATGACCGGACGGTCGGAAGCGCGCTCCCAACGAAAAAGATCCGTCGAGGTCGCCACGCCGATGCGCTGCGTGTTGTCGGTCGCCACGCCTGTATAAAACATCCAGTGCTTGCCCGCATGGCTGATAACGTAGGGCGCGAAGACATGCCCGTGATCCCAGCCGCGGATATCGATAAAGAAGCACGGCTCGAGCGTCTCCCACGTCACAAAGTCACGCGTGGTGGCATGCCCGAAGAAAACCTCGTTGCCCGGCTGGCAGCAGCTCACGCCCGGCGTGCCGGCGATATGGTAAAGGTGCCATGTGCCGTCTACCTCGTGTAGGCAGAAATCCTTCAGGTAAAAACCCAGCGGAGCATAGCCGACCTTGAGCCAGTCCTCCTGGTGCGCCCGCTGCCGCGCCACCGCATCGCGGTAGCACTTGTAGTCCATGTTTTCGAAAGTCATGGGGTGATGGAGTGCCGTTCGTGTTGTTCAGCCCCTGCCGCAGCAGCCAGCTATGAGCTCCCCGCCCGCAAGCCGGTGGGCGTGCAGGTCCCTCTGCGCGCCATGACCGGCACGGGACGTGCCGGTCCACCCCGGGCAATTTGGCGAATGTTTCATGAGGTCCTGTCCTAGCCTCACCGCTGCCAGCGCTCGTTGAGGGACGGGAATTTCGGGAAGGGCGCGTGCGGCTCGCGCTGATACCAGAAGGCGGTCGAGGCGACGTCGTCCGTGAGCGGTTGGTAGATGTGGCCCGGCCACCAGCCGAGCGTCTGCACCGTCACGCGGAGGTCGCGCTCGAAGCCGATGCTGTCCAGAATGTGCCAGCGGTAGAGGCCGAAGTAGCGCGGGCCGTCATTGCCGCCCGTGTGCGCCAGCGGCATGCCGACGAAAGGCGTGTTGAAAGCCTCCTCCACCGGATCCTTTTTCGGGTCCTTGAAGAAACCCCACGCGCCGCTGAAGTAGTCCTCGGTGCCGTTGTCGCAGATGGTCGGGAACTCGCCGTCGCCATCGAGGTAGAACTTGACCTCGCCCTCGCCCCACCAGCCGCGCGAGAGGGCCGTCCACGCCAGGTAGGTGCCGACGTAAAGCCCATACCCCTTCACGCCGTCGAGGATGGTGTGCTCGGGATGCTCGCGGCGCGTAAGACTGCGCCGCCATTGCGCGTGGAAATACGCCGCCTCGGCCGGCACCTCGTGCAGTTTGTAGAGGACCTTGTAGGCGATGATCTTCACGTCGGTCTTGTGCTCGTTGGTCAGCGTGATGCGCGCGTGACGGCGGAAGGGCATCTGCCAGTAGCAACTGCACCCGCGGTGCGGCGCCACCACTACGGGGAGCGAGGTCACGGTGTGCGGCACGGTATCGAAACCCATCGCGAAGAAATCGCCCAGCGGCGCCTCGACCGAGGGCGTCGCCTCACCGTCCCAATACATCCGCAGGACGAGCGTGCGGAATTCATCGGCGCTCGCGGTGATCCAAAACTGGTTGATGCAGCCCGGGCCGGCGATGTCGGCGAGGGTCGCGGTCTCACCGGCCTTGAGGCTGATGAACGGGCGCACTTTCCAGCCGCGGCCGAGGTGCGCGGCCTGCGCGCTGTGCGGCACCATCGGGTCGTCGGGGTTGGGCTCCCACTTGGCGCCACCGCCTTTTTCGCCGGTGGGATTCTCGGCATTGATCATGCGGGTCACCGCGCCGGTCTGGAACGGCAGCAGGCCCATAAGGTTGTTCATCATCGCGGGGAGCATAAGGCAGCGTGCGGCAGACAAGCCGGCGGCCCGGCCCAGCGCAAGCGCGGCGCGCACGATGACGCGGAGTTGCACGCCGCCGGTTTCCATCCATGGTGCCGCCATGCCCATCGCCTCCTCCGTCCTCGCCCCCATCGTCATCGACGATTGGGGCCGCACACGCTATGAGGAAGCCCACCGCCGCCAGGACGAGCAGGTCGCGCGGCGGTTTGCCGGTGAATGCGGCGACACGCTGGTGTTCACGGAGCACGAGCCGGTCTTTACCCTGGGTCTGCGCGGCGGGGCGCAAAACCACCTCGTCTGGAACGAGCGGCAGTTGGCCGCCGAGGGCGTGGCCGTGGCGAAAACCAACCGCGGCGGCGACATCACCTATCACGGCCCGGGCCAGATTGTCGGCTACCCGATTGTCTCGCTCACTCCGCACAAGGATCTGCACGCCTATCTGCGTTTCCTGGAACAGGTGCTGATCAACAGCGTCGGCGCGCTCGGTCTCGCCGCCAGCCGGCGCGACGGCCTCACGGGCATCTGGCTGGGCCGGCGCAAAGTCGCCGCCATCGGCGTCGCGGTGAAGCGCTGGGTCGCCTACCACGGCTTCGCCCTCAACGTGAACGCCAACCTCGCCCACTTCCAAGGCATCGTCCCCTGCGGCATCAGTGCGACCGACGGCACCGTGACCTCGCTCCAAGCCGAACTCGGCCGCGAACTCGACCTCGCCGAGGTCAAGACCGTGCTCGCCCGGGAATTCCAGCAGCTCTGGCCGGAGTTCCTCGCCGGAGGCGCCGGCCCAACTACGCGGAAAGGCTGATACTTTTCTTTTTGCGCTTTGTGCGCGATTTTGCGGCCATCCCTTTTGTTCATGGACACCACGCGCAAACCCACCTGGCTCCGCGCCAAGCTTCCCTCCGGCCCCGGCTACCAGGCCGTGCGCCAGCTCGTGGACACCCACAAGCTCCACACCGTCTGCCAGAGCGCGCAGTGCCCCAACCTCGGCGAATGCTGGGCCCGCGGCACCGCCACGCTGATGATCCTCGGCAACATTTGCACGCGCTCCTGCAACTTCTGCGCCATCCAGACCGGACGCCCCACCGAGCTTGACCTCGGTGAACCCGCCCGCGTGGCCGACGCCGTCGCCAAGATGGGCCTCAAACACTGCGTCATCACCTCCGTGGCCCGCGACGAACTTGCCGACGGCGGCGCCAGCGTCTGGGCCGCCACCATCCGCGCCATCCGCCACCGTATGCCGCAGACCGCCATCGAGGTGCTCACGCCCGACTGGAAAGGCCGCCTGCACGACCTCGACACCGTGCTCGACGCCAAGCCCGATATTTTCAACCACAACCTTGAGACCGTGGAGCGCCTGCAGAAACCCGTGCGCGTCCAGGCCCGCTACGAGCGCAGCCGCTCCGTGTTGAAGCACGCCAAAAGCCGTGGCTTCACCACCAAGACCGGCATCATGCTCGGCCTCGGTGAAACCCGCGAGGAAATCGAGCAGACCCTCCGCGACGTCGCCGCCGACCAGACCGACATCCTCACCATCGGCCAATACCTGCAACCCACCCCGCAGCACCTGAAGGTCGAGCGCTGGGTGCATCCCGACGAGTTCGCCCACTGGAAACAGTTCGGCCTGTCCATCGGCCTCGGCGTCGTCGAGAGCGGCGCGATGGTTCGCTCCAGCTACCACGCCGACGAACAGTCGCAGAAATACACCGGCGTCGAACACCTCAACACCGCCAACGCCCTCGCGGAGGCGTGAAAAGTGGCACGGGCGTCCCGCCCGTGGGTTTGATTAGGCAGTTCAAATTGATCGGTGGCCTTTAATATTTCCTGTCATTCTGAGGCGATGCCGAAGTCCAGCCCACAGGGCAGGTCTGACATCCAGCAGCTCTCTCGCAGCGGTAGGTGCATTGAATTCTTCGCTACGCTCAGAATGACAATCACTGAGGCTACAGTCTTACTTGAACTGCTATGAATGAAAGAAATGAGGTCGGCGCAGTGAGAGAAATCCGTTTTGGGGTTAGCAAAGATTCCGTCGCGGGAAGAGCCAAATCAGGCGTTCAACAATGGCCGCAACCGGCCATGACTGATCACGAACGGGCGAGACGCCCATGCCGCTCCGCCCCGTTACTTCACGCCTCCAGCGTCGGCACGTCGTAGCGCATGATCGCCTGATCGCTCGTCACGAGTATCAACCCCTCCTCCAGCGCCTGTGCGATCAACAACCGGTCAAACGGATCGCCATGCAACGGCGGCAGGGTTGTCGCGCGCGCCGCATGCGCGACACTCACCGGCAATTCCTCAAACCCGTGCGCGAGCAGTTGCGGCGCGTAGTCCTCCGGCAACGTCAGTTTACCGCGCGCGATTTTTAAGCCCAGCTCCCACACTGACGCAGCGCTGAGGAAAACCTCGTTGTCCGGTGAGGCAATTACCTCGCGGGTGGTGGCCCGCAGCCGGCCCGGATAAGCCGCCCACCACACAACCACGTGCGAATCGAGCAACAGCTTCATGATTGAGTGCCGCCCTTAGCCGGCGCCGGCGGCTCTTCCACCGCCCCGTGAAACAGCGGCCCGGCCACGGAGTCATCCAGCAAGCTGTCGTTCGCCGACCAGCAATCCTCCGCTTCCCAAGCTTTCCCCGCGAACAATCCCGACACCCGTGCCTTGGGCGCAGCCACATACGGCACCATGCGCACCATCGGTTTTCCTGCTTTGGCCAAAATGACCTCTTCGCCCTCCGCCACCTCCTCCACAAGGCGCGATAAATGCGTCTTTGCCGCCTGAATATTGACCGTCTTCATAAAAACAGACCAGACCAAGTCTGGTCTGTATGTCAATCCGCTTTACTTCAATCACTTCCCACTGCAACAGGCCCGGCCTGCGCGGCACCAACCCAGCAGTGCCAGCAGTGAAAATCCCATGGCATTGAGCGTGCCGTGCAGCGCCCGCATCCACGGGATATCCAGCCAGCCCATTGCGGGCAGGAACATCCGCGAGGCATACAAACCGGCGAGCAGCATGCCCAAGCCCAGGGAAATACCGGCTACCAGCCACAAGGCCCGGGCGAGCCGGTGCACCCGGCGCTCCTGCACCGCGAGAGCCAGATGCTCCCAAGCCACGCCCCAGCCGCCGAGCACCAACACCCAAGCGGCGAGCAATTCCACCCAGGCCGGACCGCCGAGCTGCGTCGCCGTGATACCCACCGCCACCAGCGGCACGCCGAGCAGGACCAGCCAGGTCGCAAGCTGCGCGATCCGGCTTTGCGGCCGGCGATTGAGCGCCAGCCCGGCCACCACCGGCAACACCAACCCGGCAAAATGAAAGTGCACCGCCGTCAGCAGCACGATGTCAGGCGCGAATCCGAGCGGCGACCAGCCGCCCCGGTCCGCGAGCAGCCACGCCCCACCCACCGAGGCATAGATCAGCCCGACATCCCGGCACAGCAGACCTAGCGGGGAAAAACCATGCCGGCGAATCCGCAAATATCCATCCACCGCCATGATGCCCAGCACCGCCGCCCACGGCAGGGCGCAGAGCAACGCCCCCGGCCCCGGCGGCAGCAGGAAGGCAAACACGAGCAACAACGCGGCGGGGAAATGCACCTGCAGGTCGAAGCGCCACAGGCGTGCCGCCCAGCCCGTATCCTCAAAATCTCGCACCAGCGTCCAAGCCATCGGCATCAGCACCAACGCCGCCAGCAGCAGCATTGCCTCGGCCCACCGGCCGTCGTGCAGCGAAGAAACAGAAAAATAAGCAAATGCACACCATGCAGCGGCGCCGATCCTGACCTTCAACGGGGTTGTCATGCTGGGGTGCCTACAGCGAGAACCATCGCGGCCTTGGAGTCGCGCACAAATTTTCGCTGCAAATTTCTTGCGAGCGGCTTCGCCAGCCGCACCGGCCAGTAGCGCGGACGCGAAAAGGCCAGCACCCGATACCACACGGTGTCGTCCGCCCGCCACTCGATGCTGAACAACTCCTCCCCCTGCTCCACGTGTGCCGGCAGCGTGCCGTAGGCGAAGCCGAACCGCCGCACCGGCGCCGTCTCGTCCACGAGATACACGATGCGGCACGCACTCAGCCACCACAGCCCGAAGGCCCGCGCCAGCATCGCCACCGTCTGCCCCTCGCGGATCCGGGCATCCGCCGGACGGATCTGCGTCCACGGCGCGGGAAACATCCGCCAAGCCCGCAACGCCGCACAGCCCCGGGCAAAGGCCTCCGCCCCGCGGCCGAGCTGCACCGCATTGTCATCAAAATTATAGCCGGCCGGCGGCCCGCCCTTCGTCGCACCGACTTCGCCGTAAGAAAACGGCTGGTCCGCCACCCGCGCGAGAAACGCGGCGATCTGCGCATCCGACGGCGGCGTTCGCGACCATTGCGGCGACGGCTGTTTGGACATGGCCGCAGCCTGCCGAACCGTCCGCGACTGTCCATCCCCGCGTTTGGTGTGCAAAATTCACATTGCGGCTTTGCCTTTGCCGACGCGAACGGCTCAATGCCCCCATGAAACTGCTGCGCCTCGCCCTGTTGCTGCTTCTCCTCCCGGCCGGTCTGTTCGCCCAAGGTCGCCTCGTTTCCGGCCCCATGCTCGGCTACCAAACCCACCGCGAAACCATGGTCTGGGTCGAAACGGAAAACGCCGCCAGCGTGACAGTGGAGTTCTGGCCCGCCGGTGCGCCGGAAAACGTCCGCCGCGTGACCCACGCCAATCCGTGGGTGAGCCCCGCCGGCGGCCAACCCCAGCGCTTCGTGCTTCCGCTGCTCGATATGGGCCAGACCTACGAATACCGGCTGCTGATCGACGGCGAACCGGTCGCCCTGCCGGGACCACTGGCCTTCAAGACCACCGCGCAGTGGGAGTGGCGCCAGCGCCCGAGCACGCCGCCCGACTTCAGTTTCCTCTTCGGCTCCTGCGCCTATTTCAACGACCCGCCCTACGACCGCCCGGGCACGCCCTACGGTGCGGGCACGGAGATCTTCACCCACATGGCCAAATCCGGCGCCGATTTCATGATCTGGGGCGGCGACAATCTCTACCTCCGCGAGGCCGACTGGTCCTCCGAGAGCGGCATCTGGTATCGCTACCGACAGGACCGCACCACGCCCGATCTCCAGCCGCTCCTCGCCGCCATGCCGCACTATGCGACGTGGGACGACCATGACTTCGGCCCCAACAACTCCAACACCGGCTACGAGTTCAAGGATGTGACCCTCGCGGCCTTCAAGGCCTACTTCGGCAACCGCACCTGGGGCGAGCCCGACAACCCCGGCGTCTACGGGAAATTCCAATGGGGCGACGCCGCCTTCTTCGTCATGGACAACCGCTACCACCGCGACGAATCGGAGACCGACCCCGCGGCGTTCACGGAAAAAACCCAATACGGCGCCAAGCAGATGGCGTGGCTCCGCCAGAACCTCGTCAGCATGCTCGAGGGCAACAACCGACGGCACTCGCCGATCCGCTTCATCGTGACCGGCGGCCAGTTCCTGAACGAGCGGTTTTATCCCGGCTCCGAGGACCACCACCGCTACCAGCGCGAACGCGAGGAAATCCTCGCCCTCATCAGCACCCACCGCATCCCCGGCGTGATCCTCCTCAGCGGCGACGTGCACTACACCGAGCTCGTCCGCCGCGACGACCTCCTGCCCTACCCGCTCTACGAGCTCACCAGTTCCCCCCTCTCCAGCGGCGCCCATACCCGCACGCTCGACGCCAAGACCGGCCGCATCGAGGGCACCGTGGTGCAGGATCAAAACTACTGCCAAGTAGCCGTCTCCGGTCCGCCCAACGACCGCCTGATCACCATCACCTGCTACGGCAAAACCGGCCAACAGCTCTGGCAGCACCAGATCAAGGCCAACGACCTGCGCTGGGCGGAAGCCAAGTGAAGCGCGCTTTCCGCCGTGCACTCCGCGGCAATTCCCCCCAAGGTCCGCCCATGAAATCCCGCAAAGAGATCGTCGAAAACTGGCTGCCCCGCTACACCGGCGTGCCGCTCGACGGGTTTGGCGACTACATCCTGCTCACAAACTTCGACCATTACGTGAAACTTTTCGCGCAGTGGCACCGCGTGCCCGTCCGCGGCAAGGACAAGCCCATGCCGAGCGCCACCGCGGGCGAGATCACCATCATCAACTTCGGCATGGGCAGCGCCACCGCCGCCACCGTGATGGACCTGCTCAGCGCCATCAACCCCAAGGCCGTCCTCTTCCTCGGCAAATGCGGCGGCCTCAAGCACCGCGCCGAGCTGGGCGACCTCATCCTGCCCATCGCCGCCATCCGCAGCGAAGGCACGAGCAACGACTACTTCCCTCCCGAGGTGCCCGCCCTGCCCGCCTTCGCCCTGCAGAAGGCCATCTCCACCACCATCCGCGACCACGCCCGCGACTACTGGACCGGCACCGTTTACACCACCAACCGCCGCGTCTGGGAACACGACGACAAGTTCAAGAAATACCTCAAAAAAATCCGCGCCCTCGCGATCGACATGGAGACGGCCACCATCTTCATGACCGGTTTTTTCAACGAAACTCCCACCGGCGCACTCCTCCTCGTCTCCGACCAGCCCATGACTCCCGACGGCGTGAAGACCAGCGAGAGCGACAAGAAAGTGGACGCCAACTACGTGAGCGACCACCTCCGCATCGGCATCGATTCCCTGAAGCAGCTCATCAACAAGGGCCTCACGGTAAAACACCTGCAGTTCTGATCGCCGCGATTCATCCCCGCACCGTGGAGTGCGCGCGCAGCCGGTAGCGGCGCGGGCTGACGCCGAAACGCTTTCGGAAAAGCGCGTAAAAGTGCGATAGGTTGTTCAGCCCGCAATCGAGCGCGATGTCCAAGATCGGCCGCGAGGTTTCCGCCAGTTGCCGCGCGCTGAACTCCAACCGCGCTGCGTTCACGATTTCGGTCGGCGTCTGCTTCCACCAGCGCACCGTGGCCCGCGCGACGTGCGAGGCGCTGCGCCCGGCCAGCCGCGCCAACGCCGGCGTGCCGCCGACGAAATGCTCGGGCTGCGCTATCTTGCGCCGCGCCTGCACCAGCCATTCCGGCACCGGGTCCGCCTCCGTGGCGGGCTCGCGCAGCAGCCGCGGCAGTTGCATCAGGAAACCGTCCAGCGCCCACCGGGGCCGCCCCTCCGCCGCGAGCCGCTCGGCCCAATATTGCAGTTCCCCCTGCGCACGCGCGTCCAAGGGCCAGCCCGCCCGCGCCGTCGGCCGTTCAAACCAGTCGCGCTCCTGCGGAAAATAGCGGCGGCGCACCTCCCGCCAATTTCGGCTGGGGAAGGCCAGGTTCAAAATGTGCAAAGGATCTGCCGAGCCCGTGACCTGATGCCGGTCTTTGGGCCGGACCAGAAAAATGCGGCCCGCCTCCACGGCGGTGGTGCGGCCGTTGAGCAAATGCTCACCCGCCCCGCGGGTCGCCCAGAAGATCTCATGAAAATCATGGTCATGGTAGCGGGCCGCGTTGCCCGCCGCGATTTCCGTGCGGGCGAAGTGGTAGCCCTCGCCTGGGCGGACAAAATCCGCGAGTTTGAAGTGAACCCATGATTTCGGCATTGAAAGCAATATAACACAAGAATCTGCGCTTATATGACAAGATTTGCCGCAATAAGGATGATATAACACAAACCCTATGGTTGCCACCACCTCCTCACCACGCACCGCCCATCACCGCCTCACGCCCGCCGAGGTCGAAAAATACCGCCTCGAAGGCTACCACGTTTACCGCCAGCCGGTGTTCCCGCAGGCCAAGTTCAACGGCCTGAAAAACTGCTTCGAGGACATCCTCAACAACCTCGAGGCCGACGTGCGGCCCGAGTCCATGGACGTGCCGCACTTCCAGTATCCGCAGTTGTTCGAGTGGCTGTTTGCCGACGAGGTGCTCGACCTCGTGGAGCCCATCCTCGGGCCCGACATCGCGCTGTTCGCGAGCCACTTCATCTGCAAGCCCAAGGGCAACGGCAAGCGCGTGCCGTGGCACGAGGACTCGCACTACTGGCAGACGATGATCACGCCGATGGAGGTCGTCACCGTGTGGCTGGCCATCGACCCCTCCACCAAGGAAAACGGCTGCATGAATGTGATCCCGCGCACGCACAACACCGGCCGGCAGGGCTTCTCCGACTACGACGACCTGAAGCCCGGCGAAGCGGTGTTCAACGACGAGATCAAGGTCGCGCAGCGCGACCCGAGCAAGGCCATCGCCATCGAGCTGGAACCCAACCAGTGCAGCCTGCACGACGGCCGCATCATCCACGGCAGCGAGCCCAACACCTCCAACATCCGCCGCTGCGGCTACACCATGCGCTACGTGAGCACCAAGGTGCGCCAGCACCACGAGAAGATCGGCCAGTGGCACCACCTTTATCTCGCCCGGGGCAAGGACCATGCGGGCAACGTCTACGGCGACCCGACCAAGGCCTACCAGGAGATGGCGCGCTTCCGCGCCAAGCACGGCAAGAACGGCCACTGAGGCGCATTTATAGGTTTGGCTTCGACGCATGGCGCGGGCATTCCCCGCGCCATGCTGCTTTCCGAACTCTCCGCCCGCGCCCGCCGGATCCGCCAACTTTACGATGCGCAGGCGGTCCGCCGCGGCGGCCGGCCGTGGACCGCCGCCGAATTTGCGCAAGGTTTCGCCGGTGATGTCGGCGACCTCATGAAACTGACCATGGCCAAGCAGGGCCTGCGCCCCGCCGCCGATGTGGACAGCCGGCTCGCCCACGAACTCTCCGACTGCCTCTGGTCCGTGCTTGTCCTTGCCGACGCCCACGGCATCGACCTTGAAGCCTCCTTCCTGCGGACCATGGACGAACTGGAGCAGCGCATAGCCGCGGACGGGCAGCCATGATTGTCGTGTTTGACGTGGACGGCACGCTGGTGGACAGCGGCGGCGTCGATAACCGCTGCTTCGACGAGGCTTTCCTGGAGGCCACCGGCACACCCCTGCTCACTGAGCAATGGATGGCCATGCAGGAAGTCACCGCCAAGGCCATCGTGCACCAGGTGTTCCCGGACGATGATGCCGAGGCCTTGGCGCGCAAAGAACAGGCCGTGCAGGCCGGTTACCTTGCGCGTCTGCACGCCGCCGGCCGGCGCGAGCCGACCGCATTTCGCCCCGTGCCCGGCGCACTCGCGCAACTGGCCCTGCTGCGCGAAATGCCGGGGCTCGATCTGGCGATCGCCACCGGCGACTGGCACGACACCATCGCCTACAAGCTCAAGCTCGCGGGCTTCAATCTCAGCGGCATTCCCATTGCCACGGCCTCGGAACGATACCGCCGCTCAGAGATCATCCGGCTGGCGGTCGAACGCACCGGGCGCGACCTGCGTGACGCCGTTTATGTCGGCGACGGCCTCTGGGATTTGCGCGCGACCCGGCAGCTCGGCATCCCTTTCATCGGCATCGGCCCGCGCATCGTGCAGCTCCGCGCCGCGGGTGCGGAGCATGCGCTGCCCCATTACGACGATGGCGAACTGCTCGGCCTGCTGCAGCAAATCGCCAACCGGCGAACCGGCGCCTAATTCTCGACCTCGAAGGCAAACGGCGCGAACACCTCGTGGCCGCCGAGGTTGACCTGGCTCCAGATCACATAGTGCCCGGGCTCCGGGAAGGTCACTTGGAACGTCAGCACCGGCCGCACCGGGTCGGGCCGCCACGCAAGGTCCACCTCGTTGGGATGCAGGTGCGCGAAGCCACTGCGCGCTTCGTCAAAAGCCACGAGATGCGCGAAGGCGTCCATCACCGGCTCCAGCGGCACCGGGCCGCCGGCCGGTTCGGTAATGGTAAAGCTCAGGGTCGCCGGCTGGCCCGCGCGCACCGGTTCGCGGTCCGAACCGAGCGTGAAGCGATAACCGGCGCGTTCGGCCGTCCAAGCCGCTTCATGCCGCATGGTGAGGCTGATGCTCGGTGCCTGCTCCGGCCCGACCGGAAGATCGGCCGAGGCATAAAGGCCGCGCCCGGTCGCCACCGGCACGAAGTCGGCGAAGATACGATAGGTGCCGCGCCCATGCGGCGTGAAAGTGAAAACCCAGTCACCTTCGCGTTCGCCCGGCTCGGGATGGACGTGCTGGTAGTCCTTGAGCCACGGATCGACGATGAGCAGGTGCAGCTTCCGCGTGTGCGCCACGTTCAGATCGCGGGGACCGATCGGCTTCCCGCCGCTGGTCGCCAGGCTGACGGTGATGGTCACGGCTTCGCCGGGGCGAACCTCGCCGGCGGGACGCAGGGTCATGCGGACCGGCGAACGCACCGCCACCACCGGGATGAACTGCGGGTTGGACGGATCGCAAAACTCCAGCGCATTGGCCCCGGTGACGCGAAAATCCATGTGGTTGAGACTGGTGCCGGTCGGCACGTATCTGAAACCCACGTAGAGCGCCGCGGCGCCGAGGGTGATCAGCACGATCTGCCGCCACCGGGCGGCTTCAAGGGGAGTGGCGTTGGCGGTCATTCGCGGCGCATTTTCGCGACAAAGTCGCGCGGCTCCCAGTTGCTGCCGTCAAAGCGGTGGATGATGCGGCCCTGCTCGTTGATCAGGATGGTGGCCAGCGTGTGGTTGAGGATGGGGCCCTTGAACTCCGTGAGCACGCCGAACTGCGCCAGCAGGTCCTTGATCGCGCCCTCCGGGCCGGTGAGGAATGAGAAATTGCCGGTGTCGATGCCGCGCGCGTCGGCGTATTCCTTGAGCACGCCCGGCGTGTCGTAAACGGGGTCGAGCGTGATCGAGACGAGCTCGAGGTTGCCGACGCCGGCCTCGTGGGCGAGCCGCTGCGTCTCCATCATCTTCATCGTCGCGGCGGGGCACATGGTGGCCACGGGGCAGCGCGTGAAGATGAAATTCAGCATGATCTGCTTGCCCCGGAAACGCGCGCTCTGCACCACCGCGCCGCTCTGGTCGTGGAGGGCGAAGTCCGGCAGGTTTTCGCCGACCTCGCGGTAGGCGCGGCGGCCGCGGATCGCGGTATCCTGCCGCAGGGCATTGGTCCCGGCGGCCACCGCGGCGGCGGTCACTCGGTCGTCGGGCCAGATTTTTTCCAGCCGGTAATCGCCGGTGTCGCTCGGGATCATCTCCGCCCGGATGAGCTGGCCCGGCCGGGCGTTGGCCACATCGCCGGCGGAGGCGATGAATTCCATCACCATCTCGGGCATGTAGCCAGGGATTTCGTCGTGCCGCACAATCAGGATGCGGCGCTCGACATCGACGTCGAGGATCTCGCCGGTCAGCGGATAGCGCGGCCCGGTATCTTCCGCGGGCGGAGCGGACGCGGTTTCCTTGCGCCCGCATCCCGCGGCCAGCAATCCCGCGAGGGCCAGGACGAGGGTATAAGATTTCATGTCACTACCGATTCGTCCGCCGATATATTTGTCAAAGGGTTTGCGGCGATTGGCAGCAACGCTTCTATCCCGGAGTTCCCGCCCTCATGACCACCGCCGCCAATCACGTCCGCCACGCCGCCTACAAGCCCGCCCTCGCCTGGTTTGCCGCCCTCGGCGCCGGCTGGGTCTTCGTGCTGGTGACGCTGGGCGCCTTCACCACCAGCATCGACGCGGGCATGATTTTCCCCGACTGGCCGCTCTCGCACGGCTCGATCAACCCCGAAGGCTGGCTGGAGAACCTCGCGATGTTTGCCGAGCACTCGCACCGGCTCACCGGCATGGTGATGGGCCTCATCACCATCGCCCTCGCCGTCTGGCTCTGGCGCACGGAATCGCGCCGCTGGCTGCGTAACCTCGGCTGGAGCGCCCTCGCGATCGTCGTCATCCAAGGGCTCATCGGCGGCAAGCGCGTGCTGCTCGATTCGCTGGCCGTCCCCGGCTTCGAGATGACCCTCGGCCAGATGCTGCGCATCCCTCACGGGATTCTGGCCCACCTGTATGTGTGCGTGCTGATCGCCATCGCCGTCTCCCTCTCGCGCGGCTGGCTGGCCCGGGGCGAACCGGTCTCGGGCGCCCTGCGCCGGCTGGGTATCGCGGCCACCGTGCTCATGATCGTGCAGCTCGTGATCGCCGCGACGATGCGCCACAACTTCGCCGGGCTGGCCATCCCGACTTTCCCCCACTCCACCGCCGACGGCGGCTGGCTGCCGGCGCACTGGAATTTCCATGTCAACATCCACTTCGCGCACCGGGTAATGGCCATGGTGCTGACCGTCGTCCTGACGTGGTTTGCCGCCAAGATCTGGCGCGAGCGGGGCGCCTCGCTGCTGCTGCGCTGCGGCGCCTCCGTGCTCGTGGCGCTCCTCACCCTGCAGATCCTGCTCGGGGCGCACGTCATCTGGCAGTTGCGCGAACCGCACGTGACCACCGCGCACGTTGTCGTCGGGGCGATGCTGCTGGCCACCACCTTTTGGCTGACGTGGCTCGCCCACCGCGACGCCATCGAAGCCCCGCGCGCCGCCCCATGAGCGACCCGTCCGGCAAAGCCTCGTTCGGCGACTATCTCGCGCTCACCAAACCGCGCCTGAGCCTGCTGTCGGTCATCACCGCGCTTGTCGGCTACGCGGCCGGCCGGCCGCCGTTCATCCCGGAGGAACTCATCAGCCTCGCGCTCGGCACCTCCCTCGCGGCGGGCGGCGTGGCGGTCCTCAACCAGTGGCTGGAGCACGACACCGATGCCCACATGCAACGCACGGCGGACCGACCCATCCCCGCCGGGCGCGTGCCCACCGGCTCGGCCTTCGTGCTGGGCGCGCTGATGTGCGCGGCCGCGCTCGGACTAATCTTCGTGAAGGTCAACGGTCTCGCCGCGTTTTTCACGCTCGCCACCATCTTCTCCTACCTCGGCTGGTATACGCCGGCCAAGCGCTGGTCGCGCTGGAGCACGGAGATCGGCGCCCTCGCCGGGGCCTTTCCTCCGCTGATCGGCTGGGCGGCGGCCCAAGGGCAAATCTCCGCCCTCGGCTGGATTCTCTTCGCCATCCTGTTTTTTTGGCAGATGCCGCATTTCATGGCCATCGCCTGGATCTACCGGCGCGACTATGCGGCGGTGCACTTCCCGATGCTGCCCGTGCGCGACGAAGCCGGCGGCTGGGTCGCGGGCTGGTCCCTGTGCAACACGGTCGCCCTGGTGGCGGTGAGCCTACTGCCCACATTCCTCGGGCTCGCGAGCCAGTGGTATCTGGCGGCGGCGGCGGTCGCCGGGGCTTGGTTTCTCTGGCGGGCGGTCATCTTCCTGCGGCCGGCGACCCGCGAGCGCGCCGCGAAACAACTCTTTCACGCCTCGCTGGCCTACCTGCCCCTCGTGCTCGGCGCCCTCGTGGCCGACCGCGTGCTCTTTTTTTGACCACCATGAACGTCCATGACATCCCGGCCCTCAACGCCGCCCTCAACGCCCTCGCCACCTTGCTGATGACGGTGGGCTTCATCTTCATCAAGACCGGCCGGCGCGAGGCGCACCGGGCCGCCATGCTGGGCGCGGGCGCCGTTTCCGCCGTGTTTCTCGTCGGCTACGTGGCGCACAAGATCCTGGTGCAGGGCGTCCACACCCCGTTCGGCGGCGAAGGCGCCATCCGCACCGTTTATTTCGTGATGCTCATCACGCACATCATTCTGGCGATGGCCATCGCCTGGCTGGTGCCGCGCACTTTCTGGCTCGCCCTCAAAGGCGACTACGACCGCCACAAGGCCTGGGCACGCTGGACCTACCCGATCTGGTATTATGTATCCGTGACCGGCGTGTTGGTGTATTTCTTCCTCTACCAGTGGTGGCCGGCCGCCAAATAAACATCCCCGGAGCAAGTTTACCCGCCTCCGGCGGCGTCGAAGGCGATCAGGGCCACGGGGCATTTGATCAAGCCCGCCATGACGGCCAACCGCAGCACCCGTTGTAGGAGCCTGCTTGCAGGCGATGCGGAGCGCCGTGGCATGGGCGGGACGCCCATGCCACCCTGAGGCAATCGCCTGCCAGCAGGCTCCTACATCCCGACGACGCCGGCGCTAGCTCCGGAGTATTGGACCCAATACGAATAAAAAGCCGGGCCGAAATCCGGCCCGGCACGATGAAGGCAAACGGGGCAACCCGCGGTTACTTGACCGTGATGATGCCCTTCATGCCCATCTGGTAGTGGGCGGGAAAGGAGCACACGTAGGGATACTCGCCCGGGGCGTCGAACTTGACCACGATGCCGTCGGACTGTTTCGGCCCCAGCAACTTCGTGTGCGCGATGATCGCGTCGGCAAAGGCCGGCGGGATGTAGTCGGTCGCCACGGCAGCGGCCGCAGCGGTGGCAAAGGCCACGGTGTCGGTGCCGGGCTTGAGGACCACGAGGTTGTGCCCCATGGCCTGCTTCGGCATGGAGCCGACGTTGTTCAGGACGATCCGCACTTCTTCGCCGACCGCGAGCGAGATGGCGATGACGTTGAATTTCATGGCGTCGTTGCCGTTGATTTCGATGACGCGCGGGCCGGATTGCGGCGCGGCGGCGACCGGGGCGGCGGTTTGCTCCGGTTTGGAGCATCCGGCAAGGGCAAGGGCCGCGAATGCGGCGAGGAGAGGCATACAGGTTTTCATGGCACGCTCAGGCTAGGACAGCGGCCAACGTGTGGCAACCCCCGGCACCGGTTCAGCGGGACGGCTAATAGTTGCACGAGCGCAATTAATAGCTGCATCCCGGCATCGTCCGAAGCCCGGCAAATCCGATGACCTGTAGTAATATGGCTTGATATGCCAATGGGTTCGCAAACTCTGTTCCCGGTTGGCGTCCGTCGCCGACATCCATTTTGACCTGTCAGCCCACATGCGTTTGACCTCCCTCCCTCCCTCCTTTGCCCGCTGGGGCCGCGCCGCGCTCGCCTTGTGCGGCCTCGCTCTCCTGTCGGGTTGCGACCTCAACTTCTGGCGCATGGACGGCCACCAGACCACCATGGTCACGGCCGGCCCCGTCGCCAAATCCCAGCTCGATGTCTTTTACGTCACGGTCTGGGTGACCTTCATCATCTTCCTCATCGTCGGCGCGGTGCTCGCGTATGCGACCTTCAAGTTCAAGGCCAAGACCGAGGCCGACGAACATGCCGCCCCGCCGGAGCAGAGCCACGGCAACCCGCTGATCGAGCTCAGCCTGATCGGCGTCTCCATCCTCGCGCTCGTGTTCATCGCCGTCCCCACCCTCAAGGCCATCTGGTTTACTTACGATGTCCCGGAAGAACACCGCGAGAACGCCTACGAGATCACCGCCGTGGGCTACCAGTGGTGGTTCAAGTTTGAGTATCCCAACGAGCAGATCGACGGGGCCGGCACACTGGTCACCGGCAATGAGCTCGTGATCCCCGCCGGCCGGCCGGTCCGTATCAACCTCCGCACCGTGGACGTCATCCACTCCTTCTGGGTGCCCAAGCTCGCCGGCAAGGTGGACATGATCCCCAACCGCGGCAACCACCTCTGGCTGCAGGCCGATGAGCCCGGCTATTTCTGGGGCCAGTGCGCCGAGTATTGCGGCGATTCCCACGCCGTCATGCGCTTCCGTGTCATCGCGCTGTCCGAGGAGGACTTTGCCGAGTGGCTCGTCGCGCAAAAGGCCCCGGCCCGCACCGTGGCCGCCGCCGCCAAGACCGCCGGCGAGCTGCCGCAGGTCCAGTTTGCCTCCTTCCGCCGCAACCAATACGGCTTCACCAGCAAGTGGGACGCCAACGCCGCCGTGGCGCCGCTCGAAAACTGGCGCCAGCAGCAGTTCCCCGCCAAGGACGAGGACGCCGCCCTCATCGCCGAGGGCCGCCGCCTCTTCGTCGAAAAGACCTGCGCCGGTTGCCACGTGGTGCGCGGTCACGAAGGCATGGGCATCACCGGCCCCGATCTCACCCACATAGGCTCCCGCACGACCATCGCCGCGGGCCTGTTGGAAAACAATCACGAGCAGATGGCCCGCTGGCTCAAGCATCCCGAGGTCGTGAAGCCCGGCAACCTGATGTATACCACCGGCTACGTGCCCAACAACGTGCAGTTGAACGACGCCGAGGTAAACGCCCTCGTCGCCTATCTCGAAAGCCTTAAATAACACCATCATGGACGCATCGGTTAAGTCCCATTTCACCGGCGCTGAAGCCCCCGCCCCCACCCGGGCTGCGGTCTTCTGGCGCCCCACCGCCAAGACCGGCCTTGTCAGTTGGCTCACCACGGTGGACCACAAGAAGATCGGCTTCCTCTACGGTGTCTTCGCGCTGTTCTTCTTCCTCGTCGGCGGCTTCGAGGCCCTGCTCATCCGCATCCAGCTCGCGGTGCCGAACAACGACTTCCTGACCGCGCAGCGCTACAACGAGCTGTTCACCATGCACGGCACGACGATGATCTTCCTCGCCATCATGCCGCTCTCGGCCGCGTTCTTCAATTACATCATGCCGCTGCAGATCGGCGCGCGCGACGTGGCCTTCCCCCGGCTCAATGCCTTCTCGCTGTGGACCTTCGTCGCCGGCGCCATTGTCATCAACCTCGGCTGGTTCATGCCGGACGGCGCGCCCGACGGCGGCTGGTTCGGCTACGCCCCGCTGACCTCGAAGCAGTTCAGCCCCGACCACTCCATCGACACCTGGGTGATGGGTCTCCAGCTCCTCGGCGTCGCCTCCATCGCCGCCTCGCTCAACTTCATCGTCACCATCATCAACCTGCGCGCCCCGGGCATGACGATGATGCGCCTGCCGGTCTTCACCTGGATGACGCTGGTGACGGCCTTCCTCATCGTGCTGTCCTTCCCCGCGATCACCATCGCGCTGGTCGAGCTGATGATGGACCGTCTCTTCGGCACGAGTTTCTTCGAGGTCTCCAACGGCGGCATGCCCATCCTGTGGCAGCACCTCTTCTGGATCTTCGGCCACCCCGAGGTTTACATCCTCATCCTGCCCGCCATGGGCATCATCTCGGAAATCCTGCCCACCTTCTCGCGCAAGCCGCTCTTCGGCTACCCGATCGTGGTCTTCTCGGGCGCGACCATCGGCTTCCTCGGCTTCGCGGTGTGGAGCCACCACATGTTCACCACCGGCATGGGCACCGTCGCCACCGCGGCCTTCGCCCTCGCGACCATGGCCATCGCCGTGCCCACGGGCGTGAAGATCTTCAACTGGATCGGCACCCTCTGGGGCGGCCACCTCATGATGCGCACGCCCATGATGTTCGCCCTCGGCTTCGTCTGGATGTTCATGATGGGCGGCTTCTCCGGCATCATGCACTCCGCCGCGCCGGCCGACGCCCAGCAGCAGGACAGCTACTTCGTCGTCGCCCACTTCCACTACGTGCTCATCGGCGGCTCCATCTTCGCGCTGCTCGCCGGCATCCACTACTGGTTCCCCCTGATGTTCGGCCGCAAGGTCAGCGAGTTCTGGGGCAAGCTCTCCTTCTGGGTCATCTTTGCCGGCTTCAACATCACGTTCTTCCCGATGCACTTCCTCGGCCTGAACGGCATGCCCCGCCGCACGTTCACCTACGATGAGAACCTCGGTTGGAACGCCCCCAACTTCATCGCGACCGTCGGCGCCATGATCCTCGGCCTCGGCATCTTCGTTTACTTCGCCGTGATGGTTTACACCTACTTCCGCGGCGAGAAGGTGAAGCGCGACTACTGGGACGGCCGCACCCTCGAGTGGTCCCTGCCCAGCCCCCCGCCGGAATACAACTTCGCCGTCACCCCCACCGTCCATGCCCGCGACGCCTGGTGGTATGAGAAGGAGCACAAGGAGGAGATCGCCAAGGAAAAGGCCGAACACGCCAAGGAAGACGCGGCCCACGGCGGCATCCACATGCCCTTCCAGTCCATTTATCCGTTCGTCACCAGCGTTGGCATCCTGATCGGCGCCATCGGCGTCTGCGCCGTGGATTACGGCCACAAGCTGCCGGTCGCCCTCGCGGGCGGCGCCATCATGCTGATCGGCATCTACCTCTGGGCCATGGAAGGCAACGAGGGCTACCACATCCAGCCGAACGAGGAGGATCTCAAATCATGAGCAGCCACGCGGCCCACGCCCCCATCGATCATCACCACGATCACACGACGTCGACCGGCATCCCGAACAAGAAACTCCTCATGTGGACGTTTCTTGCCTCGGACTGCATGTTCTTCGGCATGCTGATCGCGACCCACCTGGTCTACCGCCTGCATCCGCCCCCGGGCGCGCCGGCCGCCCAGGACATCTTCTCGATCGAGCTCACCTCCTTCTCCACCTTCATCCTGCTGATGTCGTCGCTCATGATGGCGCTGGCGGTGAACGCCATCCAGAAGGGCAACCTCAAGAGCATGCGCTGGTCGCTGCTCACCACGATCGTCTTCGGCGCCATCTTCCTCTGGTGCCAAGTTTATGAGTTCGATCACTTCGTGAAGGACCGCAACTTCACCCTCACCAACAGCCTCTTCGGCTCGACCTTCTACACCCTCACCGGCACCCACGGCACCCACGTCGCCATCGGCGTCCTCTGGCTGATCATGATGTATGTGCGCTCGTTCCAGCCGCGGGACACCGCCAAGGACCGCACCTGGTTCCTCCGCAACGTGCTCCACGTCGCGGCCGTCACCGGCGTCGTCCTCTTCGCGATGTTCGCCGTGCTCAACCTCGTGCACGTCATCCAAGCCGGCTCCGGCCTGGGCGCCTTCTTCAGCGGAAGCATCGGCCTGCTCATCGGCCTCGCCGTGACCACCGCCGCGAGCATCCATTTCGCCCGGCCGCGCGGCCCCGTCGCTTTCGACGAGTCCAACGCCATCGATGTCGAGAGTATGGGCCTTTACTGGCACTTCGTTGACATCGTCTGGATCGTCATCTTCACCGCCGTTTACCTGCTCGAATACGTCTGATCCCACCATGAGCGCCTCCGCCTCCACCGCGGCCCACGACCACGGGCCCGACGAAAACAAATACCAGCTCTACGTGCAGATCGCGATGCTCCTCGCGGTCCTCACCGGCATCGAGATCGTGGCGATCTTTTTCCCGTTCGCACCTTGGATCATCGTCACGACCCTCGTGGTGCTGTCCGTCGTGAAGTTTCTCTTCGTCATCTTCTACTTCATGCACCTGCGGTGGGACAAACCGTTCTGCACGATCCTGTTCGCCATCGGGCTCGTGCTGGGCGGCGGCACCCTCTGGGTCCTCCTCCTGCTCTTCGGGGCCCAGGACAGCTTCCCGCTGACCTCGATCCTCGACTGATCCGCAGGAAAATTCCCCCCGATAAGTTTGCGGCGGCCTGCAGGCCGCCTTTTTGTTGCCCCATGATCGACTGGCGCCACTGGCACAACGAACCCTACCTCGTCGGCGGGCTCATCTTCCTCGGCTGGCTGTATGCGATCCTCACCGGCCCGCTGCGCGGCCGCATCGCCCCCGGTCAGCCCTTCCCCCGCGGCCGGGCCTGCGCTTTCTATGCCGCGCTGGTCATCTTCTATCTGGCCGTGGGTTCGCCGCTCGACCAGATCGGCGAACGCTTTCTCTTCAGCGCGCACATGGTGCAGCACCAGTTGCTCACCTATCCCGCCGCCATCCTGTTCCTCATCGGCCTGCCCCGCTGGCTGGTGGACCCGGCCCTCGACCGGCCCGGCGTGCGCAGCCTCGCACGGTTTGCCGGCCACCCGCTGATCTGTGGCCTCATCTACACCCTGGTCATCAGCATCTGGCACGTGCCGGCCCTCTACGACTGGGCGCTGCGCGACAAATTCGTGCACGTGCTGGAGCACGTGATGTTCTTTGGCGCGGCGCTCTTCTACTGGTGGCCGCACCTCAGTCCCTCGAAAGTCGCCCCGCCCATCAGCTATGCCGGGCAGATGCTCTACCAACTCGGCATCGTCATCGGCATGACGCCGCTCTTCGCCTATATCACTTTTTCGCACGACATTCTCTACCCCACCTACGAGTTCGCCCCCCGGATCATCGACAACTTCAGCCCCGCGCAGGACCAGTTGCTGGCCGGCACGATGATGAAACTCGGCGGCCTGTTCGTCGCCACCACCGCCATCGCCGTGAGCTTCTTCCGGTGGTATCAGACCACGGAAAAGCGCCCGTTCCTCGGCGGTTAATGCCACGGTTTTTGCTCGGAGCCGGACCGTCGGACGGGCTAAATCAATCCCCATGACTTGGGAAATCGCCCTGGTTTTTGTGCTGCTGGTTAGTGTGCTCGGGTGCTTCGTGTGGGAGAAATTCCCGCCCGACATCACCGCCCTGGGGCTATTTCTCGTGCTGATCGCCACCGGGCTGCTCTCGAAGGAAAATGCCTTTTCCGTCTTCGCCAACCCCGCCCCGCTCACCGTGGGCGCGATGTTCGTGCTCAGCGCGGCCTTGGTCAAATGCGGGGCGATCGACCGGATCTCCGGCCTGATCGAGGGCTCGGCCCGCTGGCCCTACGCCGCCGTCATGCTCGTGCTGGTGGTCGTGGTCGCCGCCATCTCGGCCTTCATCAACAACACCCCCGTCGTCGTGGTCTTCCTGCCGGTCGTGCTGAAGCTCGCGCGCAAGATGCAGCTCGCGCCCTCCAAGCTGCTGATCCCCCTCTCCTACGCCGCCGTGCTCGGCGGCACCTGCACCCTCGTCGGCACCAGCACCAACCTCGTGGTCAACGGCATCGTGACCGCCCGCGGCTACCCGGGCTTTTCCATGTTCGAGCTCGGCTGGCTCGGCGTGCCCGTGACCATCATCGGCGCGATCTACCTCTCCCTCCTCGGCAAGCGCCTGCTACCCGTGCGGGAAATGCTCACCGCCATCCTTTCCGACGAGGAACGCCGCGAATACATCACGGAGGCCTTCGTGCATCCGGACTCCCCCGTGCTGGGCAAGACCATCAACGAGGCCGGGCTCACCCGCACCCGCGGCATCCGCGTGCTGGAAGTCGTGCGCGACGGCGTCGCCCTCTACCTCGACCCGCAGGCCGTCAAACTCAAGGCCGGCGACCGCATCATCATGGCCTGCCGGATGAAGGGCATCGTGCACACGCGGCAGATGACCGGCATCGACCTCGTGTCGGAGCTCAACCTCGGCCTCGAGCAGATCGCCGCCCACGAGGGCTCGCTGGTCGAGGCGGTCGTCACCCCCCACTCCGCCCTCGTCGGCCACACCGTCACGGAAATGAATTTCCGCCAGCGCTACCGCATGGTCGTCCTCGCCCTGCACCGGCAGGGCAAGAACGTGCGCGAGCAACTGGAGACGCTGCCCATCATGCCCGGCGACGTGCTCCTCCTGATGGGCACCGACAAGGCGATCGACACCGCCGCCAACGGCGAAGACTTCATGTTCTTCGACCGCGCCCGCGTTCCGGCCAAGCCGCAACCGAAGAAGATCGCCTTCGTCGTGGGTGTCATCGCCGCGGTCATCACCACCGCCGCCCTCGAATGGGTGCCCATCGAGCTCGGCGCCCTCGGCGGCTGCGTGCTCATCTGCATGACGCGGTGCCTGAAGACCACGGATGCCTACGCCTCCATCGAGTGGAACATCCTCTTCCTCATCTACGGCATGCTCGCCATGGGCATGGCGATGGAGCAAACGGGCGCGTCCGCGTGGCTGGCCGGCAGCATCGTGCACGGTGTGGACCAGTTTATCCCGCACGCCCACAAAGGTATCGTGATGCTGGCCTGCCTCTATCTCGTGACGACCATCCTCACGGAGATTCTCTCCAACAACGCCATCGCCGCCCTCATGGCGCCGATCGCCATCGGCGTGGCGATCAATCTCGGCATGGACCCCAAGCCCTTCATCGTCGCCGTGGCCTTCGCCGCCTCCGCCGCCTTCGCCACACCCATCGGCTACCAGACCAACACCTATGTCTATGGCGTCGGCGGCTACCGCTTCGGCGATTTCCTGCGCATCGGCGTCCCGCTGAATATCATCTGCTTCATCGCCGCGATGCTCATCATCCCCCGCGTCTGGCCGTTCTGAGACCAACATCCGTTGCTTTTCAGACTACAGGTGGACGCGCAGCTCCCACTGCGCGTCGAGCACGTTTAGCCGGCAGAGGGACCTGCCGGCCCACCCCAAATATTGACCAAGCCAAAGTCTGATCAATTGGGGATCTTGAGATTAAATCCACGGAAATTTCGCCACGGATGGCACAGACCCACCCGGCTCGGAGGCGCGGTAGCGCCGGTGGGGTCCACTCTTCCGCCGTCGCCAAGGCTATGTTCCCGCGCGCCTACCGTGTCCGCCGTAGCCTCGGCAAAGGCGGATAGGCGCCTGTCACGCCTCATCCGCTGGTGGATTCTTTGCGCTTTTTTGCGGCTAATTCCTCATGTGTCTTCAAGGCCTTCTTGTTTTTCCGGTTATGGGATTATTTGAACCGTTCTAAGCTTGGCTGAAAGGCAGGCAGGCCCCTCACAGCCGCAGCCGCAGGCCGTCGTAGGCCAAGCGCACGCCGGCGGGCAACTCCGCCTCGGTGGCCGCGTGGTCGTTGAGGTGCGTGAGATGGGTGAGCCAGGTCTGCTTCGCGCCGATCTCCCGCGCCACGTCCAGCGCCTCCGGGATGCTCATATGCGTGGGATGCGGGTTGGGTCGCAGGCCGTCGAGCACGACAACATCCGCGCCCCTCGCCAGCGCCACGGCCTCGTGGGTCAGCCGCTTGTTGTCGGTGTAGTAGGCGAACCGTTTCCCCGAGCTTTTTTCCGTGAAAACCAGCCCGAGGGTGTTCACGCCGCCGTGCGGCAGTAGCGTGGCCTGGATCGTGCCCTGTGGCAGCTCCAGCACCGGCGGCATCATCTCCAGCCTGAAGGCCGCATAGCCCTTGGAGATCGGCCGCTCGGCGATGGCATACGGGAAAATTGCCAGCACGCGGCTGATGCCCTCGTCGGTGGAATACACCTGCAGCGCCTCGCTCCCCTTCAGGTCGCAGAAGCGGCGCAGGTCGTCCATGCCCGTGACGTGGTCCGCATGCCCGTGCGTCAGGATGAAGAAATCCATGCGGTTGATCTTTTCGCGCAGGCACTGGAGCCGGAACTCCGGCGCGGCGTCCACCTGCACATGCAGCCCGTCCATCACCACATGGATGGACGCCCGGGTGCGGTGGTTGCGCGGATCGGGCGAGACGCACACCGCGCAGTCGCACGCAATCATCGGCACGCCCTGCGATGTCCCCGAGCCGAGAAAGATGACTTCCATGCCGTGAGCGAATCACCTCGGGGCGGTCCACGAAAGCAAAGAAAAAGGCGCGCTCCGGAGAGCGCGCCTTGAAGTTTTTCGGGTGAGAACCGTGTCCTCCGAAGCTCCGCGAGGAGCGAAGGAGGATCAGTAGTCCATGCCGCCCATGCCGGGGCCGCCGGCGGGGGCAGCGGGGGCCTTTTCCTTCTCGGGGGCATCGGTGATGATGCACTCCGTGGTGAGGAGCAGGCCGGCGATGGAGGCAGCGTTCTGCAGGGCGGTGCGGGTGACCTTCGTCGGGTCCACCACGCCGGCCTTCACGAGGTCCTCGTATTCGCCGGTGGCGACATTGTAGCCGTTGGCGCCCTTGTAGGCGAGCACGGACTGCACCACGACAGCGCCTTCGACACCCGCGTTGAAGCAGAGCTGCTTCAGCGGGGACTCGACGGCGCGGCGGATGATCTGGGCGCCGAGCTTCTCGTCGCCTTCGAGCGAAGCGATGGCGGCGTCCACGGCCTTGGCGGTGCGCAGGAGCGCCACGCCGCCGCCGGAGACGATGCCTTCCTCGACGGCCGCACGGGTCGCGTGGAGGGCGTCTTCTACGCGCTGCTTCTTCTCCTTCATCTCGGACTCGGTCGCGGCGCCGACGTTGATGACGGCCACGCCGCCGGCCAACTTGGCGAGGCGCTCCTGGAGCTTCTCGCGGTCGTAGTCGGAGGTGGTCTCGTCGATCTGGCGGCGGATCTGCTTCACGCGGCCCTGGATGTCGGACGACTTGCCGGAGCCTTCCACGATGGTGGTGTTCTCCTTGTCCACGACGATGCGCTTGGCGCGGCCGAGGTCGGAGACGGTGAGGTTCTCGAGCTTGAGGCCGAGGTCCTCGGTGATGCACTTGCCGCCGGTGAGGACCGCGATGTCCTCAAGCATGGCCTTGCGGCGGTCGCCGAAGCCGGGGGCCTTGACGGCGCACACGTTGAGGGTGCCGCGGATCTTGTTCACCACGAGGGCGGCGAGGGCCTCGCCCTCGACTTCCTCGGCGATGACGAGGAGGGGCTTACCGCTCTTGGCAACAGTCTGCAGCAGCGGGAGGAACTCCTGGAGATTGGAGATCTTCTTCTCGTGGATGAGCACGTAGGCGTCCTCGAGGACGGCCTCCTGGGCCTCCATGTTGGTGGCGAAGTAGGGCGACAGGTAGCCCTTGTCGAACTGCATGCCCTCGACGACGTCGAGCGTGGTCTCGATGGACTTGGCCTCTTCGACGGTGATGGTGCCGTCCTTGCCGACCTTGTCCATGGCATCGGCGATGATCTCGCCGATGGTGGAATCCCAGTTGGCGGAGACGGTCGCGACCTGGCGGATCTCTTCGCGGTCGTTGACCTTCTTGGAGATCTTGGCGAGCTCGGCGACAGCGGCCTCAACGGCCTTGTCGATGCCGCGCTTGAGGTAGATCGGGTTGGCGCCCGCGGTGACGTGCTTGAGGCCTTCCTTATAGACGGCCTCGGCGAGCACGGTGGCGGTGGTGGTGCCGTCGCCGGCGGCGTCGTTGGTCTTGGAGGCGACTTCCTTCACGAGCTGGGCGCCGATGTTCTCGTAAGAGTCGGCGAGCTCGATTTCCTTGGCGACGGTCACGCCGTCCTTGGTGACGGTCGGGGAACCGAATTTCTTGTCGATCACGACATTGCGGCCCTTGGGACCGAGCGTGACCTTGACGGCTTTGGAGAGAAGCTCGACGCCGCGCAGGACCTTGTGGCGGGCGGCTTCGTCGAAGATGAGTTGTTTGGCAGCCATTTTCTTGGATTATGTTAGATGTTTAAGTTTTAGGATTTTGTCTCGTTGGGATTTGCGCGCTGCGCTTAGGCGATAACGCCGAGGATGTCGTCTTCGCGGACGAGCGTGTATTTCACGTCGTCGATCTTCACCTCGGTGCCGCCGTATTTGCTGATGAGAACCTTGTCGCCGACCTTCACCTCGAAGGGCGTGACCTTGCCGTTCTCATCCTTCTTGCCGGTGCCGAGGGCGATGACCTTGGCCTCCTGCGGTTTTTCCTTGGCGCTGTCGGGAATGATGATCCCGCCGCGAACCTGTTCTTTTTCCTCGATGTGCTGCACGAGCACGCGATCACCGATGGGTTTGATTTTGACGTTAGCCATATGTCTTTGGGTTTTGGGTTGAGAGGTGGGTTGTGTTTTTGTGTTTTTTGACCGGGCCGGAGCGGGAGCATCGGAACGCCCCCACCCCGGCCGCGGGTCGAAAGTTACTTCTTGCCCTCGTCGACGACCTCGAAGTCGGCGTCCACGACGTTGCCTTCCTTGGCCGCCTTCTTCTTGGGCGCGGGTTCACCGGCCTCGTCGGCCGGGGGGGCGCCGGCGGCGCCGGACGCCTGCGCGGCGGCCTGGGCCTCGGCGTAGAACTCGGCCCCGAGCTTGGAGAGGTTCTCAAGGGCGGCCTTCATGCGCTCGCCGTCGTTGCTCTCAAGGTCCTTCTTCGCGTCGGCGATGGCGGACTCGGCCTTGGACTTCTTGTCCGCAGGGAGCTTGTCGCCGGCGTCCTTGATGGTCTTTTCGAGCTGATAGATGGTGGAGTCGAGCTGGTTGCGGGTCTCGACGGCCTCCTTGCGCTTCTTGTCTTCCTCGGCGTGCAGCTCGGCGTCCTTGGTCATCTTTTCGACCTCTTCCTTGGAAAGGCCGGAGGAGCCCTGAATGGTGATCTTCTGGTCCTTGCCGGTGCCAAGGTCTTTGGCGGAGACGTGGAGGATGCCGTTGGCGTCGATGTCGAAGGTGACCTCGATCTGCGGGGTGCCGCGCGGCGCGGGCGGGATGCCGTCGAGCTTGAAGGTGCCGAGGGTCTTGTTGTCGCGCGCCATGGAGCGCTCGCCCTGCAGCACGACGATCTCCACGGAGGGTTGGTTGTCGCTGTAGGTGGAGAAGACCTGGGTCTTCTTCGAGGGAATGGTGGTGTTGCGCGCGATCATCGGCGTCGAAACGTCGCCGGCGGTCATGATGCCGAGCGTGAGCGGGGTGACGTCGAGGAGGAGCACGTCGCGCACGTCGCCCTTAAGCACGCCGCCCTGCACGGCCGCGCCGATGGCAACGACTTCGTCGGGGTTCACGCCTTGGTGCGGGGGCTTGCCGCCGAGGCTCTTCGCGAGTTCGACGACCTTGGGCATGCGGGTCATGCCGCCGACGAGCACAAGCTCGTCAATCTGGGACGAGGTGAGCTCGGCGTCCTTGAGGCAGTTCTTGAACGGGGCGACGGTGCGCTCGAAGAGGCTGTCGCAGATCTGCTCCATCTTGGCGCGGCTGAGCTGCACGTTGAGGTGCTTCGGGCCCGAGGCGTCGGCCGTGATGAAGGGCAGGTTGATGTCCACGGTCTGGGCGGACGAGAGGGCGATCTTGGCTTTCTCGGCCTCTTCCTTGAGGCGCTGGAGGGCCATCGGGTCCTTGCGGAGGTCGATGCCGTTTTCCTTCTTGAAGGTGTCCACGAGCCAGCCGATGAGGGCGTCGTCCCAGTTGTCGCCGCCGAGGTGGGTGTCGCCGTTGGTGGCCTTCACCTCGAAGACGCCGTCGCCGATCTCGAGCACGGAGACGTCGAAGGTGCCGCCACCGAGGTCGAACACCGCGATCTTCTCGTCCTTCTTCTTGTCGAGGCCGTAGGCGAGCGAGGCGGCGGTGGGCTCGTTGATGATGCGGAGGACCTCAAGGCCGGCGATCTTGCCGGCGTCCTTGGTGGCTTGGCGCTGCGAGTCGTTGAAATAGGCGGGCACGGTGATCACGGCCTGCGTGATCTTCTCGCCAAGGTAGGCCTCGGCGTCGGCCTTCAGCTTGCCGAGGACGAAGGCGGAAATCTGCTGCGGGGCGAACTGCTCGGTCTTATCGCCGTTCTGCACCTCGATGTAGGCGTCGCCGTTTTTGCCTTCGACGACCTTGAAGGGCATGTTGGCGGCCTCGGCCTTAACCTCGGTGAACTTGCGGCCGATGAGGCGCTTCGCCGAGAAAATGGTATTGCGCGGGTTCGTCACCGCCTGGCGCTTGGCTGCCTGGCCGACGAGCCGCTCGCCGGTCTTCGTGAAAGCCACGACAGAAGGCGTGGTGCGGGCGCCTTCGGCATTGGGAATGACCACCGGCTCGCCGCCTTCCATGACGGCCATGCATGAGTTAGTGGTGCCGAGATCGATGCCTAAAATTTTGCTCATGCTGCGCTACTTTCAGCAACGCGCGTGCCCTGGTTTTTAAAATTATGTTAGTATATTAAAATGAATGCTTTAAAAAATTAACACACCCCGCCACACCTGCCGAGCCATCCCGTTTAAGGCCATCCTGTCACACTTCGTGACGCACCCGGTTCAATCGCGGCCAAACGTGTCACATTTCCCTGACACAGTTGAATTTCCCGCCGATGCCCCTACCATCCGGGCATGGAAATGGAAATCGTGGTGCCCGAGGAAGTGCCGGTGATGACGCTGCCCAACCTGGTCTTTTTTCCGCAGGCCCTCCTGCCCCTCCATATCTTTGAGCCCCGCTACCGGCAGATGCTGCGCGAGGTGCTCGCCTCCACCCGGCTTTTTGCCGTCGCCGGCATCGACCCCGGCCGGGTCGCCGATGACACGGAGGCTTTCGAGCCCCCGCATCGGGTCGCCACCGTGGGCATCGTCCGGGCCTGCCAGAAAAACGAAAACGGCACCTCCAACCTTTTGATCCAGGGCCTCTGCCGCGTGGAATTTCTCGGCGTCGTCAGCGAGCAGCCCTACCGCCGCATGCGCATCCGCACCCTCGCCAGCCAGCCCGGCAACGATCCCGGCGACAACGACCGGCTGCGCACGGAGCTGACCAAGCTGATTGCCCTGAAGCGCAAATTCGGCGCCACCGTGCCCAAGGAAATGGCGGATTTTCTCCGCACCGTGAAAGACCCCGAGACCTTCGTCGATCTCGCGGCCTTCAGCCTCTGCGACGACAGCGGCGTGAAACAGCAGGTGCTCGAGGCCTTGGATGTGCGCCGCCGCCTGCAACTCTTCACCGCCCACCTGCGCCGCGAAGTGGCGGACCTCCGCCTGCACCAGCAACTACAAGGCCGCCTGCCGGACGACCGGATCACGGAAAATTAAAAACCCCGCCGCGGCGAAACGCCGGACGGGGTTGAAAGTGGAGCCGAGCATCGGATTTGAACCGACGACCCACGCTTTACGAAAGCGTTGCTCTACCAACTGAGCTAGCTCGGCGCTGAGGGGATTGCGGAAGAAACCCTTCGCCAAGGCAAGAGCAAGTCTTCATTTCCCACCCGTGCCACCGCTTGCCACCGATCTTTTCGACTACGAGCTGCCGTCCCGGCTCGTGGCCCAGACTCCCGCCGCGCGCCGCGATGCCTCGCGTCTGCTCGTCGTGGACCGCGCCAAACACACCCTCGCCCACCACGCCTTTGCCGATCTGCCGCAGTTCCTGCGCGCGGGGGACACGCTCTTCCGCAACAATGCCGCGGTGCTGCCGGCACGGTTGACCGCCCGCCGGCCCACGGGCGGCCAAGTCGAGTGTTTCCTGCTTCAACCCGCGCCCGGCCCGGCGGACGGAGAGCAAGTCTGGCGGTGCTTGGTCAAGCCCGGCAAACGCCTACCGGTCGGTGCGACCTTTGCCGAGGTCGGCGGTGCTTTCGGCGCGGAAATCGTCGCCAAGGAGGCGGACGGTGCCGCCTTGGTGCGGTTCACCACGCCTGACCGCGAGCCCATCACCAACGTCGCCAACCGCATCGGCCGTGTGCCCCTGCCACCCTACATCAGCCGGGATGACCAGAGCCAGCGTGACGCCGACCTCGAACGTTACCAGACGGTGTATGCGGACCGGGCGCGTCAGGTGGCCGTCGCCGCGCCGACTGCCGGGCTGCACTTCACGCCCGGACTGCTCGCCACGCTGGCAGATGCGGGGGTGCGCACCGCCGATGTGACCCTCCACGTCGGCCTCGGCACGTTCAAGCCCATCGTCACCGACACGATCGAAGCGCACGCCATCCACCGCGAACGCTACGAACTGCCGGCGGCCACGCGCGAGGCCCTGGCCCAAACCGGCGGCCGACGCGTGGCGGTGGGCACCACCACCGTGCGGACGATCGAGCACTTTCTTGCCTCCGCCGGCGCCGCGACCCCGGCGAACTTTATCGGCGACGCCAACATCTATATTTACCCGCCTTGCCAATTCCGCGGCACGGATGCGCTGATCACCAATTTCCACCAGCCCCGCTCCACCCTGCTCTGTCTGGTGGCGGCCTTTCTCGCCCCCGGCTCCACGGACGGCATCGCCTGGCTCAAGGAAATCTACGCCGAGGCTATAGATCGCGAATACCGGTTTTTCAGCTACGGCGATGCGATGTTGATCCTTTGACCCCGCCGCGGCAAATGCTGCGCCCCGCTTGCAAAGTCACCGGCACTGGCAAACATCCCGCTTCACCTGTTGATGTCCGCTTCCGAGCCAGCTCCCACCGCCCATCCGCCCGGTATCCCGGCCTGGAGAATTTTACTGCGATTACTCGGTCCCTTCATCGCGCTCGCCACCTTTGCCCGCTGGGCCGCCTCCGGCTACAACCGGGGCTGGACCAAAAACCGCATCGAGGTCGTGAAGCAGGATGAAATTACCGAGATCGAATACATTGAGTGGGTGGATGTTTTCATCCCCGGCATCGAATTGCTCGCGCTGGGCGTGGGCGCAGGTCTCCTGCTCTTCGCCGTCACTTTTGTTCCCCGCCGAAAAAACCAACCCAAAGAAACATGAAAAAACTCGTCCTCTTGTTCGCTACCGCGCTCACCGGCCTCAGCCTCAGCGCCGCCCCCACCGCCTTCGACTTCAAGGACCCGAAAGGGGTCAACGCCATCCAGTTCCACCTCGATTCGCTGCTCGAGCCCATCGCCGGCACCGCCGGCGGGGTGTCCGGCACCGTGCACTTTGACCCGGCCAATCCCGCCGCGACCACCGGCCGCATCGTCGTCGCCGCCAACTCGCTGAAGGTCTCCAACACGATGATGACCGAGCATCTCCACGGCGACAACTGGCTCAACGTCGCCCAGCACCCGGAGATCGCCTTTGAATTGGGCGCGCTCACCGACGTGAAGACCGAGGGCAACACCACCACCGCAACCGCCACGGGTTCCTTCACCCTCAAGGGCGTCACCAAGGAAATCAGCGTGCCGGTGCGCCTCACCCATCTCGCGGGCGCCTTCGGCAAACGCATCAACAAGCCCGAGGTCCCCGGCGACCTGCTCGTCCTGCGCGGCGAATTCACCATCCAGCGCGGCGACTACGGCATCCAGCCCGGCCGCAACGAGGACAAGGTCAACCCCGAGGTGAAGCTCACGCTCGCCATCGTCGGCGGCCCGGCCCAAGGCTGAACTATATCGGATAACCGCCACCCAGCAGGCCCGCCCGCCGAAGACTCGGCGAAGGCGGGCCTTTCTTTTTGCCCCCGCCCTGCTACCGTAAGCCCGTGACGCCTGATGAAATCCAAACCCTGATCGACGACGCCACCTTCGACTACTCGATGGGCGACACCGATCTGGCCCTGGCCAAGCTCGCCCGTGCAACCACGGCCGCACCCGGCTCGTTCGAAGCCTGGCACGCGCTGGCCGAGATCAATTTCAGCCTCCGCCGGCTCGACGCCGCCTTGGCCGCCGCGGAAAAAGCGCATGCGCTCCGACCCGACGATCTCTTCATCAACACCACCCTCTCCCGTATCTGGATGGAGCGCGGGGACAAGCCGACGGCCGAAAAATTCGGCGCCCAGGCCAAAATTCTCAGTTGGAAGGACCAGCTCAAGCACCCCGAAGGGCAAGCCGGTGGCATTAACTAACTGAGCAGCCTGCCCGTTGACAGGCTTCCAAGGCCCTCCCTAACCTATGGGGAATGGAAAAGCCCACCTACGTGCTGGAATTTGAGAAGCCGCTACGCGAGCTCTCGAAGCAACTTGAGGCCCTGCAACAGCAGTCCTTGGAGACCAGCGTGGATCTCAAGACCGAGATCCACTCCATCGAAAAGAAAATCGAGGCCACGCAGCGCGACATTTACACGCACCTGACCCCGTGGCAGCGCGTGCAGATCGCCCGCCACCCCAAGCGCCCCTACGCCTTGGACTACGTGGGCCAAATCTTGGAAAACTTTCAGGAACTTCATGGTGACCGGCAATATAACGACGATCGCGCCCTGATCGGCGGCACCGCTTTCTACAATGGCGAAGCCGTCATGGTCATCGCCCAGCAAAAGGGGCGGGACACGAAGGAAAAAATCGCCTGCAATTTCGGCATGCCCCAGCCCGAGGGCTACCGCAAAGCGCTCCGGTTGATGAAGCTGGCCGAGAAGTTCAAGCTGCCCCTGCTCTGCTTTATCGACACGCCCGGCGCCTACCCCGGCATCGAATCCGAAGCCCGGCACGTCTCCGAGGCTATTGCCGTGAATCTGCGCGAAATGGCCATGTTGGAGACCCCTTCCATCGCCGTGGTGGTCGGTGAAGGCGGTTCCGGCGGCGCGCTCGGCATCGGCGTCACCGACCGCGTGCTGATCTTCGAAAACAGTTACTACTCCGTCATCTCTCCCGAGGGTTGCGCGGCCATCCTCTGGAAAGACGGCGCCGCCGCCCCGAAGGCCGCCGAAGCGCTCAAGCTCAACGCCGCCACCCTCGAATCCTTGGGCGTGGTGGATGAAGTGCTCCCCGAACCGATGGGCGGCGCGCATTACGATCCGGGCCAGGCCGCCGCCGCCTTGCGGTATGCCCTGCAAAAACATCTCAACGACCTCCGCGGCCTGTCCGCACAGCAACTTTTGGATATGCGCTACGAGCGCTACCGCCGGCTAGGCGTCTTCGAGGAAGCAGCCGCCGCCCGCTGAGATCCGCCTCAGCGGACGGTCAACAGTTCGATTTTTTCGGCCCGCGCCATGGCGGGACTAATCTCGACCAGCGCGCCCGAGATCCGCACATCGCCGGTCGCCACCTCGAAGCGGCGCGGCATGCCGTCGAGAAACCGGCTGACCACCGGTTCCACTTCGCGGCCCAACACCGACGCATAGGGCCCCGTCATGCCTACATCACAGATGAAAGCCGTGCCCTTCGGCAGCACCCGGGCATCCGCCGTCGGCACATGCGTATGGGTGCCCAGAACCGCGGTCACGCGGCCGTCGAGATGCCAGCCAAGCGCGATTTTCTCCGACGTCGCCTCCGCGTGAACTTCCACGATGATTGCATCCGCCTGGGAGCGCAGTTGCTCGATCATCCGGTCGGCGCACAGAAACGGACACTCCGCCTTCATCCCCATAAACGTCCGGCCCAGCACGGTGAAAACCGCGAGCCGGAAACCCCGCGACTCAATCACGAGATGATCCCAGCCCGGGCAGGCCTGCGGCAGGTTGGCCGGGCGGCACACGCGTTCCATCTGCCCGATTTCGTTTTCCCAGCCACGCTGGTCCCACACGTGGTCGCCCAGCGTGATGGCATCCACCCCGCCGGCCAGCAGCGAGCGCGCGATGGAACCGGTGATACCGGCACCGGCCGCGGCGTTCTCGGCGTTGGCGATGACAAAATCCACGGCGTGCTCGGTGCGCAGCCGGGGCAACCGGTCCAGCACGAGGTCCCGGCCGGGCCGGCCCACGATGTCGCCGATGAAAAGCAGTTTCAACATGCAGGCAAAATGCCGCCCGGATCCGGGCGCGCCAATGGCTAAATGTTATGACAAATCGCCTGCGCCGAGGCTTGCCGCCGCCCCCCGGCGGCGCTTTGCTCGGCACCCTTTGTCCCGACCATGAAATCCTCAACCTCTCCCGCAGCGTTTCCCAAGCCAGAAATCGGCCCCGAAATGAAGGGCGCCGACGCCGTCGTCCAGAGCCTCATCCGCGAGCAGGTTGACGTCATTTTCGCCTATCCCGGCGGCGCCTCCCAGGAGCTGCACCAAGCCTTGGCCCGGACGGACAAGATCCGCGTCATCCTCCCCCGCCATGAACAGGGTGGCTCCTTCGCCGCCGAGGGCTACGCCCGCGCCACCGGCCGGGTCGGTGTGTGCATGGCGACCAGTGGCCCTGGCGCCACCAACCTCGTGTCCGCCATCGCGGATGCCTTCATGGATTCCGTGCCACTCGTGGCCATCACCGGCCAAGTGTTCACCAAATACATCGGCAAGATGGCGTTTCAGGAAACCGACTTCTACGGCATGACACTGCCGATCGTGAAGCATTCCTACCTCATCACGAACGTCCACGACCTGCCGCGCATCTTCAAGGAAGCCTTCCACCTCGCGCGCAGCGGCCGCCCCGGCCCGGTGATCATCGACATCCCGAAGGACGTGCAGCAGGCAAAGTTCCAGCCGGTGTTTCCCGCCACGGTGGAATTCTCCAACCCCTATATCGCCAAGGAGCACAAAGCCGACGACGAGGAGCTGAAGCAGGTCCTGGGGCTGATCGCCACGGCCAAGAAACCCGTGCTCTACGTCGGCGGCGGCATCATCTCCGCGGACGCGCACCGGGAGCTGAAGGCCTTCGCCGAGCGCGCCAACCTCCCGGTCGCCACCACGCTAATGGGCGTGGGCGCTTTCCCGGAGACGCACCCGCTCTCTATGCAGTGGTTCGGCATGCACGGGTCCGCCTACGGCAACTGGGCCGTGGACCAGTGCGATCTGCTCATCTGCGCCGGCGCGCGTTTTGACGACCGCATCACCGGCGACACCAAGCATTTTGCCGCGCACGCCCAGATCGTCCACATCGACATCGACGCTTCCGAGCATCACAAAAACAAACGCGCGCACCTCGCCATCACCAGCGACGTGAAGCACGCCCTCGGCCGGCTGACCGAGCTCGCCGGTGCCTTGAAGTTCACCGCTCCCGACACGAAGGCCTGGCACGCCCAGATCGCCAAGTGGAAGCAGGATCATCCCTTCGACGGCAAGGCCGGCTTCGGCGACAGCCCGCACATCCTCCCCCAGGAGGCCGTGGCCATGCTCTATGAGCTCACCAAGGGCGACGCCATCATCACGACCGGCGTCGGCCAGCACCAGATGTGGGCCGCGCAGTTTTACCGCTTCAACGAGCCGCGCCGCTACATCAGCTCGCTGGGTCTCGGTGCCATGGGTTTCGGTTATCCCGCCGCGATGGGCGCCAAGGTCGCCTGTCCCGACAAACAAGTCATCGACATCGACGGCGACGGCTCCTTCGTGATGAACGTGCAGGAGCTCGCCACCTGCCACATCGAGAAAATCGCCGCCAAGGCGATGATCCTGAACAACCAGCACCTCGGCATGGTCGTGCAGTGGGAAGACCGGTTCTACGGCAGCATCCGCGGTAACACCATCCTCGGCGACGAGAAGAATATCGGCAGCCCCGATAATCCCGCCGGCCTCTACCCCGACTTCGTAAAGGTCGCGGCAGGCTTCGGCGTGAAAGGCCGGCGCGTAATCAAGAAGAGCGAACTCAAGGAAGCCATCCAGGAGATGCTCGACCACGACGGCCCCTACGTCCTCGACGTGATCGTGCCCTACACTGAGCACGTGCTCCCCATGATCCCCGCCGGCAAGACGGTGAAGGACATGTTGCTTAAGTAAGCGCTCACACACCCCTCAATCACCAAGCCCGCGCCAATCGCGCGGGCTTTTTGTTTTGCAGGGGAGCCGCATGGACTCCCCCCGCCATTTATCTGACTTGCAGGGGGGGGGGGGGTATCTATGGGGG